>Ga0265318_10000146_pt1 | contig 63453 bp, 102 predicted proteins | sample 4821metaG_FD_192431 | JGI IMG/M metagenome (GOLD analysis project Ga0265318, IMG submission 192431) | Rhizosphere microbial communities from Carex aquatilis grown in University of Washington, Seatle, WA, United States - 4-8-21 metaG | ecosystem: Host-associated > Plants > Roots > Rhizosphere >... | reverse complement strand
AGCCGGGCGATCCCCTATCAATAGCTGCTGAAGGGCAGCGCTCCCAGAAAAGATCGGAGTACGACTATGCCGCAACCAACACAGGGCGCTGTCCATATTGACGCAGCGCTATCGATGATCGCCACCGCCTATCTTCAGAAGGCGGACTCCTACATCGCCGATGTGGTTTTCCCGCCGGTGCCCGTCCAGCACCAGTCCGACAAATACTTCCGGTATCGCAAGGGCGACTTCTTCCGCGATGAAGCCCAGCAGCGCGCGGATGCCACCGAGTCGGCTGGCACTGGCTACAACCTCGACACCGATTCCTATCTGGCGGCGGTTTATGCGCTCCATCAGGATATCGGCGAGCAGATGCGCCGCAATGCCGATCCGGCCGTCGAGCCGGAAATCGGGGCGACCCGGATGCTCATGCAGAAGATGCTCATCAAGAAGGACCGCATCTTCGTCACGAAGTACTTCACCACCGGCCTGTGGGCGAACGAAGTCGCCGGCGCGGCCAATGGCAACGGCACCACCACCCGCACCTATTGGAACAATGATGCGGACGGCGATCCCTTCACCGATATTTCCGACGCCCAGACTGTGGTGCTGGAAAATACCGGCATGGAGCCGAATGTGCTGGTGCTCGGCTACAAGGTCTATAAGGCCTTGAAGAAGCACCCGCTGGTGATCGATCGCATCAAGTACACCTCGCCGGCCTATGCGGGCAAAATCACCCCGCAGCTCCTCGCCGAGGCCTTCGATGTGGAGAAGGTCGTTGTCTCCAAGGCGGTTTACAATTCCGCCGCGGAAGGCGCCGCTGACAGCTTCTCCTTCGTCACCGGCAACCATGCCCTGCTCGCTTATGCGGCGCCGGCGCCTGGCTTGATGGTGCCGAGCGCGGGGTATGTCTTCCCATGGGCGGGCTTCACCGGCCTCAACAACATGGGCGTCCGCGTGAGCAATATCCCGGTGCCGCTGCGCGGCCTGGGCACGGTCCGCATCGAAACCGAAATGAGCTTCGACATGAAGCTCGTCGGCTCCGATCTGGGCTTCTTCTTCTACAACATCACCAACAACTAAGCCGGGGCAGGCGGGGCGCGGCGGCTGAGCTGCTGCGCCCTTGCCCTCCTTTTCTTTCCGATCGCAAGAGGACGAACCAATGGCCAACCGCAACCAACGCGCTACCCCCGCGCCAATCCCCGCCGCCCAAGTCGCCGGCGCGCTGATCTGCAAATCCTTCGAGCTCCCGGTCTATGCACCGGATGATTGCCGCCAGCCGGGCAACACCGCCCGCGCCCGCGTCGGCCGCTATATCCCGAGCGACGTTCTCCTGCGGATGAAGAACCGCCGCGAACTCGAAAGCGCCGGTTATATCCGGCTGACCTCGATGCGGCCCGGCGGCGCCGATGGGAGCGCCCAGCTTGCGGCCGCTCTCGCCCGCTGCGCCGAGCTGGAGAAGCAGCTCGCCCAGGGCGGCGCTGCTGGCTTCCGCTATGCGATCCACACTGGCCTCGGCCGGTATGATGTAATCGAAGGGCTGCGCCTCAATCCGGCGCCGCTCAACAAGGAAGAAGCCCACGCCCTGTGCGCGGGCCGCACTCCGCCGGCGCCGGGGAAGTAAAGCGCCACTTCGCTCTCCCTCAACAACCACAATTCCAACGACAAAAGGAGATTTCAATGGCTTCCAATTCAGGCGTAATGCAACGCTTCAAGGGCAAAATCAAAGCCAAGCTCTTGCTGCTCTCGACGAGCGCAATCTGGATCAACGCCGGCGGCACCAACATTCAGATGCCGAATGTCTGGAGCAATGCCGGCGCGCCGGTTAACGGCGGCGCGGGCACGCTCTTCGGCATCGCGCTCCCGGGCGATCTGCTGGTCGATACGACCAACAAGAAGCTCTACATGAACACGAACACCAGCGTGTCGCCGACTTGGACGATCTTCGAGGCCGCTGGCGGCAATGTGGTGTTCTCCTCTGCCGATGCGCTGACCGCTCATGCCGGCGGCACGAAGGCGGCCGCTCTCCCGCTTGTGGCCAACATCAACACCATTTCGGTTTGCGCGACGGCGCTGGATAGCGTTCTCGCTCCGCCGGCTGGTGGTGGTGGCGTTGCTGTCATCACCAACAATGGCGCGGCAGGCTGCGCCGTCTATGGCGCTGTCAACGACACCATCAACGGCGTCGCCACCGCCACCGCCTATTGGCTGGCCCCGGGTCAGACGGTCGTTCTCTGGAGCACGGTCGCCGGCAAATGGAACGCCACGATCGCCTCGGCCGCTGCCACTTATCAGGCGCAGCCGGCCAATCCGACCGCGCCCAACAGCACCGCGGCCTTCACGATGCAGGGCATTGCCGGCGCCATCACCCCGAACAAGTCGGGCAAGGTGGTTTTGATGATCTCGGGCAATCTTATCAGCTCGGTCACCACCGCCGGCGACGGCATTCTGGCGCAGCTCTCGTATGGAACCGGCGCCGCGCCGGGCAGCAATGCGGCGCTCGCCGGAACGCAGGTTGGCAACATTCTCGAATACACCAACCCGGCGACGGTCGTTGCCGCCGATGTGTTCACGCCGTTCTCGATGCAGGTGGTTGTGACCGGGCTTACGCTCGGCACCGCCTATTGGTACGATTTGGCGGCGAAGGCGGTCGCCAACGCCTCGCATATCGGCCTGGCGAACTTGAGCGTCTCGGCCTTCGAGCTCTAAGCCTCCCAGCTCGCCGCCGGCCCTCGCGGGTCGGCGGCAGCTCAGCTTCCCGGAGATACTCCGCATGAAATCCTTCCGCAGCTTCTTCGTGGCCGCCCTCCTCATCCTGGGCGCGACCATCCCGGCGATGGCGCAGCCGGCGAGCATTCCGCTCACCACGGCGTGGCCGCCCGGCCGCTCGATCCTCTATTGCTACAACCCGGCATCGAGCCCGAACTTCACGGCGGGCGCGTGCGGCGCCACCGGCTTGCCGGTTTGGATCACTCCACAGACGAGCAACGATTCCACCGCCCCGACGCAGATAAGCTGCGGCACATCGGCCACACTGGTAGCCAATGGCGACACGGCCGCGATCCATCGCGAGCTCATCAACAATCTGGCGACCGGCGTCGTTTATTGGGGCAAGACCTCGGGCGTCACCACCGGCACCGGCTTCCCGATCCCTCAGGGCAGCTCCTACGATTTCACCGGCTATAGCGGGGCGATCTATTGCATCGCCGGCGCGCCGATCGTCACCGGCTTTGCGAAATGGTAAACATGAAAAAGCTCCTCATCCCGGCACTCGCGCTGCTGGCGCTGGCCCTCCCGGCCAGCTCGGCCGGCCTGAAGCAGGCCATCCCGGTCCCGGTCCCGAACAGCTTCATCGCCAACCCGCAAATCACGATCTCCACCCATGCCGTTGCGCTGGGCGGATCGATCAGCCTTGCGGCCGGCGATGTGTCGGGCTTGGCGCCGATCGCGACGAGCGGGAGCGCCTCCGATCTTTCCACCGGCACCGTGCCCGCCGCGCGCCTGCCCCTGCCGGGCGTCGCCAGCCTTGGCGGCGTCTTCTCCAAGGCGGCCGTCTCGCACAACTTCCTGACCTCGATCCTCACGGCCGATGGCAGCGTCGGCCAGGCGCGCCCCGCTTGCGCCGATCTTTCGGACAGCAGCACCGGCTGCGCCGCCACGCTCGCGGCGATCGCCACCAGCGGCTCGGCGACCGATCTGATCACCGGCACGGTCCCGGCCGCCCGCTTCCCGGCGCTGACCGGCGACGTCACCACATCGGCCGGCTCGATCGCGACCACGCTGGTCAATATCCCGGCCCTGAGCGGCGCCGCCCTGACCAGCCTCAACGCCTCGGCGCTGGCCAGCGGCACGGTCCCGGCCGCCCGTTTGCCGAACCCGGCCGCCACCACGCTGGGCGGCGTCAAGAGCCTCGCGGCCGTCTCCCATCAATTCCTTACCCAAATCGGGACGGACGGCTCGGTCGCTCAGGCCCAGCCCGCCGCGAGCGATGTGAGCGGCTTGGCCGCCTCGGCGACCACGGACACCACCAACGCCTCCAACATCACCAGCGGGCACTTGGCGGCCGCCCAGGGCGGCGCGGCCAGCCTGACCGGCCTGCTCAAGGCAACCGCCGGCACCGTCTCCGCCGCCCTCAGCGGCACGGACTACGCCCCGGCGACCTCCGGCTCGGCCATCCTGAAGGGCAACGGCGCGGGCGGCTTCTCCAACACCACGGCCGGGGTCGATTATGACCCGGCCACTTCCGGCTCCTCGATCCTTTATGGCAACGGGGCGGGCGGGAATTCCAACGTCACCGTGGGCGCCGGGCTGGGCTTCTCCGGCGGCGCGCTGACCGCCAATGTGACCACCGTCGCCGGCCGGACCGGCGCCGTGGTGCTCTCCTCGGCCGATCTGAGCGATGTGGCGACGCTGGCGACGCTTTCGGGCTCCCAGACGCTCACCAACAAGGGCATCAACGCCAGCAACAATTCGATCACCAATCTGACCACGGCCATGTTCGCGGCCAATGTGGTGGACAATGATCCGGCGCTGGCGGCCCAGAGCGCGACGCGCATCCCCACTCAGAGCGCGGTTTATAATTTCGTCACCAACGCCCTCAATGGCATCCAGTGGAAGCAGGCGGTTTTCGTCCGCACCACGGCCAACATCACGCTCTCGGGCGAGCAGACGATCGACGGCCAGCTCACCAGCGCCAGCCGCGTGCTGGCCATGGCGGAAACCGATCAGACCACCAACGGCTGCTATGTCTCGGCGGCCGGCGCCTGGACGCGCTGCGCCGACTCAACCACCGGGGTGCAGATCCTCTCCTCGACCTATTTCATCCAGAACGGCACGCTCTGGAAGAACTCCGCCTGGACGAATACCAACACCAGCGCGATCACGGTCGGCGTCACAAACATCACCTTCGGCCAGATCGCGGGAGTCAACGAATACAGCGCCGGCACCGGCCTCACGCTCTCCGCCAATCAGTTCGCGATCGACAGCACCGTCGCCACGCTGACCGGATCGCAGACGCTGACCAATAAGGCGATTAGCGGCTCCAGCAACACGCTCAGCAATATCGCCAACGCGTCGCTGACCAATTCCAGCGTCACGATCGGCTCGACCACGATCGCGCTGGGCGCCTCCAGCTCGACGCTCGCCGGCGCCCTGACCTTCAGCGGCGCGAACGCCTATGGCACGCCGGCCTCGATCACGCTGACCAATGCGACGGGCCTTCCGATCGGCGGCCTGACAGGGCTCGGCACCGGCGTGGGGACCGCGCTCGCGGTCAATGTCGGCTCGGCCGGCGCCCCGGTGCTGTTCAATGGCGCGGGCGGCACGCCCTCCTCGCTGACCCTGACTAACGCCACCGCCTGCTCGATCAGCTCCTGCGTCTCCAGCCTGGCGGCGGGGATGGCGACCTTCCTCAACAGCGGGGCGGGCGCGGATTTCTACACGGCGGTGGCCTCCGGCAAGACCGGCACCGGCAACCTCGTCTTCGCGACCAACGGCTCGCTGACCACGCCCACCATCAATGCGCCGAATATCACCGGCCATGCCACGATCGAGGGCGTCACCCCGACCGGCGCCAGCGGAACGGGCAACCTGCTCTTCTCCGCCAATCAGACTTTGACGGGCACACTCACCGCCGCGACCGCCAACTTCTCCGGCATCCTGACCGGCACGGCCCAGATGGTGGCGAATGCCTCCAGCTCGATCGCCTCATCCGCCTCGGCCACGCTCGATGATGTGGACGTTACCGGCGCGACCACCACCGTCACCGGCACCACGCACATCACCACGGCGAAGGGCTTCAACAAGTTCTCGATCTATCAGCCGACGATCACCGATGGCTCGGCCGTCACGATCGACAGCGCGGCCTCGCTCTATATCGACAACGCGCCGCTCGCCGCCGGCAGCGTCACAATCACCAACCCCTATGCGCTTTGGGTCGGTGCCGGCGCAACCAAGCTGGGTGGCACCCTTTCGGTCACCGGCCACACCACGTTCGAGGGTGTGACCAGCACGGGAGCGACGGGCACCGGCAATTTCATGTTCTCGGCCAGCCCGACCACTACCGGGACGCTGACGGCGGCGGCGGCGACGTTTAGCGGTCAAGTAGAATTTGACAACAATATCCTGAAAGGCAATGGCGGCTACACCACGATCTTGTGGAACCCGAATGGCGGTAATTCGACGGTCAGTATTGGAGGCGCGCCGGCTTCGCAAACATCTTACAATCTAAAGGTTTACGGCGCGGGTGGTGCAGACGGTTCTTTCTCGTCGGGGGCGGCAACATTCACTGGCACTATCGCAGCGCCGGCGGCAACCTTCAGCGGTTTGGTAACACAGACGATCAACCAAACTGCTGCGACCGAATTTAAAACCATAAATACAAGTTCAGGCGCAAATGCCTACGCTGGTTTCCATGCCAACAATGGCTCAACAGACAGCTATATGGTTCATTGGGGTACGGGCAGCGGCGGCACAGGACTGAATATCGTTGACAGCCTCTCTATCCAAACGACGGGGACGAATGGAATTGGGATTGGCACAAATGTTGCCGCACCGATCAAGCTATATATCAATGGCTTCGAGAAGGTTCACCTTGGCACTGACGGCAGCTTCCTCGTCGGCGGCACGACGAATACTGGCGCGGGGACAATTTATTCATCGGGCGGTGTTTTGATCGGCGCCACGACCTTTCCGACCCCAACAAACAAACTCTACGTTACGGGAGGCCAATACGCCTTTGGTATCTCTGACGGAACGTATGTTTTCTATCAGGGCACCGGCAACAATTTTTGGAAGCTCTACGAGGGCGGTGGCGCCGCCGTTCTTGAGGCTACTCAGACCGGATCAACCTTCAACATCACCGGAACCTACGGGACGATCTCTGACGCTCGGACAAAGATCAGGCGCGCAATGGATCAATCTGAGTATCGCAAATCTATTGCAGCGCTCGACCTTTCGGAGTTCGACCGCTACCAGAACATACAAAAAACCGGACCTTCCGAGCGTCGTTTTGGCGTCTTCGCACAGCAGGCTTATACGTCACTGCCGGCGGCTCTAAGATGGGCCGTTACCCCCCCGCAGGAAAAGAACGACCTATGGCACGCCGCCTCTGAGCCGTTCGCTTTCCTCGCTCTCTGGGGCGTCAAAGACCTCTACTCGCTTAAGGCGGTCGAGGACGGCCGGATCACGGCGCTGGAGGCGACGGTCAAGAAGCAGGGCGCGCAGATCGCCCAGCTCCAGGGCCAGCTCAAGGCGAGCGCCCAGCTCAGCGCCAAGGTCGAGGCCTTGACGGCCATCGTGCTCAAGATGAAGGCTGCGAACGACAATCCTCAGCCGATCCACGCCACCCTCCGCAAAGCCAGCTAACAGGAGCCTTTCCCCATGCCGAAAACAGGCGTTGAAGCTGGCGCACAAATCGGAACGGGCCCGACATTCTGGGCCCGCGTCGCCGGCAGCGTTTATTCCGTCATCAACCTCATGGCGTGGGGGCCGGATGGCTCCGAGGTTGTGGTCGATGATGCGCCAGGCTACCGCCTGCCGGTCTCTTTCAGCCCGGCCACCGCAACGGCTGGCACAGTGGATGGATCAGGCGCTCTCGTTGCCGGGGCAGCGACGCTTCCTGACCAGCCGACCGCCAAGCGCCGCTATGTGCAGAACCTCGATGTGGCCCCTCTGAGGCTGACATTCGACGGCGGCGCGGTGGTGTGGCTGGAGCCGGCCGGGGCTCAGGACTATCCCGGCGGCAAGTGGGACGATGGCGGCTCGCCCGCCTATCTCGGGGCCATCCAGCTTTTCAGCACGATCGCAACTGGCCACTTCGCGGCCGGCTTCTTCGCCTAAATGGCAACCGGCCCGATCTTCTTTTTCTTCTTCCAGAACTCCGCGGGGCTCCTCGTCGCGGTGACGGAAGCCGATATCAACTTCTTTACCGGCGACTCCGTTTGCTTCTTCTTCACCGTCCAGAACGGCGATGATCCGCCCGAGCCCGTCAATCTTTCGACCCTCGGCATCGCCTTCACGATCCAGCGCGATCTTCAAAGCGCCGCCGTCATCACCAAGACGGTCGGCGACGGCATCACGGTGGTTGGCGATGGCAGCTCTGGCCAGTTCAAGCTCATCCTGACCGCGGCTGAGACGGCCGCGCTCATGGCCTTCTACATCTACTCGATCCGGCTCACGACGCTGGACGATCAGGTGGCCACCAGCCAGATCGGCCGCCTTTCGGTGCGCCAGTCGCCGCTCTGGACTTATTCCGGCGATCCGCGCCTGTGCGCCAAGGACAGCGTGCGCTTCCTGATCGGCGACACGGTTTATAAGGATCAGCAGTTCACGGACCCGGAAATCCTGCACGCGATCAATCTTCGCTCCTCCTCCTATGGCGCCGCCGCCGTGCTCTGCCGGAGCCTGGCCGCCAAGTTCGCCCGGGAAGCCGATACCGTCGATCGCGACCTCCGCACCACGCTCAGCGCCCGGTCCCGCGCCTATCGGCAGGCGGCGATCGAGTATGACAATCAGGCGCTCCTCACCGGCGCCGGCGCGATGCCCTATGCCGGCGGGATCAGCCAGTCGGACAAGCTCCTTCAGGAGCTCAATCCCGATCGCGTCACGCCGCAGTTCAATATCGGCATGGACGATAACGAAATCCCGGTGTCGCAATCGGGCAACGAGACGCCGCCGATCTAATGCCGATCCGGGCGGTTCTCATCGGTGCGCGCGAGGCGATGGTCAACCTCATGGGATTGGCGCCGGAAATACAAACCCGGATGCGCGGCTTCATAGCCGACCAAACGCTCGCCCTCCGCGATGGCGTGAAGTCCAACATCCTCTCGATGTTCCGCACCGGCGAAGGGCCGATGTATAACGCCGTCCAGGCTCAAATGCAGGAAGAGACGGCCGGCCGGATCAGCGGCGTCGTTTGGATCGATGGCATCGCCATTCCCTACGCCAGAATTCAGGAGGAGGGGGGCGTTATCCAGCACCCCGGCTCCGACAAGTTTCAGGCTTTCTTCGTCGGCAATGGCGGGGGCTTCTCAGGCGGCATCCAGCAAGGCACGATGGTCTTTACCCGCAAGACCAAGCCGCACCCGATCCCGATCCCGGAGCACCCTTACATGCGCTTTGCGCTCGCCCGCCAGCTCGGCCCGTTCAATAACGGGATGCGCGCGATCGTCGATGACGTAATTCTGGGCTCATCGCTGGGGACTCGATAAAATGACGGCGCCGCGCGAGGCCATTTATCAGGCCCTATTCAAGCTGGTGCTCCCGCTTCAGGGCTTGCCGCAGGGAAAGCTCCTGGCCCCCAAGCCCTTCCGGCTGGTGACGCGGACCATCAAGGAAGTCCAGCGCATCGATCCGGCCGATCAGCCGATCTTGATGATGTACGAGTGGAATGAGGAGACGCTGTTTCAAGGCACCAGCCTCAGCTCGAAGAAGTGGACAACGATCTTCATCATCGGCGCGACCCACCCGCCCGATGTGCCTGGCTCCACCATTCTCAATCCGCTGGCCGATGCCGTCGAGGCGGCGCTCCTGCCGCCAAATCCGCAGGATGATGAGCAGACGCTCGGCGGCCTCGTCACCCGCGTCGTGGTCAAGGGCACAGCCGCCAAGGATCACGGCGACAATTCCACCAAGACAGACCAGCGCCAGTCGGCGTATTATCTTCCCGTCGAAATCATCCTTCCCAACAGCTAGGAGCTGAGCCATGCCGAACGATACCGACACCCAGACCGCCGCCGCCCCGACAACCGCGGCGCAGATCGATGCGTGGTTTCTGGCCAGCTTCTCCAACGGGCCGATCGCCCAGAACACCGAAACCTACAATCAGGCCTTCACGGCGAAGGAGAAGCTCAAGGCTCTCCTGGCCCCGAAGTCCTAAAGGCCGCCCGCAACCCGTTCCAACTTGAAGAGGATTTGAAATCATGACCGCAGTTAATGGCCAGAAGGCCTTCGCCGCCGGGCGCTTCTTCGGCATCAACAACGTGGTGGTGCCGACGCCGACGCGCTTCTCCGTGCCGCAGGATCAATCGATCGACTTCAAGCGCTCGGGCAAGTCGCTCTTCGGCGAAAACCAGCTCGCCGAGGATGTTTGCTCTGGCACGATGGAAATCTCCGGCAAGGTGACGATGGGCACGCTCAATGCCCGCATGTTCGCCGATCTTCTCTTCGGCGTGACGGGCGTGGCTGGCCAGATCAATATCGCCAACAGCGAGCTTCAGGCCATCCCGGGCGCTGGCCCCTATACCGTGGCGGTGACGAATGCCGGCACATGGACCGTCAACCTCGGCGTCCGCAATCTGACCACTGGCTTGATGATGGTCCGCGTCGCCGCGGGCCCCGTCACTGGCCAGTATTCGGTCGCTGCCGGCACCTATACCTTCGCGGCGGCCGATGCCAACACGCCGGTGGCGATCAGCTATCAATACACGGTGGCCACCCCGGGCGAGCTGGTGACGATCACCAATCAGCCGATGGGAAAGATCGGCAACTTCACCGCCGTGATGCAGTTCGTTTGGGGAACGGAACAGTCCGTGCTCACCCTCAACAACAACATCGCGACGGATACCGGCCTGGCCACCAAGCTGGACGATTACACCAAGCCGACCTTTGGCTTCATGTCGGCCGTCGATACCACCGGCCAGCTCGGCACCATGTCCTTCGCCGAAGCGGCATAAAGCCGTGGCCGTCATCACCGGCGCGATGCGCCGGCTCGTCTTTGAAAACGCCATCAATGGTGTCCCGATCGCGGATATCATGGTGGCGTTTTCGCTTTCGGAGCTGGAGGCCCGCGCCGCGATCGCCTTCGTCGGCAAGAAGATCGCGGAATATCGCTTCCGCCGGATGCAGCCGCCGCTCCGCTACGAGACGCCGATCGATATCGCGCTTAACCGCCACGCTCTTCTGGAGGCGCTCACGCGGCTCGGGGATAAGTACCTCGACAGTTCCTTGATAATCCCAAAGGTTGGGGTACAAGGAGTCGCGAGCGTTCCCGAAGCCAAGGAGGCGGCCCGAAAGGTCCGAGCTTTTCAATGAGTGAGCAGCAAGAGGAAGTTTTACCCGTCATTTATGGCGGCCGCGAATGGCAACTCCCCGAGCTGGGCGCCAAGCAGCTCAGGAATGTGCGGGCGAAGATCATCGCCATCACCGATTTTCTCGACGGCACCAACGCCGAGACGAAGGAAGGGCAGACCGCCGGCTATCGCTTCGTCCACATGCCGGACGCAATGTATGGCGATATGCTCGATGTGGTATTCTGGGGCCTGACCCGCGCCGAGCCCGAGCTCACCCGCGAGGCCTTCGACGAGCTGAAGCCCAAGGACTCCCAGCTCTTCGCCGCCTTCCTGATCGTGCGCCGGCAATCCGGCCTCTTCGTGCTGGTGCCGAGGAAGGCGCCAGATGCGCCCAAAGACGGCGACGCGCCCCAGGAGGGCGAAGAGCCGGGGGAAGTGCCCGCGCCCGTCGCTTAGAGCCTGAGTGGGATTGGGACGCGATCATCGCCCGATCCTGCCGATATTTCGGCTGCACGCCGGATTATTGGGAAGACGCTCTGACGATGCGGCGCCTGCGAGCTCAGCGAAAGGTTCTCGCCCAAGACCCGCCGCCCGAGTATTTCCTCGCGATGTATTTCGAGGCGCGCCTTGGCTGGCGTCGCCCAAGCACCGAGCCTGAGCCAGAGCCCCAAATCCCCGAGGCTGCAACACTCCCAGAGTTTGAGGAATAAATGTCATCCGGCGGAACGGTTGAAGTCAGGATTACCGGCACGATCGATCCCAGCCTGGCGGCGAGCACCGCTGCGGCGACGGATGAAATCAATGCGATGAATGTCGCGGCCGAGGCTTGGGGCGCCAAGCTCACGGCCGGCGCCGTCGCCGCCCAGAAAGTCGCGCCGGCAATTCAGGAAGTCGGCGACGCGGCCGAAGTGGCAAGCGGCCACATGGGGAAGAACCGCGCCGTCACCGAGGCGATGGTTATCGCCCACGAAGCGCTCTCCGGCCGCCTCTCCCGCATCCCCGGCTCCTTGATGATCGAAGTGCAGGCGCTGACCGGCGCCTCCTCGGCCATGCTGATCGCTGGCGCGGCCACGCTCGCGCTCGTCGGTGGTATCGGCTACCTGATTTATGAGTCGCTAGAGGCAAAGAAAAACCTCGACAATCTAGCCAGTGGCTTCGAGCTGACTGGCCGGGGCGCGACATTCTCCAAGGAAGAGGTTGCGCTCAATCTTGATTTGATGCGGCAGATGCCCGGGGTGACGAAGGACGCCGCGAACGCCTTCGAGCACTTCATCGCCACCCACGCCGATATCAGCGCGACGCTCGCTGCCGAAACAGAGCAGCTTCTTCCCGCCTTTATCCGCCTTTACGGCAAGGAAGGCCCGGAGGCGGTCGGCAAGCTGAGCGAGAGCCTGACCAATCTCAACATGGAGGGCTTCGAGAAGCTCGACCGGGAGCTGCTCAATCTACAGCCGCAGCAGTTTCAGAACATCCAGAACTTGATCGAGACGGGCCAGCAAGCGAAGGCCGTCTCGGAAATTCTGAAAGACCTCTTCCAGAATACCGGCACCTATGAAAAGTCGCTGGGCGACAAGGTCTATGACGAACTCCAGAACATAAAATCGATCAAAGCTGAGCTCGCCACTGTCGGGATCGGACCATCATCCGGGCAGACACAGCTCGCGCTTCTTAACCAGCTAGAGGCGGCCGAGCAACGCCTAGCGCAGATCCGCAAGGATGAGGCAACGCAGGGCCAGCAGGAGGCGGCCGCTGGTTATAAGGCCCAGCTAGAAGCGGCCGCGAAGATCAACGACAAGCTCACCGAACAGCAGACGCTCCAAAAGGAGTTAATCCAGCAGCAGGCCAATGCTGCCGCGGCCCAGCTATCCGGCCAGGACGCCTCGCCATTCCTTGCCGCCGCCCAGAAGCTCTCCGAAGAGCTCAACAAGATCGACGCGACGGCCAACGCGAAAACCCTCGCCGAGCGCCGCCGCTTGGCGGCCGAGGAGCTCGAAATCGCCGTTCTGGAAATGAACGACGAGGCGCGTACCAGCAAGGAAAAGGGCGAGAAGCTCATCGCCGAGCTCAAGCATGAGGGGGAGCAGGAAGACGCCATCCGCCGGCAGGATTTGGCGAGCACGATCGCGATTTCCAAGATCGGGCTGGAGGCCAAGAAACAAGACCTCGATCGCGAGGTTGCCGCCCATGAAATCACCGCGCAGCAGAAGCTCAAAATCGAGGAGAAGCTCGTCGAGGAAATGGCCGACCTCGACATTCTGGCCGTCAATGCCGATCTGCTCGCCAACGAGACTGATGTGGTGGCGGCCGACAAGGCCGAAAATCAGATCGCGGAAATCAAGGCTCGCGAGCACGCCGAGCTTGCGGCGCTCGGCCGGCAGGAAACAGACGATAACAACAAGGAGCTCAACAAGCGGACGGCCGATTATAAGTCGATGGTCAACACCATCACTTCGGCCGAGCGCCAGCTTGTGCAGGGCATCTTCTCCGGCCGCGGCAACCTCACGCAATCGCTGGCGCAGTTCGCCCAGCGGGAAGTCGAGGACGAGATTGCCTCGGATCTGGAGTATTACACCGCCAAGGTTCTCTACAATCAGCTCGGCCTCAATTCGGATGAAATGACGGCGAAGGGCGGCCTCCTCGTCCATCTGCTCACCGAAGGCCAGAAGACGGGCGCCACCGCTGCCGGCGAGGCCGCGCGCCTGGCCACGAAGGAAGCGGCCCATGCCGCCGGCGCGGCCGCCGATGTGGCGTCGGGAAGCGCCTCGATCCTCAATGATGCCTACAAGGCGGCGGCGGGTGCCTATTCCGCCGTGGTCGGCATCCCGATCGTCGGCCCCATCCTCGCGCCGATCGCCGCCGGCGTGGCCTTCACGGCCGTCTCGGCTTTCGATGTGCTGACTTCCGCCCAGGGCGGCTCCTACAATGTCGGCGGCGGCGGCCTCTATAACCTCCATGAGGAGGAGAGCGTCATGCCGCGCAACATCGCCGATCCCATGCGCGACTTCTTCGAAAGCGGCGGGGGCGGTGGTGGCGGCGGCGGGGATACCTACAACCTGCACGCCCATGTTCATGCGGAGACGCTCGACAGCGCCAGCTTCGCCGGCAAGCTGGAGGATCATGCCGACACGCTGGTTGGGATGCTGGCCGGCAAGATGCGGAACGGCTCCCGGGCGATGAAGGCGATGGCGTCATGAGCACCACCGTTTTCCCGACCCTCAAGGGCCGCGACATTACGATCGACCGGACCTCGATGTTCTCGACCCGCAAGCCGAAGGCGGTCAGCGGCAAGATCGTCTCGATCGCGCAATGGGCGTCGCCGCTGTATCAGTGGACGGTTACTTTCAACTTCCTCCGCACAGGCCTGTTCGGGCCGAGCACCTTCACCGAGCTGGAGCAGCTCCGCGGCTTCTTCGAGAAGCTCAAGGGCGCCTTCGATTCCTTCCTCTTCCAAGACCCGAACGACAATGTCGTAGTCGGCCAGGCGATCGCCAACACCAGCGGGCTGCTGGCCACCACCTATCAGCTCCAGCGCACATCGGGCGGCGCGACGGCGCCGATCCTCGCGCCCAACCTCGGCGCCACTTTCAACCTCTATGTGAACGCCGTCCTGAAGACGCAGGGGGTGGACTATTCGGTGACGGATTGGAGCTCAGGGACGCCGGGCCTCGTCACCTTCCTCGCCGGCCATGTGCCGGCGGCCGCGTTGCCGATCACCGCTGACTTCAGCTACTACTTCCCCTGCTCCTTCGACGATGACACGATGGACTTCGGCCGCTTCGGGCAGAATATCTACAAGCTGGACAAGCAAACCTTCACGAGCCTGAAATGAAGCTTTGGATTTTCAACTGCACGGACAAGGATCGGCAGCTCGTAAGCGCCCGCGTCGCGGCGCCGACTGTCATCGAGGCGCGCCGGCTCATCGGGAAGGCCTTCGGCAAGCCGGGCGGCATCCTGGCCTTCTTCGGCGAGGATTGCTCGATCGAGACGCCGGCCATCCTCTCCAGCATCGCCAAAGACGAGAAGCTCGCCGGATGAAGCCAGTCAGCCCGGAGCTCCTCACCCTCTTCGCCACCCGGCGCTATTTCCAAGTCGATCTTTGGAAGATCGATCTGGCCAACGGCGGCGGGCGGCTGCTCTACACCAATGGCGACGTCGATGTGACCGGCGATGGCGAGCTCTATTCCGCCGGCGGGCAAACGGGGCCATATTTCGATCGGAGCGGGAGCAAGGCGAAGTGCTCTTGGCGCGTCGGCACCGAAGTGGACACGCTGACATTCGATGTGATTCCCGGCGCCGCCATGATCGGCTCGCTGCCTTTCCTCCAAGCCTGCTATGAGGGGATATTCGACGGCGCGAAGGTCCAGCTCCTTCAGGCCAACATGCCGACTTATGGCGATACCCGCGTCGGCCTGATCCGCAAATTCATCGGCCTGATCGCCCAGCCCGATCCGATCGGCCAGTCCTTCGTCACCTTCACCGTCAACAGCAAGAAGCAGCTCCTCAACCAGCAGCTCCCGCGGAATGTCTATGAGTCGGGGTGCTTGAACAATCTGGGCGACACCGCCTGCGGCGTGAACATCAACGCCTTTAAGGAGAATTGCGCGGCCGCCGCCGGCTGCACGCCGAACAAGATCGTGGCGGCCAATGTCGCCGGCAACGCGCCGGCCGGGCTCTACAATCTCGGGATGGTGCTGATCACCAGCGGAGCCTTGAACGGGAATAAGCGCACGGTGCGGACATGCGGCGCCGGCGCGAATGCCAACATCACGCTTTTGAACCCGCTGCCTGGCGCGCTGGGCGTCGGCGACACTTTCACGCTTTATCAGGGCTGCGATAAATCCCTGACCGGCGTCAACGGGTGCCCGAAATTCTACAACGCCACGAATGTCGCGCTGCGCTATCGCGGACAGCCCTTCATCCCTCAGCCGGTGGTGGGCGTATGACCGAGGAGCTGGAGCGCGCGAAGCTGGTCGCCGAGGCGATCGAATGGCAGGGCACGCCCTATCACCCGGAGGCGCGCGTTAAGGGCGCCGGCGCCGATTGCCTGACATTCCTCGTCGGTGCCTTCGAGAACGCTGGGCTGATCCCGCCGATCGCCAAGCTGCCGCACTATTCAAAAGACTGGCACATGAACAAGCCGGAGCCCGGCAAGGAAGCCGAGGCCGAGCTCTACATGAACGCGATCCTGCGATATTGCGACGAGGTTGCCGCCCCGCCGGAGCGCGCCGTCAAGCCCGGCGATCTTGTGCTCTGGCGGATGGGCTGGACATTCTCCCATGGCGCGATCGTGGTCGAATGGCCCCGCGTCCTCCATGCCTATACCGCCCGGCCGGTCAGCTTCGAGGATGCGGACAGAGCCGGCTATCTGAACAGCGTCTTTGAGATAAGGGCGCTCCGCAATCAGCCACGGCCGCGGCGCTTCTTCGCCCTCAAGGGGTGGACATAAGATGGCGTTCTTCGGAGCTGGGACCAGCCTCAAAACCACCGCGCCGCCAACGCTCACGAAGATGCCGATCCAGTCTTCGGTCTATGGCATTTGCATCCCGCTTTATTTCGGCACATCGCGCCAGGCGGGCAATCTGCTTTGGTATGGTGATTTTAAATCCATCACCGTCAACAATCCCAGCAGCGGCGGCGGCAAGGGCGGCATCATCGGCGGCGGCGGCAAGGGCGGCGGCGCTGGATCACAAACGCAGTATCTCGCCAGCTTCGCTTACGGGCTCAGCTCAGGCGGCCCGAGCGGGATCGCGAACATCTACAACACTTGGATTTCCCAGACCCTCCAAGCTGGCTACGCGCCCTTCAGCCTATTCGACGGGCTGATCGGGCAATCGCCCTGGAGCTTCCTCGTCTCCAACCATCCGACCGAGGCGATCGGCTACAGCGGGATCGCCTATCTGGGCGTGCCCGACGCCAATCTCGGCACTTCGGCCAATATCCCGAGCTACAATTTCGAGGGCGGCTGGATATTCGCCGGCAGCGCGCCGGGCACCTATGGCGGCAACGGATGCCAGAATGGCGGCGATGCCGATCCCAGCCTGATCGTCGCCTTCCTGCTCACCGATCCGATCGAGGGCGCTGGCCTTCAGGCCGGCGATGTGGGCGATGTGGCGACCGTCAATGATGCCGTGACAGTGCCGGGCGCGCCCTACAAGGTGACGGTCCCGAACTTCCTTTTCAACATCAATGCCACCAACGCCGCGGGCGCCCTCCTGACATGCGTCGCCGGCGTGCCGGCGGCCGCCACCGAGTATGCCTTCAACGAGACAACGGGCGAATATACCTTCCACAGCTCGCTCTCCGGCACGCACCCACATGTCCGATATGCCTCGATCGTCGCGCTGACCAAATATCAGAACTCATCGCTGGCGCTGGGGCTCTGGATTTCCCCCGCCTATAGCTCGCAGACCAATGCGAGCTCGATGATCGACGAGATTGTCACGAACACCTATGCCGATGTGGTCGAGTCCTCAGGCGTGATCCAGTTCATCCCGCGCAGCGTCAATGCCCTGACCGCGAATGGCTACACTTTCACGCCCGACACCGCGCCCGACTTCGATCTTGGATATGACGATTTTATCGAGACGGGCAACGATCCGGTCCAGATCAGCCGCAAGAACATCCTCGATCAGGTCAACACCTTTCGCCTCGATTGCCTCGATCGCGCCAATCAGTACGCGCCGGCGGAGGCCACCGCCTTCGATATGGCCCATCGCCAGCAATATGGGGAGCGCTCGCCGCAGGGCACCGCTTCGGCGCAGATGTTTTGCGACCTCAATGCGGCCAACACCAGCGCCTTCCTCCAGCTCCAAGACGAGGCGATCAGCAACACCGCCAAATTCTCCGTCGATCCGCGATATGTCCTTTTCGACCCGATGGATTTCGAGACTGTCACCGATCCGAACTTCCCCGGCATCACCCGCATTCCGGTGCGGCTGACCCAGATCGACGAGCGCGATGATGGCGGCTTCGATTGCACCGCCGAGATTTTCGTCGATAGCGCGGGCCTGCCGGCGCAGTTCACGCTCAAGCCAGGCAGCGGCTTCGATCCGGACTTTGATGTGGACCCGGGCGATGTGAATGATCCGATCGTCTTCGCCATTCCGCCGGCGCTGGCCACCAACCAAGGCCTCGAAATGGGCGTGGCGATTTCCGGGAGCAGCCCGGCGATCTTCGGCGGCGCGCAAATCTGGGGCGCCAGCGATTCCGGCGGCCCCTACAAGCTGATCGACTCCGTGAATGGCGCCACCACCATGGGCCTCCTCACGGCCAATTTCCCGGCCGGCGCCGATCCCGATGGCGTCAACACGCTCTCCGTCAATCTCGCCCAGAGCGCGGGCGAGCTGGGGAGCGGGAGCAATACCGACGCGGATCAGGGCAACACCGTCTGCATGGTGGGCGGCGCGGCCGGGCTCGAGTATGTCAGCTATTCGACGGCGACGCTGACCTCGGCGAACCATTACGACCTCACAACCTATTTGCGGCGCGGCCAGCAGGGCTCGGCGATCGTCGGCCATCTGACCGGCGATCCCTTCGTCAAGATCGACGCCCTCCTCGGCCGCATCCCCTTCACGCCCGATCAGGTCGGGCAGACGATGTATTTCAAAATCTTGGCGATCAACAATCGCGGCGGCGGCCTGCAAAGCCTGAGCGATGTTTCGCCCTATACGATCACCCTGGGCGCGCCCCCGAAGCTCCCAGCCGTCTCCGGCTTCGGCGCGACGCAGAGCGGCAACGTGGTCAACCTGACTTGGATTGATCTGCCCTTCAATTCGGTGCGCGGCTACAACATCTATTATGGGCCGCACGGCAATGTCTTCCCGACCGGCTTCACGCTGCTGAGCACGGCCAGCCGCACCACCGCCGCCACCACGGCCGCGGTCGGGCCCGGGAATTGGGATTTCGTCATCGCCGCTCAGGACATTTCCTTCCAGCTCGGCAACCTCGCCACCTTCAACCTGAATATCAGCGGCGGCACGCCCGCCTTCCCTGTCACGCGGAGCTATATGGGCGCGGTTGGGGGAGCAGCTCTCACCGGAACCGACACCATTCCCGCCGGCGCGACTTCCGTGCAGATACTTCTTCAGGGCTCCGGCGCCGCCGGCGCCTGCGGCGATGGCACCACATGGGGCGGCGGCTCTGGCGAAGGCGGCCTCAATGACGTCACCTATCCGCTCACGCCGGCTTTCGATAATGGGGGCAGCTTGAATTGGTCCCTGGGCGCGGCCGGGCCGGGCGCTCTGGGCACCAATACCACCGGGACCAGCGGCGTCGTTTCGACCGTGACGGGCCCGATCCATGCCGGCACGCTCACGCTGACCAGCCATGGCGGCGTTGGCGCCGTGGCGGCCGGCTTTGGCGCCGGCGGGACAGCGACGCAAACCGGCACGGCCGTGCCGACTGGCTCGGTGCAGACTGGCGGCGCAGCCGGCACACCCGGTGGCGTTGGCAGCGTTGGCGCCGGCGGCGGATCAGGGAGCGGCTCGGGCGGCGGCGGCGCCGATGGCGGCGGCGGTTCTGGTAACGTCCCCGGCGACGGCGGCGTGGCCACCGCCACCTTCATCTATAACTAGGAGCGCGACATGCTGGAATTCTCAGGACCGCAATGGTGCCCTCGCTTCCCCGGCAGCGCGGCGATCGAGGATCTGGCCCAGCCCTTCCAGAATAGCGTCCGTTCCTTCATCGCGTCGCTGGAGGGCGCCGGCGCCGCCATCTCGATCGGGGCGACATGGCGGCCGAGCGAGCGGGCCTTCCTCATGCACTGGTGCTGCATGATCGCCAGCGGCGAAGTGCAGCCGGCCGATGTGCCTGTGCTCGCCGGCGTCGATATCGACTGGACCCATGCCGGCGATTACACCGGCGCCAGGCTGGCGGCCACCGCCATGAAGGAGGGGTATGGGATCGCCTATCCTGCCGCGCTCGTAAGCCAGCACACCAAGCGGCAGGCGATCGACATGACGGTTTCATGGAAGGGCTCCATCCGGGTGGCCGATGCGCGCGGGATCGTTCATTCCTGCGCCGCCCAGGCCGATCTTTGGCCGATCGGGGCCAGCTTCGGCGTCATAAAGCTGCCGGCCGACGCGCCGCACTGGTCTGTTGACGGGCATTGACCCGGAGCCATCCCCGGACGTAGCTTGCCGAAGGAATCGAAGGGGATCGATCGATGAGCTCAAGCGGCCAGCCAGTCACCGTCACCGTCAAGTCAGCCTGGGCCTCGAAGGTCAACTGGCTCGCCGGCGCGACCGCCTTCCTCGTCTCGGCAAACGAGCTGCTCAATCAGGTCGCCCCTTTCCTGCCGGCGCCTTATGCACATGACGCGACGATCGCCATCACCATCATCGGCGGCCTGTCGACCATCATCGCCAAGACCTTCTACACCACGACCGTCACGCCCTCGGCAGCGGCCAAGCTCTAAGGAGTCCCCATGCGCCTCAAGACCCTCGTCGCCGGCCTGGCCCTCGCCGCCGCGTTCTCTCTTTCCGGCTGCACATGGTTCAGCAGCGCCGTCTCCGATGTGGTGGTCGCCACCAGCGGCGCATCGCCGACGCAGGCGAAGACGGTCGCCGAAGCCGCCCAGGCCACAACGCTCGCCGAGAAGGCGCTCGATCTCTATGTCAAGAACGGCAACCCCAGCCCGGCGGTGCTCTCCGAGCTGAGCGTGCTGGTGCCGGCCGTCCACAACGCCCTCGTCAAGGCCGAGCAGGCGAACAGCTCCGGCAATAGCGCGCTGACCGCGATCGCGCTGGCCGCCTTCAACGAGGCGCTCGCCGCTTACAACAGCTACGCCACCTTGCAAGGAGTTTCCCATTGAGCGATCCCGCCACCCAGGCCGCCGCCGCGGCCCCCTCCGAGCTCGACCAAGCCGTCTCCGTTCTTTCCGACGCGCTGCCCGTCCTTGAGACGGTGCTTGGCGTCGCCTTCCCCGGCTCCGGCGCCGCGATCGCCATCGGCGTGAAGATCGCCCAGGGCATCGAGGCCGGCATCCCGGAGGCCGAGAAGCTCTACGCTCAGTTCCAGAGCAGCACGCCGCCGACGCAGACCGAGCTCGACGCCTATGCGGTGGGCGAGGAATCGGCCTACGAAACTCTCATGGCCGATATCAAGGCCAAGCAGGCGGCCGCCGCAACCTCTTAAATGCTACCCATGGAGAGACGGTCTTGTCGAAGCGCCATTCGCGCGAACTCATCGACCAGATCGTCCTCCGCCTCGAAGAAAAGATCGAGGCGGTAGACAAGCGCCATTCGCAGCGATTTGAAGACAACGGCAAAGCCGTTGACGCCGCTCTCGCCGCCGCGAAGGAAGCCAATCTCAAAGCTGAGAATGCCTCCAGCGGGATCACCGCCGCCATAAACGACCGCCTTTCGCGGGTGACTTCCAACAGCGATCAGAGAGAAGGGCGCGGCCGCGGGATTAGCGATGGCTGGGGCTGGATCGTTGGGGCCGCCGCGATGATCTTCGCAGCCATTTCCCTCTTCCACAGTTTCATCAAATAAGGATCGATCGCCATGCCGACCGATTTCATCAAAGACGTCGCCGCGGCTCTGAAGCCGCCGGAGGATGGCGCCCCGACGCCGGAGTATCGCTGGCGCACCACAGTGGCCTACTCGATCGTCTGCGGCTATGGCCTGGCGATGCTTCAGGCGGCGGCGATGTGGGGCTTCCTCAACACCTTCGGTTTTATGGGCTTCGCCCAGGCGGCCGATGTAAACGCCCGCTTCAAAACTGCCGAGGCGAGCATTGCTGAAATGAAGACGGCGATGCGCGCTGACACCAACGATCTAAAGGCGACGATCATCGCCGGGCAGATTATCGGGATGCACGCGACGGAGTGTTCCGCTCGGCGCGCCAACAATACCCCTTTGGCTGAAAGTATATCGGCGCAAATCAGCGACCTTCAGGTCAGCTATATGAGGGTGTCGGCCGGGCTTCAGTATCCACTTCAGTCGTGTCCCTAGCACTCCTCCATGCTCGAAACTCAAAAGGCCCCGATCAGCTCGGGGCCTTTTTTCTTTCCGGCGATGTGGTAGAGAACTCCCGCGCGGTATTGCGATCCTTGATTGCGAAGCCGCCGCCCTTCCTGGGCGTTTCCTCCCTTAACTGGCGGCCGGCTTAATCCCCGGCCGCCTTTTTCTTTTCAGCCCAGCTCGACGTCAACCGCCTTGACGCCCTTCTGATCGCTCTCGGTCCGGAAGCTCACCTTCTGGCCTTCGGTGAGAACGACGCCCCGGCCGAGACCGGTCTTGTGCACGAAGATATCCTTCCCGCCGCCATCGGGGGCGATGAAACCGAAGGCCTTCGCCTCGTTGAAAAACTTCACTTTGCCGGTCTGCTGGCCGCTCATGGGATGCCCTTGCTGCTGGCGGCTGGATCAGGGGCGGGCCGAGGCCGCCCGTCTCGGCACCCGCGAATCGATTGGTCGCACGGTCAATCGATCGGGACAAGCCTCAGAGGCGGCCGGCGAATAGCAGCACCAGCAGAACGATCAGGAGAAGGCCCAGGCCGCCGGAGGGGCCGTATCCCCAGCCGGCGGAATGCGGCCAGGAAGGCCAAGCGCCGATCAGGGCGAGAACAAGCAAGACGAGCAGGATCGGGCCGAGCATGGGGAAATCCTTCTTTTCGCGGGAAATCGATCAGAAGGAACGCCCCCCGGCCGGGCCGGTTCCGGTCGATCAGGGACCTGGCTCTAGGGAGGGGCTACAGCGGCCGGCTGGGCCGGGCCCCCTGCACCGTTGCCGGAGCAGGGGGATCGCCGTGGCTGTGAGGCGCTGGCCTCAGAGATTGAACCAAGGCGTGGGCGGAGGGCGCTGATCCCGGCCGAAAGCATGGGGATCGACCGGGGCGGGCTCCTCCGGGGCAAGGAAGCCCGGGCCCATGCGCCGGCTGACTGGCGCCGGGGGTGGAAGCCGGGCCTCCGAGACGGGCGCCGGCGCTGAAGGCCCCAGCTCCCGGATCGCATCGTCCTCGGCCACCCGGGCGAGATAGCCTTTCGTCGCCCACAGCTCCTGAAGGCAGGAGAACAGCTTCGATTTGAGCTTGTTGACCGCCCGCTCCTTCGATTGCAGATCGCCCATCAAATCCTTCTCGCGCTCGGTGATCTTGCCGCGCGCCTCGTCGAGCTCCTTCCCCATATCCCGGATGCGCTGCTGGGCTTGGAGCAGCTCTTCAGTCCGGCGGGTGACTTGTTGATCGCTGGCCTTTGCTTCGCGGCGCCATTCTTCGACTTCTTCTAGCAGCTTGGCGGATGCGGCGGCGCTGAGCCGTGCGGTGGCTTTCTTCGTCATGTCTTCCTCTCGATCGGCCGGTTGCGGTGATCATCGGGCCCGGGCCTGGCGGGATCGACGAAAGCGATGAGGGCCAGCAGCGCATCGTGCAGGGCATCCGCCCGATCGAGCGCGTCGCGGCCAGCGAATAGGAATTCGACCATTCCGAAATTAGACGCCGGCGTGGTGCCGGCTTGATGGCGGCAGCTCAGGCTCCCCGGATCGACGAGCTGGAGGCGCAGCGGGCATATCACCACGGCGGCCTCCCGATCGGCGCGGGCGCGGCCGAGGATGAGCTGGCACATTTCGGCGACGCTGATCTTCTCGCCTTCGGGCTCCAGATCCACCCCCATCGTCTCGGCCAGCTCGGCGAGGAAGGCGGCGACGGCCGCGGTGTGCTCTGCCAGCGACTTCATCATTCGCTCTTCTCCTCATTGCATGTCGGGCACGGAATGCCGCGCTTGAGTTCGGTGACGGTATGGCCTGAAAATACTTCCCATTCGTGCCCGCGTCTGCACCGCAACCGAGCCCAAATGTTCCGGCCGGGCTCGGCGCCGCCGCAGCCATTGCCCGCGTCAATCACATGGCCCAGAACGCCGCGCCGCTTTTTGTAGAAGCGCGGCGCCGTTGGGAAGAGATCGGCCCGTTGCATCAAGGCTTCTCCTCGAATAGATCGCCGAGCGCCCGGCCGACCCGAGCCCGTTCTTCGATGCCGGCGCGGCGGTGCGGCATGTCGTAGCTATTATGGCAGCGCTGACAGAGCGCCTTCAGGTTCGCACGATCGCAATTCTCGGGCTGGTGATCCAGATGGGCGACGGTCAACACAATGCGGACAATCCTCAGCATCACGCACTTGTCCGAGCCGGGGGCATGGCATGGGTGGCTTCCGCCCTCGACCGGCCGATCGGCAGGATGATCCCAGCCGGCAGCGCGGCACCATGTCCCGGAAGGAAGGCGGCCGCCGAGCTCGCCGTTCGGCACGCCGCACCATTCGCACTTGTTGCCGGCGGCATCGCGCACCCGCCGGCTGATTTCCGGCCAGTCCTTTGGGTAGCGCGCTGCGTTCTCAGGCCGGATCGGCATCGAGAATCACCAGCGCCGTATTCACCATCGTGCCGGCGCTCTTGAAGCTGCCCTCCGGGAGCGGCTCCATCGAGCCGTGCGCGGCCGCGAGCTGGCGGAGCTCCTGATATAGCCGGTCCTGCCGGAAGAGGACGCCGGCGCCGGCGATCGACACCAGACGGCCGCCTGGCTTGAGCATCGAATAGGCGTGCAAGATGTGCTTCACATCGGCCGAGCGCGCGAAGGGCGGGTTCATCACCACGCGATCGAAGCGCGCCGGCAGGATCGGCCGCTCGAAGGTGAGGAAATCCGTGGTGGGGATGAAGTGATGCTTCTTGGCCCGGAGCGCCTCGCAATTCTTTTGCTGGAGCTCGACGCACAGGACATTAGCGCCAACATCGCGCGCCGCATCTGCTAGGCGGCCGGTGCCGGCCGAGGGCTCCAGCACTTCCATGCCCTCGCTGATTTGCGCCTCGTACATCACGCGCACCACCAACTCGGGCGGCGTCTCGAAGAAGCCAAAATCCTGCGGCTTCGCGACTTCGCCGTTCAAGAGCACCGCATCGATCGCATCGACCGCCGGCCCGTCGAACAGGTGGGCTTTCGCTTTTCGGTTCCATTTGCCGCCGCAGGCCTCGATCACCTTGGCGACGCGCTCATACATCGGCCGATCGAGCTTCTCTGGCGGCAAGTGCAGCTCGTTCCCATGCGTGCCCGACCGCTCCAGCACCAGCATCACATCTGTTTCAACTCGCATTCTTCTCTCCTCTTGATTTTTCGATCTTCTTCGCGGCCGCCAGCATTTCCCGCTCGCATTGGTCTGTCTGGGTGCAAGCGCCAGGCGGGTAGAATTCCGACGCAGTATAGCGCCCATGCCAGATCACTTGCCGGGCTTTGCCGCACCGCGCGCAAATCTCGCTGTGCTTGACCGGCTTCATTCCGCCGCCTTCATCCCTGCCACCACCGCAGCCCGGGCGGCCATTATCTCCTTGACGGTTTTGCCGCCGCAGCATGGCGTCCGCATGAGATAGGCCTCCGGCGATGGCTGGAGGCTGGGAAGATCGAAGAGCGAGGCGACCCCGACATTGCGGAGAATCCACCGGGCCCGCACCGAAAGCGCCGCGTTATGGGCGACAAGATGCTGGGGGCCATGGATGCGCTTGAGCTCAGCCCTGAGCTCGGCGACACAGCCTGTCACCGCTGCCGGCGTGAGGCCCTTCATCGCGGCGACCTCGGCGAAAGAGAAGCCGCGCTGCTTGAGCTCAAGATATTCGTGCGCCTGTCTTTGTCGATTGGGTGTCATGCTTTCCTCCTCAGATAAACATGGAAGAGCCGATCACCACCGATCCGGCTTTGGGATAGGTGATGAAGCCCATGGTGCGAAGTGAGCCGAGATTGTTTTGGTGGCCGCTGGATTTCGCCGAGACGCCCAGCTCTTCGGCCAGCTCATCCTTCGATCGCTCGCGGCCATCGAGGAGCAGCTCGACGATCGCGCGCATGGGCGGGTTGAGCTTGCCGAGGATGCGCTGCTGGAGGGCGGCGGAATCCAGCACCGCCTCGGGCGGGTTGGCCTTGGCCCGGCCCGCCGGCGTGAGCTCCGCCATGCCGCCGCCTGGGGGATATTCGATCAGGCCGGCGGTGCGGAGGGCGCCGAGGTTGTTTTGATGCCCTGAGCTCTTGTTGGAAACGCCGATCAGGAAGGCCAGCACCACTCTATCGATCGCGTGGCGGCCGATGCTTTCCCACCATGCCAGAGCATCGAGGATCGCCTGCTTTGCCCGGCCGAGCTCGGGATCGATGGCGGCGGGCGGCGGGGCGGCCCGGACCGGGAGCGGCATCCGGTCGGTAGCGGCGCGCGGAGCCGGCGCGGCTGGAGCGGCCGACAAGAGCTTCGCCCGCTCGCTGCCCTTCTCGACGATCAGGCCCTTCCTGAGCTTCTTGAGCACCGCCTCGCCGCCGACACCGGCAAAGCCTGCCTGCTCCTCGGTAAACTCTTGCGCCTGGGCGAGCGCGATCCCTTCGTCCAGCCGGCCGTTGAGCTGATCGCCGATCCCCTTGATGCTCTCGCGCATCCACTTGCCGACCACTCCAGCCAGTCCGGCGCCGACATGGTGGCCGACGAGGAAGCCTTCCTCCCGGCCGATCGCGCGCGCCTCCTGGGCGGCGGCAAAGATCATGCCATGATCGATTTCCTTTAAGCCGCCCTTCGGGATGGACGCCTTCGCCAGTTCGCGCTCCAGCTCGGCGATCCTGATCTTGAGGGACTTGGGATCGTTCGCCTTCGCCTCCTGCTCGACGGTGACGAGCCGGGATTTCAGCGCCTCGATATTGAGCGGCTGGAGCTTGGCGTCGATCTTCTTCTCGCCCCGCTTCGGGGTGCGCGAGCTATCGAAGGTCGAATTCTCCGGGAATTGCGCCGTCTTCAGAATGTGGCGACTGGGTATCCAGATGATGCCTTCGCCGCGCTGGAGCGCCGGGAGCTGGGCGATCATCGCCTTTCCCTCCTGCCGATCGCCCTGGCCCTCGACCCACGCCCAGAGCGCGTCGCGATCCTGCGAGCTGGTCAGCTTCAAGGCGATAAGCCCGTCCACCATGCTCAGCACGTTTTTGTTAATGACCGCCGGCCGCTGGGTAATCACCCAAGGGATGAAGCCCTTCACGCGGCCGCGCCGCACGATCTCCTCCATCAAGTGGCAGAGCATCGCTTCATTCCCCATGGGCTTTTGCGGCGCCCAAAGATCGGCCTCATCCACCACGAAATGATAGGGATCGCCGCGATCGGGATCGGTGTGCTCATAAACGGCGTCGAGGAAGGCCAGCATGAAGCGCTGCCTGGCCGCCTGCGTCTTCATCCCGCCGAGCGAGACGATGCAGCTCTCCGAGCTGGTGGCCACCGCCTCGCCGATCAGGGCGCCCGAATGCTCGTTGATCGGCATGTCGCCGTGCTTGCCGCCCAGCACCGCCACATCGAAGCCGGCCTTCTTGCCATCCGGCGAAAGGCGAAGCCCCCACCACACATCGAGAGCATCGACGATCACCGCCCGATGGCCCAGCTTGAGGAGGCGCTCGACGCGCCCCTTCGCGCCGTAGGTTTTGCCGCTGCCGCTGGTGCCGACGAAGCCCAGCCGATCGTCGAGGGCCTCGTCCGGGATCGCCGTTTTGCTCATGGCCTAATCCAACACGCGGTAGCCGCGGCCGGCCATGCAGCGTTGAACTACGAGCTGGGCTGTCTCGGCCGCCCGCACTCCGCCGGCGGCGCCGGCTTCCGTGCCGCCGATCGCCGCGCCAGTCGCGACCATGCGGCCGCCCCCGATCGCGGCGCCGAGGAGAGCGCCGACAATCGCGCCGGCGATGGCGCTGTTCGCCGCCGCCCTGGCCGGATCATGGGTCGCGCCGTAGCCCTGACAATCCTTCAAGTCGGCTTGGTAGCGGCTCATATCGACGCCCTGAAGATCGATCGCCGGGACGTAGTTCTGAGCGGGAGAGCCGACGCAGCCGGAGAGCAGGAGGCAGGCGGCGAGGATGGAAAAGCGTTTCATGGTGAAGTCCTTTCGGTTGGTGGAAATGATGGAGGGATCAATCAGCGCTTCTTCGCGCCCTTCTTGGCGGCATAGTGGGCGGTGCGCAGCTCAGGCGGCAACCATTCGGTCTTGCCGACATGGGCGATGGCGAATTTCCAGATCACGGCCTTGGTTTTCGTTTTCAGATCGGCCGGGGCCTGGACAAGGGATTCCGCGATCGCCTTCAGCACCACGCCCTTGGGGGCGCGCGGGAAGTAGTCCTTCGGATCGAAGTGCTTGAGCAGCGCCGCCTTCATCACATCGGCCGATATTGAGTCCCGGATGCTGGCCAGCTTCGAGCCCAAATAGGTTGGCATCTGCTGGATGAAGCGATGGCGGTCAATATCCGCAGCGACGATCGCGGTGAAGATGGCCGCCCGGGGGTCTTTCCAGCTCTCGTTCAAGATCGCCGTGCGGGTGGCCTTGATGAGAACGTACTCCAGCCGCTCCTTGAGCGCATTGCTCAGCGCGTTCGGGCTGGCCTTCTTCTTCTCGGCCTTCTGCTCGACGGCGACGCGCTGCTTCGATTTATGGAGGCCCAGATGCTGCTTGAGAACTCCGCCTTTGAGCTCCAGCACCACCATGAGCTTCTTGCGATCGGCGCCCTTTGCTGCCGGCGAGCGGGCCCAACGCTCCCAGCCATATTCGAGGCTGTCTTCCATCACCACGCTGCCCCAGCCCTCGGCCAGCAGCTTGCTCTTCGTGCTGCTGATCTTCGCCTGGACGAGCTTCTCCAGCGCGCCGACATTCTGCACCACTTTGGGCGCGTCGCCCTTTTCGGCGAATAGATCGTCCACTTCCGTCACGCCCGCCTCCTTGGCGGCCGCGGCGCCGACGAATTTCAACATGCCGGCGATATCATCCTGATCGCCGGTGATTGCCTCGCGGATATCATAGCGACGCAGGCACCAGTTTCCGCGCGCCTTCAGCTTCTTGAAGATGGCCTCCTGGCGCTTCGGATCGGGCTCGATGGTGAAGGCGCAGGCGGCCTCGTAATCGAGCTCGTTTTTGCGGAGCGCCGTCCTGATCGTCGGCGAGAGCTTTGCGAGGATGAGGCTGCGCTCGACCAGCTTCTTCGTGGTGCCATATCGCGCCGCGATCTGCTCGGCGGTGAACTTCGGCTGGAGAGAGGCGAAGGCCTCGAAGCGGTCAACCGGATCGAGCGGCACGGCCATGATGTTGGCCGCCAAGCTCTTCGCCTGGGCGTCTTCGATACTGTCGGCCTCGATGACATGCAGCCAATTCTCCGGCACTGGCTTGCCGATCTTTTTCAGCGCGGCCAGGCGGCGGTTGCCGTCTAAGATATAGAAAACGCCTTCACGCTCCCATGAGGCGAGAGGCTGGAGCAGCCCCTCGGCCTTGATGGAAGCGATCAGGGCGTCAACATCATCGCGGCCGGATTGCCGGACATTAAGCGAGCCGCCTTTGAATTCATGGCCGAAGCGGAGCTTGTCGAGGGCGACATTCTGAATTGATTGCATGATGGAATTCCTCTTGAGGATTGGTTGGTGGGTTTACTTCTTGCCGCTCAGCAGCTCTTTCGCCTTGGCGTTGCAGGCCTCGACGTAGGCAGGACGATCAGCCTCGCGGAGCTCTTTGACGGTGAGCTCCTGAAGATCATCGACCGTCCGCGTGAGCTTGGCGTTCTTGAGCAGCGCGTATTGATCGGCCTTCCAGTCCTCGTATTCCTGATCGGCCGCGCTGAGCGCCTTCGTCTCGCCCTTCGGAGCCTCGGCCGCCTTGACCGTCTCCGCCGGCAGCGCATCGAGCGCGGCCTTGAGCGCCTCTTCCCATTTCGGGAGAAGATCGGGCCGCTCTTCGTTGGCGATCACTTCGCGCACCGCCTTGTCCTTCTGGGCCAGCAGAGCGCGATCGGTGACGCCGGCGATCGAGGCGATCCGGGCCGCCAGCCAGTCGGCGCCGCGATCGGGCTTGGCGGCTTCCGCCGTGGCGGCCGAGCCTTCCTCGACCACTTCGCCGGTTTCGGGATCGTGGCCTTCTTCAGCCGCTTCGCCATCCTCGGCCGCCGCCTCAGCGCTGGAGTCGACCACTTCGTTCTCCGGCACGAAATGCGCCGAAGTGTTGAGCGGCTGGTTGGGGCGCGCCTTCTTCATTTGCGAGAGCACTTGATCGATGATCCGGCCTTCCATTTCCTCGGCGATCGGATCGGCGCCGATTTCCTCGGTGAAGGCTTTGCGGAGCGCGCCGGCCTCGGCGCACTTCTCCAGCATTTGCGAGGGCGAGCGCGCCCAGCGGGAATTCGGCACCGGCAGGCCGGCCGTCATGCCGAAGAATTCCTCGAAGTAAACCCGCGGCCCCGGGAAGGCGCAGCGCTGGCCAGCGACAAGGCGATAGACCGTTACCTGAGCCCATTCTGGAAACGTCACATCGGCCTTATAGATTTTGCCGGCGTTCTTTCCCGACTGGACCTTGGCCTCGAAGTGCTTCGTCTTCTGCTCGCCGAAGAGCGTCGCATCGGTGCCGGCATATTGGCCGGTGCGGTGCGCCGTGATGCGATGCTCGGTGATGGCAGGCCAAACAGTCTCGACCTCCTTCTTGAGCTCGCTGTTCCACATCGGCACGATATGGACCGGCTTCTTCATAATATCGAGGTGGCGGGCCTTGCAGTAGGAGAGCGCCAAGATGACCGCTTCCGTGGTCTTGGCCATCGGGAAGATACTATCGGTCAGCGCTCGCCATTGGCTGCGATCGACGCCGAAGGTGCCCTCGATCGCCGGATGATAGGGAAGGCGCGCCGGCGCGATGCGCGCGACGGCTTTCCCGGTGCCGGCGACCGCCAGCGGCTGAGCGGGCTGGGCTTGCTCTGCGGTCTGCGACGGCTTTGCGGTTTGGGTATTCATGCTGAAAATCCTTTCGGGGGTTGGTGGATTAGGAACGGGCGTCTGAGACTTCTTCGTAGGTGACGCCGGGCACATCGCGGTTGCCGGCCCTCATGCGCTTATTGACGGCGACTTGGATCACATCGGGATCGATCAGGCCGATGATGAGCGCGACGTTCTCGTGAACGAGCTGCATATCGACGATCGTCGCCTCCCAATGCCTTGCGAGCGTGTTGACGCTGCCATGCTCGCCGCGAGTGCGGGAAAGATCGCCGTCGCTGGCCTTCTCCAGCTTCTTCTCGATCTTGGCCGCGCCGGCGCCTTCGCGCTCAGCGGTGTCACCGGCATTGTTCGCGGCGGTGGTGGCTGTGCGCAGCTCCTTGGCCTTCTTCTCCGCATCGGCCAGGGCCACGCGCTGAGCCTCACGCGCGCCCCGCAGACGCTCCTTGGCGTCGGCGAGACTGGCGATGGCGTTGGTGACCTCAACAGAGGCGGCACTGAAGGCATCCTCGTCACGATCCCGCCGAGCGATGGCCTTCTTGAGCTTGGCGTTGGCCAGCGCGGTCTCGGCATCGAGGCGCCCTTGCTCAAGCTCGTCCTTGTTTTCGCGGGCCTCGGTGGCGGCGGCCTCAGCGGCGACGCGGGCTTCTTCTGCCACACGCTTGCGCTCCTCGGCCTGGGCGGCTTCGACGCGCGCCTTTTCCTCAGCCTCGCGCTTCTTCAGGGCCTCGGCCTCAAGCCGGCGGCGCTCCTCGTCCTTCTTCTTGTTGAGATAGGTGGTCTGCACTTCGAGAACGCGCTTCTTCGCCTTCTCCAGCTTCTCGGTCATGTTCTTAAAGAAGGAGTCCACCGTCGCGCCGCCCTTCTGGAATGGCTCCTTCTCGATCGAGCGTGCGCCATCCGCCTTCTTGTCCCAGAGGCGGATTTCCTTCACCAAGTCGCCGGCCTTCCCGGATTCGATATCGTTCTCGATGGTGTCGGGCATCGCCTCGGCCGAGGCGGAGAGCTCAGCGAAGCGGGTGGTGATATCGGCATATTGCCGGCCGAGATAGGGCGTAATGTCCTCGGGCGGCGTGACGGTGATGCGGAAATCTTCCGGCACATTGCTGGAATTGTCGCCGAGCACCGCCTTCTTGATGGCGCTATCGACGGTCGGGGGGATTTCGTGTGCTTCGCTCATGGCTTCCTCTTGCTGCGTTTGCCCCATGTGGGCGGTTTAACCGTGAACAAATCCACGGATTTCATCGGCGCGGCTTCAGGCTGATCGGGGCGGAATGTCTTCGCCCATGCCCGGACGCGCATCATGTGGTCATATTCTGCTTTCGTGATGGGGTTCTCCGCCAGCACGCACCATAGCGGCAGGCCGAAAGGGCCCTCCGCGTGACGAGGATCGAAGCGATCGCCGCCGATTTCGCAGGCGATCAGCTCAGGAGCGATCAGCTCCCCATCGGCGACATATTGGATCAGCCAGATCCTCGCCGGAACGAAGACGCCTTCCCGATTGAACCGGCGCTTATAGAACCCGGGCTGCGGCTCGTCTTCATCGAAGGCCCGCGCATCATCGCCCGGCTTCGCGCTGAGCGCGGCGGCATACCACCGATATGCGGCGGCGGCCGGCGTCGGCTGGCGGAGCGTGGGCGACACGCTCAGCCTGGCGAGTGGATGATGATGAAGCCGAAGGCGATGAGAATGGCGGCGACCGCCCAGCTCGTCAGCGTCCACCACATTTCGTCGGGGTTCTTGAAGGGGAGCCGCATTGGCCACCGCCAATTCAGGGGGCGGCGGGTGATCGGGTGTCGCATGGCTTGCCTCTCAAAAGTACCGGGGCGGAGATTCGCCCCTTGACCGGCGCCGAATATGGCCAAGCCCGGGAGAGGTAGCAAGGCGAGCTTTTCAGCTTGAAGGGGCCCGGCGGATGCTGGATAAGGGCGCCATGAACCTGCGCTCCTATCGATTGAAGCTTGGGATTTCCCAAGAAACCGCCGCTTTTCAGGCAAAAATATCGCCGGCCGCCTTCCACACCGCCGAGACGGGGAGTCGATACCCCATGCCCGAAACGATCCTGAAGATCATGGCGTGGTCGAAGAAGCGGGTCCGGGAGGCCGATATCCTTCGGGGCTGGTGCGCCAAGCAGGGCGAAAAATACACCGGCGCCCGGTAGCAATTTCCACCACGCCGGTGTCTCCTCAGCGTTCCGCAACGCAATCAGGAGGCCCGAGTGGCGAAATCCAAAGGATCAAGGAAGAAGCAAGGCGCCCGGCGCGCCAAAGCCCCAACGCAAGACGAGACGGTCGAGACGAAAGTCGGCCCGTCGAAGCAGATGAAGCTCCCCGAGGGGCCGCGCATCGAGCACCATCTTTCCAACGTGCGCGCCTGGGAGAAGAAGCTCAAGGACATGAAGGCCAGCGTCTCGAAAGCCTATGAGGCCGCGGCCGCCGAAATGATTTCCAAGGAGCTGCTCAAGGATTTGATGCACCTCCAAGACGGCGACCCGATTTCGGCCCGGCATTATCTGGAATCCTTCGGCGTCGGCCTCAAGGCGATCGGCGCGCCCTTCCAGCTCAACGTCTTCGACGCCATGTTTGACGATGATATCGCCCAGGCGAGAGCCGAAGCGCGCATCGCCGCCCGGCAGGGCAAAGCCCCGGAATGCCGCTTCGCTGAAGGTTCGGCGGCGGCCGAGGCCTATCTGGACGAATATCGCTTCGTCAACGCCTCGATGGCGCCCGGCGCCGAGAATCTGAGCGCCGAGGAAATCCGCAAAGCCATGGCGCAAAGCCCGGGCGAAGCGGCCGCGGCCAGGCCGGCCGGCACCGCGACGCAGTAATGCTTCTCGCGCTGGATATAAGCCTGACAACCGGCGCAGCGTGGGGCGGGGCCGATGCGCCCCGCCCGCGCACGGCCGTGGTGAAGCTGCCCGAAGGCCAGCTCAACCTCGATCGCGCGCTCGTCGGCCTCCGCGAATGGGTGGCCATGACATGCCGATTTGAAAAGATCGAGCGCGTCCTCATCGAGGCCGCCATGCAAGTGGTCGACTCCGAGCATAGTGCCTACAGCGCGTTCCTCCTGATAAGCCTCCAAGCCGTGGCGCGCGAGGCCGCCTGCCGAGCTGGGGCCTCCGTCGAAACAGTCGAGTGCGGCATCTGGCGCCGCCATTTCCTCGGCACCGCCCGCGTCTCCACCGAAGAGGGGAAGCGCGGGGCGATGAAGCGCTGCGATCAGCTCGGCTACACCTATCAGGACCATAATGCGGCCGAGGCCGGCGGCATCTGGGACTTCGGGATCGCCAAGCATTACCGCCGATCGGGCATCCTGGCCGGGTGATTCCGCTTGCCACGCCTGCCGCGAATCAGCGAACCGTCCACCACCAAGAGGCAGTTTGCGAAAATGCCAATCCTTAACGGTCAGGGCCTACCGGCCCCCACACAGCTTGCGGAAGCCGCCGCAGCCCCCTTGCCGCTCGGGCGGCGAGCCGGATGAGCCAGAACCGTTCCCATGCGGTAATGGCCCAGCGTTCGGAACCGAACGATTCTCTCGACTTCTTTCCCACCCCACCCTGGGCGACGCGCGCTCTCTTCGAGCATGTGATCGGCCCCCGCCATGCTGAGGTCGGCTGGGACCCGGCCTGCGGCGATGGCGCGATGGCGCGGCCCATGGCCGAATATATGCGCTCTGTCCGATCGAGCGATGTGCACGATTACGGCGAGACGCCGATCCATGATTTCCTTCAGCGCTTCACGCCCGATTGGTGTGGGCGCGTCGATTGGATAATCACCAACCCGCCCTTCCGCCTGGCCGAGGAATTCGTCGATCGAGGCCTGGAGCTGGCCGAAGAAGGCGTCGCCATCCTCGTCCGCAGCGTCTTCATCGAGAGCAGCGGCCGGTATGAGCGGCTCTTCCGCCGGCGGCCGCCCAGCGTCATGGCCCAATTCGTCGAGCGCGTCGCGATGGTGAAGGGGCGCCTCGATCGCAAGGCTTCGACGGCGACGAGCTATTGCTGGCTCGTCTGGGAACAGCGCGCCCGCGGCGAGCCCCGGCTGGCCTGGATTCCGCCCTGCCGCGCCGCGCTCGATCGCAAGACGGACTGGCCGTGATGGCTCTCCCTCCCGGCCTGAAGAAAGCGGCGGAAGAGTTTCACGCTCACCGCCGGCGGCCGCGCTCGATCGATCAAATCCTGGGCGATGCGCCGGAGCAGCCCGAGCAGAAGGAAAGCGGCCGCGTGTTTGATCCAGACCTCGGGCGATACAGGCGGCCTAAACATGGCGAATAAGCATGGCCAGGGCCCGCGCTGCCCGATGTGCCCGAAGCAATTTCGGACGCCCGAGGATTTGGCGCGCCACCAGCAGGATCGGGGCCATTTCCCGCACATCATCGAGCGCACGCCCGAAGAGGAATTCCGGGCGCGAATGCAGACCTATCATCAAGAGAAGCTGGCGGCTGAGAAGCGGGAGCGCGGCCAATGAGCGGCGATCCGCGCGACGAGCCGGCCGGGCCCAAGGCCTACGAGCATGTGCCCTATGATATCGACGTCGAGCAGGCCCTCCTCGGCTCCTTCCTTCAGGACGGCAACAGCTATTGGCGGGCGGTCGAGCTGCTCCAGCCGGAGCACTTTTACGATCCCCTCCATGGCCGCATCTACAAGACGATCGGCGAGCTGGCGGCGCAGGACCGCAAGATCACGGCGCTGACCCTTCACGCCGCCATGAAGGCCGATCCCGGCATCATGGAAGTCGGCGGCCAGCCCTACCTCGATGCGCTGCGGAAGGCGGCGCCGGCGCTCCCGAACATACGGGACTTTTGCGACATTCTCCGGGATCTGGCCATCCGGCGATCGATCATCCGCGCGGCCGAAATCGCGATCGAGGAAGCCTACAACCCGCCGCTGGAGACGAAGGCGCAAGAGATCGCCGATCGGGCGGCCGAGCAGCTCTTCGAGGCCAGCCAAGGCTCCCAGCGCAGCGTCGTATCGATCCCGATCCGCGAAGCCGTCCAGCAGGCCGCCCAGCAGGCGGAGGATGCGATGAACCAGCCGGCGGGGGTTTGCCTGACTTCCGGGCTCTGGCTTGTCGACGAGAAGCTGGGCGGCCTGTACCGCGGCGACCTGACCATTCTCGGCGGCGCGCCCAACATGGGTAAAACCAGCCTTCTCCAGCACATTCTCATGGCCAACGCATCGATCGAAGCTCTGGAGGCCGGCGCGCCCATGCCGGAGGAGGCGATGTTCTTCTCGCTGGAAATGATGGCCCAGCAAGTCGCGACCCGCGAGCTGGCGATGATCGCCAAGGTGCCGTCCGATATCATGCGCCGGGGCCGCACCAGCCCGAAGGAAATGGAGCGCCTCGCCCTGGCCGCCAGCCAATTCCCCGAGCTGCCCTATCAAGTGGACGGCTCGCGCCGGCTTTCCGTGGCCCAGATGCGCGCCCGCGTCCAGGCCAGGCGCCGTCGATCGAAGCGCGGCGTCTCGCTCGTCGGGATCGATCATCTTCGCTTCGTCAAGCCCAAGAATCCGCGCGACGATGAGAAGGATCAAATCCAGCAGATCACCAGTGATTTGAAGGACATGGCGACCGAGTTCAATATCGCGATCGCGCTGGTGTCCCATGTCAATCGCGATGCCAACAAGCGGCACAGCAATCGGCCGGTGCTGACCGATCTTTATGGCTCGGCGGCGATCGAGCAGAACGCCGACGCGGTCTGGTTCATTCACCGGGAAATCTACTACCTCAATCGAAATCCCCCGGGCGAGCGCGCCAGCGGCGAGGAGAAGGGCAAGCACGACGCCGCGGTCGAAAAGCACGAAGGGAAGGCGGAAATCTTCGCCGCCAAGCAGCGCATGGGCGCGATCGGGTCGGCGATCGTCAACTTCGAGGAAAAGTACACCCAATTCAGCGACTTGGAGCCGAAGCCTGAGCAGGCGGAAATGAGCTTGTGGCGCCAAATGCAGGGCGGCGGCCCATGATCGCCGCGAATCAGCTTAAAGGGTTTGGCACCGGCGGCGGTGGGAGGCATCCCTTCGCCCGGCTCCTATCCGGGGCCGCCGCCGGCGCACCGCCCATAGGAGGGGCACGCCATGGCTGATCTAATCGATCCCCCTGAGCCTTTTGTCCCGCCCGGCGTCGATCTTCGCGCCTTCGGCTTCACCCCCTTATATCGGGCCCGGCTCTTCGGGTCGGAATTCCATGCCCTCGCCAACGGCGACGAGTGGCGGGCGGGGGTGACGCTCTGGCTCAAGTCCTACGATCAGGTGCCCGCCGGCTCGCTGCCCGCCGGCGACGCCCAGCTCGCCCGCCTGGCTGAGCTCCCCGCCGCCGCCTGGGCGCTGGTGCGCGAGCGCGCTCTTCACGGCTGGATTCGGTGCTCCGATGGGCGCCTTTACCACCGCGTGATCGCTGAGCTGGTGCTCTCCGCATGGGCCGAAAAGCGCACCGCGAGCGATAACGGCAAAAAAGGCGCCGCTAAGTTATGGGAACATAAGCAAAAAACGGATCATGGCAGGGCTAAAGCCACCCCAAAGCCGGGCCTTAGCGACCCTTTAGCAATAGACAGGGACAGGGATAGAGAAGAGAGAAAGAAGAAAGTAAGTACGGCGGTTCCTTCGGAACCGGCGCCTCCAGCGCCGCAAGGCGAAGTCATTCTCCCACCCATCACCCCCTCGCCCGACGATCGGACTTGGCTGTTTAACGAGGGCCTCTTCGCCCTGCATTCGAACACCGGAAAGACCGGCCAGCAGCTCCGCCCCGTCATCGGCAAATGGCTCAAGGCCCTCGGCGATGATCCTGCCATCCTCCGCGCCGCCATCGAGACCGCCGAGCACAACCAACCCGCCGACTGGCTGAGCTGGCTCCATGCCGCCGTCAAAGCGCGAGTGCCATCGACCGCACAACCGGGGGTATTCGACGCCGATCGCCTCTGGAGTATGCGCCTCTCGGTCTATAGCTGGCGGAAGCACGGCATCTGGCCCCTCGATGGCGGCCCAAACCCCGACGAGCCCGATTGCGCTTATCCCAAGGTGCTGCTGGACGAGCAGCCCCGGCTCAGCCGAAATCAGGACCGGAAGAAGCTGCGGATGCCGCTGAAGACTGATCCGCCTCCGCCCGGGTGGGGCTCATGACGATCGACCGGCCCGGCCCGGCCGCCCCTGAGCTTGCGGTGCATAAAAAGCTGGAGCTGCCTTTCCGCTATTCCGACTGTCCGGTCTTTGAGCCGCTTCCCCTGGGCGAGCTGGCGGAAATGATCGAGGCCGCGCATTTGCGCCGAGCGCGCCGTCAAGCCAGGCTGGCGCGGGCTCTCCTGTCCCGCTGGGTATCCGGCCTTGAGCCGTCGCTCGCGATCCGGGATGGCGAAATTGTCGGGCTTTGCGACGCCCAGGCGCCGCTCGGCTCGCAACCTTGGATTTTCCAGCCATTTTCGGAGGCCGAACTGGCGGCTTTTCATTCTGAAGAGGGCGGGGCAGGATAGCCGCGATTTTTGAGAAGGCTTAACGATCCATTAACCATCAAGAGGAGACTTTGCGACATGACTGGCAAACTGGAAATTCTTCAATCCGCGGACGGCAAGGAGTGGCGGGTGGTCGAGAGTATTCTCGGCCGCAACGAAATGGTGACGTCCTTCACCGGCCCGCTGGCCACGACGCGCGCCCACCAATACGCCGAGACGCGGGAGGATCGGCCTCTCGCCGGCGTCAAGCACGATGTGGGCTGCGAGCTCGCCGAAAAGCTCGGGCCCTGCACATGCGGCGAGGAGACGGCCTACTTGCTGCGCTGGATTCTCCATGAATTCGACGGCGGCGGCGAAGGCCTCGGGCTCATGTCGAGCGATATCGACGATGTGAAGCCCGACACGCTGGTGCAGCCGGAAATCACGGTGGGGCTGGTGCGCGCGATCCGGCAAGTGGCCCAGAACCGGCGCCTGGCGGCGGAAGCGAGCGCGTCATGAGAGCGCCCAACCGCTACGAAATCGTGGACCGGCTTGAGCTGGCGCTGCTATTCATCGCGCTCGCGAGTGTTGCGGCGAGCTGGGCTCCCGGCGCGATCGAGCCGCCCGGCGTGCTCAGCCCGCTCGGCGTCGCTCGGTTCTTCGTCGGCAGCATCACGGCGATCTTCAGCTTATGGCAGGCCATCTTCCATCTTTGCGGCTGGCTTCGCGCCATGCTGACGGCACGGAGGCCAGCATGAGCGGCGCGAAGGCTGGCGGCCCGGCGTTTCCGCTTCACCCTGATGTGAGCCTGAAGGACGAGGGCTGGCACGGCATGTCGCTCCTCGACTATTTCGCGGGGCAAGCGCTGGCGGGAATTCACGCGCGGGATTGCTTCGACGAAGGCCTCGCCACGCCTGAGCAGCGCGCCGGCATCGCCTACATCGATGCGATGGCCATGCTGGAAGCCCGCGCGGCGATCGCGAAGGCCGCGTTATGAGCGTCGATCGCCAAGATTGCGAGCACGGCCACGGCCGCCTCGTCAACGAGCTGGCGGCGATGATCGCCAGCGACCACGGCCTGACCATGAAGGGCGCGGTGCTGGTGATCCTGCCGGCGCTCGACGATGCGGATGGGCTGGAATGGGAGGGCCGCGTCTTCGGGTTCTTCAACACCGCCGGCCTGGCGCAAGCCGCCGACGCTGTGCTGGCGATCGGCTCCGATCATATCCCGGACGGATGCAAGACATGCGACTCGGCCGGCAAAGCTATGTCGCACGCTCGCCAGTTCTTCCGCGATCAGTATCACTTCCTCGTCGAAGGGCGCCGGCGCGGCCCGCATGAGGCCTTCGACGCCTATGCCCGCGATCCCGAAATCCGGCGAGCGCTCGATCGAGCTGGGGAGCTCGGCCGTCTCATCGCCGCCGATGCCTTTGCTCGCGGCGCCGCCTGGGCGCTGGCGGAGCAAGCCAATCGAAAGGCCAAGTCATGAGCGACGAGCGCGAAAGGGCGATCTTCATCGCCGGCCGCGTGCTGGATATGCCCGGGCGCGATCCCGATCGGGATGAGGCGGTGCTCGCCCGCCAGTTCCTCCGCGCGATCGATGACGATCTGGCCGATGGCTTCCGCGTCTGGGCTGGGGATTGCGCCAAGCCGCTCCCGGATTTGACCGGCGATGAGCTCAACGAGGCCGAGGGCCGCATCATGGGCGAGCGCCTGAAGCTTTCGCCCCACGCGCCCTTCAGCGTCCGGGTTTTCTACGAGACGGCCGCCAAGGCTTTCGCCGGCGAGCGCGCACGGAGGGCGGCATGAACTTGCCTTTGATTTCGGTTTGGCAATGGCAGACGGCCGCCGAAGATTTCGTCTGCATCGGTCTTTTCACCGATGGCGAAGATGCCCGGAGGCTGGCGGTCGCCAATCCCAACGAGTGTGTCTTCGGCGGCCAGCCTGTTCCGCTAGGCAACCCAATGCGGAAGCCGGCGTGCGTCATCAAGCACGACACGCTGGAGGACGCGCTCGATCAGATCAGGAAGCCGACGCGCGAGGCGGCGCTGGAGGAAGCTGCGAAGCTCTGCGACGCCTATGGCCGCGAAGGCGAGCGCACCGCAAAGGAGTATGCCTGCGAGACAGCAGACGAAATCGCAGCGCGCATCCGCGCGCTCCCCGGCAGCGCTCAGAAAAAGATCACGGCATGAGCGAGCTCGCCCATCCGCGCCCGAAGCCGCCCGGCCGGCCCGTCACCGCCTCGCTCCAGCGCGAGCGGTCGATCGATTGCCCGCTTTGCGCCGCTGAGCCTGGCCGCCCATGCCGATCGATGAGCGGCGCGATCAGCAATGAAACCCACCGCGAGCGCAGGAACCTCAGCCGATGCGAGTGATCCTCTTCGACGGCCAGCAAACCGTCGCCGAGTTCGGCTTCCTCCGCCTCGATGCGCCGCCGCGCGCCGTGCTCTTCGACGGCGAAACCTACTGCATCGATCATCCCCTCGTCGCCTTCACCGAGGGCGGCGGCCGCAAGGTCTGTGGCTGGGCCTATCGCTTCGAGAAGCCGATGAAGCTGCGAGCTGAGGATCGGCTCACGCCCAATCGCTTGGCCGATGGCCAGGGCGGCGCATGACCACGCGGCGCGGCTTCCTTGCCGGGATGCTGGCCAGCGCGGCGGTCGCGCCGATCGTCCTGGCCGAAAGCACCACCGCAAGCTGGTCTGTCGGGCCCGGGTTTCTGCTGGGCGAACCTTGGGTTGACGCCACTCCTGAGCAAATCTTGGCGGATATCGAGTACGCCATCAATCAATCGATCATGGCCGATTTTGTGTCGCTGGGGCGCGGCGACTATCGCCTCCCCCTTGCCAAACACCCGGCGCCGATGGATATGCTTCGCCCGGCTGTTTCGTTAGGGCCAACCCTCTACCCGGAGATTCTCCCATGAAGCGCATCCGCCTCATCGACGCCGCCGGCAAAGATGCCGGAAATTACGATATCGAGAACGATGGCCATCCCCACGCCGCCGTCCATGTCAACGGCCGCCTCTTCACGCTGGAGCCAGCGGCAGGCCTGGACCCGCCGGCGGTGCGCACCTATCGCGCGTGCGATCCGCCCAATGTCGCCCGCTTCGCCGAAGTCAAGGATGAGCTGGAGCTGACCGATCAGCAGCGGAGAGACCCGCAGCAGCAGCGGCAGGATCGGGCGGGGGCTCGCGTGCAGACCACCGAGCACAACGCCGGCGAGAAGACAGGCAGCGATCGGGAAGTGACGGCCGATGAAGACGCCGAGGGCGATCTGAACGAAGCCCTGCTCGAAAAGACGATCGAGGAATCCAAGAGCGCCTCGGCCGAGCAGCTCGCCCAGCTCGATGTGGATATCCGCGGCGCCCTGGCCAACGCCAAGAACGCCGGCGATCTTCTCCCGCTCTGGGCAGCGGCCTACGATGCCCGCACTTCGGAGCTCAAAGCCGCCTGATCGAGCCTTCCGTTTTCAAGAGGAGTTCTGCGAAATGTCCAACAAAGCCTTCCGCCTTCATGCCAAGGGCGCGCCGATCGAGCAGCTTCGCAGTGTCATCGCCCCTTGCGTGATCGCTGAGCTCGAAAATGATATCGATCGGCGCAACCACGGCAAAAGCATGATCGAAGTGATCGGCGCCCGTTGGCGCAAGGAGCACGGCTTCGGCCGGCCATTCCTCCGCCTAGGCGGCCGCGGTAGTTCTGGCGGCTATCGTGAGCGCCAAGCGGCCGCTGAGGCCGCGCGCAACCGCAAGGCCCAGAAGGCCGCCCGCGTGCGATCCAAAATGGCGCAAGGCGTGCGCTCCGCCGGCATCATGCTCGGCAAGGCGATGATGCTGGCCCGCAAAGCGGCGCGCGGATCATGACCATCACGGTCGAATTGATCGGTGGTGGGCCGGCGCTCGATAGCCTCAACGAATCGATGGCCCACATGCGCCAGAAGATCGCCGAGGCCTTCATCGTGCCGGCGGCGCTCCTCGGCCATCCCAGCGCCGAGGCTGAGTTCTATGCCAGGGCGCGCCAATCCACCGCCATGCTCCAGCGCCAGCTCGACCAGCTCGTCGAGACAATAGCCAACGATGCCGCCTTCCGCTCCCGCATCGTTGCGCTGGTGCCGAAGCCATGACTGAAACCTCCCGGATTGCCCTCGGCATCGAGACGCCGCTGCGCCGCTGCCAGCGCAAGGATTGCCAGCACTTCGCCACCGGCACGATCGTGCTGCTCGTCCCCTTCGAGGGATATGGCGTGCCGCCGAAGAACCGGCAGGCATCGACAAGCGAGATGGAGCCGCTCCAGCTCTTCATCGGGATCGAGGTCTGCAAGGCGCATGGCGCCGAAATCAAAGCGGCCGATTTTGTCAATCCAGACATGGAGCGCGCCGTGATCCGCGCCTGCATCGAGCAGGCCAAGCCGAAGCCGGACTTCTCGCGCGCCATCACCGGCGGCCGCCCGCTCGATGATCCGAAGTATATCGGCTATCTCGCCCACATGGCGGCGGCGAAGGGGCCGAAGCAATGAGGCTCGGATCGAAGCGGCCAAGGTATGAACCGCCAGCTCCTCCGCGCATCCGCAGCGACGCTGAAATTGAGGCCGATATCTGCGGCGCCATGCAAGCGGCCGCCAACGAGCGTGGCTTTGCTGAGCAATGCTTGGCGCCTCGCGGCAAAGACGATCACATGCTGGCCGCCGTGCGCTGGGATCATCTCGCCGTCGCCTATCGCAACGAGCTGGTGGCGGCCAGGACAATGAGGCGCGCATGACGCACTCCGGCGGCCAGCCGCACACCAACGTGGGCGATCGCGGCCAGCGGTTCGAAGTCCGCGCCACCGGATATCCGAAGGCCGAGAAGAGCGTGATCGGCTGGAGCCCCGATCTTGCCGGCGCGCGGCGCATGGGCGCCGCGATCATGCTCGCGCCAGGCTGCACGGCAATCGAAGTCTTTGATCGCGTCGAAGGGGTGATCGTATGAGCGCCAAAAGCGCAAAGCTGGCGAGCTGGGCCATTGCTATCGGCGCGCTCCTCCTCCTCGCGGGATGCCACAAGCCGATGACGCCGGCAGAAGTCGGCGCGGCCGTCGCGAAGTGCAAGGCGCTTAATCTGAAGGTCGAGCAATTCGATGACTCGCTGACCGGCGAGCTGGTCGAAATCCAATGCTTCCCGAAAGAATAGGCGGACGAAAGATGTTCCATCCTGAAAGCATCGAAAGCGCCAAGCGTGCCGGGCACGATGCTGGATTTTATGGCCCCAACATTTCAAACTGTCGCTTCGCTCTCTTTGCAGTCCCAGAACTTACTGCCGCGTGGCAGCTTGGGAACGTTCAAGGCCAGGAAGATAGGAAGAAGCATATCGCCGCCATTGCAGCGGCTGAAAAGTAGGAGCGACCATGTTCACGACCTACCGCAAACTGCTTGAAGACTTGGTAAAGACTAATAATGCTAAATACTCATCTGACCCGGAGCATGGCGAGGCAATGCTGGCAGCGCTTTACGCGACGGTTTTCGCCATGCTGGAAAAGCTGGCGGACAAGGAAGACGCCGTTTCTGTGGAACAGGACTAAGGAGCGAAAACATGGCACTTTCAAACATGGGGCGGGAACCGCGCCGCGAGATTACGGAACAGATTGCCGGGCTGCTTTTCATTCTGGCTTATGTCGGCTGGGTGGTTTTCTCAGTTCACCTGTCAACGGTTTTGTATCACCCAGTTTATTGCAAACCGGGTGTTCCAAAGTGTGCTGTGGCAGACGCTGTTTTTGACTACTGGAGCGACCCCGGCGACCTTTGCATCACGGTTGGCTTGAGCCTGTCGGTCTGGCTGCTCTATCCGGTCCTGCTGCTGATGCACGCCTTTGGCGAAATGGTCTGCGGCTGGATGAAGGCCCTTGGCTTCGATCCCCGTCCCAAGCAGCGTTATTGAGGAGCGGAATATGGGAGAAGGAATGAAACGTGCTGTTGCCGCAGCGAAGGCCACACGAAAGGCCAACGCGGAGCGCCAGCTTATCGAGGCCACCTTCACCGAATGGTGGCACATGAAGGCCCGGCTCGGCATGACGGCGACGGAAGCGGGCGCATCCCTGATGGGCGCTTTCAACACCGCCGGTCTAAAAATCACCAAGCGATAACGGAGGGCCTGTCATGAGCTGGAAGATGTTCCTCGATAGCCGGATGATCGACGCCAGCTCGCGCCTTCTCATCCGCAAGGGCGGCGAGCACTCCTTCGGCGATCCGGTGGAATTCGTCGCCGGCTTCAAGATGGAGACGATCGCGCCCATGTCGCCCGGCCCCGAGGCGATCCGCTCAGGATGGGGGCAGGCCGACGAGGCCCGCGCCTTCCTTCAGGCGGCGATCGATTGCGCTTGGGAGAACGGGATGCGCCCCGCCGGCTGGGCTGACCACGGCCGGGAAGTCGCGGCCCTCCGCGACCATCTTCACGACATGCGCGCTTTGGTATATGCCGGGGACATGAAGCCGGAGGAAAAGACCCCGCCGCTGCTTCCAAGCCAGAGGCCGAAGTGAGCAGAAGCCCGGACGCCACGATCGCCGCAATCATGGGATGGCCCATCCAGGCTGTGATCCGCGCGCCGAAGACTGGCCAAGTCTGGGCTTCATGGTTTCCGATCAACGCGACCCGGTGCGTGCTCTATTCGGGCGAGAATCGCTCCAGCGTCGCCGGCCACATTCCCTTCTCCCGGGCGCTGGAGGAGGAATATCGGGTGCGCGGCATTCCCGTCGAAATCCAATATCCAGCGAAGAAGGCCTGACCATGCTCGGCATGTGCTCGATGACCGGCGGTTATCGCATCGATCCCGGCCTCCCGCCGCCTGGCGCTCCCGGGCAATGGCTCGGCTTCAATGCTGAAGGCTGGGCCTTCGTGCTGCGCTGGGATGCGAAGAATAATTGCTGGGTTGGAACGGGCTGGGCCAACGACCCGCTCTATGGCGTGACGCCGATCGCCATCGCCGCCATCACGGACAAGGCCAACCATTTCACCCACCACGCCAAGATGCCGGGGATCGAGCCATGATCGATCCGAAGGACTGGCCCGCGACGAAGGTCGAGCTCTGGGGCGTCGAGCGCATCAAGCCCTATGCCAAGAACGCCCGCACCCATAGCGAGGCCGATATCCTCGCGGCCCGGCGCGCGATCGACGAATATGGCTGGACGTATCCGATCCTCGTCGATGAGCTTGGCGGGATCATCGCCGGCCATCGCCGCTTCGCCGCCTCCCAGCTCGATCCGCCGATGGAGGAAGTCCCGGTGCTGGTGGCGCGCGGCTGGAACTCCGATCAGGTTAAGGCCTACCGGCTTTGGGACAACAAGAGCACGCTCAGCGGCGGGTGGGACGAGGGCCTGTTGCGCACCGAGCTCGGCGAGCTGCAAACCGCCGCCTTCGATCTTTCGCTGACCGGCTTCGAGCTGGCCGAGCTCAATGTCTTCTCCAGCGGCGCCCCGGCCGCGCCCACCGATGGCCGCAAGCCGACGATCGGCAACCTCGCCGACAAGTTCTTCGCCGTGCCCTTCTCCGTGCTCAATGCCCGCGAAGGCTGGTGGCAGGATCGGAAGCGCGCCTGGCTGGCGCTGGGGATCGAGAGCGAAGTCGGCCGCGGCGGAAACCTGCTCAAGAAGTCACTGCAAGATCGTCTCGCCCTTGTCATTCCCGGTCATTACCGAAATGTCGTGGCTTATGTTGCGAAGTGCCGCACTGACGGCCTCGATGATGACGCGATAGAGCAGAAGGCGCTCAAGGAGTTCGGCAATAAAAAGGCCGATACAGCGGCTCGCGATGCCACGCCCGGCGGCGGCGGTCCCAATAGCATCTATCGCCAAGGCCCTGGCGGAGAAAACGAAGAGTCAGGCGGTGGCACTTCGATCTTCGATCCGGTCCTGGCCGAGCTGGCTTATCGCTGGTTTTGCCCGCCCAAGGGGCTGGTGCTCGATCCCTTCGCCGGCGGCTCCGTGCGCGGCATCGTCGCCAGCAAGCTCGGGCGCCGCTACATGGGCGTCGATCTTCGGGAAGAGCAGATCGCCGCCAACCGCGCCCAGGGCAAGAAGCTGTGCAAGGCGCCGGCGCCCGAATGGATCAAAGGCGATAGCCTCAAGATCGGTCAGCTCACTAAGGGCGCGAAGGGAATGCCGGCCGACCTGATCTTCTCCTGCCCGCCATATTCCGATCTCGAGCGCTACAGCGACGATCCCAAAGACCTGAGCACGATGGAATATGGGAAGTTCATCGCGGCCTACAACAAGATCATCGAGGCGAGCTGCGAGCTTCTGGCCGACGATCGCTTCGCCATCTTCGTTGTCGGCGATCTTCGCGATGAGAAGGGTCTTTACCGCGGCTTCCACATGGACACGATCAGGGCCTTCGAGGAGGACGGGCTGCGCCTCTACAACCATGCGATCCTCGTCACCAGCGCCGGCTCTCTCGCCATGCGCGCCGGCCGGGCCTTCGAGACGAGCCGCAAGCTGGGAAAGACCCATCAAGACGTTCTGATCTTCGTGAAGGGCGATCCTGTCAAAGCCACCGAGGCGATCGGGCCCGTCGAGTTCGGCGAGCCGGAAGGCATGGAGCCAGCAGCTCCCCCGGGCGAGTTCGGCGAGAAGGTGACGGCCAAGGATATCGGGGGCGAGATAACTTGATCGAAGCCGATCTCGCCGCCGCCCGCGCCGCGCTCCCTGGCATTCCAGAGCGGATGGGCCTGTTGGCTGAGCGCTGCCGGCAACGCGCCGCCGAGACGCCCTATCCATCCGTGGCCGAAGGATGGCTCCAGCTCGCGACCGATGCGGAAGTGATTGCGGCCGATGCCGCCGAGCGTTTAAGGAAGACGACATGACTGACACCGCCGCGCTGAAGGCCAACCTCAAGGCGTTCCTCCATTTCGTCATCACCAAGGGCAGCGGCGAGGTTCTCTTCGGCGCCGAATACGATGTGGCCGAAGGATGCTGGGCGGCGGCGCTGCAATGCGATGGGTGCAAGCACTTGTTCCCGCCAGGCGTCGGCCGCCAGCTCATCCGCGAGACGCGGGAGGATATCGATCGCAGCACCAAGGCGATGAACGCCGCTCTGAAGGAGCAGCTCGGCATCGACAAGCATGAGGAGCTCCTCGTCCAGCTCGAAAAGTGTTGCAAGCTGGCGATGGAGCGGCAGCGCGACAATGCTCGGCCGAGCAGCTTCCTCACGCTGGCAGAAGCCGCCGGCAATGCCTGAGTGGTACGAAGCCGCTCCGATCATCGAGGAGCATGGCGGCGTGCTGGTTGTCCGCGAGGATTTGCTCGACGGCGGCTCCAAGATCAGGTTTCTCCCGCACATCGTCGCCGGCGCGAAGGAAATCGTCTTCGGCGGTCCATTTTGCGGCGGCGCGCCCTATGCGCTCTCGGTCTATGGGCGCCGCAAGGGCGTGGCCGTCACGCTGTTTTATGCCAAGCGCAAGGAATTCCACTGGCGCCAGAAGGCGGCCTTCCGCAATGGCGCGACGCTCTTCCAAGTCCCGGCCGGCCGCATGAGCGTTGTCCAGCACCGGGCCCGGTCTTATGCCGCCCAGGCTGGCGCGCTCTTCCTGCCGCTGGGCTTCGATATCCCCGGCGCCACCAGCCCCTTCGAGGCGGTCATGGCCCGGGTGGCCGCTCAGGCTGGGCCGGTGGACGAGGTTTGGTGCGCGACGGGCTCGGGGATGCTGGCGCGCTGCCTCGGCCGGGCCTTCCCCCAGAGCCGGGTCTTTGGCGTGACTGTCGGGCTGGCCAGCCGGAATCAGAAGCAGGCCTTCCCGCCAAACGTCGAGCTGGTGCCCTGCCCCTATGATTTCGCGGAGGAGACGCCGGCCAGCTCCCCGTTCCCGAGCTGCGGAAACTACGATCGCAAAGCATGGGAGCAGCTCATGGCGCGCGGGCGCGGCCGCCGGCTCATGTGGAATGTGCTGGGCGATCGGCCGCCGGCGGTGTAAAGCTGAGCCTCGGCATCAAGGGGGCGTGGCTCATGGACTGGCAAACTCTCGGATTTCAAATCACCAGCGCGGCCCTCATCGCCGGACTCCTCGGCTTCGTCGGCTGGTTGGCCCATCATGTTTTCGGACTGAATTGGTGGTGGACCGCCGGATGGGTCGCGGTCGCCTTCTTGGCGATCCTGCTCATCTGCTTGCTCCTTTTGATCTACATGCTCTCTCGCGCCGATATCGATATCGGCTGACATGACGGCGCCGGAATGGTCCCGCGGATTTCCCATGAGCTTCCTCAAGGAAGCGGCCGCGCTCTACCGCGCCGAGTTCAAAGCCCATTGCTACGGCGCCTTCGGCCTGCCGAAAGAGCGTGACGTCGCCGATGCCAGGGCGGCCGGGCAGCTCATGTGGACGGCGATCGACGGCAAGCTCGAAGCGATCGCCATGTTTCGCCACCATACGATCGGCTCCAGCCACACCGATTTCGCCGGCCGCGTCGCCAAGATCGAGGCTGGCGATCTTTTCATCCGCTCGATCGCCGGCTCGCCTGGCGGGAAGCGGAAGATCATCAACACCCTGATCGAGCGCTCCGGCGCGAAGCGCGCCTGGCTGGAGGGCCATGTCGAGAACCCGGCGCTGTGCCTGCTTCTCGAAACCATGGGCTTCCGGCGCGCCATGACGAAGATCGCCGCCAGCTCGGACTTAAAGGGCCTTTGGTGGTTTGGGCCGCCGCCGGTCATCGAGCAGCTCGATCCGGCCGATGTGCCCGGCATCAAGGTGATCAGCCTCCGCGGCGATGGCGCCGCCAGCCCCGAAGATCTCGCCGGCGTGCGGCGCGAGCTCGACCACATCGAGAGCGGCCGGTGGGCTCAGCATTATTCCAGCTACAACAAGCGCAAGAGCTGGACGAGCTTCGCCCTGGCCGGCTTCGATCCATCCGATACCAGCTTCATCATCAAGCCCTCCGAAATGTCGAAAGACTGGAAGGCCAAGAACCCGGAGCGCATGAAGGCCGAGTGCGGCTTGACGGCGCTCGGGCAGATCATGGTCAGCACCATGGCGCTGGTCGATCGCATCCCCGGCAAGAAGCAGCGCGTGCGCTTCATGCGCCTGGCCGCCGGCAATGGCGAGCTCACCCGCCATAGCGATATCACCGATCCCGAGGCCGGGACCAAGGATGGCCAGATCGCCCGGCTGCATATCCCGATCGTCACCGATCCGCGCTGCGTCTTCCGCTCCTGGGCGCTCGATGGGCGGGAATGGCAGCTCCACTTCCCGCAAGGGACGCTCTGCTATATCGACACCCGCAAGCCTCATGCGGTGGTCAATCCATCCGATGTGGAGCGCATCCACCTTGTCGTCGATGTGCATTGTGGGCCCGAGCTGCGGAAGCTGATCGCGGCATGAGCGTCGAGGGAAAACATATTGCTCTCGATCCCGGGCATCCGGTGATGACGCCATTCCCGCGAGCTCCGGGCGAGTTCCGTTTCGAGACTATGGGGCAGAGCGCGGCAGCTCCGCCGGCGCCAGGCCAGCGCGGGCGCTTCAATTTCGGTTGCCCGCTCGGGCATGGAAACTGCGGCTCGATCTGGATCGTCAACGGAAAGAAGCCGCCCGAGAACAAGGTCTGGGCTTGGGATGGCAATATCGAAAAGCCCACGCTGCATCCCTCGATCAACTGCCTTTCACACAATCCAGAGAACCCGGCGGAAAAATATGCCGGGTGTGGTTGGCATGGCTGGCTCCGCGAGGGCGTCTTCTCGCCGGCCTGAGCTGGGCGTCGCCCGGAACATTGCCGGTCCCAAGCCGTTTACACTTCGCGCCGCAATTAAGCGGCCGAAGGAACTACCATGAAAACCCCCACCCCGAAGCCGGCGCCGGAACTCGCGCCCCTGCCGAAGCCGGACGGCCCCTCGAAGCCGGTCTAAATCCCGCTGAAACGAACAAGGCCCCGGGGTTGAGCCCGAGGCCTTGTCGTCGTTTTCAAGAGGGCCGAGCGTTTGCGAAGCGCGCGGCCCGGAAGGATTAGCACCCGCCGCCGGCGGAGGGCAAGCTCAGCCCTGATCGGCGACGAGCTCCCAGCTTCCGACCTTGTTGCCGTTGGTATCGCAGCAATTTCCGATGACGCGGCCTGCCCGAAGCGCTTGGCACACTTGCTGGAGCGCCCAGATCACTTCCTGAGCTGGATCGCCCTCGAAGGCCGCGTTGTCCGTTTTGAGCTCGATCTTAAACATGGGCCGCCACCTTCTTGGCTTCCAGCGCGATCACCGCCAAATTGCGGTAGCGATCCATCGCCTTCGGGCTCGTGCTGACCGGCTTGATATCGAAAGCCTTCAGCCCGGCGATATCCTTCGCCTTCACCAACTTGACGAGCTCGGCCAGGCGCGGGCGGAATCGCTCATGCGTCGGCGCCGAGAAGTCGGGCGGTGCTGGAAGCTTGCCGGCCGCCGCGTCGATCGCCGCCTGAGCGCGCTGCCCCGGCTCTCGGCTGCTGGCCGTCGCATCGGCCGCCAGCTTCTTCAGCCCCTTCTCGCGCTCCAGTCTTTCGGCTCGGGCTTTGAGCAGCTCGTTCTTCCGCGTGGCATTCGGCGGCGGGAAGCCGGGGATGCCGAGCGGCTTTGCTTTTTCGTCTTTGGTCATGTCGCAGTTCTCCTCTTGGTTGACGTTATGGAATGGTCGAAATTATGATGCGCTGAAGGCGCTCGCCTTCGCCGACACTCCGCGCCAGCAAGAGCGGGCGCAGCTTGATCCGGTTGGGATCGATCTTCTCGTCTGCCGTGATGACCGCCCAGGCGCGGACGGACTTCGGCTTCTTGCGGTTGTAGGGGCCGCCAGGTCCCGGCGGCCGGCCGAGCGGCTTCATTTCGAGGCCTCGCTCTCGATCAGAGCGGTGAGCTCAGCCGCATTCGCTACGCCGGTAACGACGCCCAACAGGCCTGTCCTGTTTTTCAGGATGAGCGCGCGGTTGGAACCGAGCACCGCCACCACATCGGCGCGGATGATGGAATCTTCGGTAAATGGAACGTGCTGGAGCCCGATCCGATTGGCCCCGAGATTGCCGGCGCCGTGGCATAGGTCGTTGAAGCTGCAAAGAAGGAATTTCATTTCGCAAAGTCTCCTCTTGTGGTTGGTGGTCTAAGTCTTTTCGGCTGGGTCGCAAGCCTTGGCCGCCATATCGCCGAAGGCTCGGCCGATCGCGCGGCCCTCGGCTTGGAGCTCGGCGATCCTGCCAGCGGTTTCAGCCCAGATCGGCTCCTTCTTGGCGGGCATATAGGCCGAGCCATGATTGGCCCCGCCGCAGGCGCAAGTGCATTTGCCGGTGACGCTCTCCCGGCATCGGGCATCGCAGCCCACGGCATGGGAGAAGACACCCACCACCCGATTGGAAAGGACGCCGCCGATCCCGCATTTCGGGCATCCGCCGCGCTGATCGCTGGCGGGCTCGATCTGGATCTCGGCGCCATCGCTCGGCCGCTTCCAGAGGCGCGTCGGTGGAGAGTTCTTCCCCCGGCGCTCCTCATAGTCGAAGCCCCAGACATTGCCGCAGCCGCCCTTCTTCTGGCATCGGAAGATGTAGCGGGTCATGGCGTCATCGCCTTGACGTAATTCCAGGCGTCCAGAGCGCGCCACCCCGCCGCTCGCATCAAGCGGTAAAGGGCTTTCTGATCGATGTATGTGATCTTGAAAGTGCCTCGCGCCTCGATCTTCTCTGGCCATGTCATTCGCTCCATGAATGCCACTCCCCCGCCGGCAAATCGAGAACTCGATCGGGATCGCCGAGCTTCTCCTGGGGCGTTTGGCTTTCCATGCCGGCGTAATAGCCGGCCGACACCTTAAGCTGAGCCTTGGCGGCCTCGACGCTTTCGGCAACGGCGAAGCAAACCGTGCCGCCGAAAGGGATGCGATAGGGATTGTCCCAGACGAAGAGTTTGAGCTGGCTCATTTCGCCCCCTCGATCGGCTCGATGCGATAATCCGCGGTGAGCGGCCGCATCCGCTCCAGATAGGCGATCGCCGCCGGCTCGCAATCGAAGGCGGCCATGGTATGCCACCACTGGCCGCCGCCCCCGCCGGTTTCGCGGCGCTGGACGATGTGCGTGAGCGTGTCGAGCTGGCTCATGGCGTGGCCTTCGGGAGCAGCGCTTCGGATTGCTCGATCGCGCGCTCCGCCGCCTCGGTGATCTTGTTCCAGGCTTCCAGCCCGTTGCCATGCTGCTTCGCGGCCAGGAGCGCCTTGAGCGCCGCCAGAGTGTTCCGATGCGCCTCGCATGTTCCCCAGGCCGAGCGCGGATCGGCCGCGATCGCGCCCATATCGCGGACGCCCACCAGCTTGACGCCGGCGAACTTGGCGAACATATCCGAGCCGGCCCAGAATTCGGCCTCCTTGGAATCCTCAGCCCAGCCGATCGAGCAGGCGATCATGCCGCCGAGCTCCTTGATATCGATATCGGCGATCGTGCCGAGCTCGCTATCAGCTCCCCCCAAATTGTGAAGCAGATCGGCGCGCTCTTGCGCCGGCAGCTCATCAAGATCGACTTCAATTTCAAAGCGCAGTTTTCTCATGGGGCTATTCCTTCGAGGATTGCGCGGAAGCTGCCGCGCGCAGATCGGCAGGGACGGGAAGAGCGACGCCATCGCACATCGCATAAATCAGCGTCGGGCGGCCGGGCCATTCGGCTTCGACCGTTTTGGAATGGGCGTCGGCCTCGGCGATCGAGCCGAAACCTTCGCGCATGTAGCGGGCCCGGTAGCGGTATTGATAAACCGAGAAGCTCTGGGCGCGGGCGATCCGCTGGCGCGCATCGAGCTCGGAGGGGTGGATGGGCTTGCTCATCCGGCCACCCCGGCGGCGCCGGCGGCGGCTTCCTCGGCGGCATAGATCGCCTCGGCCAGCCTGCTCGCGCGGCTGGAGCTTCCCGCCATGAGCTCAGTGCGCTCCTTGGCCGTCTTCGCCACATTGGCGCGGACGAGAAGATCGAGGAGGTTGGTGGCCTCCACCATCGCTTGATGCACAAGGTCTTTCGCGTCCTCTTGGCTCATGGCTTCACCTTCGCGAGCTCAGTTGCTTTGCGGCTGGCCAGCAGATGCGCGATGGTTTCGCGCTTGTAGAGCTTGCCGCTTTTCCCGACCACCATCCCGTAGGAATGGCCGGGGTTCTTCTTGTCCTCGCACCAAAAGAGGATCGGCCGCCCGAAGTCGTTCCGCTTCAAAGCCTCGCGGAATTGCTTGTCGCTAAGATCGCGGCTCATGTTGAAAGCGCCTCGTAACTGGCCTTGTCCTCGTAGCGGATGGCATCGCCATCCCACATCGGGCCGCAAAGGCGCTCGAATGTGGCCCAGCCCCGCAGCTCTTCGCGCATTTGCCCGGAGCGGTTGTTGAAGCCGCGCTGCTTGAAGCCGCGAAGCTCGATCGCCGCGACCATGCCGGCGCTGTCGAATTCGCTTTTCACCATTTGGCCGTCGATCATTTGGATAAGGCGCACCTTCATGGCTCAGCCCTCCTCGATCTTGATCGTGTCGCCCGGCGTGAGGATCGAGCAATCGGCAAGCTCGATTACAGCGGCGCGGATGGCCTCGGCCGCCTGATCGCCAGTCGCCGCGCTGGGGATTTCGATATCGCGGCGATCGAGCTCGCCGGCGCCGCCGTCGAGGATGATGGAAATCTTTCGCATGGTAGGCCCTCTCGAATCAGGCCCGGGGATCGGGCCTCTTCAGCCTGAAAATCTAGGTCTTTACTCGGTGGTCGCAATCCCCGGACTAACCCTTGGGGTAATGGCCCCTTTTCGTGTTAATCTTTCAGCCCCCCGGTCTTTTATGTCGCCGGGGCCGGTCGGAGCGGAAAATGGGGCTTTCTGGGGAATGGCTGGAGGAGGAGCGGCATCTAGCGGCGCTCCGCGCCCATTACCCAGCCCGGATCGCCCTGATCCAGCGACTATTCCGGGGCGGGCAGGCCCGGCGCTCCCTGATCGCCCGCTTCGGGCAGGATATCGTCGATCTGGCGATTGCCGAGCTGGGCGGATAGGCTGGCTCCCTCGATCGAGAGGAGGCCGCCATGATCCTGCGCTGATAGCAAAGTCCCGGCCTCATGCCGGGCAAAGATGCGCCCGGGTCCACCGTTTCTCCGTGAGCATCCGATGAATGAAGCGAAGGCCCTGGGCGATGCTCAGGGCCTTTTCATTTCCGGCCGGCGGAGTAGGATGGCCCGGTTAGAGGAGCTGTTGCGCCGCAAGGCGCCGGGGGGTGCTTCCCCCGCTCATGGCTGCGAAGAAGTGGGGGCGCTCGGCAATCGGGCGCCCCCTTTTGCTTGCGCCTGGCCACGGCGCGCGGCATTCTCCGGCCGCCAAGACTTTCGACAATCGTATCCCCGCGCCCCGGGTACGGGCCGCGCCTGGACATGCAGGCGGGTGGAGCGGCCATCATCGCCGCCGCTGGGTGGAATGCCCGGCAACTAATCTGCTGGTTCGAAACCAGCTCGCTGACCGAGGCAGGTGCCGGAGCGCCGGCAGAAAGCGTGATGACGGTCTGACAGCCGGGAAAGACCGGCACCTTCCCAATCGATCGACTTGCCCGCCGGCCGCCAGCCGTGCGACAACCGCCCGGGGTTGATCGATTGAGGCACGAATGGCGCGGGCTTGGTATGTTGTCCAGACCGTTCCCGGCAACGAGGCCAGAGTCAGCCAAGCGATCGCCGAAATCCCAGAGCAGCGCTTCGGCAGCTTCCTCCCCCTCATGGAGCGGGAAATCAGCCACGCCCGCCGGAAGTCGATCGTCCAGCGGCCGCTTTATCCCAGCTACATCTTCGCCGAATTCGATGCCGCCGAGGATGCGGAGGACGATTGGCCCAAAATCCTCCAGCTCAAGGGCGTCCATACGATCCTCGGCATCCAGCGAGCGAGCGGCATTCCGACCAGCCGCGAGGAAATCGCCCGGCGCTTTCGACCGAAGGCGCCGCTCGCCCTGCCGGCGCGGGTCGTTCCGGCCCTCAAGGAGGCGATGGCATCCTCTGGCGGAGTCTTCCGGCTCCTCGCGCCGAAAAAACAACAGCTTAAACCCGGCTCGCGCGTCCGCGTGATCGATGGGCCGCTCGAAGGATTGGTCGGCCTCGTCGCCTTCGATCGACGGGAGCGGGTCGGCATCCTGCTTGACATGCTCGGGCGCAAAGGTGCTATTTCGATTCCGCGAGAGTCGATTGCGCTCATGGGTTAGCGGGCTGGGGGTTTTCACCCGGTCCGCCGCAGGCTTCCCGCCACTCGGAAAATCGATCGATAGATGACCAAGCGAAAGCCCAAGTCTCAGCACCGCCAGCGGGCACACCAGCCGACGCCGGAGCTCCAAGGGCAGGTTCGGGGAATGGCCCTGGCCAACCTCCCTCTGGAGCTGATCGCCAAGACGATCGGGATCGCCGAGAATACGCTCACCAAGCACTATCGGGAGCACATCGATCAGGGCCGGGCCAAGCTGCTCGGCGCCGCCGCTACCCAGACCGCCCGCTTCGTGTATGGTGCGAAGGCGGAATTCGACGCCGGCGGCAACCAGATACGAGCCGAAGTGAAGCCGGAGCAGGCCGCGTGCTTCTTCGTCCTCAAGACCCAAGGCAAGAAGTTCGGTTGGTCCGAACGGACCGAGCATACCGGGGCAGATGGCGCGCCGCTTTTCAATGACCTCGACCTCACCAAGCTCACCGTCAAGGAATTTGAGCAGCTCGCGTGGCTTCTCAGCAAGTGCGGAGTGGGCGTTACGATTGAAGGCCGAGCGCGTCCGGCGCTTACAGGCTGAAGAGCTAGAAAAGACCAAGGCCAACGCCGAGGCCATCCGCGCCGAGTGCAAAACCTTTTACGAATTCGTCAAGCGCGCCTGGCATGTGCTGGAGCCCACCACCGCCTTCGTCGATAACTGGCATATCCGGTGGATCTGCACGCTCCTCGAAGCCGTGACGGCCGGCAAGATCACCCGCCTGCTCATCAACATTCCGCCGGGCATGATGAAATCCCTCCTCATCGGGGTGCTCTGGCCGGCTTGGGAATGGGGCCCGGGCGGCAAGCCGGGGCTGCGATATTTCACCGCCTCCTACAAGGAGGAATGGGCGACGCGCGATTCCCGCAAGATGCGCGATCTTGTGGCCTCGCCTTGGTATCAGGCCCTATGGGGCGACAAAATCACGCTGATCCGCACCGGAGAGGCTGACTTCGAGAATTCGATGCACGGCGGCCGAATGGCCGTGCCGATGGCCAGCATGACGGTCGGCCGCGGCGATCGCGTGATCATCGACGATCCCCATTCCGTCGATACGGCCGAGAGCGACACCGATCGGGCAAAGACGGCGCGGACATTCCGCGAGGCGGTGACGAGCCGCGTCAATGACGCGATGGCCTCCGTGATCGTGGTGGTGATGCAGCGGCTTCACTCCAACGATCTTTCGGGGGTGATCATCGCCCTGGGCGGCTATGTTCATTTCATGTGCCCGATGGAATTCGAGCTGGCCCGGCGCTGCTCGATCCCGGAAATCGGCTTCGTCGATCCGCGCACCGAGGAGGGCGAGCTGCTCTTCCCAGCCCGCTTCCCGAAGGCGGCGGTCGAGCGCGACAAGGCCACGCTCGGCTCCTATGCCGCGGCCGGCCAGTATCAGCAGCGGCCGGTGCCGCGCGAAGGCGGCCTCTTCAAGCGGGGCAATTTCGCCATCGTTGGCGCCGCGCCGGCGAAGGGCATCCGGGTTCGCCGCTGGGATTTGGCGGCCTCCGAGCGGACGCCGGGCACCGATCCTGACTGGACGGTCGGCCTGAAGATGGTCAAATCCGGCGGGGCCTACTATATCGAGCATGTGATCCGCTTCCGTGGTTCCGCGAAGCTGGTCGCGAACACGATCAGGAACACCGCCGAGACAGACGGCAAAGACGTTTACGTTCGCCTTCCCCAAGACCCGGGCCAGGCGGGCAAATCTCAGAAGCTCTCCTTCATTCAAATGTTGGCGGGCTGGAAGGTGCGGATCAGGCCCGAGACGGGCAGCAAGGTTGATCGGGCCGAGCCCCTATCGGTGCAAGCGGAAGGCGAAAACGTCTATCTTGTGAAGGGGCCTTGGAACGAAACCTTTCTGGAGGAGCTGGAGCTCTTCCCCGGCGCGCCACATGACGATCAGGTTGACGGCGCATCGGGCGCGTTCAATGATATTTTGGAGATTGAGGGAATGACAGCGCCGATCATGGCCCCGATCATCGTGACGGCGCCGCGCCCCGATATGGGAAGCTGACGCGCGATGAGCGATCCCGCCGGCCCCCTCAATCCCGACGCCTTCCCGCCCACGCCGGTGCCGAAGCCCGGCGACGCGCCGCTGCCGACGCGCGATCCCTTGATGGACGGCTCCGGCGGCTGGCCGATCCCTGTCATGTCGGCCGGGATGACGTTCTCCGATGTTGGCTCTTCCGGCCTGCGCCAGTGGGGCGGATGGGTCCGGGAAGAATTCCTGCCCCAGCTCGTCGGCCGCCAGGCCGCGCGGACATACCGCGAAATGCTGGACAACTCGCCCACGATCGGGGCGATCAACTTCGCGATCCAGCAATCCATGCGCCAAGTCGAGTGGCGGGTGGAAGCCGCCAGCGACAAACCCGAAGCGCAATTCGGCGCCGAGTTTGTCGAAAGCCTTATGTCGGACATGAGCCACACTTGGAGCGATTTCATCACCGAGACGCTCTCGATGCTGCCCTACGGCTATGCGCCGCACGAGATTTGCTACAAGCGCCGCCTCGGCCCCGATCCCGGCAACGGCCCCGGCGGCAAGCAGCTCCCGCGCTCGAAGTACAAGGACGGCCTGATCGGCATCCGCAAGCTCCCGATCCGCGGGCAGGATACCGTCCTGAAATGGTTCTTCGACACCGATGGCGAAATCCTCGGCATGACCCAGCAGCCATGGGTCGGCCCGCTGATCGACATTCCGATCGAGAAGCTGCTGCTCTTCCGGCCGCGCTCGCATAAGAACAACCCGGAGGGATACTCGATCCTCCGCACCGCCTATCGCCCTTGGTTCTTCACCAAGCGGATGGAAGAGCAGGAAGCGATCATGTTCGAGCGCTTCTCCGGCTTCCCGGTCATCACCATCCCGCAAGAGCTGGTGGAGAACGCGGCGAGCAATGACGAGACGATTGCCGGGCCGGCGCAGGCGGCCATGGCCATGTATCGGCGCATCGTCACCAACGTGCGGATCGATGAGCAGATGGGCGCGCTCCTGCCGAGCACGCCTTACCGGGATGCGGACGGGAAGCCGACGAATATCCCGATGTATGATTTCAAGCTGGTAACGCCGACTGCCGGCAAAGGCTCCGTCGATGGCGACAAGAGTATCGAGCGCTACAAGCTCGATATCATGACCAGCGTCCTGGCCGACTTCCTTTCGATGGGCCATACCTCGCGCGGCGCGCAAAACCTCGCCGAGACGAAGGTCGATCTTTTCTTCCAGGCGATCGAGGGCTGGCTTCAGTCAAACGCCGATGTGCTCAACGATCATTTGCTGCCGCGGCTCTGGCGCCTGAACGGTTTCAGCTACGACACCATGCCGCGCTTCCAGCCCGACATGCCGCAGCGCATCGATCTGGACGGGCTCAGCAACTTCGTCCTCCGCATGTCGCAGGCGGGCGCCCGGCTCTTCCCGGATGACGAGGTGGAGAATTATCTCCGCGACGCCGCCGGCATCCCGGACATTTCGGAGGACTCGCAGGCCCGCTCGATCCTCGACGCCGCTGGCGACGCTGGCGCTGAGGGCGTCGGCGATCAGGGCGCCGGCGATGATCTTCAGAAGATGATCCGCGCCAGCCTGCTCCGCCGCATGGAGAAGCAGGGGTTGATCGCGAAGGCCCGGCCGAAGAAGAAGCTCCGCGGGTACTTCAGGAAAAGTTCCGGTGCCTAGCCTTCTCGCGGCCGAGCATTACCAGCGGCCCGACGATCTTGCGATCCAGATCGCCGAGCAGCGGGAAAGCCGGATCACCAAAGCCATCGCCGCCGGCCTGGCCGCCCTTGGAACTGCCCTCGATCATGCCGATCTCAAGGGCATGATCGCCAGCGGCAACACGATAGGCCTCGCCACCATCCTCGGCGGCCCGGGCGTGGCCGACGCGCTCAAGCAGGCCTACAAGCCGGTCGCCGATACTTTCGTCGATGCGGCCGAAGCTGAGACGGCCGGGAGCCTTGGCGGCTTGGTGGTCTATGATCCTTTGGTCGCCGCCGCCCAGCTCGCCGGCGCACAGCAGACATTCATCGGCTCCATCCTCGGGCCGGCCGCCGATGTGGTGCGGCAGCAGCTCCTTCAGGCCCTTCGCCTGGGCGCCGATCCGGCTGAGATTGCCGGCGCGCTTAAGCAAGTGATCGGCTTGACGCCGCGCGATGCTCTGGCCTTGTCGAATTACCGGCGGATGCTGGAGAACGGCGATCCGCAGGCCCTTGTCCGGGCTCTTCGCGATCCGCGCTTCGATCCGATCGTCCGCAGCATAGTGGACGGCGCGCCGGCCAAGCAGGAGACGGTCGATCGACTGGTTCTGGCCTCGGCCGAGCGGCGCTTGATGTATCGGGCGCAGACGATCGCCCAGCAGGAAAGTTTGCAGGCGGCCGTGGGCGGCATCCGCGACGCCTATGTGCAGGCGGTTGGCGGCGGCCGGCTCCGCGAAAGCGAAGTGACGCGCTTCTGGCAAGTGACGATCGACGAGCGGCTCTGCCCGATCTGCGCCTCGATCCCGCTGCTCAATCCCCGGGGCGTGACTGTCTTCCAGCCCTATATGAGCGCGGACGGCCCGATCATGGCGCCGCTCGCGCATGTCAACTGCCGCTGCTCGGAAAAGTATGTGACCGATCTTTCCCGGGTTTCTGCCAATCCCTTCACCGGCGCGCCGGCGCCAGGCGTTCGCCGCCCGGCACAGCTCCCGCCGATCCAGCTTCCCGCGATCCCGTTCTAGTTTTCCCGAAAGGAAACCCCATGCGCCTCCTCAAGGCCCTCGCGGTCCCGTTCCTGTTCGCCTTCGCGCTGCTGGCCAGCTCGCCGGCGATGGCCGACAACAACTGCTCGGGGAAGAATTCCGACACGCCGCTTTTGACGATGACGGCCCAGCTCGCCGCCACGCTGCATTCCGCCGATCAAACCAACTGCTCGGTGCGCGGCGGCATCTTCATCGTCGATCTGACCACGATGACCACCGCCACCGTCACCGTGACGATCGAGGGCAAGGATGCGGCGAGCGGCAAGTATTACACGCTCCTCGCCGGCGCGGCGCAGACCGGAACCGGCACGATCGAAATGGTGGTTTACCCCGGCGTGGTTGTTGCCGCCAACACGGCCGCGAATTCGCCTCTCCCGCTGACATGGCGCGTCACGGTGGTGGTAGCCAACAATGCCGGCACCGCCCATGTCACCGGCACAATCGGCGGCTCGGTTCTGAATTGAGCGCTCGCTCTTTCGCCCAGCTCGTAAAGGACATTTCGGCGGCCTCGGTGCATGTCGATACCGCCCTCGGCAACGGGGGCAAGAAGAAGGCGCGCTCATTCACGGAGCTGAAGACGGGCATCGCCAAGCGCGATCTCCAGCCGCACGATGAGAGCACCGCGAAATCGCCCTTCCTCTACGATCCCAACGCCCTGGGCTCGCTTCGCCCCGATCAGGTTCCGCGCTTCTTCGGCGCGCTGACCGATAGCGAGAAGCTTCCGCAGGTCGAAGTGCCGCTCGATAGTCTCCATGCCATGCAGGATCGCGTCGATCCGGTGAAAGTGAAGGCGATCCAAGATAGCGGCGTTGCGGCTGCGAAGCTCCCGGTGGTGGTGCGCCATGCCGGCAAGAACTATATCGGCGACGGCCATCATCGCCTCGCCGCCCAATGGCTCAATGGCGAGACAACCGCCTCGGTCCGCTTCAAGGATTTGGAGCCCGTCACCAATGTGCTCAAGGGGATTTCGATCCCCTTCAAGCTGGCGAAGGCGGTCGAGGATCAGCAGCTCCTCTTCGGCTGGGCCTCCGTGATGACCAAGGGCGGCGAGCTCATCATCGACAAGCAGGGCCACGCCATTCCGCCCGAGGAAATGGAGCCCGCTGCCTACAACTATGTTTTGAACTCGCGCCTTCAGGGCGACATGCACGATCAGATTGGCGTCGGCCGGCTCGTCGAAAGCATGATGTTCACGAAGCAGAAGCAGGACGCGCTCGGCATCGACCTCGGCATGGAAGGCTGGTGGACCGGCTTCAAGGTGGACGATGCCGATGTTTGGGCGGCCCACAAGCGCGGCGAGCGCGCCGAATTCTCGATCGGTGGCTCCGGCCACCTCATCCCGGCTGGAGCCTGAAAATGATCGACTTCAAGAAGATCGCCCACCATATCCTTCGCAATATCGTGGTGAAGGAAGTCTCCAGCGTCACCCGCGGCGCCGGCGAAGGCGTCAAGGTCATGCTGAGCAAGAAGGCCAAGACCGTCCCGGCCGAAGTGACGGCCTACATGAAGCGCATCGACGCGCACGGCATGTTCCCGATCGAGAAGGCGGCCGATCTGCCGCTCGCGGTGCAGGGCTACGAGCTGGTCAAGGCCAAAGCCCGGCCGGCGATCAAGAAGCACATCATCGAGCGCGCGGCCGTGCTCAAGCTGGAGCTGCCGGAAGCCTGGCGCGTCGATCGCGCCGCCTTCGTCAAGGCCATCGAGGCGCCGATCGCCAAGCTCTTCCCCGAGCTGGGCGGCGATGGGAGCGCCCTTGCGGCGGCGATCGCCAAGGATGTGGGCGCCGGCGATCCCGAGGAGGCGACGCTCTTCGATGACGCGCTGAAGGCGAAGGAAATCAGCCAGGACTTTTACACGGAGTTCTGGGAAGCGACGGACACGCTCCGGGAATCGATCTGCTCGATCCTGTGCGACGATGCCGCCGACAAGGAAAAGCTGATCGAGGAAACCATCGAGCAGTTTGCAGACCATCTAAAGGGCGTCATGCCCGACGAGATGAAGAAGGCCCTGGCCGCTGGGATCGCGGAGAATGCTGACGGAGTTCACAACATGGAAGCGATCAAGAAACTGCTGGGGCTCCCCGCCACGGCGACCGAGGCCGATGTTCTGAAGGCGATGGCCGAGAAGGAAGAGGCCGACAAGAAGAAGGGCGCCGAGGGCAAGGTCGAGAAGATGAGCGACAAGCACGCCGACTTCATGGGCAAGAAGGGCGCCAAGATGCCGAAGGGCGGCAAGGATGCCTTCCAGGCCATGTCGGCCGCCGAGCGCGACAAGCACATGTCCGACAATCCCATGGACGATGACGATGAGAGCGTCGAGAAGATCAACAAGTCGATCGCCGCCGGCAACGCCTTCCGGGCGGAAGACGGCACGGTGCTCACGAAGGCCGATTTCCCCACCGAGAACGGCTTCAATTTCGCCAAGAGCCAAGCCGCCAAGATCGCCAGCCAGGCGGCCGATATCCTGAAGCGCGACGAGGCGGCCGCCGTGGCCGACTTCACCAAGCGCGCCACGGACATGGGCTTCACGGCCGATTTCGGCGAGACGCTCCGCAAGGCCTTCACCGGCGATGCGGTGTCGATCGGCAAGCTCGAAACCGAGATCAAGGCGATGCGCGAGCAGATCCGCGTCGGCAAGCTTTTCGGCGAGAGCGGCTCCAACGCCCAGACCGGCGGCAAGGGCTACGATCAGCTCATGGCCAAGGCCAAGGAGCTCCAGGGCATCGAGAAGGGCCTGACCATCGATCAGGCCTTCGCCAAAGTGTACGAGACGCCGGCTACTTACGGCATGGCCGAGGCTGTGGCGCTCTACAAGAGCGAAGTCGGCCGCCCCTCCTAGCCTGCGCCTGCGGCGCGGGCTTCCCGGCCGTCCATTTCCGAAACAGCAAAACCCAAGGAGTTCACCATGGCCACTGAAGGCCCTCTTCTGCACGATGGCGGCCAGCGCGTCGCCGGCACCGATCTTTCCGCGAAGCAGTTCTTCGCGGTGGTGCAATCGACCACTGACCGGCAGGTCATTCTCGCCAGCGCCGCCGTTGGCATTTCCGGCATCCTCCAGAACCAGCCGCTCGCCGGCCAGGCTGCGGATATCGGCTTCGTCGGCATCACGAAGGCCCAGATCGGCACCGCAGGCGTTGTCGCCGGCGATGCCCTTCAGGTCGAGGCGGCCAGCGGCAAGCTGATCACCAAGGGCGCCGGCGTACAGGTTGGCGTCGCTCTCGAAGCTGCGGCCGCCGGCACGCTCGGCACCGTCATGCTGACCGGCCCAACCGCCTAAGCCTTTCGCCATCCGAGGGAAGCCCGGCTGATCCCAGCCGGGCGATCCCCTCTCAATAGCTGCTGAAGGGCAGCGCTCCCAGAAAAGATCGGAGTACGACTATGCCGCAACCAACACAGGGCGCTGTCCATATTGACGCAGCGCTATCGATGATCGCCACCGCCTATCTTCAGAAGGC
>Ga0265318_10000145_pt1 | contig 63551 bp, 81 predicted proteins | sample 4821metaG_FD_192431 | JGI IMG/M metagenome (GOLD analysis project Ga0265318, IMG submission 192431) | Rhizosphere microbial communities from Carex aquatilis grown in University of Washington, Seatle, WA, United States - 4-8-21 metaG | ecosystem: Host-associated > Plants > Roots > Rhizosphere >... | reverse complement strand
CGGGCCAGTGGAACGTGGGACCAGTCTGGAGCTTTCCCTTCGACGGCGTTTTTGCCGGTATTGATGATGTTTTCAGCCATCCGCCGTTGCGTGCCTAGCGCATAATCGAACATGAGGCGGATGTCTTCGGGGTAGAAATCGAGCGCGCTCTGATGGTTCTTGTCGCCTCCAGCCGCGCTATTCATGGCGGAAGCAATGTACTTCCAGCCGTCGCCCGTGGTCTTGCGGCCGGATTCCGAGTTGGGGCCTTTTTGATAGGTTGGTTCTTTGTGAACCGGGATCGCGTTGTAGTTCTCGTTGGTGTAGGCGTGGATGAAGGGGCGAGCCAGTTCCGGCGCCAGCATCGCGGCCTTGTTCTCTTCCTGGCCGAACGGCGTCATGACTTCGACGCCCGATTTGGTCATCATGCCGATCATGTTGCGGAAGCGGTGCGGATCGGTGCCAAAGGCCATCGTCGCAAACGCCGAACCGATCGTCATCGGGAACGCCCAATTGTACGGCATGGCAATGTGGTACGGGACCGGGCGCCCCTTTTCGTCCTTGTGCAGCGGGTTGAGCACGGTGAAATTCAACCGCCGCTCCCACAGCGGTATTTTGTCCATGAAATAGCGGTCGTCCTTGTCCTTGCCGCCGATCAGGTAGTTGAACATGGTCGACAGGAAGCCCATCAGCATGGTTCCGGCAAAGACGCCTTGCATGATCCGAGACCGTGCCACGGCGCTCGTCATCCGCGCGCCGGTCTGGATCGCGACGTTGCCGAACGGGAACACGAGGCCGATGGCGTTTTTCCACTTGCCGACAAGCTGGAAATCTACCGTGGCATCGCGAGCGATCAGCGCCGCCTTCTCCGGGGTCTTGCCCTGCTTGCGCGCGGAGGCGTAGGCCGCCAGCCGTAGCGAGTTGTCGAGCGCGTTAGTGATCGTGTCCATCGCCTCGGTCATGGCGTGGACCTTATCCTTGAGCGAGCGCAGCGGGCTTTTCGAGATCGAGGAAAGCTTGTTGTGCAGATGCTCCTTGGTCAGATTGGTGTCGCGCATCTGGCGGAACACCATCGATCCGCCCGCACTCTTCATTTCCTGCCAGTACTTTTGCATCTCGCGCACGGAAGCGTTGACGTGCTGGATACCGGCGTTGCTGGCAAAGATCGCGCGCGAGGCCGTGCCGACGAACGGGATTGCGTCCTTGACGTATTGCGATACGGCGTGGTCGCCGGTTGCTTTTTGCTCGAACGAGTTGAGCGTGCCTTCGACGGGATAGCGGAACAGGAAGTGGCGAACCAAGAAATCCGGACTGTAGTGGGTCCAGAGCGATTTGAGTTTGTTCTGGACGTCGAGCAAGCCTTGGAAGATGCCGAGCCCGTCGGCGTGCATGCGCTTGATCGCGTCAGCCAGATCTCGGTCGGTGAATACCCAATAATGGGTGTCGCCGTTGATCTTGAAGGCGACGGCCTTCGGGTCGTTGGCATAGCCGCCGGTGTCGATGGTGTGGACAAGTCCGGTCTTGTTCGAGATGACACGCTTCGGCTTGCTGTGATCGCGGACCGCGAAGCCCTTCAAAGCATCCGGATCGCTGTTGTGCATGCCCTGCAATGCCCGATCGAGCGCTTGCAGGTACTCGTTCTTCTTGCCGCGCTCCAGCGTGCGGTAGACCTGATCCAACAGATTGACGAGCGGATTGTTCGCCTTGCTGGAGCGGCCGAGCGCCTGCTTCACTTCCTTGCCGCGGACGTTGAACTTGCCGGGTTCGCCCAGGCTCTCGTTGGCGTCCTCGCGCACTTCCTCGAACCCGCCGAGCGGAACGTAGTTCTTGTACTTCGCCTGCCATGCCTTGATGGTTTCGGGCGATTCCAGCCCATGCGCTTCCATGGCACGGAGAACATATTCGCGGATCGCATCGACGCGCTTGGCGATCTCGGCCTCTAGTTTCGGCCGGCCGAAATCCCTGATGATCTTGGCGGCTTCGGCGTCCGTCATGCCGGAACCGGCGCCCTTGAGGGCCGGGTTGATCTTGTGGATCTCGCGGTTGCGTTCGGCGGCGTGCCGGGCATAGAGCAGATTGCCGACTTCCGGCAGCGTGACGTCGTTGGTCTTGAGAAGGTCGATCAGCGGATCGAGGAATTTGCTCTCGAACTCTTTGGTCTCGTTGCCGATCTTGCCGGGGAACAGGCGCTTTTTCTGGTAGAAGGCGTTGCTGTCCGGAAGTGTCCCGTTCATGCGGGCTTCGACGGCATCGTTCAGCCGCTTCACCGGCTCGGAGAGATTCTGGTAACGCTCGACAAAGCGGTTCCAGCTTGTCGAAGCCATCAGGTCTTTGAGGCGATTGGAGACGGCGCCGTTTTGTTGCTTGCGGAATCGGTCGAAAGGCGAAGCAAACCGAGTTTCAGGTCCGAGCAGCCTATATTGCTCGCCGCCTATCCCTTCGTCTGTTGGCGCCTCTTCTCGGCGATTACCTTGCGCGCGTGCTGCACGGTCAGTGATTTGTCGGGTGAGTCGGGCATGGATTTCGCCTCGGTCAAATGATGCTCCCACGTCGCCAGCGTGTCGAGCGGACCGGGCGCGTCCAGCAACCTCACTGTTTTTGCCTCTGTCACCGAATACTGCCTTTCTCGCAAGTTCAGTCGCGTCCTTGAGTGCCTTATCTAAACCGGTAATGTTCTTCGGCAATGCCGTTTCGTCGAAATTATGCTGGTAGTCGATGATCCCGGCGTCCCGCATCGCAACATTGACGAGATGCCCCCAAACGTCATTGCCGCGGTCGGCGTCGATGATGCCAGCCTTGTAGGCAGCCTCCAGTGGGCGAAACAGAATATCGCCAGCGCGTAAGTGGGTGATGCGAATCTTCTTGGCTGCATATTCCGGGTCGATCGGGAGAAGAGACCGGGCATCCGGTGTCAATTCCGCACGATAGACCCCGCCGAAATGGCCGTGTGCCCATACAGCGCGCAAGCCGCGCCGACCGAGTTGGCCGATATCGATATCGCTCAAGCTGCGGTCGGTCGGGTGGTTGTGGTGAACAACGATGCTGTTTTTCGGATTGTTGATGAGCGCGAGGAACTGAGGCCCGAAATCGATATATTTGGCGTTGCCCTCTGATCGCCAAATCTCGTTGCCACCCTGATCGTAGGCGATCATGGCTTCGTTGCCGGTCGAGACCCCCCGTAGCAGTAACTCGGATTGAGCCGCCTCGCCCGGCCCCTGCAACGGTCCGCGCTGCTCGGCAAGCCCGCCCTTGCCAGCCATTCCGTCAAGGAACGCCTGCCGCGCCTCGGCAGACTTGAACTGGAAGCCCGGAATGGCGCCATTGCCCTTGAACGAGCTGTAATAGCCGCCTTGCGCCTTGGCAGCGCTGGCCATCTGATCGTAGACGTCGCGCTCGACCCGCTGATCCGGGGTGGCGACGAATAGCTTGCCTTTGGTCTTGGCGTGGATGGTCTCGCCGGTCTTGAAGGTGACGCCGGACGGCGCCGACGGTTTTTCGGCCTCGGGGGGCGGATTGGCAACGGCATCGAGGAACTTGGAGCGCGCCTCAAGATTGGGGAAACGGAAGCTTTTGAGGGTCTTGAGGTAGTGGCCACCATTGGCTTCGGCGGTGCGCGCCAGTTTGGCGAAGCCTTCGCGACCTACCTTGCTTTTCAGATCGGCGTAAACCTCGCCGCCGGTCGATAGTGGCGGCAGATTGAACTCAATGCCGCCGACGCTGATACCACCATGGGTCGGCGCGTCAACGTCCTTGGTCTTGGGCTCAAATCGCGGCCCCGCATCAGCGTGTTCAATGCGATCGAACAGGTCGCTAATCTTATCAACGTCGAAATAGGATCGGGAAACGTAGCGTTGCCGGTTCTTGTCGTTGATCTCCGGATCGGTCTGTTTTTCCAGCACCGTAATGAAGGAGGCAATCCCGGTGCCGGCGCGCTCGAACGTAACCGGCGGCAGGTAGAAGTCAGCAACCGTGCGCAAGCCCTTGGCCGCGTCACTTTGCATGAACGCATGCATCCGCTTGTCGGCGGCGCCACCGCGCGGCAATAGCGCCACGATCCGGCCGCCGTTCTTGAGGTGCTTTGCCGCCTTCTCCAGATGCTCGATGGCAGTCTTGCCGCCAGACCCGAACGGCGGGTTCATAATGATGGCGTCGAACTTGTTGGCACCGGTGTCCAGATTCTCGAAGCGGTCGACCACGACGCGCGCGCCTGGGGATGTCAGCGCCGCGCGGCTGGCGAGGCTGGAGGACGGCTCGACCAAGGTCCGCATGGTGTCTTCGGGCAGATAGCGCGAGATCGCGCCGTGGCCGGCCGACGGCTCCAGCACCTTCTCGCCCGGTTTGATGTCGGCGAACTCGACCATCTTGAGGCCGATCGGCTCCGGGGTGGCGTAGTAATCTGTTCCTTCGCGCTGGTCGCGCCGACCGGTGACCTTCGCCTGGGCGAAATAGTGCGTCTTGGCCTTCTCGAACTCGGAGATCGAATGCGTGGTCGCCTTGTCCAGCGCTTTGCCGCCGGTCCCCTCGCCTGCTTCTGGCTCGTAGTCGCCGGAATTGCTGAATGAATCGATGAAGGATTGCCGGATGGTGCGCGCCAGATCGCCGAGCGCGAGGTTTTCCGCAGTGCCGGCGCGGTCTGCGATCTTGCCGGCGAAGGTCCAGCGCTCCCAATCGGTGCCGGTGTTCATGTAGCGGAACATGGCGTCGGAAGCTTGGCCTACGCGGTAGATGCGCCCCTCTTGCTGGATCGAGGTGGTGGGCCGGATCGGCATGCCGAGATTAAGCAAAGTGCGCTGATGCTTGCCGGTGGTATCGTGGAGACTGATCCCGGCCTCGCCCGCGGCCGATTGCACGATGATGATGTCGCGGCCGGAATTGTCGTCGTTGAACAGCCGCTTGGCCTCGTTGCGATGCTTGTTCGAGACGGTGCCGTTATAGACAAGCGCCTGCGGGAACGCGGCGGTGAGCGCATTGATCGGCGATGGATACTTCGAGAAGTCCAGATGCGCGACATAGGGATTAGCACGCACGAACTCGTCATGAAGGTCGCCAAGGTCATACTCGACGTTCTTGCCGCCTTGATAGGATGATCCCTTGCCAGACGGCTTGACGGCGAACGGCGAGATGCCGCCGCCCTCGTTGTAGTCGTGGAACACCACGACCTTGCGGCCGAGCGCCAGCGACTTCTTGATGAATGGGATGGCAGATTGCGCCTTCATCGCCTCAAGCAGTCGCATCCGCGTCAGGTAGTCGAATTGCTTGGAGATCACGTCGTAGAGCGGCCGGAACTTCTCGTTCTCGGTGAGGAAGTTCATGGCGCGGTCGATCAATTCGCCAACGGCATCATGCGCGAGCACGAACTTGCGATCGTAATCCTTGTCGACGGTCAGCGCCCGGCCGGACAGCGAGCCTTGTTTCTTTAGGTGCTCGTGGAGCTGGCGCTCCATCACCTCTTGCTTGACGTCGGCTTCCGGCTGCGTGAGCTTGTTGGTGCGCATCCGATAGCCGAGATGCTGCATGAAGAAGCGATCGCGGCCCGATCCGGAATTGTAGCGCGATCCTTGCTCGTCGCCATATTCGAACAGGTAACCATTCGCGTAGTCGAGCGACTTGTGATAGGCGAACGGCGTCGCGCTCATCAGCAGAGTTTTCGGGCGTTCCTCAGCCCGCCACTTCGCGATCAGAGGATCGGCCTTCTTCTGGTACTGCGCATAGGCCTCTGCCTTCTTGGCCTCCGGAAGCTGGTCGATCTTGTCCCAATCGGAGCGCAGCACCATGCGGGCGCGCTCATGCAGGCCGTCGGGATGCTTGGTGATCGCGCGGAGGGTTTTGAGCGCTTCGGTCTCGGTGCCATTCTGATCCGAGGAAAGCTTGTGGGCTTCGTCGGCAACAACCATGTCCCACTCGCGATCGGCAAGGGTGCGGTTTTGTCCGAGATTGGCGTATGTCGTGCCGACGAACCCCTTTCCCTTGTCCTGGGTGTCCTCAAGGATCGATAGGTCGAGCCCGAGATCCTTCGCGGACCGGACCCAATCCATCAAGATACCCTGCGACGGCGCCACAACGAGCGTGTTGCCTTTGCCCTGCATCGCCATCCGCTTGATGACGCCCAGACCGGAATAGGTCTTGCCGGTGCCGGTGCCGTTGGTGAACAGCATGCCGTGGCCGTCCGGCTTGGCATAGCGCTGCTCGGCCTTGAGCACGTCGTCGTGCTGCTCCGGAAACAGCATCGGCAGCGTTTCGGCGATGTTGCTGATGTCGCCGGGGATGACGCGGGCGCCCTCGGCTTTGCGCTGGCGGTCGCGGCGCGCGCCTAGGTCGGCGTCTGCTTGAGCATTTCGGATAGTCTGCTCATCTGAGGTGCGTTCAAACGGAAGTCCTTCCGGGCCGTTATCAGCGCTTCGCTCAGACTCTCTTGCGGCGGTATCGCTACCCTCAACGTCGGGTTCGCGAGCAGGAAGTTCGAGATTGCCGTACGCTCCCACAGCAGGGGCATAATCTTGAGATACGCGCTCGCCAGCACTGGATCGCTCGTTTCCTTCTCCAGCCGCTTTTCCTCGTTGGCCAGCGCCAGATCGAGCTGGTCCTGCGGCAGCGGGAACATCTGCTTCGCCCACTGCGTTTTCAGCGGTTGGCTCTCCGCGATCTGATTCCAGTATGCCGCCGCTGCTTGGTGCATTGATCGTCTCCCGGCCGGCAGTCACGTCTTCCGTGAAGCGCCGAATATAAGGCTTCATTTGCTGGATTGCATCGGCATCCATGCCCGAGGTGGCCAGATGCTTGACGAGCGAGCGGACCATGGCGGTCAGGTCGGCCCCGCCGCCGGTAAAGTGCGCCACGCCAGCCTTGAAATATGGCAGCGCAGCACGGTAGGTGTCATCGCTGAACGGCTCGGAATCGGACAGGCCGGACTTCTTGCCGAACAGCGCGCCGAGGCCCTGCGCCACGTCGTCGAGGCTCATCGCCGCAGGCTTGGCGCCGAACTGCTCGTCCATCGCGGAATCGAAGATGTCGTCAAACTCGTCCTTCTTGGGCGGCGCTTTCGCAACCATGTCCATCAGGTCGGCTTGGTTCATCTCGTCGCCGAATAGCCCGATGTCGGCGGCCTTCTGTGCCACCTTCGGCTTGAGCGGCGCGGCGGCGGCGCGCTTGGCCATGGTGGCCTCGCTCGCCTTCTCGGCGCCGGGCATGACGAGTTGGGGCTTGTTGTCGGCGCCGCGCTCGATTACAGGCTCGGCGTTTCCGGCATCTTCGGCGGCTGGCTTGTTTTCAACGGCGTTGCCGGCTTCGTTCCGAGCGGCTTGCTTCCCGCTGGCGGCTGGCTCGACGGCGGCGCGAGCTGCGGCGGCTGGCTCATTGCCTTTGCCTTCGCCGGCGGCGCCGGCTTTTTGCTTGCCAGCTTTGCGGCCGCGCGGAACGACGCCAGTTTCTTTTGCACCACCGGCGCCGACTTCGCCAGATGCGGCGCGTTCTGGCTCAACAGGTGCGCCGCTGCTAGATGCCCCTTCGCTTCCGGATTGAAGTACGTCTTTGACTTCGGGGCCATAGGCTTTCGCAGCCTCCAATGCAGTGAGGAATTTTTGCCGGACGGCGTTCTCGATGACGGCGCGGCCGAAGGCGGCGGCTATGTCGATGCCGGGGCGCTCGACCATGATCTCGGCGGCGCGGCCGATATCGACCTGGGCGACCTTCTCGGCGTCGGGGCCGAGCGCTTCTTCTATGGCGTCTCGGTGCGCTGCGACTTGTTCTTGAACGCTTTCCGCGCCAAGATCCGAAACGTCTGCGATATCCTCGCGATCTTCTTCGCTTTCACGGGATCGCGCTCCTTCGCTGCGTTCTGATGCAGGAGGGCCGCCATTTTCTGATGCTCGTCCGGCGCGAATTTCATCGTGCGCTCCATGTCCATAGATAGTGTCCAGATCGTCGGGTGTCACGCCATAATCGGCGTCTTCCGCAACCAGCTTGAGGGCGGCCTGCTCCACGGCGGAATCGGGGTCCATCCCCTCTTCCACGATCAGGCGCGCGGCGGCGTGGTGCAGATCAGTCGGAATGTCGCTGTAGCCGGCCTCTTCGATAGCCGCGCGCGCGGCGCCGTACTCGGCCTCGTCGCGCTCCCGCTCGTGCTGCTCCCGCTCGGCCGCCAGCTCGCGCTCGCGCTTCGAGGTAGCCAGTTCCTCGCCTTCGGCAGTCTTGCGGTTGCCGCGGTTGTATTCCTCGTCGATCGCGTCCAGCAGCTCGCGGATGGTCGAGGTTTTGTTGTGCTCACCCTTGAGGTATCCGGCCTCTTCGGCCGCCTCGCGCATGGTGTCGAGGTCCATGCCGCCGGGCCGGACAACGCCAAAGAATCCCTTTTTGCCGGGCAGTTGGACGCGGTGCTTGCCGGAAAGGTCCAGCGCGTCGAGTTCCGCGTGCGGGGCAATGCCGCCTTTCGAGGCAATAAATTGCAGCAGCGAAAGCGGCTCAGAAATAACTTTGCCCGAGGGCCTGTTTTGACCAGAACTTTCCGCGGTCTTCGTGGTTGAAGCGGTTGGCTCAGGTGCGGTGCCCCCACCTTCTTGAGCAACCTTCGGGGCGGCGGGAGATGGAACCGCCGTCCCGACCTCTTTCAGCGGCTTGGTGTGATCGCCGTTTTTGAGCCAGTCCTTGAACTGATCCGGCGTGAACGCCGTTACGCCGCCGATCCGGTCCTTTGCGCCATCCGTATAGGAGTTGGCATAGGCATGCAGCGCGTCGATGGGCGTCCGATACCCAGCCAGAACCTTGTGCTCATCGAATTTACCGGAGGCATCGAGTTGATCGAGCACGAATACATGCGGGCTGGTTGGGTGCGGTCCGACGAAGATATCGAGGTGGTCGCCGTCGGCGCCGCGCGTCCCTTTGATCTTCCCGTAAGCGGCGTGCTCCATGGTGACGGACCATGGCTTGCCGTCGGCATCAACGCCTTTGCGCTCCCCACCGACGCCGGTCTCGATTGAGATGCTGTTCTTGCCGGACAGACCAAGGTGCGGCAGTTCGACGTGGGCCTGCTTGTAGTTGTCGGCCGCGGCCTGCGCGGGCGTCGGCTCGGCAGGCTGGGCGGCGACTACATCGTCCGCTGTTCGCGGGACAATCGGAGATTCTCGGGTTCCCGCTTCGGCGTTAGCACTGCCTCCTGCGGAGACATCCCGCGCCGAAATATCCGAATCCAAAGCGAGCCCGGGGTCATGCTGATTTCCCGCGCCCACATTGCCAACGTCTGTGTTCGACCGTTCACCGTTAGACTGACGTTCTTGCGCTGGTTGTTCGCCTGCTCGCGCCGCGTCGCCCACTTGACGTTCCCGGGGATGTAACCCTGATCGTTCTTGATCCGCTCCAGCGTCAGTTCCGGGCTCGGCTTGCGACCCACCGCCGTGATGAATACCTGAAAGTCCGCCGCCCACTCCGGATCCATCGTGATCCCCCGCTCGCCGTAATTCTTGTACGACGGGTCCTTCGGGTTGCTGCACCGGCTTCTGATCGCCCTCCACACCCCGTACTCCGGAAGGCGATGCCCCCCGTGTTTCAGCATGCCGAGCGTTTTGGGTCTGCTCATCATTACTTCCTTCCGGCGGTGGCCGAGATCGGCCCGTTCGGATCGCCTCATCGAACGCCTTTCGTCGCTGTTGCGGCGTCATGGCGTTTACCCAAGATGGGTCCCATCCCTTCCGGATCAAGGTCTCGCGTTGGGTTCGCGCGGTGGCCGCCTCTTCTCTTGCGGCGGCTTCTTCTGGCGTTTCTGGTTTTGCCGAATATCCCGTTTTAGAAGTGTCGCGGAGGTGGTCATTCAGCGTGTTGAACAGGTCGGCGTCGGACATTTTCGAAACATCGACCGTCGGGTCGATGGTCCGCATGACCTTCTCCATCTTCGCGCGGGTCTGCGCGTCCATGGTAAAGTCGGGGCCCTTGCCTTCGCCGGTGCCGGGCGGCGGCTTGCCGGGCTCGGCGCCCGGTGGCGGCTGCTGGCGCTGATTGCGCTCGGTGCCTGCATTGCCTGCACCTGGGCCGCCGGTGTCGGGGCCGGATTGCGGTCCGGGGCCAGCGCCGGGCGGTTCGGCCTCGGGACCGGGGCCGCGCGCGCTCGCGCCGCCGGGCGGCGGCTGCTGGCGTTGCCAGCTTCCGGTTCCTGCGGTCGGGCCGCCGGCGTCGCCGCCGACATCGGTGAAATCCGGGCCCGGCGGCGGGATGCCGGGACCGGGCTGTTGCTGCGTTCCCGCGCCCGGTTGCGGCGCTTCGGCGGCGGCCGGCTCGCCCGGCTTCCGCTCGAACGCGTGGTGCAGGCCGCCCATGCCGGCGCCGAGGATCAGCTCAGCAATGAGCCGCTTCTGGTCAAGGGTATAACCGGCCTTCGGATCGTAATCCTTGGCGATCTGCTGGAGGATGGCTTCCTGAGCCTCTCCGGCGGTCGCGAACGCTGCGCTTGAGCTCGCCACCTTGCCGATCAGGCCCTTGGCGTACTTGCCGGCGCCGAGCGGCGCCGCGCCGAGCACGCCGGCGACCATCGCTGACCGGGTGGCGGCGGATTCGGCGACGTCATCGGCCGCGCCGTGCTTCTTGGCTTCCTCGTAGACGTTGCCATAGGTGTCGGCCGCCATGCCGGCGGCGGCCGCCGGGATGCCGACGAGCGGCCCGGTCAGAAGGGTGGTCAGCGCATAGGGCGCGATTCCGCCCGCCATGGTGCCGAGCTTGCCGCCGAAGGACTCCTTTTCCTGATCGCTCATCGTGGGCGCGAGGCCCTTGACCGCCTTCCCAGCCTTGACCAAGGCGTTCTGGTCGACGGGCTGTTTCGGGGTCAGGCCCTCGGGATTGGCCGCGCCGGGCAGCGCCCAGGGCGAATTGAGCATGTCATTGCCGAGACCGGCTTCGGCGACCACGGGCGTCGTCTGCGAGTTGGCAGCGGCGGTGCCAGCACCTTGCAGGATGCCGCCGGCGGACTGCGCGGCACCGGCGGGGATGCCTTTGGCCGCGGCGAGCAGATTGCCGCCGACGCCGAGCGGCGGCGCGGGCGGTGCCGGCTGGGGCATCTGCTCGATCGGGGTGCCCTCGCTCGATAGGTCCGGCAGATCGCCGATCGGGGTGCCTTGCGACGAAAAATCCGGTTTGCCGTTCTTGGTCTCGGGCTTCTCGGTTTCCTTCTCGGCCGGCTTCGAAATCGAGAGCTTCCGGTTGAGCCGGTTGAGCACCATATCGGCGTTGGCATTGTCCGGCAGATCAGGCAGCACGCCGCGCGACACGCGGTCCAGCACGCTATCCGCCGAGAAGTCCGGCGCCGATCCGATGGCGTCTTCGAGCGCCATCAGTCTTCCTCGGCACTATTGGAGGTGCCCGGCATCGGGCCGGGAGGGGCAATTGCGCTCGGTGCCGCGGTGGGCTGGTCGGCGCCAGCCGCACCGTCGGTCTTGCGGATATAAATCTTGCCGTCGGCCGGGTTCTTGTAGGCTTGGCCGGGCTTCACATAGGTCTCGAAGTCCTGCTTGTTCATGATGACGTGGGGATTTTGCGGCGTGCCGGGCGGGTTCTGGATATTCGCCTGGATCTTCGCGGGGTCGAGGCCGACGCCCGAGAGATACATGCCCTGCTTTTGCTGGATCAGCGCGTTGTGGGCCGCGGTCGCCTTGGCGATGTCGGCTGGCTCGCCAGTCTTCGAGGCCTGTTCGAGCAACTTCTGGCTGGCGCGGATTTCCGGATCCTTGGCCAGCGCGTTTTGCGCGTCGATGAATTTCTGGCTGTCCGGCTTATTCCATGCCGAGCCCTTCTTGGCGTTCGGCGTGGTGGAGTCCTTGTCGTTTTCCAGCTTGCCTTTCAGATACTCGGCGTAGTTCTTGTTGTAGGCCGACTTGTCGCCTTGCGCCTGCGCGTTCACCGCGAGCTGGAGCGACTTCAAACGCTGGTCATAGCCGGTGTCGGCCGATTTCTGGCCGCCTTCGAGACCTTCTCCGACGCCAGAGGCGAGCGCCTGGAATGGCGATTTGCCAGAACTATTTCCTGCGGCCTTGAAGCCGGCCGCGATCGATCCCTTGACCGACCGCTCGCGATTGGCGTCGAGCCCGAGCGCGCGGCCGAGAAAGCCGGTCGCCGGATTCAGCGCGCCATTCGGGCCGGGTGTGCCGCCGCCGGCATCGGCTGGCGCGGAAGGGGTGATCGAAGTTGGGGGGCCGGGTGGCATCCCGGCCCCGCTGGTCGGAGCCGCATTGGGTGGGATGGCGGTCGGGCCAGCATCCGCGCCTGGGGGGCGCGGAGCGGGAAGAGGAACAGGAGGCGCGGCGGGACCGGCGCCCTGCATGCCGCCACCGATATCGGTGGTTGACGGGTCGATCGCGGGCGTCGGCGCTACCGGTGGAGCTGGCGTAGCCGGCTGCATTGGTGAGGGCATTTCGGCGGCCGAAAGCGGCGATGATCCCGGCGATTGATAGTTGTTCGTCGCGTCGACCATCGGTGCCGAAGCGCCGCCGCTCCCGCCTAGCGCTGATCCCAACCCATCCGATAGCCAATCGAAAAGCCCCATAATGTCGATTCCTTAGATGAAGGCCGAGAGAAGCGCGCCGCCCATGGCCAAACCGGAATTGTCCGGCTTGGATTCCGTCGTGGTGTTCGAGGCCGGCATCGCCTGCGCGCCGGCGGCGGTGGTCTGGTTCATCAGGCTTGCCGTCTGGAACGGATACTGCTGCGCCATCAGCCATTGATTGTACTGCGCGGTGAGCCCGGCCTGCTGCTGCGCGGTGTCCTGCTGATTCAGAGTATTGGCGGTGGTCTGTGTGCCGAGCTGTTGGGTCTGAAGGCCTTCGAGCGCATTCGCGCCGCCAAGCGCGCGATTGAGCGCCGTTTCCGTGTAGCCCGCATTCGCGTTTTGAGCCGCCAGATTGTTCGAAGAGTCCTGCGCGCCAGCGCCGATAGCCGTGTTGAAAGCCGCATTGTAGGCGTTCCCGATCAGGCCCTCGCGCGCGACATTGGCGTTTTGAGAGTTATTGGCCTGTTCGATCCCGGTGCGCGCGTCGCCGAACGCGCCCGAGCCGGTCGCTTGCGCGTTGGTCGCCTGCGCCGTCTTGGCGTTGTTGACGTCCATCTGCTGCAATTGCGGGGCGAGCGCCTGCATGACGTACTGGTTCATGTAGGGCGACATATTCGACGCGATCGATTGCGCCTGCACGTTCTGCGCCGGTGCCGAGGCATAGCCGCCGATCAAGCTGGAGGCCTGTTGTCCCGTGCCATTATTGGCGATCTGGTTGGCAGTATCGATCGTGCCTTGCTGGCCGGGCGAGAGATTGGCGACCTGCTGGCCCTGATAGGGCGTGAAGCCCTGATTTTGCAGATTTTGCACAAAGCCAAGGTTCGACGTCGCAGCACCAGCGACGGCCGGATTGGCGGTCGACGTGCTGGTTTTCTGATCCGCCGTCTGCATTCCGAAGCACATATTAGCCCCCTGCCGCCATCTTGATTTCTGGCGTGTAAACCGTCGGCATCATGCGCAACGCACCGTTTTTCTCGCCCCGGATCTTGCCCTGGTGGATGAACTCAAGATCGGCGAGGTCGGCGATCGCGCGCGCTTCGTCCATCAGCCGTTTCGCCGTCGGCGTGTGCATGAAGGCCGGCAACACGAAATGCCACCTATCGGTCAGGAACGCCGCATCGCCGTACCACCACACGGGACGGATCAGCCCCATCGTGCCGACCATCATGTCGCCGTGCATGACCATGATCGCCGCCTCTTCCTTGGCGACGCGAATGATCTCCATCAGGCTCTTGGTGACGTTGACCGGGCAGCGCATCGCGGGCGCCGCGACGATCAAGAGAAAGCGATGGATCGCGCAGATTTCCTCATCGGTCGTGGCGTAGCGGATTTCCGGTGTCGGTTGCTCGACGAGTTTAAGTGGTGCGGTGCTGGCCGCCTCTTTTGCAATCGGCGATGATGGTGGCGAGGACGGCCGCGATGTTCGCGAGCGACGGCGACGTGACATTCAGATCCCTCGTTTCAGTGAAAGAGCCCATGATGCTGTAGGGCGCAAAGATATCGGTGGTGTCTACCTCGGCAGAGGCCTTGATGATGGCTTGCAGGATGGAGCGAGCGGCATCGTCCTTGACCATGCCGAGACTGGAGACGTTGACGCGCCTCATGTTCGGTTCCCGCTTTCCTGTACCCATGCGATCGGCTTGCCGAGCCGCATGTAACTGCCGAGCGATGAGGCTGAGAGCACCATCCCGAGGTAGCGGCCCGAGACATGCATATCGATGGTGCCGGAATCCTGCGCCGTAATGATCTCGGTCTCGCTATCTTCCAATACGGTGTCGTTGAGCCGATCCTTAGTGTTGATCGTGATCGTGATATCGCCTACCTGCTGGAAGAAGTCCGGAACGATGAATTGCAGATCCATGTGACGGCCGCCGTCCTGCATCGCGTAGGATGCAAGCTCGATGCTCCACGGCAGGATTTGACCGTTGTCGTCGTAACCAACTTCATGCTCATAGAGATAACCGTCGGCCGCTCCCATGTAGGGGTGCGTCGCACCTTGGGTGAAGTGCGTTCCGGACGTGCGACCGTAATCGAGCGGCGCCCAGCAGCCTTGCGCGATCGAGTAGATCACGCCGAGCGTCGGGTTCACCTCGCCAGAGATCGAATAAAAGAACCAGATTTCATTGTGCTGCGGGCTGTAGATCGCCGTGCACTGATAGCCGAGGTTGATGTCGACGGCATCGAAGACATATTTGCGGATGTCTTCGACGTTGGTCATCGGCTGGACCGAGCCGTTATACATCCAGAACGTATCCTGCCCCATCCAGTAGGCGATGCCGCCTGCGGTGATGGCAGCACCCGGCGCGATCAGGCCGCAATCCTTGGCGATCATCGACGAGTTGTAGACATAGGTTGAGCCGGTGTACTGGAACAGAAACACCGCCGCGTCCGACCACACCAGCGAAACGAAGTCCGAGAGCACACGACCGGCGACAAGCTTGGTGCCTTCGGTGAGGGTCCGGATATTGGCGGTGTTGGTCGCCGTCGGCGTCCAGTCGGTCAATGTGCCCTGCGTCGGCCAAGCCACCTGCATGCCGGTCAAGAGCGCGAAGATAAAGCGCTCGTTCGTCACGAACACGAAACGGACATTGGCGGGCAGGCCCGCATCAGTCGAGATGACCGTAGCCCGGCCCCATGGCTGCGAGGCCGTCGGATCAAATTGATAGATCGTGCCGCCGTTATAGGAGGCGATCAGCAGTTGACCGAAGTGGTCAAGCGACCAGACGCGCGGCTCGATGAAAAGAGAGGAAGAAGCGGTCGAAGGATCGCGCGGCGTGCCCCAGGTGCCGAGGCCCCATCCGCCCGCGCCCCAGCCGAGGCCGTAGATGCCAAGCTCAGTCCCGACCGAAACCTCATAGGAATAGGCAACCGATGCCCCACCTCCGGTAGCGTCTGATGTCGCGGCAGAAGTGAAATCGAAGGTGTAGTGTCCGGAATCGACGACGCCCGTCGCCAGAAACGTCCCGTTCGGGGTGATGCCGCCGACCGCCGTGGCGCCCGAGAAAATCACGGTATCGCCGATATTCACGCCATGGGTGGCTTGCGCAACCGTGACCGACTTGGATCCGTTGACCGTCGTAAACGGATCGGTCCCAAGCGTGCCCGTGGCGCGAAAGGGAGTGATGTCGTTCTGCGCGAATATCGTGTCGTAGACGTAGAGCTTACGGTAGGTTCCGACCGCGATGTAGTTGTTCTGGAAATTGTCGCGCCATGCGTGCGCGGCGCGCGGCGCTCCAGAAGTTGGTGTCGTCACCGCCCGCGTATTTCCGCCGATCTTCTGCGGCTTGCCGTTGACGAAGCGGATATTGCGTGAGGCGATCCAGCGGCCTTCCAGCACCCGTTCGGATTCGGTGAGCACGACGCCCGGCGGCGGCGTGATCGGAAGCGGCGTCAGGTTCGACATGGATTAACCGCCCCGCCGCGCGCGACACCTCCAGAGCATAACGCGCGGCGGAACGTCCCTCGCTGACAGGCCATCAGCGAAGCTCTCAATACCGAATGCACAGAAGGCCGACCAAGGATTCCGGCCGGGTTTCTGAACCGCCTGTCGATCCTATCGTCTGCGCTGCGGCGGTTCCGCTGACGTTGTGAGTATGAGCGCCAGCAGCGTTGATGGTGATGCCAATTGTACCATTCGACGTCGGGTGACCGATGCCATCGCCCTGAATAAAGTTAGGTCCCCCAGTCCCAGGAGGACCGTTGACGCCAGCATTAGCGCCGATGCCCGGCGTGTTTGCGTGAATATGGCCGGGGTCCGCATAGGTATGAGAATGCAAGCCCTGACTGTCGGTCGTTCCGGTGACGGCAGAGGTCGAGGCGGTGTGTGTATGAGCACCCAACTGGTTGACCTGATAGGTGCCGACCGCAAAGCTACCACTCTTGGAGCGCAGGAAGCGTCCGGTATCCTCCGCACTAGGGAGCGTGAACGTCGTAAAGCCATCGCCCGGTCCCCACGTCGTTCCAATGGCGGCATAGAGATCGATCGCGCTCGTGCGCAAGGCGGTCGCACCATTGCACTCGAACGAGCCTGCGGGAGCCGTGGTGCCAGCATGATAGAAGAACTCGCCGACCCGTTCCGCGTCCTCGCGAAGTATGGTATTCGTTCCCGTGCAGATGATCTTCTTGGTAGCACCTTGCGGGACGTTGACGCCCGCACCGCTGCCCGCCTTGACGATCACATAGAAGTTGCCACTCGTCTGGTTCGAGATCGCCCACGTCTTCGTAGTGCCTGGAACGACGATAGTCTGATCCGCCGTCAAGGTTCCGGACAGGATGATGACGGCAGACCGTGCCTCCGTCGACGTCAGAGAATGCGATCCGCCCGTGACCGAAAGCGAGGTGATGCCGGCGATGGCGTTTTCCAGCGGCGTAAACACCTGGGTATTGCAGTTGGCGCCCCATGCGTTGTCATCGCCGCCCGTGCCCATCAAGAGCAGGCCGAGCAGCGGAGAAGAGGTATCTACCATGTGTAGCCGGTCCCCGGTGTGTCAGTGCCAAATTCCATGCCGCGATAGCCCATATCGTTTTCAGCGGCGATGGTGCCCACGAGATTGTTGAGCGCGCCGATCTGCTTCTGGTATTCGGTATCGTCCTTCATGAAGTTGGCCGCCGCCGCCATGCAGGCGATCCGCATCAGCATCGGATAGCGGTTGACGAGCCAATTCGATTGGTTCGAAGTCGAGAGCAGCGGCGGCGATTTGTAGTAGAGCTGCTTGAGCGTGGTTTGCGTGTCGAAGGCGGTATCGAACTTCACCGCCTCATCCCAGATCGTCCAGCGCGAAGGCGAAGAAGAGATCAGCACGTTGCCGGTGTAGGTGACGGATGCCCCGCCGCCGGTCGCGGTCGACGTCGCCAGTGTTCCTGTATCGATGGTGAAATTGTCAGCGTCGACAATGGCGACAACTGGGAACGCGTTATTGAGTGCGAGGCCGCCGACGGCATTGGCGCCGGACGCGAAGAAGGTCGAGCCCTGGGTAAAATCGTGCCCGGTCTGCTGGACATTCACCACCGACGAGTTGACCGCAGTGGTGAACGGATCTGTTCCGAGGCTACCGCTTTCCTCGTCATAGGCGCGCGAGCCGACAATATCGGTCTCGATCTTGTGCGGGTAATAGCTGGAGTTAGTGACGTCGTAGAGCCGACCGATCGGATCAAGAAAGCCTGTCGGCAGTGCGATTTCGGACTGCCCGACGTTCATGCCGAACGTCCATTCGGTCCGCATCTCGCGCACGCGCAACAGGCTGTAGATCAGCGATTGCGCCTCGTCGACCGTTGTCGGGATGTCGAGTTTCGAATACCCGACCCAATTGGCAACGGACCCCGCCGAGCCTTTCGGCCCGACGAGGCTTGAGTAAGTCATCGCCATTGGCTGTTAGACCAGCTCTTTGACGAGTTTCTGGAAGGCGGGAGCAAGATCGGCAAGCGCGACAATCTTCTCGTCGACCAGAAATTCGATAGCGGCTTGCTTGTTCGGCACGCGCCTGTTGAAGCGTTTGCCGATGGCATTGGAAACCTCCTGCCATGGCCACTCTCCTTCGCCGCGCGCCCAAGCGGTCAGATTGACGGGGCCGGCATCGTCGGCCCCGTCGCCGTTGTCGGAAGGTGCATCGGACTCTTTGCCCGGAGCTTCGGCCTTTGCTTTGGCCGCCTTCTTCAATTTCTGTTCGGCCAATTTGACCAGTTCCGGATGCTCGGTCACGTCAGGGTGATCGGGCATCATGAAGCCGGCCGAGTCGAACGGAAGCCTGTCTTGATAGAAGTGAACTTCCCGATGGCGATCATTGGGAGTCCGCTCGCCGTGGATCGTCGAAAAATCGCGACTACGATCCAAACGCACCTTCACATCTGCCATGGGTCAGATCCCCGAGTTTTCGGGCTTGCCCTTGCTCCGCTGCACGGCGCTGGCGCCGGTCAAGGAGTGGGAAAGGTTGGTGACGCTGCCACCCATGGAATCGCCCGTGCAATTCGGCAGATCAACACCGTGCACGTTGTCCTGGGGATAGGCGGACAAGATGCTGCCGCCGCCGCCAACTTCGGCGCCCTTGGCCTTCTTCTGACTTTCGGTCTGACCCGGCTTGCCACCCAGCTCATTAGTGGTGAAGACGGTATGCTCTTTCGAACCTGACGCCATGTTATTGATCCTCGCTCAGTCGTGGACCCTCGTATTCGGGAGTGTTGGGTCCGGAGATGGGGCGCTCGCCGGTGAATCGGCTTGCGCGGGAAACCACGGTGTAGCCGTCGCGACCGGCATCCCCGGTCTCGTTGGACATTGCGTTCAACGGGATCGGATTGACGGGCGGGGCTTCAACGGGCTGGTTGCGGGGGGCTCGTCCAAAGGGCGAGTAGATCCCACCGTAGGGGAAGTAATCGGACATTGAGGTGTCCTCAGTTGCCGATGGAAGGGCAGCGGCCGGAATTACCCGGCCGCCGATCGATCTCAGAACCAGTCGATGATGACGTCGATGTCGCCCGTACCAGCCGGTGTACCGCCTACGCCGGCGGTGCCGGTGATGTAGAACTTGGTGTCGGCCGGGATGTAGGCGAAGCCGTTGGCGTCGGCGGCAATCGCAACGGTGCCCGAACCGTCATTGCCTTCCAAGGCAATATGGTGCGAGAAATCGTTCAACTGCATCGCCTTCTGACCGGTGCGGCCCTGCGCGCTCTGGCACAGCGAGCGAGCGCGATATTCGCCCGCCGCATAGCCAGCCGTCGCCGTGGTGCCGAGCAGGAACCGAGCATTGCTCGAATCTCCTGCCGCGGAGCCGACGTCAACTTCCGGAACGCTGGTCGTGCCCACGGCGGTCGCGGACAGGTACACGCGGATGTCGCGCACCAGTCCCTTCTTGCCGGGAGGTCCCTGATATTGCTTCGAGGTGGTGGTGGCGCCGAACGCATTCGCGAAGATCGAATACGTTTCGCGGATCGGATCATTGTAGGGCATGTTGCTGTTCTCTCTTTCTGCGACCGATTAGGACGCGCTATCCCACATCACGACGCGGGCATTGGTTGCGTCGGGATGCACGAGACCGAATCCGCCCAGGTAGTACCAAGCGATACCGCGGGAACGGCCGTAGTCGCCGGGGATCTTCGCGCGCACTTCTTCGGGCACGCAGATCGCCTCGGTCACGGTGTCTGCGCCCATGAAGAACGCCCAGGACGACAACCCGTTGGTCCATGCCGCGGCAGTGCCGCTCCACGGATCATAGGTGGTCGAGTTCGCCGCGCCGCCCTTCGGGATGAAGGTCTGCTCGATGAACCGGAACGACTCGTAGCGCCCGATTTCACCGTTGAAGATGTGGGCGAGGCCGGTTTCGGTGTACTGGTGGATGCCTTCGAGGGTGTTCTTGAACCCGCGATAGGTCGACGGATGGCTGATCGAAACGTAGTCATCCATGATGTAGGGCGGGATATTCCGCTCCTTCATCGTGTCGCCCAGCGCTTTGATGTGGCCGGTGCCGAGCGCGAGGTTGTTCGTCACGGAGGCCGTGCCGTTGGTGTCGAGGTTGATCGCGGTGGCAGAGTTGCCCGAGGCGGGCTCCGCGCGGAGCACGGTGGTCTTCATCTGCAAGAACGCCTCGATGTCGAAATACTTCCGAGCATCGTCTTTCAGCGTCTTGTCGATGATGGTCACCACGTCCTGCTTGGCCAGCGAGGTCAGCTTGCCGGTGTAGGGAACGGAGTTACCCGCTTCCGTGACCGTCAAAGTGTGCTGAAGCAGCGTGAACCCGGTTTCGGGCATGGAGGCATTTTCAGCCAGCCGGCGCCCTTGGGTGCCGACGTTCGAAAACACGTTCCAGTGGAAAGCCTCGCCGCGGTTCAGGCCCTTTTGGGTGCCGTCCTGCGCGTCGCAAAGCTGGCGGAACTTGGTGAGCGGCTGCACCTGCTGACGGAGCAACTTCGACAGCTCATCGCTGTAGAGATACCCGCCTTCCGTTGCAGTCGACCAAACTTGGCCGGTCATGATCGTATTTCCTTCTGGGTGATGCGCGAGGACATCAGACTGTGAATTGTCCCCGTGCCCGCCGCATTTCGTTCACCACATCCGAGCCCGTAGATTTCTGCGGAGCGGCTGCGGCGCGCGGTGGCGGAAGGCTTGCGCGATTGGGTTGGTTCGGGATAGCCGCGCGCCGTTCGGTCCGGTTCACGTTCACTTCGAGACGTGGAGCGGGCTTTGCGGCAGGTACGGCCGGCTTCGGTGCGATCGACGTGCCACGCCATTTATTCAGGCGTTCCTTGGCTTCGTTCAGCAACTTTGGTGTGTCGCTGACGGCAAAGCCGTGGACGCGCTGGAGGCGGTGCCAGTTTGCCAATTCCGCATTCGTCTTGGGGAGCTTGGCTTCGTCGAGTCCGAGAGACAGCAACTCTTCGCGGTAGATCTCGTACATATTGGCTTCGATGATCTGTGCCGCGATCTTGTCGTTATCCAACTCGGGGTTTGCGTCCCTGAAATCTTTGAGGGCCTTTTGGGACTTGGCGAGGTCGTTGTTAAACAGACGCTCGACGTGTCCCTCTTCGGCCCGCTTGCCTGCGCGCTTGTCGATCAATTGATCGAGCAATACGGCAGCTTCATCCGGGTCGCCGAACTGGATTTTTTCAACGATCGCCTTGGTTTCAGACTCGGGGTGTTGAGTCAGACCATCAGACCTATCGCCGTCCTGTCCGTCGTCTTGCGTGCTTGATCGCCCCTCGGGGTGTTGAGGGTCCCGGCCAGCACGCTCGGCCTTAATTCGCTCCGCTTCTTCTAGGAGCTTGCGGGATTCTTCCAAATAGCTGTCCGCTGCCGTGACCTTCATGGCGCGTTCAAGCCACTGATCTTCGCTCAGTGTGACGTCTTGGCCGCGAACCTTGCGGGTAATCATGCGGGGCTGATCCGCTGGCGGCGCGGCCTGCTGCACTGGCTCGCCGACGATGCTCGACTCGTCTTCGACTTCCTCTGCCGGCGGATCGGCTACCTCGCCATAGAGATTTTCCGGCTTGGTGAAATCGCCATCGAACGGACGGTCTTCATTGCGAGTGAAGCGAGCGGCGATCGCAAGCCGCGCGTCATCCTGCGGCGAACGCTGGATCGGCTTGCGAGCCTCGCGCGCTTCCTGAATCGTGGTGTCGGGATTGCCGCTGATCTCGTCGGCGGCATAGCCGTCGGCAATCTGGGCATCTTCCTGACCGCCATCGATGGCGTCGATGTTGTCCTGACGCTCCTGATTTTCGGCGCGCTGCTGGTCAGTTTGGGTGGAGGTGTTCAAGTTTCGCGGGCTCATAGATCGGTTCCTATTGGTTCGAGGCCTGTCATGCGTTGTTCTTCGGGTGTCAGATCCATAATCAATTCCTGCATTTCATCGCGGTCGCGCTCGGCGATCCTGCGGTCGGCTTCGCGCCCTCGCTTGATGAGGTCGCGGCACGATTGCACCATGTCGTCGTAGAGGCGGATCGCCGCCTGACAGGTGCGAATGCTCACGATGTCGTCGGGTTCGGCGATGCTCATTTGCACAATCGCCTTCGCCGCCTTCGTTCGCGCTTGCGTCAGCATCCAGAGCACGGGCCGAATGCCCGTTCCCTTCTCAAGCTGCACTTGCAGATCCGCCGAGAGCTCAAACAACTCATGCTCGGCGATCCGCTCAATCGGATCGTTGCTCATTTCAAAAACTCGAATGCTGGAGGTCAGTCGACGGTATCGAGGAACGCGAGGACGGCCTTGATGTCGGCTTCGTCCTGCGCTGCCTGAATCTCTTGCTTCATCTTCATCAGATCGAGCGGCATCGCATCGGGCGCGCGCTCGAACGGGGTCCGCACCGGCTGCGGCGCGCGCGGCGCCAGCTTCGGAGCGAACTTCGGCATGACGTAAGTCGGTATCTTGACCGGCTCAGGCGGCGCCTGCGGCACCTTCTTGACCGGTTCCAGTCCGGTCTTCGGCCGCTTGCCGCCACCGCCGGATACGACGATCGTTCCGGCATAGGGGCCGTCGTTGAACGTGCCGGCTTGGCCGGTCGCAGCAACGCCGCCGAGCGTCAGCCCCGCATCCTGGGCGATGATGCTGCCGGCACCGCCATCGGCTTCGACGCCGACAAAGTTGAAACTTGTTACCGTCGGCGTCAGTGTGCCGAGCTGGGAAGCCCCTGCAACGCCTGTAACCGTCGGCGTTCGCACATTGCCGAGCGAGCCCGCGACACCGAAGCCCTGCACGCCAAACAGGTTGGCGGCTACACTGCCGAATGGCACACCGCGCGCGCCAGTCCCGGCCACGCCGGCCGGGAACGGCTCGACTAGCTTGTCGCCATCGCCGGCGGTGACCGTGGTACCGATCGTGATCGTGAGCAATGCACCGATCGGAGTGCCGCTGGTGGTCGTTGTGCCGCCGGTGAACCCGCTCGCGCTGCCCGATCCCGAGATACCGGAGAGCTGCGGGCCCGTCGATTTGCCGAGGACGCCGACTAGAGCGGAAGCACTGACGCCGCCGAGATGGATGGTTGCGGTACCGAAATTCTGTGTGACTTGGCCGAGAGCTAGACGGCCAAAGGCATCAAAGATCATGGTTTAGTTCAATAATATTCATCAATGATGATGATGCCGGCCGCACCAGCGCCAGCATTATTGACGCCGCCAATTCCTCCAGCGCCGCCTGCCCCCACGGCATAGGAATAGCTCGATGCTGGCGAGACAATTAGCTTCTCGCAATAGGCACCTGCCCCACCGCCCTGACTGCTATTGGTCGTACTTGCCGCGCCACCGCCACCGCTCCCGCTGTTCGTTGCCGCCGCCACGCCGCCAGAACCGCCGCCTATGCCACCGGGTCCAGCCCCCCCAAAAATTGAGTGTCCACCCGTGCCGCCAGTTGATGCAATGGTGGATGCTGGTTCCCCAGTGCCTCCGCTAAGATTTATATCACCGCCGCTCGCCGTTCCTCCGGTGCCCCCAAGAAAACCAGAGCCGACATGCCCGCCGCCAGCGGTCAGGGTGCCAAAGGTAGTATCAACGCCAGGGTTTCCAAAGGTCGCCCCCGATCCAACGCCGGTACCGCCGGCACCGCCTCCGACCAGACGGACAAAGATCGATTTGCATCCCGTCGGCGTCGTATAAGTACCAGATCCACTGGTTTTTACCGTTCGAGTCCGAGATGAAGGGCTCGAAGCTGCGCCGATGTTCGATCGCGCCTGCGCTTGCTGTGTCGTCGTCAGCGACATCGTATCGTCGAACGACAACATGTCATCCGGCGCGATGGTGATCGCCACCTGTGGCGGATTAGTGAACGAGACTTTCGAGCCAGTCGACGAGAATGACACCGTATTTCGCGACAAGGTATTCGTCGTTGACGACCAGATCCCGGTGCCGAACTCCCATTCCGACAGATCGGCGCTCTCGGCGCGGTAGCGATAGGTCTTCGAGTTGGTCAGTCCAGCCACCGGATCGCGGTAGCCGGTCACGACGGATGAATAGACGAAATCCGCCGTGCCGTTCGAGACCGGATTGAACCTGACGCCGAGAGCGAGAGAAGCCATTACGCGATCCGGATGATGGCGTTGTTGAGGTCGGGCGTCGGCATGACGGCGGTGAAGGTGCCGGCCGAAACTGTCTGGGTGCCACCGAAATCATGCACCGAAAGCCCGCGGGTCGCGACCGGGCCGTTCTGCGTGGTGTTGTAGAGCATGCAGCCGGTGGTCGAGAACGTCGCGGTGGTCCATGACGGATCGGGCGAGAAGTCGATGAACGCCGTGGTGCCCGAAGTGGTCGGATCGACGTTGGTCAGCGCCGTACCGCCGGCAGTGTAGCCGGTGCCCGAGACTTCATCGGAGTTGCCGGTGATGTCGGTATAGTTGGTCGAGGCCGCATTATAAGTGCCCGCCGGCGAGACCTTGATGAGCGCGATCTTGAAGCTATCGCCGACCGTGGTCACGGTGCCGAGCGCTCCGGTCGAGGCCTTCGACACGAAGATCGAGGTCGACGAGAGGAAATCTGAAACGCGCGTACCGGCCGCGACGTTGGTGCCGGACAGGAAGCAACCAACCGCAAGGCCGGTCAGGGCCGAAACCGCCGTCCACGTCTGGGTCGAGGTACCGGTCGCAGTGAAGGTCCGGCTCTGGTTGAAGCGATGGATGCCCGAAAGCAAATCGGACTTGAATGAAGTCAACATCGCGGTTGTGATGCCAGCCATTATAGTATCTCCGGTTGTGACCAGCGCTTGCGGGTCTTGATAAAGCTTATGGTTGATTGGCTGACGCTATACATCTTAGCGAGAGCCGATTGAGTGAGTGTGGATGTCCGAATTTCTTCCACTTGATCGAGCGACAACTTACGTTTCGCAAAGCGATTGCCCTTCAAGTGTGAAGTGGCACTCTCTTTCCGTTCCTCTGACCACGCCGCCTTGGTCGAGAGAATTTTTGCTATGCGCGCCGCCGGATCGCGCCAAACCTGCGGTTTTCCGTAGCGAGGATTTTCGGGCCCAGATTTGTAGTTTTCCGTTTTCCTGTTGCGAGCCGACTGCCGTATTTGCTCGACCCGCTCAGCAGAAAGTTTTCTTCCGGCTTGTGAGGCCGACATCTTGCGCAGCGTCACTTCCGAGACCTGGCGACCATGCGTTCCATCGCCACCGTTTGTCGCATTCGTCAGCCTAAACCCCAGCGCTCTAAGCTGCTCAATCCAGCGCCGTTCTGCTTCATTCAATTTCGCAAGCTGCGCAGCACGATCTAGGCCGTCGAAGCTGACGATTTCACAGACCATGAACTTCGGTTCTTTTCCGGCGTCATAGATAGATCGAAGCCAGTTGCAGACGTGACGATGGCGATGCCGATATGCGTCACTACGATGTGCGGACATCCGGTGGTTCGGTTTCCTCGCCGTTTTGCCGCAGTACCGAATCTCTCCGTCAGGCGATGCCAAGGCATAGATTATGCCTTGCATCTTAGTCTCCTGTCTTGTCGGCAAAGGTTTGCCGCTCGATGTGCATCACGTCAGCGGAATGCTGTCCGATGATCCGTTGTAGGCTCTTGCGCGCTTTCGGCTGCGACCATTGCGCGGCGAACATCGTGGTTGCGATCAGCCGCTCGAAATCGTTGCAGATCGAAGTGATATCGGTCTGGAGCGAATCGCTCGGCTTCTTCTTGACGACTGCCAGCCGCTCGATCATTTGCAGCATCCGGTAGTGCTCGGCGAAGCGCGCCATCAGCAACGGCCGCAACTCCTGCTTGGCCGCCATTGCCTTGATGCTGGTTGGCGATCCCGTCGGTTCGATCTCGATCAGATCGAGGATGGTGTCGGCGGTGATCGCCGCCCACGCTTCCGGCGGGTGAGTGCCGTTGTCGGTCGCCATGCAGCGCACCACGCCGGTATCGGCGCCTGCGGAGACGCTGATCTTCGTATCTGACATCTGGAGGTGTCCTTAATGCTCTTGGATGTGGAACTCTGACGCACGTCCGTCCGCACCGCGCTTGGCGATCTTGACGGTTCGAGACTTCGGCTGCTTCTTCAATGCAGCCTCAAGGTTGGCCTGCTGGTCGGCAGCATCGGCCTGTTGCTGCTGGCCCGCGTCCGCGGCCGGAACGCCCTGCTTGCCGACATCGGCCGGGTTCATCGCCCCGCCGGCGCCTGCCTCATCCGGTCCGGGCACGATGCCGCCGCCGCCAGCGGGTGACGGCGCTGGAGCGGCGGCACCTGGGCCCCCGCCGGAACCGGGCGGCGCGATCGGCGAGCCGTCCGGATTGAGACCCTTGGCGGCGTTCTGCCGGTCAAGGTGTGCGTGCGCATGCTGCATGCCGAGGTCGGCGGCCTTGCCGAGCTGGTCCATGTGCTGAATCGACTGACCGAACTCCTGCTGCGCCATCGCCATTTCCATGGCCTTGACGTCGATGCCGACCTTGGCAGCGTTCGATAGCGCGTCGAGGATGTTCTTCTTGGCCTGCGAGCGGTTCTTCTCGGCCTCGGATTTGAGCTTGTCGACCGTAGCGTCCTGACCGGGAGGCGGCCCCTTGGCCTGACCGTCCTTGACGAAGCGCTTGCCGCCGTCGCGGTAGCCGGCGGCGCCGTAGACCTCGGCCATGATGGCTTCGGAATCCATCTGCTTCTTGCCGCTCTGGAAATCCGGGTCCATCTGCGCCAGCGGCAGGAAGATTTGCGTCGCGCTTTGGAACTTGGCCAAGCGCTGTTGCGGATCGCCGGCGCCGAGGCCTACGTTCACCCGCACGTTGATGTTCTCTTCGAGCAACTGGTCGGTGATCTCATCGACGCCGTGCTTTTCGAGAAGCTGCGCGCGGTCGCCGCACAGCCCGAGCACGATCGGATCGGACTCGTAATATTGCTCCAGCCGGACAATCTGGGTCAGGACCGGCTCGCACCATGTCTCGATCCAGATCCGGATATCGAACTCTTGCACCGCATTGGCAGAGCCAGCGGCGAGTTTGAGGCCGCCCAGCGTCTTGCCGAGCTGGTTGTTGTCGTTGACGGTGCCGTAATTCTGCTGGCCCGAGAGGTCATCGAACTCGATATCGAGCTTTTGTGTCATCGCCTGGACGGACGCACCGAGGTCGTTCACCTTCTCCCAGGTGACGTCATCCGGCTTCTGCACCATGATCGCGGTGCCCTGACCGCGGCGCTTGAGCTGGTCGAGGTCGATATTCCGGCCACGAACGACTTTCGTTACCGGCATGATGTTCTGTTTCAGCGAATCCAGCGCGAGGTTGCGGATATCGTTGGATTCCTGCTGGAGCATCTGCCAGCTTTCCACGTTCGACATCGGGAAGATGCGGAACGCTTCGAGCGAGCCATAGCCCATCGCCAGCGGTCGTTCGCCGTACTGCTCCGGATAGACTTCCGAGACCGGCTTCGGATCGGTCAGCATCAGCTTGTCGCCGACGGAAAAGAACGTCCAGTCCTCGCCGGCGGTGCGGATATAGCTCTCCCAAACCCAGATGACGTCGAAATGCCGGGTGGTTTGGCTGTTGTCGAAACGATCGAGGCCCTGCTCGCGAGCCCGCCGGATCGCCTCGGTAGTCATCTCGCCGCCCTCGCCGGCGGATTTCAGCTCGCTATCGGTCAGCTCATTCCACGGGTTGCGCGGGTCTTTCTGCTTGCGCCGGATCTCGTCGAGCCGCATCGGCCACTTGATGACGATGTAGGCGGCATCCTGCGCCGGATTGCGCCAGTCGGCCGCCGCGTCGATCACGAAGTTTTCCGGCGGTATCAGTTCCGATTCCGGCCGGTCGATATAAGGCTTCCAGACGTCGCGCAGCTTTTCCTCGCCGTCGTCGTCCTTGAACTTTTCGTCGCCGGTGCGCTTGAGCTCCAGCTTCCAATACTGTTTTGACAGGCAGATGCCGGTCAAAAGCGCGGTCTGGCGCGCGCCCATCGCAACGTGAAACCACGGGATCGAGGCCTTGCTCGATTGCCGGTCGGTCCGGTAGTTGACGAGCTCCTGCATGATCGCGGCCGAGGCGCGCTGCTGCTTGTCGCCCTCGTTGCCGGGCATGCAGCTAACCGCATCGAGCGAGCCGAACAGCGAGGCCGCGACCGCCGCCATATCCTTGCGGACCGCGGTGCGCGTCTTGGGGATGAACAGGCGGGAACGGTTCTTGAAATCGTTGGTTAGGTACTTCGAATCCGCAAAGTGCTGCTGCTGGTAGGCGCGATAGCCGCGCTCCCAACTCTTGCGGTTGACCTGCGAAATGTAGGTGAGCGCCTGCGCATTGGCCTCGCGGACCATTTGCAGGAACTCGCGGTCTTCCGGCTTCTCATCGAAATCCGGTTCGTCGCTCTCCCCGCCCGGGACGCGCTCGGCGTCCTCCTGGGCGGCGTTTTCCATCTCGTCGGTGCGGTCGCCGGCCGCCGCGCGGGGATCATAGATGCCGTCTTCCGTGGCCGGGTGTGTCCCGGCCGCGGCTTGGAAGCCCCGCGGTGCCATTACTGTTTCACATCCCCGAAGTCGAACTGATGCCTGTTCATCTTGGCAGCGATGTACTCCGCGCGATTAATCGGACCGCGACGCAGCCCCATGCGCTCCAATAAGTTTCCAGCAAGATTGACGATCAACTTCGGTTGTAAGTCGCTATATTGAGCAAGCCTGATAACGACTTTCAGCGTCTCACCCATCAAATCGGGAATGCTGAATACAACGATGCCTTGGCTGGACCTCGCATCAACAAACCAGTCATAGCCAAGATAATGTCTGTCCAGAACCTCGATGACGCGCATTTTCAGCCACTCATCGAACTCGCGAAAATCGTCATGGCTACCATCGAGCGGAGGGGTGTATGTGCTACGATAGTTAACTTTGAGACCGTCATGCGCTTGATGGGTTTCCGACTTGATCGTGATTGGCTCGTCGGAGCGCTCGACCAGATCGCTCATGTGGAAGCAGTTCCGGCCGCCGTAGTGCCCCCGATCCCAACAGTTACACTCGGCGCCGGCATCACCAGCGCCTCAAGCTTCTGCTGGAGTGCCGCGATCTCGTCTTCCAGACGCTTGATGTCGGTGCGCGCATCCTCGTCGATGGCGGTGACGACGTGCTCGATCGGCGCCTCCAGCCGAGAGAACAACGCCTTGAACATACCGTTCATTTTGCCGACCGCCGCATGCCACGTATCGCCGTTCTCCGTGGAGTCATTGGTGGACGGTCCCTGGCCCGCGTGAGCGGGGCCATTGATTGGGTCGAACATGATCTTTCCTTTTCTGGAGGTTTACGTCGTGAGAACGAATATCGAGGGTCGTGTCGGTGCGACGCCGGCTTGCGTTGCCACCAGCGCGTCCCACAGCGGTCGATGATTTAGATTCGAGTTGGCCGCGTTAAGCTGACCTTCCCAATTCGGACTGCCCCATCCCTGCACGTCATCGCAGACATAGGCCGAGCCAAACTGGAATGCGGCGGTCGGGTTGCCGGTATCGACGAAGAAGGCGGGTTCGCCGACGATGATGCCGGCATAGGCCGCGTTGCCGGTGAACGCCGCATAATCGTTCGGGCAAGTCTGAAAACTGTTGTAGAGCGACGTCCAGACTTTGCCGGCCGCCTTGGTGCCCCATGCCTGCGGCATGAACTCGCAAAACTGCGGATCGGCGGTCATTGCAACACCGCCGGGAGATGAGCCCTTGCTGAAAGCGTAGTTGCCGTTGGCGCCCTCGTAGACGACATAGCCCGGCGTTTTTCGGACCGTCGAGGCCGCCGCGATCATCGGAGCAAAGTCACCCGCGGTGAAAATGCCATCCTTTGCGCCCGTTTCCGGGTTGATATTGCTGGTCCGAACCTGCTTCCAGCGGTGCGTGTTGTTGATGAGCTGATCGTTCACTGTCGCGTCCCAATAGGTGTACTTGGACGGATAGGTGACCGGATCGGCCTTCCACTTGGCCTCGCTGTCATTCATATAGTTGCAGAGCAATGTCGCGGTAGCTGACTGGCAGAAGTTAGAACCGCCATTGAGCTGCGTGCAGATCACAGGGTTCGTCTGCGCGATCGCGTCGGCCTGCGTCTTGTAGAAATTAAACGTGGTGGCGCCGGCTACCGGCGTGTTGATCCAATAGACCGTGGTGTTGGCAAGGAGATCGCGCGCGAGATAAGTTCGCGGAAGCGCTGATGGTGTCGGTCCGGTATTGTCGGTCTGGTAGAGATTTACGCCCAAGACCGCAGTGATCTTGCGCGGCGCGAAGTTCCAGAAATTGCCCTGATCGTTGCCGCCGTTGACGTTGTAGTAGATCGTCATGCCGACGGTCAGTGTAGGCGGCGAGGTTCCCCCTACTTGGAAAGAACCATCTGGATTGAACGCCGTCATCGTAAAGCTTACGAGCGGTGAGCCATTGCCCGCGCCGAGCGGCAATCCCGAAACCTTCTCCGTCGGCAGCGATCCGCCGGTATTAGAAAAGAAGATCGGCAGGACCTTGTAATTGTACCCGCTGGAAGCCGAGTTATTGGTTGCCACCGTCACCGTCGAAGGTGTGACACCAGCCGGATCGACGGTGATGGTCACCGCTGCTCCGCTGGTAATGAACGAGGAACCCGGATTGACGAACATGCCGCCGCCCCAATAGCTGAGGCCGGAAACATTGTCGTAAATCTGATCTCTGAACGTCACGCCAGAGGTGTTGTTGGCAATGAAGTAATCCATGCCGACATACATCTTAGTGGTCCAGCTATTCGTGTTGCCGGCCCAGGTCGACATATTGCCGATCCACTTGGACTTGTTCGCATCGCCGCCATACGCTAACCGCACCGCATCGAAGGCGACGGCCACGATATAGCCGTGCATGTTCGGGCCGCTGGTGTCCCCCGGAAAATGCGGGATGCCAGTAGCCGGATCGACGAAGTTGACGGTGTTGGCCTGCAACAAGAAATTGGAAATGAACCCCGGATTCCAGTTCTCGTTGCCCCACTCATAGCGCGGGATCAGCCCCGGCTTTAGCTGCGCCTTGACGGCATTGACGAGGTTCGTGATCTCGGCGCGGAAATGGGTCTCGTCATAAACCGTGGCAACATAGCCACTCGGACCGAATCCGACCGGCATACCGACGGCGGCCGTTGTCAGGGCGCCGAACGCGCTGCTGTCACAATGCAGCAACTCGATAGTGTAGTCCGTCGTCGCGCCAACGGTGAACTTCCGATTGATGACGTCAGAGGTAAGGCCGTTGTTGAAGTTGGCCGCACCGACCGGGCCGCCGGTGAAGGTGATCGGCGTTCCCGCCAAGGCGTCCGATATGTTCTTGGAAACCTGAAACGTGTTGCCCGACGGGTTGCAGACATAGACCACCATGCCTGTCGTCAGTTGCGGCGGCAGCGTGCGCCCGTTCTGGCCTGACACCACAATCGTCTGCCCGGCTTTCCACGGATGGCCGGGCCATGTGAAGGTCGATGTCGAGTAGTTCATGCCAGCGGCGCAGCTCAGATTGAGCGTCGTGGCATTGAACGTCTGGGCCTGATTGATCTGGTAGGTGCCCTCGCGATTGAGTTCACCGCCTGGGGCCGTCGAGGTTAGCTGGCTCACGATCCATGAGCCATTGAGGCATCCCGAGACGCCACCAATGCCCATCCCTGGATAGATCAGGATCGCAGCTTCCATCGTGGCCGAGGCCACAAGCTGCGGCGATCCGCTGACGTAGTAGGTTCCGGTACCTCCAACATTCGAGCCGTTGGCAACCGCGGTATTGAACCCGGTAATGAAGCAATCGGTAGCACCAGCCGAGCGGATCGTCTGCCCGACGAATAGCCCGCTTCCGGCCGTCACGGTCAGAATGTTGCCGGCGTTGCCGGCGCCATCATCGATCTTGGCGGTGATCGACAGGATGCCGGCAACGCCGGTGACGGTCATCGTCGTCCCGCCCGACATCGAGGCGCTAAGACCGACACCGTTGCATTGAACGCTCGGCGCCGCCCCGCCGATGCGATACGGCGTCACAACATCGCCGGTCGTGAAATTATGCTTGTAGGGCGCGCGACCGCCATTGACCGGGTTGCCGACCGTCAGAAACGCATTTTGGCCCGGCAGGCTTCGGCTTATCGCCGCCACCGAATGCGTCTTCGACACCATGAAGTGCGCCGGGATATTGATCCATGGATGACGGTTGGTGTTGTTGCAAAGTTGGATAAACGCCTCGAACGGGGTCGCAATCGTCCGTGGCGTCGGTCCAAGGCCAGTGGGGGACCAGCACGAAGACAACGGCGACGGCCAGCTCGCGAAATTATTCAGGGTTGGATTGGACGTCGTGTTGAACCAATCCATGCTTCGCAGCACGCTACCAGCCGACGCCAACATATTCTGATAGGCGTTCGTGCAGTATTGTCCCGCGTTCCACTTCGAAAGGTTGGCCGCGAGACCAACATAGACGCCCTGCGGAACATCGTTCGGATCGCACACGATCGCAAACGAGAAATTGGCATCATTACCAGCAGCCATCGCGAACGTGACAATGGCCGGCGCCATCGCGTTCGCGCCGCTCGCATTGAAGCAATGCGCCGTCGTTCCGGTCCCGGCCTTCCACTGCACCGCCATGTTGTAGCCTGCGCGGCTAAACCCGTTCGGGATGCGAGCGTTGGTACCGAAGTCCCAGGTATAGATCAGCCTGCTTATCGTAAGCTGGGTGGCCAGAGGAATCCCCGGCTTCACCTCACGGTTGGCATCGACAAACTGGAACAGGTCGCCATTGACCCCCCATAGCGACGCACCTTGATTTGGCGACTGGCCGCCGTCAAGGACATAGCTGAAATCCGCCGACGTCACCGTACCGGTCCCGACCGTGCCTGGATAGACAAAGGTATTCGGCCCCGTCACGGTGCCATCAAAATTTCCGTTATGGTTCCAACCCGACGTTCCGCTGTTCGTGTTGCTGATCGAAAACGACCAAGGTCCGACGCCGCTGAAAAGCGTATTCGATGAGTTGACGTAATTCGGATTGTAGAGGCCGTGCGGTCCGACCGTCGTTGCCTGGAGATAGCCGCCACCAATCGATACAATCGATTGAATTTTCGCCGCACACAACACGGTGACAAACATCTTGTCGCCGGTCAGCATCCAGTTATTGAACGGTTGGACGCCGCCATAGTTTACCGGGCCTTGCAGCCCAATTTGATTGCCGGGCACGGTTAGGTCCAGCGCCTCGCAAGGTAGTAATCAAGTTTGGCGATGTCATACGGTGACAGGACGCCAGCGCAAAACACGATCTCCGACACCGTGCCATCCCATTTTATGGAGCCTTCGACGCCTGATGTGATATTGGCGCCGATAGCAAGTTTTCCTCCACTAACGAATGCATCCGTGCCCGCGGAAACAGTTCCCGCAACACCATTCACGTAGGTTGAGTTAGTTGCGACGCCATCAGCGACGGCCCCCATTCTGGCATTAACGCCATATGTGATAGCTTGCGAACTTCCGAATGAACTAACGCCAGTCCCTTTACCGATGAAAATCGCTTGGCTATTGCGGCCCAAATCCATTGATCCGGTGACGGTATCAGTAGCCCCAGCCGGGGCGTAATTTATAGTGCGAGCATTTGCGCTCGATGTGGTTAGGATGTTTCCCATAAAAAACATCGCGCCAGCGGCGCCGGTCCCGGTTACTACACCGGTCACATCCATAAATTGAACCGCGCCGTTGCCAATCCGGATCGCCGGATATTTGCTATTCATCCCGAGCGCAGAAAACACCGGACGACTGCCGGATGTTGCCTGTGACAGATGGTAGTTGTGACCGCTGCGGTCATTCCACTGCTGCACGAGATTGGTGTCTACCGCAGGCGTCACGCCAGCATCGGAATAGACGCCAAAATCTGCACTATACCAAGCCACAAGGCCGGGCAGCTTTTTCGGTGTCCAAACCTGATTTTGGACGACGAGGCGAGTGGTGCGGTCGTACATCTTATAGATCAACCGTGTGGATGGTGATCTTGTAGACGCGCGCCGTCGGGGTGAAGGCTCCGACCGAAACCAGATAGCCGAACAGATGCGTGCCCGAAAGCAGCATCGCTTGGTTGACGCCATCAACACGGCAGTACAGCGTTGCCGTGGTGACGCCTTCAACTACGACGGCTGGCAACACCACTTTGCCAAGGAACGAGGCGCGGTCGCCCGATCCCAAGGTAAACGGCGATGAGTCGTTGATCGCGCTCGGCGGCGTGACGTTGTAGAGATAGAGGTTGTAGCTGGTTTCACCGGAGATGATCGTGGCCGAGTCGATCTCCAGTTCCACGGAGACAACCATGATGTTGCCGCCGGTTAGGCCGACGACGCCGAAATCCAGCGCAGCGTTCGCGGCAGAGGCGCCGACCACATCGCTTGCCGCATAGGCCGTGGTGCCCGTGGTGAAGGTCGCGACGCCAGTATATCCAGCGCCTTCCTTGCCGACTGAGTTGCGGTTCTGGACTGGAAACGCCTTACCGGATGCCGTGTCGGTGTCGTTGAACGAGCCGGCCGGTCCCCAGGTGGGAACGACGCGCTGGAGCAATGGACCGCCGGAACCGGTCGAGTCCTTGGCGCCGATCGTTGCGCCCGAGCCGGGTGTAACTGCAAGGTTGTCGGCCAATTTCGTATCTCCTTAGTGGGTGATGGTGAGCAGCGCGCCGAGCGGCGTGCCGGCGGTTGCAACGGAAACGGTGAACACAATTACGTTCGACCAAGCACTCGTGACCGAGCCGTGCGTGACGCTCATGCGGGCGTCATAGGTACCGTTGGTCAGAGCGGATAGGCCAAGGTCGACTTCGCCCGCGGCTATCTCACCCGAGGTGAAGGTGTGGGTGACGTTCGCTAGCAACGAAGACCAAGAGCCGCCGTCGACCTGTTCTTGGAACGTCATGGTGTCGCCGGCCACGATCGCGGGATCGAGCGTGAACGTGAATGTCGGGTTGGTGACGCCGGCGGCCGAAGTCAGCGTCATAACCGGCTGCTGGAGCTGGCCCTGATTGATGACTCCGAGCGCGCCGACCGCAGCATTGCCATGCAGGTTGACCGAAGCGCTCTGGGTACCGACGACGGCCGTAATCGTTCCGAGTGTCGCTGTCCCCGCGACGCCTGCCAGATTGGCATGCAGCGCATTGACAAGGCCCGCACTGCCGGCACCGGAAACGCCGGTCAGCGAGATTGCCGAGCTGGTTTGGCCCGTGGTGCTGATGACGCCGAGCACAGCATGACCGAACGTGCCGGTCAGAGCTGCTTGGCCATTGACAATGGCGTTGATCGCCGGGTTGCCGACGACGCCCGTAGCCTGGACACCGCCGAGCAGCGCCGGGGTGACATTGGTAAACCCGAGCGAGCCCAGCGACGTGTCGCCCTCGACGCCGCCCAGGAAGGCGAATATGCCTGCTTGGTTCTGCGGTTCGATATGCCCGATGGCGCCGCTCGCGCGATTTCCGCGCAGCGTCAGCGTGACATTGACCGGAATGAAATTGTAGGCGCCCTGTTTGGCGGTATTCTCGTCAAACCGTCGGCCGTTCGAGAACTCATAGAACGGCTCGTGCCGCTTGCCCCATTCAAAGTCCGGATCGGCGCGGATCACCGCCGTCCGATATGGAATCTCGACGGTCTTGCCGCGCGCCGGCCGGAACGGAGCGGCCATCTTACGGGTTGGTGACCGTCAACAGGATGCCGAGCGGCGATCCCGAACCGGTCGAGGTCGAAATCGTGATACCGCCGACCTGACCTTGCGCGGTTACACCGACGAGATTGTTGCCGGGAGAAGGCGGCTTGAGGCCGGAAGCTTGATCGACAACCGTCGAGAGGCCGACAACGAGCGCAAGGCGCATCGGTTAGGCATTATCGATGGTAGAGACCGAGGCTGTGGTCCCGGTCGCGTTGACGCGGCGCACGCGATACGGCGGGATGAAACCAACCGGTGCCGAGGTGAAGGTGACAAGCCCCGCAGCGTTATCGGTATTGCCGACCGGCAGGATGACGAGGTTGCCGGCCGCCGTCACTACGATTGCCTTGGCGTACATGGTCAAGTCAGCCGTGTCGCTCGGGGTAATGTTGCGCGACTTCGAACCGAAGATCGTGACGTCGAGCTGGTTGGCGGTAGCGCCCTGGTCGAGAGTTTTGTCGTAAGTCGTAGCCATTTAAGTTCCTCACGAATCCGGGTGAACGGGCATATCGCCGCGCATGCTTTCGAACGGGATCGGCTTTTTCGGCTCCAGATCGAAGATGCGGCTGACGGCATCAATCAAGTCATCGTGCGGCGCGAACGGGTGAAGCCGCGCTTCCTCGATGAACACGCGGGTCAAATCGTACATATCGCCGTCCTCATTGCGGCGCTTGAGCGCGGTCACAATGCGGTACTTCTGAAACGTCGCCTCGCAGTAGCGTTGCTGGCGGGTCAATCCCTGCATCGGCCGGTAGACGATAGTGCCGATCGCCGGGTTGTCTTTGGCGCCGGCGTCTTCCATCCGCTTGTGATCTTCATCCTGCCAAACGTCCCAAAGCGCCTGATTGGCAAGGCCGCCGCCATATTCCGGGTGGTAGATCACTGCCGGCAGGTAGAAGATGCCGCGGTTGAAGTCCGGCTCCAGCCGCGAGATGCGGTCGTTCTTGGTGTGCGTCCCGTCGCGCGTCGTGTTCAATTCTTCGATCAGGAAGTGGTCGTCGTCACGATCCTGATATTCCTCGATCACCTCGAGATCGACCTGCATGCCGTATTGCTCGTAGCCGATCCGGATGCTCTCGACGCCTGGGTGATTTTCCCATTTATGCTTGAGGTCCGAGATCAGTTCCCAGCGTCGCGATAGCTTCATGCGGTGGCAGTAGCCGTCCAGCAGATACTTGTTGCCGCCGACGTCGATCCCTACCACCGCGATCGCGGTGCGGTCCGAACGCTTAGACTTGCCTTTCGACGGGTCGATCATGATGAAGACGTTCATGACCGTCGGGATCACATCGTAGTGGCGGAATCCCGTGGTCGAGAAGGTGTTCTCGTTGCCCGCCAGCGGGTTCAAGAGCATCTGCGCGTTGACGGTTGAGCGTTGCGCTAATTTGACCTCTGACCAGCGCTCGGGCGACAGCAAGATAGGCTTCCCGTTGAGCGTGCCATCCTCCGTCGCCGGAAACCTCCGCTCCTTCAAGACTGCCCGCTCGATCAGAATCCCGTAGGTGTCCGCATACGAATAGCGCGTACCCCAATGCCATTTCCGTGTCAGGCTCAAGGAGCCAAGACTGTCCGACAGTTCCCATCGCTGCGTTACCTTCTTCACGATATCGGGGTTGTCGACCATCGTCTCGTCGATCAGATCGTCGTAGTTCAAAATCTTGTAGTGCTTGCCGGTGCGCATCCCATCGATCAGGCCGAATGCCTCGATGGTGGCTTCCTTCGGGTTGCCCTTACGCTTGACGATGATGCCCTTTTCACGGGACCAGAGCGGCGCCTCCTTGCGCGGCTCCTGCCACAGCACATCCGAATGAATGCGCTTTAGATCGTCGTTGCGCTCGAACTCTTCCTGTATCTGGGTCAGGAACGGGAGCGCGATCTTGTTGGTGCCCGACATGATCGCGATCGTCACCTCGGGATCGACCATGATCTCCTGAATGCAACCGGCGAACGTGCCGACCGAGCTCTTGTAGTGGTAGCGCGCCCACAGATCGAGGTGACCGTCGGGGCTGGCCTCTACCTCCCGACAACGCTCGAAGATCCACGGGTGCCATGCATCCTTGCGCTTGCAGGAGACCGTCAGAAGATAAAAACGGTCGTTGCAGTTCAAGAGCGCCCTGCCCTTGTCGTCCAGCGTCGGCTCGATGTGCTGATAGAAGCGCAGCGTCTCGTAGAAATCGAGATACGGCAGGCGCCGAAGGATGAAGTCCTTCAACGGCTCATTGCGAACCGTTAAATAGCGACTGCCTCGCAATTCCTTCGGCATGTCACGCCGCGACACCTTCCTGCTTCAAGAAACTGCCAATCGCGTCGGCAACCTCGTTGCGCTCGGGTGTGACGTCGATCATGTTGCTCTCGTCGTGCAGCCGCAGCAGCGCCGAGCCAACCGTCGAGCTGCGCGCGGCCTCCGTCATGGAGTCGATGAAGGCGGCAACGTCCTTCGGGATCAGCATCAGGATCTCGGCCTTGGTCGCGGCCATCTCCATCAGCACGATATTGAGCGCGATCCGGGTTCGCTCTTGGCGCTCCGAGAGCGATATGTTGGACACGTCGCCGACCAGATCGGTCATCTTGACGCCGATCGCCTTGACCTCTTCCGGGGTCAGGTTGCCCAGGATGGTCTCAGCGGCGCGATCTCGAGCTGCGGCAACCTTCTTGGCTTCCGGCCTTGCGGCCTCTTTCTTGGCCGCAGCCGCCCGCGGACCGCCGTCCTCTATCTTCTTCCGGATCAGCGTCTTTGCCGGCGGGAAGTTGTCCTTGATTGCCCGGCCGACGGTCGCGCGGCTGACGCTGTAGCCCATGCCGGTCAGCCGGTCATACAGGTGCGTCACGGTCTGGTGCGTCAGGGAATCGAACACGATCCGCATCTGCTCGACGGTCGGCTTGCCTTGCGGCTTGAAATCGGCGGGATCGATGCTCATGCGGCGGGGGTTCCAAATGGTGAAAGGTCCGGAGCGCTCGGCGGCGGCTGCACGGACGGTGAAGGTTCTGGTTGCGGGATCTCGGGGGCGCTGAATTTGCGTTCCTCGATAGCCATGTTCGGATCGGCGCCGGTCGGCGGCTGCTCGAGACTGGCGAGCTTGCCGAAGGAAGAGAGGTCCGGTCCCCCGCCGTCGCTGGCGCCGCGACGAACGGGGTTCGAGGCCATTCCCTCTACTCCAGTGGCAACCGGAGTTCCGAACTGTGAAAGATCTGGCATCTCGCCGCCGCCAAACTTGGCCTGCCGGCGCCCGATGTCGGCCGTCACCGACGAATTGAGGTTCCCGACGGTACCAGCCTTCGCAAAATGCGGGTTAAGAGACATCTCGTTCGGGGTGAAGACCTCAGAAACGGGTGTCTGCGGGTCCATCTTAAGCATCCGCGCAGCGCGGACCGAACCGAAATGATGTCCAAGGTAGCCCTCCGCGTCGGTCGGATCGCGCCCCAGGACGCGGGCCATCTCGCCCTTGTTGTCCTTGAAGAACGCTGCCCAGCCCTTCGCCTGCTGGTAGGGATCGCTGGAATCGCCGATGCCGTACTGCCGCCGCAGCCCGCCGGTCATCTGAAACATGCCGTGGATCGTCTTGCTAGATCGCGCGTTGGGATCGAAGTTGCTCTCCCGCTCGGCGATCGCCAGCGCCGCAGATGGGTCGATCCCAGCCTCGCCGGCGGCGCGGATGATGGCCTCGCGCTGGCTATCGGTCGCCACGACGCTTTTCGATCCGGTCCACGATCAGCACCAACACGATCATGGTGACGAGCACGCCGACCAGCGTGTAGCCGAATGCCTCGATCTGGTGGAGGGCGTTCTGCGTGGCGTAGAGGTGGCTCTCGTTCATGCCGCGATCGTCGGGCGCTTCTGGCCGCGGCCGCGCGAGAGACCGGCAATCTTGGCCAACCGGCAGACTGCGGTGATCGTTACGCCAAAAACGGCGGCAATATAGTCGATCTTCTCGCCGGCACGATACATCTCGACGATTGCGACCTTGTTCTCTGGGCTGATGAGCGGGCCGCGGGCCATCAGATGCCGCTTCCCTGCACGAAGCACCAGACGAAGCCCGCGCTCGAAAGGAAGATGATCGTGTGGCCGGTCGGGTTCGATCGGTCCCATTTCAGCTTCTCGGGTGGAACCTCAATTTGAGTTCCGATCTCGCGGTGCGGCCGGCCTAGCGGCGCATCGGGCCGATCGTCGGTGATCGTCGCATAGGTCTTGCCGTCGCGGACGTGGATCTCGTCAGCCCAATAGGCGTCGGCCTCTCCGCAACAACTGCCTTCCGGAACGTCCGGCCGCATCAGGCCTCGGTACCACTCGCGGACGCCAGGGTCGGTGTTCTCCCACTGGCCATTGTCCCGGGCGAAGACGCCGGTGGCGAGGAAAACCGCGATCAGGAACGATGACAGCCACAGGAGGCCGACGAAAGTGAGGAAGACCTTGAGCGCGCGCATCAGGGGGCTTCGTCAGATCTCGTTGCTGATCTGGCCAAGGTCGGACAGCGCCGCGGCCGCGGCATCCTCGATCTGGCTCGCCATGCCGTCGGCGACCTTGGCGGTGGCCGTCTGGGCCTCGTTCAATTTGCTCACCGCGGCGCCGACGCGCGCGCGGCCATCGTTCTGGGCCTGTGCGAGACCGGCCTTGGCTTCATCGAGCATGGCCTTGAGGCTGGCGGCAAAGCCGCCGGATGCTGGAGTGCTCATGGGTTTCCCCTGCGGTTGGATGGTGGGTGCGGCTGCGGCTGCTGGCGCCGGCATCGGCGTCTGAATCTGGATCGGAGTCTGTGTCGGCTGGACAGCGGCCCGGTTGGCGAAGGTCTTGCGGATCGCCAGCTCGGCATCGTCGATGGTGCTGCGCGGGTCGATCGCGGCGATCAGGCCGTTGAAGCCGAAGACCATCCGCCCGGCAATCTCGGTCTTAGACACGGCTCCAAGGCCCGGCAGGTCAGTCAGCCGGGCATGGAGCGCGTCGAGGTCGATCATTTCCGGCCCTTGTTGGCCTTCTTGACGGCCGCGCGGTCGGCCGCGTTGTCCTTCTTCGAACCCTCGGCAAAACCCTTCTTCTTATCCATGGCCTTGTCAGCCTTGGAGTTTTCCCACTTCTTCATCGTCATCTTGGCCATCACTTGCCGCCTTTCACGCGGTTAAGCCGGGGATTTTCCTTGTGCGCCTTGGCGCTGGCGCCGCGCGTCTTGCTCGCGAGGATGGCGCCGGCGGATTTGGCCGAGTAGCCTTCCTTCTCGATCTTGCCCTTGACCGCGGCGAAGCCGGGGTGAGCCTTTGAATGCTTGGCCATTTGCTGTGCTCCAGACATGCGAAAGCCCGCAGGTGCGTCCGCTGCGGGCTCTCTAGCTTGAGGGTGCGAATCGCCCCTCTGTCAATCGGGACTGTCTCAGCGTCTCATGAATCCGTCAAGAGTCCCTGTGAGATATGAACAACCTATCGGTTTGGATGTTCACGCGAAAAACCATCTCACTCCGAATCGCCACCAGCGCCAGCGATATTCCCCGCACCAGCCTTGCGCAAGACTGACCGGCGCCCAGGACGAGGATGGGAAGTGCTTTGGCAGCAGCGGCGGCGCGAGCGGCGGCGGTTCGGGCGGGACGAGCGTCGGCGGCCCACGATGGCAGTAGCCGGTCTCGTCGGTCACGGGAGCGCAGTAGCGGCAGGTGCGGCAGGTCATTCGAACTTCTCCCGCATTTCGTAGTCAGGGCCATAGGAGCCTTCGACGTGAGTAATGCAGTCCTCGACTACATCGCAAACGAGGTTCACAAGCTGGTCGCGGGCTCGCCATGTGGCTTCATCGGGATCGTTCTCGGTCAGCCAGCGGAGCACGCGCGCCGCAGCTTGCGGCCGAGGGTTGCTTTTGACCCATGCGTCCCAATCGAAGCTCATGCTGTGCTCCCGTGGATCCGATGCGCCAGCGCCGCAACGCGGGGCCAGTGAGTTTTGATGAAATGCCCGACTTCATCCGGCCGGACATAGACATTGAGCTGGGTCTGCATCAGATCGGCCAGCTCGATCTCGGGCTGGCGATCTCGCCGCATGGCCGCCTTTTGCGCTCCGTCTTTGACTTCGAAGCCGCACATCAGCGCCTCTCCTTCACGGCGAACTCTTTCGCCATCATCTCGAGCACCGCGGCGATGTGCTTCCGCGATTCCGTGGCCGGTTCCCGGTCGAAGATGCAGAGCTCGTCGATCTGGTCCTTGGCGTAGTTCCGGCCCGTCACGGGATCGGCAAACTTGTCCAGCACCTTCATGACGCGCTTGTACTCGCGCTTGGCGACCTTGGCGGCGGCCTCGTACTCGCGAAGCTTACCAGCGTTGATGATGCGCTCGAGCTCCTGATCCTCGACGCCGCGCGCGGGCTGGAGATTGGCACTGCGGGCGCTCCTGGCGCTGGCGGCCATGTGAAAGCGCTCGTACTTACGGATGATGTCGGCATAGCGCCTGCCGGCCATCCCCTGCGTCACGGTGAGATGCTGGAACAGCACCAGCCGGGTCAGCGGCACGGCGATGCGGGGATCAGCACCCGCGCGCCGCACCGCGTCGTCGAAGTTCTCGGTGATCCGCTTCCACATTACGTTCCACCCGCCCCGCCGCTTCTTGGCGCGGGCGTGTCCTCCTTCTCGCTTGGGTTTGATGGCCGAGATCGACTTGATCTGTTCGTTCATAATAGGAAGTGCCCCGTGCATGATGATGCTCTGTCTGGAGGGTGAGGTGGGACGCGGTAGGCTACTGTTTGTCTTTAGGCGCGCGCTTGCTGTTCCAGCCGGCGTCCCAGGATGCGAGCGGGTTGTGCGTGGCCTTCTTGCGCCGTGGTGGTGATTTCTTCTTGCCGGTCTTCGGCTTGCGGGATTTTATCTTCGTCATGACACCATCCTCGCTGCGATTGCCCATGTTCCAGCCCACAGGATGACGAGAAACGTGTAGGCCCGGATCTCTTGGTTGGTCGCCTCACGGTGGCGATTCTTGGTGATGTCGAGATGGAGGCCGATGACGCAAAGGACGCCGAAGAACCAGAACGGGACCGAAGCGATGTACCAAGCCATTACGACAACCTCTCCGGTTTGCCTTCGAGAATGGAATCGCGCCCGATCAACTCGAAGGTGTTGCCGTGCCCGTCGTGGCAATGCGCGTTGCTCGCAGGACGGATGCCGGCGGCCTCCCAGGCGGTGTGCAGGCGGTGGGCGCTATCACCATCGATCTCGGCGAGGTGAGCGTCGAACAGGCGATCAGCGAGCTCGGCGGCCTCAATGGCCACCATGCGCTCGGCGAAGACGCCGCAGCCGATGCCGGACCGAAGATGGGTGATGCAGGTCATCACCTCGTTGGCCCGGCCGCTTTCGGTGCAGACATCGAAGGGCTGTTGCCAGACGCCGAACGAGCCGCGGACGAGGCCGAAGACGAACGCCACGTTGGTCTCGCCGGTGCGGTTGGCGAAGCGGCAGAACGACCACCCGGGCGCAGCGCCGTTGCCGCGGGCGAGCGCATCCCATTTCTGCCATGTCCAATTGTCAGCGTCGGGATCAGAGGGCGGCTTGATGCCGGGGCGCGTATCGACCGCGCCGCTCTCGATCTGAACAGCATAGCCGGCTGGCGCCTCGGCGCTACGCTGGGCATCGAGCAGGGCCTGCTTCAAGGCATCAGCCTTGGAACCTTCCGTGACGAGGCGCACAAACTCATCCATCGTCAGGGTAACGGGCTCAAACCCCTTGGTGTAGTGTAATACCGCGCTGGCGCCTTTTCCCTCAATTTTGGGACGTCCAAAGGTACCGAGCCTCCTGAAATAACGCACCCAGCGCCAATTGTGGGGCTCGAATTTCATGCTGCATCCCTTTTTTGGATCAATTTCACCCAATTATCGATATGGCGCTCGATTTCCTGATGGACGTCGTTTCGCCGCCGGCGAAGGGCCAACAACCGTTCCTCTGGATCATCTGGAAGCGGCATCAGCCATTCGATCAGGCGCTCTAGCTCATCCCCGGCCACGTCGGCATATCCGCCGCCCATCACGACGCGCTCGCGCAGTTCGGCGATCAGTTCCTCGATCGTCCGGTCATCGCTCCCGGCCATGTTGCCGTAGCCTCCGCCTCGGGTGTGGGCCATCATGGCGCATCCTTGATTTGCTGGCGGGTGTAGGTGGCCCAATTGTCAAACTCTTCGAGCTGCCGTTTGCGCGACATCGACAAACAGCAGAATGTTCCGACCGCGCAGTTCCCGATCGCGTTCAGCAAATCAAGCGAGGTGGTGTCGGCGAAATCCTCTTGGGCGGCACTGAGCATCGCCAAGGCCATTTCCTGCCCTATCGTATGGTCGCTCATGGCTTCATCTCCTGAAAAACCGGGTTGCCGAGCGGAAAGACCGGATCGACCGTGGTGCCGACCTCAAGCTCGGCCGCGCAGCCATCCAGCAGCTCAATGACGTCATCGACCGTCGTGGCCTGGGCGTCGTTGAACACGATCAGCGGGTGGGTGTGGCTGTTGGGAACCCGGACCGCCGCCCGCCGGTAGATCAGGTCCCAATCGGCTCCCTTGAGAAATCCCTGCGCGCTGTACTGCGCCTTAACGATCGCGCCATAGGCCGAGAGCTTGGCCGCCCGGGGGTTCACCGCCGCGACGTCCCCGGTGAACAGCGGGACCGGAACCCCGCCGGCATCGCGCGCCGAGGCGCCCTGGCTCCAGCCAAGCCGCAAGATGTCGATCGCCTTCCTCAGTATCTCGTGTGCCTGCATATCTCACTCCGTCTCAAATTGAAGATGCTGTTGGGCCGCAGCAGAATCTCATCGGGTCGTAGCGCGTCTCAGGTCGGCGTGGCGTGTCTCGCGTGAGACGTGGATTGGTGAGATGGGCGCTCCCGGGCACCATCCACGTGCAGTCGGAAGGGCGGACCGGTGTCCAACAAAGATTTTCGTCCGGCGGGATGTGGATCACCCGGTGCTTCTGGTAGTGCACGATGTGAGGCTGCGGCTCAGGGTCAAAGTCAACGGTTTGGCTCATGGCTGATCTCGCTTTCGTTCCTTTTCGCTCCACCAGATGGCCACGGCGCCGATGATGGCCGCGGCGATGGGCGGGTAGAAGGCTGGGAGGATTTGCCAGAAGGTCATGATTGCCTCGTGTGCTCAAAGTCGCCACACCAGTCGCGCTCGTGGATGTGGGGCCATTGGTCGACCAGATTGCGGTCAACTATGAAGTTGCCGGGCGCGCGTCTGCGGCATTGCCCTGCGGTGGTGCTGGTCAGGCAGAACCAGCGACAAAAGCCACAGGTGTCCTCGGCGTCATGGCTCTGGCTCATGGTGCATCTCCCTGCTCGGCTTCCGGCGGAGGCGTCGGGGACAACCGGGGCGACCAGTCGAAAGCCGACCGGCGCGGCTTGGTCGCATACTCGGCGAGCCAAGCCCTCGCCCTCTCGAGCTTGTCGTCGGTGCGCTTGATGGCGGCCTGGGCCTCGCGGCTTTCGAGGTACTGCTTGGCGAGCTGGGTGCGCTTGGCGTGGTAGTAGCTCATAGCAGGCTGACCTCTTCGATCAGGTTCTTGAGGGCTTCCCGCATGTCGCGCACGAGCGCGCTCGCCGTCGTGCCCGGGTAGGTACTGAGATATCGATCCGCGCGCGCGAACATTGTGCGGGCCTCGGTGAGCCGCATCCTGCGGATTTCGTCGCGCGGCGCGGGCGCTTTCTCGTCTCTCATGCCTGCACCTTGGCTTTCGCGAGGCCGTGCTTGGCGAGGATTTCGGGCGGGCAGCGGCAAGCGGCGCTGTCAGGATCCGGACCGACGCCCTTGGGCCAGCCGAGGCCACGGGCGAAGCGGCTGGCGTAGCCGTCCCAATCCGGCGCGGTGTTGACCTCGACGCGCGGGGCGGCCTTCGCCGGCTTGGCCTGCCGCTCTTTCCACTTGATGCACCACCGCTGCCAATAGGCCGCCCAATCCGGGCACATCGTTCCCTGCCCGTGGTTGTAGGCTTTGAAGCTGACGATCTGCTCGTCGAGCGTCGCGTCGGTCATCCCCTGACTGTGGGCGAACTCGATACCGGCTTCGTTCGGTTGCCAGTCAGGCGGCAGGGGTGTGTCTGGCTTTCCTTCAAATCGATTTTCATGGCCTTCCGTGGTTGTCGTTGTGCTGCGCTCCGGAAGAACAACAACAACAGATCTATCAATGTTATTTGGAAGGTCTTCTTTTCCCCTCCTACTACCTCCTTCCTCCTTCCTCTGAGGACGAGTTTCGGAAGGTGTTCTCTTCTGCTTCCCCACCGGTTCGGTACCTGTGGGTGAAGACTGTGAGTGTGGTACCGAACCGTCGGCTTTTAAGCCGACGTAATTCCAGAACTCGTTCGGTAGGTCTACCCGATAGGTGGGCTTCTTTGGCCTCTGGAAGCGGCTGAAATTCCGAACCAGTCCGCAACTCTTCCCGGCGATCTCCACCTTTTTGATCGCGTCAGCGCTCTCAAGTTCCTCCAGAAGCGCGGCAACGTCTTCGTTGTCGGCCGGCAGGACGCGCATCTTGAGCGTGAGAGGTTTCCAATCAAAAACGCCGTGGTCGTCGGCCTCGGTCCAGATGCCCATCAAGAGCACGCGGGCGATCGGCGAGAGGGTCACGAACGCCTCGTCGGTGAAGAGACCGGGATGAATACTGCGGATTCTAGCCATTGTGATGCCGTCTGAGTCAGAGTGTGCCGCGCCACCATCGGATCGCGGCCATGATGCAGCCCCCGGCGGTGATGCCGCCGAGGACTATCGCGTACAGGTCGATCATGCGGGCGTGCCGTAGACCGTGGTGAGGCTATCGACGCTGGCCTTCACCTCGTCGACGATGCGGTGAAACTCCATCTGGCGGACGTTCTGCGCGCGGGAGAGCTGCACACCTAGGCGAAGCTTGCCGTCTTCGATCTGGCGCCGCATGTAGGCTTGGATCGATACCGGCGGCTCGCCGAAATAGACCGGAATCGAGAGCATGATCGTCTGCGGAAGCGCGATCGAGCCCTTGCTGGTAGCGTCAGCATCCTTCTTGTATTCGATGCTGGTGGTGTCGCCCATGCGGACCGATGAGCCGAAGTTGACGTTCTGGATCACCTGCAGGTCGCGGCAGAGTTCCAAGAGATCGGCGCCGACCGGCGAAACGACATCATAGGAATTCTCTTCGAGGAAAGTCGCGAACTGGACGTGCGACATCATCATGCCGCTGGCCTTGGTCCACGTCTGCCATTCGAGGGAGAACGGGAGCGCGAGCGTCGCGCGGTGGATGGCGAGCCGAGGCGAAGGATCGGGTGACAACGCCGTGGCCTGCCGAGGTGCATCGGCTGGAATACGCGCGTCCTTTGATGCCGTCGGCTCGCCGTGGTAGTCGATGATTGAGGTAATGCTGTTGGCCGAGATGTCGGCGAACAGCACGCTATCGCCGTTCTTGAAACGGTTCGTATAGTCGATCAGAGAGCCCGTGGTCTGCACCTTGACGTGTTGTGTAACGACCTTGGGAAGGATGACTTCGGCCGCGTTGGGGATGCTGATCTGCTCCAGCTTGAACCCGCCGCCGCCAGTCGGGATCGCCATGAACTTCCGGCCATCGTCGGTCGCAAACATCGTCGGCTTCAATGCCGTATCCGCTATAATCCCTTGGATATCTGTCACTTCGCTCATTGGAGGTATCCTTCATGGTGAGAATGATGAGGGTGATGCCGGCGCCGCTAAAGGCGCCGGATGTCCAGAACAGGAAACAGGTGAAGAGGTTAGCCGCGTCCCACGCGATCAAGAGCTGTTGCACCCTGTTCCTCCAGCTTGGCCTTCCGTTCGAGTTCCAGCTCGATCTGACGCGGGTCGTCACGGGTAAGCCGGCCGTGGCCATCGACGAAGAAAATGCCCTTGGCCTTCGGGCGCCTGGGAAGCTTGACGCTGATATCCGGCTGGAGCGTCACCACGGTCTCGTCAACTTTATCGGGCTCAACCATGATGGAAAACGTAAGCTTCCCCGGCTTCCCCGTGTCTCTGACGCTCTGCACAAGCTCTTGCAAAGCAACACCGGCCTCATGGAGCGCCGTTCCACCGCGAATTTGTTGCAAGATATCCATTAAATTCTGAGCCATGTTCATCCTTTCCGTTAAGCCGCGCAGATAAATTCTCCGAAATATTTCATCTCCGCAGCGCGACGTGCGGCGATTGCATCTTCTTTCTTTCTGAAATTTCCAAGCCAAACATCACGATAATTAACCGTGATTAATGCCCGCCATCGCTGTTTCGAGCTATGCCAGTGGACGCCTTTAACGCCACTTGTGTTATTAGACATCACGCCAGAGTTCTGACGATTTTGCGAATAGGAGGCGCCCCGAATATTTGACCATTTGTTGTTTGATCTAACTCGATCCTCATGATCGAGAATCCGCGCAGGCCATTCCCCTGTCATCCAGAACCACGCTAATCGATGGGCTTGGTATCTGACTCCATCGACAGTAATCAGGACATAGCCCTTAACTATCGTTCCAGCGATGCTGCCGACCTTGGCCTTGCCGCAGCGGTGCACCTTCCAGACGAACAATCCGGTCAGCGGATCGTAGTCCAGCAGCTCCACCAAACGCTCATGCGTCAGCAGCTTTTGCTTCCGATCAGAAATCTTCACTGGATTTTTAATCCGCGTTTTCGGTCTGCATTTCAGGAACGCGGTGAGGTACTGAGTTAGGAACGATCTTCCATCCGCTTCTCGACAGCGCCTGCAACACGAGGCGGACGGTCAAGCTCTGCGGGCCGAAAGCGGTCTTGGAGATTTTGGAGGTCGTCAGAGCAATGGCTACCGCCTCCGCAGGATCGATTAGCGGCGTACCGGGAGGAACGATGAGGTGATCCGGAGTGACGAATCTCATGCGACGCGCCCCTCGTAGATCAGGCGAGCGCGGCCAGCTCCATCGCCCGGCGCTGGTCCCCACACGAACCACGCATGGTCTTCCGTTCCAGATGTCTCGCCCGGGAACCACTGGATGCGATCAACCAGGGCAATTTTGGCGACGAACCGCGGATTCTTTCCGAACAGATCGGAGCGGGTTTTGCCGAAGTCGAATTTGGCGGTCAGTAGCAATGCGACCGTGCCCTCGCAGCGCTGGAGCGCCAACCGCGCGAACTTGACGGCATCGCGATTTCCTTTGCCGTAGGGCGGATTGGTGTAGATCGCGTCGACCACGGGCCCGGCGAAGATACCTTCGAGAAAATCGAAAATAGCATCATGCTCGCGGTCGTAAGTCGCGATATCAGTTGTCCTGACAGCGGCACCCGTTTCCTTGATAACGTCAGCCATCAGATGGTTACCTGCCGCAGGCTCCCATACCCAATCCAGTGCGCCGACCGGAAAATGGCGCAACAGCGCTTCCGTCGCCCACGGCTCGGTCTGGTAGAGATCATTCGTCTTGCGAGCGTAGTTTGAGGCAACGACGGTCATGCGGCGCTCTTGAGTTCCTGCTTGAGCTTGCGGGTCATCAAGTCCCGCAACCGAAGTTCCAGCTTGATCCGCAGGAGCGAACGAGGCTTTGCCGCGGCGAGGCTGCGGCGCGTCACGGCGATCTGCTCGGCGAGGGTCTGTCTCATGCCGACTCTCCCAGAAAATCCTTGATGGCGTTGACCTCGGCGGCGACCGCCGGATCGGTTTCGATCAGTCCCGCAACCTTGTTGATCGCGTGCAAGACCGTGGTGTGATCCCGGCCACCAAAGCGGCGCCCGATATCGGGCAACGATTTCATGGTGAGCACTTTCGAGAGATACATCGCGATCTGGCGCGGCCTAACAACCTTGGCGTCACGCCTTTGAGATTTGATGTCGGCCATCCGCAGGTTCGGATAGTAGGAAAGGACCGCGCGCTGGATGACCTCGACGCGGTTTATGGCCGGCGTGATGTTCGGGAAAAACATATGGGCGGTATCGATCGATTTGTTCGGGATCGGAGGGAGCGGCTCGAGCTCGAGCTCGGGCTCTGGAGGCGCTTCGCCTTGAGGATCGCCGTGCGCGGCTTTTAACTTCTCAAGGAGCCGGTTTGTGGAAACCCGATTGCGCATCGCAGTCTCGGTTTCCGTGTCGCCAATGTCTTGTCGTACCGTTCTCATCCTCTGCCCCTTGGTTTGCCCCCATCCGGCAAACCGGAGCGATGCGGGGGTCAACTTCGTTTCACTACTTTCACGTTCCTCATTCGGTGGCGCTTGAGGATTTCAGCAACGATCACCGCGATTGCATCGCCGGACCACTCTCGCTGACCACCTAGATAGCGCTCCGCTGCACGCACGCTGCACCCACATTCAGCGGCGATATTTGCCGCTGTATTCTTCGGCCAAAGCCTTTCAGCAATGTCCGAGAGAACCGAGCCGACCAATTGGTCGGTGTCGCGACCGTCTGGTCGGACGGTTTCACTGTTTTCCGAACGCGGAACCCCCGATGCTAACGCCATACGCAACCCCCAACGCAGAACACAAAAATGAATGACAACGAGAAAACGTATTCATCGATTGGCTTTCAAACCCTTCGGATCTTGAACAGATTGGCGAGCGATCGCGCATTACGGGATCTCGCAAAAGAGAAGGAAGAGGCCGGCGGGGATGCCGCACGCCGTCGCGCAGATGAAGAACGCGAGGCCGATCAGAAAGCCTATGTTGAGCAGCGCTTGCGTGAGCTGGCGATATGGGAACGCCGGATCAGCGGGAAACAATGAATTGTCTTTCATGGCAGGCGCACCAGAAGCCAGAGCGCAAAAAGCTCGTTCGCTATGAGCCATGACATGAAGGCGTCGAACCAACTCATCGCGATCTCCGTTCAATCGTCCGCAGAAGGCGCTTGGATATCGTCCAGCCGCGCTTGGTCGCACCGAAAATTATGAGAATGGCGAACAGCAGAAAAGCCGCGACAAACGGAAATGTCTCGACGATGATCTGGCAAAGTGTCATCCGTTACCTGCCTGACCGTGAAACTACGTGTTCATTTTTCGGAACACTGCGTTCTGATCGTCTTACTTTGAAACAGCGTGGCGAGTTTGCAACTCGCGGTAGGAAACTGCCGCATGTGTGACGAGATGATGCCGAATTTAGTTGTCTGGAACCCGACGAAGGAATCTTCTGTTCCCTCAACCAATAAAAAACTGGGGTATGGGAATGAGCGGGCAGGTTCTCGATACGTTTGGCGTGCCGGAATACTATGCGGATCGATTGGCGGAAGCGGAGGATGCCGGAAACGGCATGGTGCGCTGTGTTCGGTGCGTGGAACGACACGGAATCTTGGTTCCGGTCTACAGCGTGGTAGTCCCAGCCTTCACGCTCATTCAAGAATCCCCCCGGCTGCGGGAGATCGCCAACAAGGCCTTCAGAATAACTGTGGAGACGCACTGTCATTGAGTGGTCTCGCGCGTCTTGCTTTTTTCGGCATCGAGACGAGCCAACAGATCGAGCGTCACACCCTCGACTCCCAAACGCTGGGCGGCGTCAACGGTCGCCATCCAGCGGGTGGATGGGATGGAGTCGCGAGCCTTCATTGTGCGCGCGTGGCTTTCCTCAACGCCGATCGCCTCGGCGAACCGACCGTGGAAAGCTTCAATGACTGCGGAAAAGGAATTCATAAGCGGATAGCTACAACAGGTAGCGACACATGTCAACACGGCATGTAGCGATTTCCCCGCTACAATACGTAGCCATGACTGAAGATGAGAAAATCCGTAAAGCTCAGGGTTCCCGGCTCCGGACGGTTCGGCTGGCTGCCGGGTACGGATCTGCCAGAGCCGCGGCGTTGGATGCTGGATGGCCTGAGAGCACCTATAGGGCTCATGAGGGTGGCACCAGGACAATAGACCCGAAGGACGCCGCGCGCTACGTAATGTGGTTCCTGAAGAGCGGCGCCCGCGACAGTGGCGAGAACTTCACAGGTCGTTGGATCATCTATGGCGACGAGGACGAGCTTGCTGCCGCCGACTTTGACGACCTTTTGAGGGGCGAGAGCCCGGCCTTCAAGAAGAAGGCATACGAAGCCGTCCTAAACCTCAAAAAGCGATAATCGGTCCGGCTCGGCCCGCTTCGAAAGATTTCCCGAAAATCGCTACACACTGTGTTGACACGTATCGCTACATGGCGTAGCGTCTCCTTGTTGTTTTAACCAGTCCTCTCCGGACGACAATCAGGAGTTCCCATGGCCACCCTCACCGATCTGCCAACCTACGAAGAAGCCTTGGACGATCCGGAAAAGGCTCGCCTGCTGTTCGACGCCAGCAAAGGCGGGAATGTTAGGGGCATCACCGAAGACCACCGCTACGAATTGGCGAATGTGATCGAGCGCGCTCGCGCTCGCGAGCCCGAGGTCTATGTGTCGGACGCGCACCTGTCGATCGACGACGACATGGGCACCGAGACCTACATCAAGACGATCCGGACAACCTCGTACCTCGCGCTTCGGCGCGCAGTGCGAGAGCTCAATCCCGGTCACATCCCGATCTACAGCGACTATGACTGCACCGGCCTTGTGTGCTGGCAGGGTTGCAAGTTCCTCAAGGTCTATCGCTGCTATGCCGGCTTTTACGTCGGCGTCGTCGAGCTCACCGTGACGAGGGACGTCTGATGAGCCGCACTCAAACCGCATTCGAGCTGTTCGGCGTCGCCTGCATCATCCTGATCTGGGTCACCGGTTGGGTGGAGTTGCCGCTATGAGGGTGACAGACCGTTACGTCGCGAAGATCAGCGTCGACACGCGCGTCGCGCTTGCGGCCTGCGACGCGGAAATCAAAGCCGCCCGCGCGCTCGGCGCCGGCTGGTTCGATGCGTACGCGAACGGCTACCGCGTGCTCGATGAGATTCTGGACATCGCGCGCGATCCCGAGCGCGAACTGATTTTAACCCGCTTCAAAATGATTGGGTGCTGAGATGAGCTTCGACCGCTGGCGCAAGCGCCTCGCAGGCGAAAAGGTGATCGCCTACACCGCGCCGGACCTTGACGATGAGGGCTATTACCGCAAGCCGCTGGTCGAGCCGAAGATGGGGCCCGACGGCAAGACCAACGGTCAGAAGCGGATTATCGGCTGGGTACCGGTCGCCTACTTCATCGACCGCGGCAAGCTCTGTGGCGTCATCGGCGATCGCGACATGGCGATCAACGAGGTGACGGATGAAGGCTTGTGGTCGTGGGTGGTCTCCAACCCGATCAGCGAGGAACTTTTTCGCGCGGTTTCCGAGCGCGATGAGCCGTGGCCGGATTTACCGGAGCCGATAAACGTCAGCGTTGAGGCAATGTTGGCTGTCCCCGCCGCTAACCGCGATGTCACCAAGATCGACAACGCGCCGCCGGAAGCGTTGCCCGAAGTCGCCGCCGCCGAGGCGATCGACAACGCCATTGGCGTCGCCAAGGACGCGCCGATCACCACAGATCTCGAGGCCGCCCAGGCGCTCGGGATCAAGAACCGGCTGGCCGAGCTGCGGCTTGCGGCCGACAAGAAGGGCAAATCGATCTACGAGCCGCTGCATGCGGTCTATGCAGCCGAGCGCGACAAGTGGCTCCCGATCGTCAAGCGGGCCAAGGACGCCGAAGACGCGCTCAACAAGCGCTATCTGACCTTCCGCGAGCAACAGAGGAAGGCGGCCGAGAAAGCCGCCGCTGAGGCTGCGGCTGCGCAAGCGGCAATCGATGAAGCAAACGAGCGAGCGGCGCAACGCGCTATCGCCCGCGGTGAACCGGAGGCGACGCCGGTTATCACCGAAGCACCACCGGCGGCTGTGCCAGCCCCGGCGCCGGTGGTGCCCACCTATCAGCCGAAAGGCGCTCGCAAGGTCGCCGAAGTCGAGAAGTGGCACTTCGATGGCGTCGAGGATTGGGAAAAGCTCATCGCCTTCCTCAAGGACATCCCTGAGATCAGGACGGCCATGACGACGCTGGCGACGGCAATGGTGAGAGCGGGCCGGGACGTACCCGGCGTGAAGCGACATTTTGGATTGGTGTGATGCCTTACATCGTGATCGACGTCGAGACCAGCGGACTCTACATCTACAAGAACCCGGACGGCACGCCGCATCCGGCCGACGCTCCGGATCAGCCGCGCGTGGCAGAGTTTGCGATGATTAAGTGCGATGACGATTTCAACGTCATCAGCGAGTATCAGGCTTACATCATGCCGGACGGCTGGGAGATGACACCGGAGGCGACCGCGATCAACGGTCTCAGGACCGAAGAACTTGCGCTTGCCGGCATTCCGATCGTCGAAGCTCTCACGGTCTACCATGACGCGATCCTCGCCGGCCATGTCGTCGTGGCACAGAACGCACAATTCGATTGCAAAGCGCTCCGTGGCGAAAGCCGCAGGGTTGGCGTGCCAGATCTTTTCGAGGAAACGCAAAACGTCTGCACGATGCGGAGCGCGATGAAGTTGGATCCCAAGGTGAAGAAGAAAAACGGCAAGGGTGGCTTCCCGTCGCTTGCCGATGTCGCTGCGCACTTGGGCATCCCGCACGTCGAGACGCATTCCGCAATCGATGATGCGCGAACAACCGTACTGGTCGCGAAGGCACTCAAGGAAGCTGGCAAGCTCTTGGCGCCCGATGTGCACCGGGCAAAGAATCATCCCAACGAAGGAGCGGAAGCATGAACAGGCCATCCCGCGTACCGAGCCCGTCGCAATCCGTGGCTTATGCCGAACCAAATGACGAGGCCTCGTTTCAGGAGATCGAACGGCCGAACAATCTGCCTGCGCGTGTGTCGCACGGACAGGTTCATGCGATTCCGGATCGCGCCGAGCCGGAACAGCCCGCCCTTCCCGTTACCGCCTTTGACAAACTGGCGGGTGCCATCGCTGACGTGATGGCCGAGATCAAGCCGGTCGAAAAGGAAGGTTGGAACGACTTTCAGAAATATCGGTATGCCAGAATGCAGGATCTATCGCGCGAACTGACGCCGCTGATGGGCAAGCATGGCATTGTGATCTTCCAGACCGAAGAAGGTCGCGAGATGTTCGATGAAGGAAAGGCGGTTGCTGTGCGCTACCGCTTCACCATCACCCACAAGAGCGGTCAGATTTGGCCGGAACGGATGGTGCAAACGGGTCTTTCATCCTGCCGCAACAGCAAAGGCGGTTTCGATGACAAGACGCTCAACAAGTGCCACACCTCGGCGCGAAAGTATTTCCTGCTTTCGCTGTTCCAGATTCCGACGGCGGATGAGGATGACGCTGATAGCGGTACCGAGACTGAAACCGCGCGCCCGCGTCCGCAAGGTCGGCGCCCGGTGCCGTCGCCGGATGGCAAGCTCAAGCCGCACCTGATCCCTATCAATGATGGCGAACAGCCTCAAGCATGGGCGATGCGCTATGGCGCCTTGATCGAGAAGGCAGCGACGTCCGACGAGATCGACCAATGGTATCAGGCGAACGCCGCGATATTCGAAAAACTCAAAGCCGCCTCTGCGCAAGTCTACAATGATGCGGTGGATTTCATGGATGCCTGCACGGCAAAGCTGGCCGCGCCCAAGAAGGCTGATCCGATCAGCAGCGGGAGTTTCCCGGGCGATAAGCCTCTGCCGGCCGCCAAGGATGACGGCCTCGATATTCCTGCGAACCTGCGCCGCGTCCAGCCGACCGACGACGAGCGCGAATGGCTGGAAAGCATCGACAACGCTTTTGCGAGTTGCGAGGGCGCGGCCGATCTTCTCGACGCGCAAGAGCAATACATGACGACGCAGAAGGACAAGGTTTCAGCCGAGGCGTGGAAGCGCGCCACCAAGATCCTTGCTTCGCACACGGACAGGATAGCGAAAGATGCCTAAAGCCCTGGCAATCATCTACGACCAGCAGGATCGGGAGCGCGTCATCAACTGGATCAAGTTGGCGCCCCTCGAAACCCGTGTGGAGATCAAGGGGCCGAAGCGCACCTTGCCGCAGAATGACCGCATGTGGGCGATGCTCACGGACATCGCAACTCAGAAGGAGCATGCCGGTCGAAAGTACAAGCCCGATCAGTGGAAAGTTTTGTTCATGCACGCCTGCGGGCGCGAGGTTCAATTCATCCCGTCACTGGACAACTCGACCTTTATCCCGTGGGGCCAGTCGTCGTCGGATCTTTCGAAACAGGAAATGACGGACCTGATCGAGTTTATGTTCGCTTGGGGAGCCGAAAACGGCATCGTGTGGTCCGATCCGGCATTGCGCTCGCTGCTGGAGGCCGCGGAATGAGAAGTGTCGCCGAATGGATTGGTCGCACTGACGACACGCCGATTCCGCCGCGCGTCAAAGATCGCATCGCGCGCAAAGCCGAAGATTGCTGCCAAAAATGCGGCCAGCCGATTGTTGGGAAGGTCCGCGCCGCGTTCGATCATATCATTCCGCTGATCTTAGGCGGGGAAAATCGCGAGACAAACTTGCAACTGCTTTGCGAAGCTCCCTGCCATAAGGCCAAGACGCAATTAGACGTCAAGCTCAAGGCAAAGGTCGCTCGCGTCCGCGCTCGCCATCTCGGGATCAAGAAGCCTAGCCGGTTTCCTGGCAGTCGAGATTCCGGATGGAAGAAGAAGATTTCCGGCGAAGTGGTGCGCCGGTGACGTGCGCTCACTCAAACACCCGGGCGTAACCGTGTCACTCCAGGAAGGCAACACCCATGACTGACCTGATCGCACTCGTCAATGAACAGGCCGAAGATGAAGGCTTGTGGTTTATCGACGCGACTTGCAGCGAAGCCTATTTGCAGGCCGCGCTTCGCAAGCTTCATGCTGCGGTCGAGGCTCGCAGGAAGCCGAGGGAGCGCGGCAAGATGACTGACGTCTCATTTTCCGTCGTTTATCGGAAAGGCTCGCTGACAGCCGCCGATTATGACGAGGCAATAAAGGATCTGCAGAACGCAAAGCGCCAGGACGAATGCCGGCATCTTTGCTGCTCGGTCTGCGAGGACACGGGCCACACGGCCGAGACATGCCATCACAACCCGCTGTTGTTGGCCCGCCAATATGCGGCAGCTACAAGCATCTGGAACTGCTATCATTGTGGATTCATCGCCACTAACGACGAAGAGGCCAGAGAGCATTTTGGTAAGAACGATCTCCAAGATGCGAAATGCGTTCTGACTTCGCAGCTTAAGATGCTCGAAAAGACGGTTTTTGATTATCCAGAATTTACGATAGCGCAGGCGATCGATGCCCTCCGCGCTCATGTATCCGGAGCGAAGGATAGTCCCGATGCCGAATGACGCGGCTAAGGTGATCGATATGGCGAGCAAGATTTCTGCAATGGCGGAAGGTTCGCTTGCGGGACTCGAAAGGGTAATGGCCGGCTGGCCTGCTGAATTCCAGGCCATCTTATGGGAGGCGGTAGCTCACACCGCGACGCTACGCGCTCATGCCGCCCACCTCGCGAGTGCGAGACATGCGGAGGGCTCGGCCGCATCCCGCACCAGTCCGGCGGGTATGGGATCAATTGCCCATCATGCACAGTGACTTTGCAGGAGCGATCATGACTTGCAAACATTGCGACGGTTTGGGCTGGTACTGGTTTCCAGTTATCCAAGGTCACGAGCCTTATAAAATCAAATGTCTCATGTGCGATGGCACGGGCGCGAAGTGACCAGCGCTGAAGCCATAGAAGCGAGCGGCCGCAGCGAGAGCTGGTTGAAGCGTCACACCTGCGCCTGGTGCGATCAAACGCTCTGGCGAGCCCTGCGCAACGGTTGCGGGGCGATCTATGAGAAGTGCGACCCCGCCCAGAAAGACTTCTCACCGGCAGGTCGGCTGGTGCTTCCGGCACAGCGCGACATGACGCCCGACGAACGAGCCGAGATGGAACGGTTGACGGCAAATCTCGACGCCGATGTCGATTCCGCACTTTTGAGTTCTTCAGATCACCGGGGATGACATGAGCAAAATCTGGTGTTGGATATTTCACAGGCCGTCTCGTTACGAAGAGCCTCGATACGGCGCATTCGGCTGGTGGGATGGTTGTTGCATTAAGTGCCACCGTAGCTGGTCGAGGTTTGAACCGTGAACTCGGGAGCAGTGAGCCACTCGGACCGCACTACGACGGTACCAGATGGATAACCAGCAGCTCCATGGTGGCGCGGCACCATGATCTCGCCGTAGCGAGAACCGCGCTCTCTTCGCACAACTCAAACACCCCGGGGGAATAGATGGACAGCGCGGACGTATTGGAAAAGGTAAACGCGATGTGGCTGGCGCTTGGCGAGCAAATCGCGGCCGCTGTCCCCGATCTTGTGATCGACAGCAAGCCGACATTGGCGATTCGCTGGGCGGCCTGCGCTGAAGCTTGCTTTTGGAAGGCAACAGGAGAGGCCGACACGCACGATGTTAAAGACGTGCTCCCCCTGTTTGAGTGTCCCCAGGAGAATGCCGATGAGTGACGGATGGAACGCCTCACAACGCGAGTTAGAGATTGCCTTACTGCGAAAGGCATTCCTGCGGTTTGTACAGCAGGACAACTCTTGCCACGCATACGACACGGGAAATCCGTGCCACTCGCATAAATGCGGCTGCGCTCTAGAAATGCAGTCGTATATCGACGCGGCGCGCGCGGACGACGCTCTTGTGGGAGGATCGTCATGACCCCTCGATATGCCTGCATCTATGGCCGCTGCAAGATGGTGAATCTATGCAAGGGAAGCCATTGCGTCGGCTCCGGACTGGACGCGGACGGCTATAAAATAGACGGGTTCGGCAATATCGTTGAGAAAACTCCTGCCGATTATGACGGCTCCGAGGTGTCTCCGTCGAACCGTGAGGCTCCATGACCCTGCTGACGCTCGCCAAGACGGCCCAGGAGATCGGCGTCTCGAAGCGCTGGTTTCAGTATTGGATAGCCGAACATCCTGTGGATCAAGCCGGAATACCGTTTTACATTCCGGTCGGCAGGAACAAGCGTTTCGAGCCGTCCGACATCGGGCGGATCAAGGCTGCAATTCGGGAGGCTGAACGATGCCGCTTAAGCTCTATAGGCGTGGCAAAATCTGGTATTATTCCGGAACAGTTGGCCCGCGCGGCCGTCGCAAAAGTTTTCGGGATTGTTCCTGCTACACGACAGACAAAGACATCGCAGCGCGCCAAGTTTCCGAGGTTGAAGCCGCCTACTGGCAAGGTCACTTCGATGGACCCGCGGCAATCCTGACATTCGCGGATGCGGCGCGGGCGTATCGTGCATCTGGCAAGTCATCGCGGTTTCTGGATAAGGTCGAAGATCATTTCGGCTATACGCTGGTCAAGGACATCAGCGAAGGCGCGATTCACGAGATGGCAAAGAAGCTCTATCCCAACGCGACGGGCGGCAGCTTGAACCGTATGGCGATTGTGCCAGCTCAGGCCGTCATCAATCATGCGGCCAAGTCAAAGCGGTGCGATCCTATTCGGGTCGAGCGCTACAAGGTGGATGGGAAGATCAAGGACATCGCCACTCTGGAATGGGTCGAGAAGTTTCAGGCGCACGCCTCCCCTCACGTCGGCGCACTGGCGCTGTTCATGTACCTGACGGGCGCCCGCGTCGGAGAGGCCATAGATCTGAAATGGGAGGATTTGAATCTGATCGAGCGGACCGCCCTGATCCGTCAATCAAAGCAGAGCAATGAGCGCGTGTCGCATCTGCCGGTGCCGCTCGTGGTGGCGCTCGCCAACCTCGAACACATCGAGGGCCGGGGAGTATTTGGCTACAATCGATCCCCGGATCAGCACAACGCATGGGAGCGGGCAATCAAGCGGGCCAAGATCAAGCACCTGACGCCGCATTCCTGCCGGCACGGCTTCGCCACGGGCCTCCTGCGGCGCGGTGTGGACGTGGTGACGGTAGCATGGCTCGGAGGATGGAAGAATGCGTCCCAGGTGCTCAAGACCTACGGCCACGCCAACAAGAACCCGAAGCTGGTTGATCTGCTTTTAGACGCACCAGCTACGCAAACGCCCGACGACCCAATGATAAGTATAAGCAAAGCCTCAGGTTTCTGACTTGGGAATGAACCTCACATAGGACTATGCCAGTTTCTTAACAATCGCAAATTCCTCTTATTTTCAAAGGGCTAAGGAAAAATGGAAAAAGAACAAGGTGCAAACGAGTGCATGAACGAAACGCCAACCTGCACCGAAATGCGCGCAGGATCTACGCAAGCCCGTTCACTGTCCGATCTCGCCGATGATCTCGCTCGAGCGATCCACACGATGCCAGCGGCGGCGCGGCCCTTCGCTCATAATCTGATCGGGATGCTCAAGAACGACATCCAGACCAAGCCCGCTGGCGACCACATAATTCAGAATCCTGACGTCTGGATGCGCCGACAGACGGAACGGCTGGCCGCGGCGATCAATGCAGAGGACCTCTGAGGGTATCGGTCAGACCTATACCCTTCATCAGTAGGCACCACCATGGCCACTCTTTGGAACCGAGCTACGCCATCGCAATATAGAATGCTCCGCGCTATCGCTGGGGCGGTTCGTAATGCAGCGCACGCCCATCAGATCGATATCTCTAGGAACTTTGCGCGCTCCGTTGCCAAGCGCGCTACAGGGACGCTGACGGCCCAATGGCCTGACGTGTTGGCGGCGACGGCCAATCGCCGTCAGGAAGGTTCGCGCGCCAGTCTGGAAACGCGCGGACCGCGAGGCTCTAAGCTTCTTGAAGGGCGCTCGGAAGGGGGCAGTCTCAGGTTACTAAGGCTGTCCCCCATTCGATTTGTCTGGAAGCGCTATGCAGCCGGCATGTGGAAGATAAAGCATGGTCCGCCAGAAATCTACGCGGCGCATATTCGCGTCTTGAAACTTCTAGACGAGGCCCAGCGCGAGCTTGATGCTCTCGCAGTCACGAATGGAGACCGAGCATGACCGTCAAAGAGCTAATAGATATCTTGCAAGGAAAGCCGGATCATCTCCATGTGGTTTACCGATGCTGTAGCGAGTGGTGCATGCTGGAGGCGGACGACATCGAAATACAGTCTCTTTGCCACCCGCGCCCCGATGGGTGGGTGGCAAATGCCCGGCCCGACAAAGAAAAAATGGAATTTCTGACGTTGCCTGGGAACTAGCGCTCCTGACCGAGAACCATTGAGGCGAGCGGCGAAACACGGTGAATCTCCCGGCCGTAGGACGCGAGAAATCGCGGTTCGCGTGGAGGGGTTGGAGTCCTCCCGCCGCTCACCTCAACGGTGCTGGGCAAGGATCAGGTGCCAAATAGGGGCTAGACCTGACTTGATGAGGTAGGATAGTTTAGGGAGATGAAGCCGCTAACCGTCGTTCTCTACCTTGTGATGGCATTGTGCCTGGGATCGTTATTTTGGCAGTTTTACCAGCTCGTATTGAAATCTGTTTTCAAAATGAACTGGAGGGAGTTCCTGCGGGAACTCCGCGCGGGCGGCTCGTCTTCCCCTACTTTAGAGGCCCCGCCGTGTACCGGTTCACCTTCGCGGACGATGACAGATTTGAAATCGCCGTCGATGAGGCGGGATGTTTCAAAATAGACCAAAAGATTCCAGATGAAATCTGGCAGTTTGCAACACGACTTTAGCGCGGATCAACGATGGTGTATCCCACAATTGATCTGGCGTGGATATGCGTTAGGTGACGTCCTGAATTTGCATCGTAGACTATCCAGACATTCCCGCTTACCTGATGTTCGAGCACAAAGACGTGGTGACGTCGGACGGCCACCATGCCAGATGCAGGCACAGCGCGCGGAAACTTGTACCAACGCGCGGCGAGCCAAAGCTCCCGCACGGAATGCCCAAATACCCGGATCGAGGCACCGCAGCCGCAGAATGCACGCGCGGGACAGCCGGCCGGGTGCGGCACAATCATATCCGCAGCATAGGAAGGGCTCGCGCAGAGAAGCGCGACCAGCACCAAAAGAGCGCGCATCAGTGCCCTTTTGGGGCGCCCATGTTGAGCCATTCATGAACCAGCCAACCGAAGCCGCCGGCGGCTCCAAGCATGGCGGTCCAGAGATATCGTCCAAGGCTTTTTGCACCAATCTGACGCTGGCGCTGGTTCTTGAACTCGTCAATGGCTGGACGTATTTCCGAGAACTGCTCTGTCACTCCTTGCACGTCCCGCTTCAAATCCACGACTTCGGTCCTGACAGCCTCAACCTTATCGTGAAGAAGACGGCGACCATCTGATGCGGCATTCTCTTGTTGACGCCACATAGCTGTCATGGCCTCTATCGATCGTTGCAGATTTTTGACGTCAGCCTTGATGCCTCCGAGCTCTGCACTGACTTGGTGTATTGTACCGTCGGACATCAGTTAGCCTTCGCGTAGTCGTCGATGATTTTCTTGTCGCATCGGCGCAGCGCCGCACTTTGGCGATTGGCCTTATTCAAGGCGGCCAGAGCTTCTGCCGAGAGCTCCCGGTAGTCGGAGGTGGATTCGATTGCCGGCGGCGGCACGTAGGCCCCCAAGGTTTGGCACTGAGAGCTTAGGTTTACTGACAGTCGCCCCGGCGATGAGGCGCAATTTGTCAGCATCAGGCCCAACCCGACAAATGATATCGGTAGCAGCAAGGGGCGGCAGAGTCTTAACCCAATCATTTGTCACCTGTTCCGTTTGAGCCGTTGCGGCTTTTTCGTCCTCGATCTCCTTACGCACTGCTGCACGCGCATCCGAGTCTACTTGTTTGTCACGCTCGTCCTGTAACTGCTCGAACGTCGCGATTCTCTTCTGCCATATCGCCCGGTCGGCATTTGACCGATAGGTGTCGGAGGCAAACCATACGGCCATCCCGACAAGGATGCCGATGCCGACTCGCGTTCCGAGTAGGAATTGGAGCACTACGGCAAACACCTGTGCCGCTAGAGCGGGCGCGAGAAGCAGAAAGGCAACCGCGCCGCCGATACCGACAGTTCCGACCAGCCACCACCACCATTGAAGACCGAGCAACATCTAAACCCCCTGATCCCGAAGCTTCTTGTAGCGTTCCCAAAGCGTGTAGCCGCACACGGCAAGCGCGACGATGGACAGGCCGATCGCGATTCCCATCCATGCTTGCGGCATGAGGCCGAGGAACGGCTTGACCGTGGAAACAACCTGCGTGACGTTGCCGACGGCGCCCTGCGCTTGGCTCACGGCATCCGTGGTCTGCTGCACGTAGCCAGCGACCTGCGAGACTGTTCCGGCTACCGTCAGGCCGCCGGTAACGACGGCGCCCTGCGAAATCTTCGACTGCATCAGCGTCGGGCCGTTGGTCGAATCCGCGGCACGCGGCGCCCAGGCTGGCGGCTCGACCCCGGGAAGTGCCTCTTTCCACTTCCGGACCCAGACTCCGACTTCGGCGAGGCCATTGGTGCCGCCATTGACCAGTCGGCGGACCTTGGTGGTGTTGTCCTTCTTTGCCCACGGGATGCAGCCCAGCGCCTTGAACTCGGCGCAGGCGACGCGGAAGCTGATCTTGGGATCGGCGAGCATTTCCGGATGGTTGACCAGATCCTCTCCGATCAGTTTTCCGATGCGCTCATGCGAAGCGCGGCCGGTAAGCTGGAGATCGCCGTTGCCCCGGAAATTGAAGCCATCGCCCGGAATGCGATTGCCAAGTTCCTTGGCCAGCTTCGGAGACTTCGGCAGGTTATAGACGCGCTCGAAGATCGCCTTTTCGTTGTGCTGGATTGCCTCGGCCTCAGCAGGCGTCACGCCGGCGGACGAGCGCGGAGCGCCGAATATCTCGACAAGCCGCTTTGCGCTGTAGTTCCCGCTCTCTCGGATGATAGTCCCGGCGCCGTTCTCGTGGCTGATATTGCCCATGAGATGCGCGACCACGGTCGGCTCGTCGATGCCAAACTCGGCAAAGACCTCTTCCGAGACTTCGGCGATAGCGTCGATCTTAGCCTGCGGTGCCCGCGGCCACAGGTGCCGCAGGGTCTCCACTTCCAACTTCATTTCGTGCCCCTATCGTTTCCAAGGATGTTCTGATTGATCGCGACGCTCGAACCGATGTGCCCTATCGGCTGCGTCGTAGTCAGTGCCCATGAAAACGCGGGCCAGTGGAACGTGGGACCAGTCTGGAGCTTTCCCTTCGACGGCGTTTTTGCCGGTATTGATGATGTTTTCAGCCATCCGCCGTTGCGTGCCTAGCGCATAATCGAACATGAGGCGGATGTCTCCGGGGTAGAAATCGAGC
>Ga0265318_10000144_pt1 | contig 63882 bp, 44 predicted proteins | sample 4821metaG_FD_192431 | JGI IMG/M metagenome (GOLD analysis project Ga0265318, IMG submission 192431) | Rhizosphere microbial communities from Carex aquatilis grown in University of Washington, Seatle, WA, United States - 4-8-21 metaG | ecosystem: Host-associated > Plants > Roots > Rhizosphere >... | reverse complement strand
GAGCTTCTCGATCACCGGCCGGGGGTGCACGACCCCGAGCCCGATTCCGCGACGCATGTTCGCGATGGCGGTGTCCACCCAGACCACGAAGTCGTCCATCCGCCGCAGGAAGTGATCGTAGTCGGCGGCGGTCTCGAAGGGATGAACCCCGCCGCCCGAGCCCATGATGGGAAAGTCGACCGGCTGGCCCGAGATGTGGGTCAGGGCGAGGAGATGATCGGGGAAGGTCAGTCCCTCCAGGCGATCGGTGAGCTCCCGGTGCAAGAGCTCGTAGCCGAGGCGGTCCTCGCCGGTCAGCCCGGCGGGAGAGATGGCCCCGAGACGGGCCAGGAACCGGTGCGCCATCTCCCCGAGGCGCTCCCGGAAGGCCTCGGAGATGTCGTTGGCCATCCGATCGTCATAGCGGTGATCGCCGAGGGTGGTCGCGGTGACCGGGTCGAGGGCCAGGCTCTCCTCGTAGTAGTCATCGAAGAGGCGGGCGAGCTCGGGGACCGGGGCCGATCCCGCCGCGCCCGTGGACGCCGCCGCCGCGGACAGGCCGGTGCCCGCGGCCGGGTGCGGGTGGGCGCAGCCGAGCGTCAGCGCGAGGACAGCGCCCGCGCACGCGGCGAGGGCGAGACGCACCGCGGCGCTCGAGACCTCGGCAGCAGAAAGGCGCGAGAGGGTGTCTGGCACCGGCGAATCTTGTCGGGCGAGGCCGGGGTTGTAAAGGTATCGCGAACGCGGGGCGTTGTTCGCCGCTGGTTGGCATCGGGCAGCTCAGCAACCATCTTGGAAGGACCGCGGAGCCCTCGGCGTTTCGTCACGCGGGACGTCGTGGAATTCCTGATTCGAAGCTTCGCCAGCCGCTTTGCCCTTGTCGGAGTGAGATGTGTGCGCGAAAAGACCACCTGTGACCTCCTCTCCGCCGTGCATCGAAGCCCGGATCGCTCGGGCTCCACGTGCTCCCGCGGCGCTCGGCGAGGTTTCGGGTCCCCCCCGCGTGCTGCGGGTCTTCGCCCTTGCCGAAGGTCTCGCGCCGAGCCCGGTTTTCCCAGTTTTCCTGGTCTTCCTGGTTTTTCTGGTCTGCCTGGGGTCCCTGGGATGTGGGGGGGCACGCGCGATCCCCTTCGGCGTGGATTCGCCCTCGGACGCGGCGCTGGGCCCGGATACGCAACAGGTCCTCGAGCCTTCCGCGGACGGCCGCTGCGTCACGGCGGGCGCAGCCGCCACCACCCCGAACTCGGCGGCTTGCACCTGCGACAACGAATGCGCGAGCGGGTTCTGCACCGACGGGGTGTGCTGCGCCTCCGCGTGCAACGGGACGTGCCTGTCCTGTGCCTTGCCGGGCAACGAGGGGCAATGTCTCCCGGTCCCCGCCGGCCTGGCACCGACCGATCCGACCGAGTGTCCGATCACCGCGCCGTCGACCTGCGGGACCGACGGAACCTGTGACGGCGACGGGGCCTGTCGGCTGCACCTCGCCCGCACGCCTTGCAAGGGGGGCAAGTGCGCCGGAGACGGCATCACGGGCGGCTTCGCTTGCGATGGGAATGGTGCCTGCGCGCCTTCCCCGCTCACGCCCTGCTTTCCGTACACGTGTAGCCCAACGACCAACGACTGCGCCACCTCGTGTACCACCAACGCCGAGTGCGCTGCCGGCCAGCAGTGCGTGAACAATGCCTGCGGCAAGGCCCTGAACGGGCAGGTCTGCCAGACCAACGATCGCTGCGCGAGCGGGTTCTGCGTCGACGGGGTCTGCTGCAACGTGGCCTGCGCCGGCGAGTGCATGTCGTGCAACCAGCCGGGCAAGGAGGGGACCTGCGGGCTGCTCGCGGTCGGCTTGCCCGATCCCGACTTCTGCAAGGAGAGCGCCCCCGCGACCTGTGGGGCGACCGGACGGTGCGATGGGCTCGGCGCCTGCGCGAAGTTTCCGGCCACCACGCTCTGTGGTCCCTCCGTCTGCGCGGGCGACGCCACCCAGAGCCCTGCGCAGCTGTGCGACGGGATTGGCAACTGCCGCGCCCCACAGGAGGTCGATTGTTCGCCCTTCCGCTGCGCCGCCGGAGCCTGCAATCGAACCTGCGCCTCCGACGCGGACTGCATCGCGGGACACCCGTGCGTCTCGTCGGTGGTGGGCGGGATGACCGTCGGGCAGTGCAGCGGCAAGAAGGCGAACGGGCAGGTCTGCGCCGCCGCGGCCGAGTGCGCCTCGGCCGCGTGCGTGGACGGGGTGTGCTGCGAGTCGGCGTGCACGGGTCCTTGCCGGTCCTGCGGGCTCGCGGGCTCGCTCGGCCGCTGCATGAACGCCGCCGCCGGCACCGCCGATCCGCGCAAGACCTGCGTCGACCAGGGAAAGGCTGCCTGCGGCGCGAACGGGCTGTGTGACGGGGGGGGCGCCTGCCAGAAGTATCCGGCCGGGACCGCCTGCGCCGGCGAGAAGTGCAGCGGTGGAACCTACACGCCGGCCGCCACCTGCACCGCCGCCGGGCAGTGCGCCACACCCACGACGCGCGGCTGCAGTCCGTTCGTCTGCACGGGGACCAAGTGCTTCGCCAACTGCTCCACCAGCGCCGAGTGTGCCGCGGGCTTCGTCTGCACCAACGGCTCGTGTGGGCTCAAGAACAACGGCCAGGCGTGCAGCGCGGGCTCCGAGTGCAGCTCGACCCACTGCGCGCAGGGGGTCTGCTGCGACACCACCTGCAAGGGGGCCTGCACCGCCTGCAACGTCGGGGGCAGCGTCGGCACCTGCCGGGCCGTCAGCGACGGCACCCCCGATCCCCAGGGTGTCTGCGCCGCCAGCGCGCAATCGCCCTGCGGCCAGACGGGGATGTGCCGGGCCGGGGCCTGCGCGGTGCGCGCCGCCGGCACGGCCTGCGGAGCCGCCACGTGCAATGGCTTCTTCAGCGTCACCCCCGCCCCCATCTGCGACGGCGCGGGAGCCTGCCAGCCATCCGCTCCGCAGTTCTGCTCGTTCTTCGGCTGCCTCAACGGCGCCTGCCGCTGAGGCGGGCGACGGCCCGTCCCGAGAAGGTTCGTCACGACCCGTGACCGTGATCGTGGCCGGCCCCCTGATCGTGGGCCGTGCACGTGAACGTGATCCCCCCCGTGATCGCGATCGTGACCGAATGGCGGTTCAAGTGGTCGCAGGATGCCGATCGCGCAGGATTCTCGCGTGATCCGCACGGCATCTCACGAAGCTACCCAGTCGACCACGCCCACGGTTGCGTTGACGTTCACGTGCACGTCAACGACCATGGGCACGGCCACGGCAACGATCACGCCGACCATCACGGCCACGGGGCGTGACGGGCTCTAAGGAATCACGAGCTCGTGGCGACAGTCGTGGGAGCAGCCGTCGCCGTCGAGGGTGTTGCCGTCGTCGCATTGCTCGACCGGGGAGGCCACCACGCCGTCGCCGCAGGTCGAGTGGCAGGCGCTCGAGCTCGGCGCGAAGCCAGTCAGGGTCAACTTGAAGTTCGAGCCGGCGCTGTGGCGCTCGGCGTGGAACAGCGCGAGCTCGTAGAGCCCGCCTGGGGTGAGGCCCCAGGCGGCAGCATTTCCGTCCACGCTCAACGTGCGCTCGGTGCGGGTGTGCAACCCTCCGACGTCGAGCGCCAGGTGCCGGTTGAGAAAGATCCACATGTCGTCGTCGCCGCTGAAGACCAGGGACTCGCCCCCCCGGTACTGCAGGAAGTAGCGAATCTCGGTGGTGAACCCGAAGTTGTGCAGGCCCCCGTCGTTGATCGTGGCGTCGGCCATGGCGGGAGCCTCGCGCGCCGGCGGCAGGGTCCATGCCTGACCGTCGATCGGATAAAAGCCCATGGTCCCCGAGTCATAGATGTAGTCCCCGGCGGCCGTCCGGGGCAAGCGAAGCACGCCGGCGATGGGGATGTTGACGCCCGGTGTGTCGTGGTACCACGCATCGAAGTTCGCCGCCGTGGTGAGTTGCTGATCGTACGGGCACAGCGGAGTGATCCCGGGCGCGGTGCAGCGGCCGTCCATGATGGGCTTCCCGGTCGGATCGAGGACAGGCTTGACCAGCATCGGCGTCACCCCCATCCCGCCGAAGCGCTCGAAGTCGGGGTGGCGGACGCCCCCGCCGATCGGAAAGCTGATGAAGTCCCGGTAGACCACCCGCAGGGCGAGCTCCGCGGGAGGACTCTCGGCATCGGCCCTGCAAGTCCACCCCGGCTCGATCGTGCAGTCGTGCGCGCACCCGTCGCCGTCGGACTGGTTCCCGTCGTCACAGGCCTCCGGAAGGAGCGTGAGCCCGTCCCCGCACTTCGACCCGCAGGTCCCCGAGGTGCAGTCCGGCTCGAGGCTGCAGCTGGCGGAGCAGCCATCGCCATCGATCTGGTTGCCATCGTCACACGCCTCGGCTCCTTCGGTGCGTCGATCGCCGCACACCGTCTGGTGGCATGCGGCGGGCGCATCGCAGACCCATCCTGGCTCGACCTGGCAGGCCAGGGAGCACCCGTGGCCGACGCTGGGCGGATCGCATCGTTCGCTCCCGCCGAGCACGCCGTCGCCACACTTGACCTGGTAGATGCACGGCAAGCCTGGCATGGGGCACGCGAAGTCCGGCTCGATGCGGCGGCAGTCGCGGGAGCACCCGTCCTGGTCGCGCTGGTTGCCGTCGTCGCAGGCCTCCCCGGGATCGAGGCGCCCGTTGCCGCACGCCATCGTTCCCACGGCCTCGCGCGGGGCGAGCTCGAAGCCCGCGTCGAGGTCCGCGGAGGACGACGCGTCGAGGCCCGGGGAGCCAGCGTCGGGCCCGCGCACGGCTCCCGGGAGTGTCGGGTCTGCTACCGGGGTGGGGTGAATCGAAGGGCACCCGCCAGCGGCGAACGCCGCCAGCGCGCAGCCAATCGCGAGCTTTCTCTGCCGTGGACCGAATCCAGTTGTTCGAAGCGACACCTGTCTCCCCGGCTCGACAGCCAGTCGCGACGATTCTAACGCACCTGGGGCGGGTCTGGCCGATTTCGCTTCAGCCGGTGGTGGTCACAAGCAACACAGGGTCTGTGCCCCGGTGGCCGTGAGCTCGCCGCTCATCGGCGCCACCGCGCGGCAGGTGGGTCCCACCGGCGTTCCGCTGAAGGCCACGCCGGGCGACAAGATCCCCGTCGGGCCGGCCACGCACAGCCGGGGGCTGCTGCTGCGGAGGTAGCCGGTCACGCCCCGGCAGATGGAGTCGCCGTCGACGGCGATCAACATTGAATTGCAGTCCCCGCCGGTGGGGGCCGAGCAGCTGCAGGCGCCGCAGCTGCGACCATCGACGAACCCGGTGTACCAGACGCTTTGGCGTAGACCCGCCGGGCAGGTCTGTGCGCCGTCGAGGAGAGCACAAGTTCCGGCGGCGGCGACCTCACGGGGGACGCAGGCCTGTCCGGCGGGGCAACCGCCGCCGGCCCGGGGGATGCCGCAGAACTTCGCGCCCGTGGTCCAGATCGGAGTGCCCTTGGTCGGGGTGCCGGTGGGGGCGCACGCTCCGCTGAGCTTGGCCTGGAATGGGTCCATCTGGAAGCCGAACAGGGCTCCGGTCGACGAGGCCGCCCAGTCCGGAACGAGGCAACCCGGCGCGGTCGAGTCGACCGTGCCGGCGGCGGCGCGACCGGGCGCGGACGGATTGCCGCAATCGGCGGCCGTATCGAAGCTGGACAGGGTGGTCGAGCAGGCGATGGCCGCGGTCCCGGCGGTACACGCGCAGCCCGTGCAGCCGGCCGCGATCAAGCCCCCGTCGAGGACCTTGCCGGTCGGCGCATACGCAGGGCAGGTGGCACCGGCGACGAGGGAGTTTCCGAGCGGGCCGAGCTTAGGATCGACGGACACGCACTCGGTGATCGGGGAGCAGGCGTCGTCGGCGCAGTCGACGTTGCCGTTGCAGTCGTTGTCGATGCCGTCGGAGCAGTCTTCCTGGCCGGTCGGGAGGCACGGTCCTCCTCCCGCGCCTCCCGCGCCTCCCGCGCCTCCGCCCATGCTCCCGCCGCCGGCCCCGGCCGCGCCGGCGCCACCCCCGGGCGCTCCCGTGCCCGCTCCCGCCGCGCCCCCGCTCCCGGCTCCCGCGAGACCGCCGCTTCCCCCCGCACCGACGAGACCCCCGTTCCCGCCGCCGCTCGTGCCGGCGCTCCCGCCTGGACTTCCGCCCGAGCTCGAACCGCCGAAGGCCTGGCCGCCGGTCGCCGCCCTGGCGGTGTCGCTGTCGCTCCCGTCCGCGTCGCCGCCGTCTCCCGCTCCCGCGTCGGATGCGGGCGTGTCCCGGCCGGCGCCGGCGTCGGTCGTGAAGTCGAGCTCGAGGCTCGAGCAGGAGGGCGCGAGCGTCTGGCGCGCCGAGCGAGTCCCGACGGGATTCGCGCCGGCCCAGGCGGTGACGACCACCACCACCTCCGCCCCGGCCGGATAGCCCTTCGGGAAATCCACCTCGACCCCTCCGCCCGCGCGGTTGCCGGGCGCGAGCGCCAGCTCCCCCGGGGCCAGGGATGATGCCCCATTCACCGCGAGGTCGATCGACAGACGGTCGATTCCGTCGGCCGCCGACAGCCGGATGGTGAGAAACACGGTCCCGGTCCGGCAGGGGCGGATCTGTCCGCAACCGAGCTGACCGACGAGGCTCGCGACCGCGAGGATCCCGACGAGCAGGACGAGGACCAGCGCGGGCCGTCGCGGAGCTGAGGTTGGGGAAGTCAATTGGCGTTGACGATTCCGAGGGTGGCCTTCGGATCCTGATCTCCGGACCGCGAGAGCAGCAGCGCGGTGCCACCGGCGACCACCGCGACGGTCGCCGCCAGGATCACCCAGAAGGCCGGCCTGGCCGTGAGGGCCGAGGGACCTGCCGCCATCGGCGCGGTGGCGGCTCGGGCCGGCGCGCCGAGGCCGAGCGCCGGCGGGCCAGCGGGAGACCCCGGATCCGCCGGGACCAGGCGGGGCGCCAGGGAGACAGCGGGCGCGTCGGGCGACAACCGGTCACCGGTCAGCGACCCGGCCGCACCCACGCCCCCGGCCACGCCCTGCGGGGCGGACGGCGTTTCCCCGATGGGCGACACGGCAACTGGGGGCGCGGGGCCCTCGGCGCTCTGCGCCGCCTCGAGACGGGCGATGTGCTGACGCGCATCCTCCGAATTCAGCGCCTCGCCACCGTAGAGCCGCAGGTAGTTGCGATACAGCTCGATGGCCCGCGCGCTCCGCCCCGCCAGCCGGCAGGCCTGCGCGGCGTTGTACAGCAGCGCGGGATCGGGCTTGAGCTCGAAGGCCGCCTCGTACTCGCGGGCCGCCTCGTCATACTTGCCGAGCCCGAAGGCCGCCGTGGCCTTCTCGTAGTGCCGGCGTGCATCCAGCTTCTCGGCCGCGGCTGGACGCGGGCTCGCGAGGGCGATGCCGAGGACGACGGCCATGGTGCATGCAACCAGAGCATTGGGGCTCGACATGGCTCATGGAGAGCGTACACCAACAGCCCCGGCGGGTCGATCGGGGGCCCCGCGGGCGCACGCCCGCGGGGCGTGGGGCCGAGCTCAGCGGGCGGCGGGGGAGCCGGTGACGTGCGCGATGCCCTGGTCGCGGTGCGCCCGGTCCTGCTCGAGCTCCGATTCCAGGCTCGGATAGCGCTCCACGAGCGACAGGTGGTAGGCGATGAGGCGCGCGTGGTAGCGCAGCGCCATGGCGAGAAAATCGGCGATGGGGGCCGGCATGCGCTCCCGCACCAGCACGAAGCCCGCCCCCACCAGCCACAGCAGGCTGCCCGCGACGGACAGCACCGCGGCCAGCAACAGGGCGGGCAGGCTGTACACGATTCGCAGCAGCACGGACGGCCCGGTTGGCACCCCGCCGAGCTCGACCTGAAAGTCCACCGGGGCCTGCCCGCCCGGATCGAACGAGGGCAGCACGTCGGTCAGGAGCCACAGGTACGCGTAGGCGCCGGTCAACCAGCGCAGCACGCGCACCAGGCGGGGTCCCTCCTCCACCAGGTAGGCCGAGCCCCCGCGGCGCAACACCAGCATCGCCACCACCGCCGGCAGGCCGAGGTACAGCATCCAGTACACCGACGACAGCCCGATGAGCCCGATGGCGACCAGCAACACGAGCCGGATGACCACGTGAATGCGCTCGAGCCGAGGCGCGCGCTCGACACCAAGTTGAACTGGGTGATGAACCGGGTGAATGGACATGGTGAGACCTCCTGCTTGCGGCTTGCAACCGTGCACGCCCGCACCTCGACCATACCAAGCTCTCCGGCTCGGGCCCGCTGCGACCGGCCAGATCCCGTGATTCCAGCACCGGCGGCCTGGGATCGGGCCCCGATGTGACGGGACGTCACCGGCTTGTTGGCAATCGGTTGCTCTCGGTCACCTCGCAGGTGGCCCCGACCATCCTCCAGGCGCTGGGGCTCGATCCCGAGAGCTTGAAGGCCGTCCGCCTCGAAGGGACGCCGATTCTCCCCGGCTTCTGATTGAACCGGGGACGTGGCTGTTTCATTGCATCGGGGACGTGGCTCGCTGCCGCTCGCACGTCCCCGCGCCCCTCTCGCTCCGCGCGGCAAAGCCGCGCTACGCTCGCTTGAACAGCGGGAGGTGAACAAGACTTCGCGGCCCCCGATGAAGTGGGACCCCTCTCCCTAGCCCCCCGCTTCGCGGAGGGAGGGGACAGGAGGGGAGGTGGAGCCGAGCCCCGCCCCTCGATCTCATCCCCCTTGCCCCGCGGAGCGGGGAGAGGGTCAGGGAGAGGGGCCCCACTTCACTCCAGCCCGCCCGGCCGCCGGTCAGGAGAGGTCGCTGCGGCGCACCCGCGAGACGTGCCGGATGTCCTCGCCGGTCAGGATGAAGATCACCCGCTCGGCGATGTTGGTGGCGTGGTCCCCGATGCGCTCGATGTACTTGGAGATGGCCTGGATCCGGGTGGCCCGGAAGATGTTGTCCGGGCTCTCGCGCATCCGCCCGAGCACGTCGTTGAAGATCTGGGTGTAGTACGCGTCCACCACCTCGTCCTTGTCGATGGCCCGCGAGGCCCGCGCCGGATCCTGGTTCTCGAGGGCCGCCAGCGCCTCGCGCAGCATCTCGCGCGCCGTGGTCATCATGCGCAAGAGGTCGTCGTACGGGGTGAGGGCCGCCTCGTGCCCGAGCTCCACCACCCGCGCCGCGATGCTGACCCCGAGATCGCCGATCCGCTCGAGATCGATGACCAGCTTGAGGGCCGAGGTGAGGAGCCGCAGGTCGCCGGCCACCGGCTGGCGACGCACCAGGATCTCGAGGCACAGGTGGTCGATCTCCATCTCCATCGAGTCGGTCTGCTTGTCACCGACGATGATCTGGTTGCCGAGGGCGGTGTCCCGCTCCTGCAGGGCCCTCCCGCTCTCCTCGAGGACCTGGTCCACGTGGCGGCCCATCCCGAAGATGCGCTGGCGGACCGCCTCGAGCTCGGACTCGAACTCGTGGCTGGTGTGCTGTCGCATGCTCATCCGAACCGTCCGGTGATGTACTCCTCGGTCTGCCGCTCGGTGGGCTTGGTGAAGACCCGCTTGGTCTCCCCGAACTCGATCAACCGCCCGAGGTACATGAACGCCGTGTAGTCCGAGACCCGCGCCGCCTGCTGCATGTTGTGGGTCACGATCGCGATGGTGTAGTCGGCCTTGAGCTCGGTGATGAGCTGCTCGATCTTCTGCGTGGAGATGGGATCGAGGGCCGAGGCCGGCTCGTCGAGCAGCAAGACCTCCGGCTTCACGGCCACCGCCCGGGCGATGCAGAGGCGCTGCTGCTGTCCACCCGACAGGGCCGTCCCCTCCTGGCGCAGCTTGTCCTTGACCTCGGTCCAGAGGGCCGCCTTCTCCAGCGCCCACTGCACCCGCTCCTCCATGTCGGTGCGCGACAGCCGCTCGTACAGGCGCACCCCGAAGCTGATGTTGTCCTGGACCGACATGGGGAACGGGGTCGGCTTCTGGAAGACCATCCCGACCTTGGCCCGCAGCAGGTTGACGTCGTCGGCGCGCTCGAGCAGGTTGCGGCCGCCGAGCATGATCTTCCCCGTGGCGTGCTGCCCCGGGTAGAGCTCGTAGATGCGGTTGAGGGTCCGCAGCAAGGTGGACTTGCCGCAGCCGGAGGGCCCGATGAACGCCGTGACCTGGCGATCGTGGATGTCGAGGTCGATGTCGTGCAGGGCCTTGTACTTCCCGTAGAAGAAGCTCAGGCCCCGGATCTCCAGCTTGGCGTCAGCCAGGGTGGCGGTGCCGGCGACCCTGTTTCGGTCGCTGTCGGCGTGGGGATGCCCAGCCGCCGCGTTTCGGAGCGATGCCGACCCGGACCCCGAGGTCGAGGCTCCGGGCAAGTTGTGACTGTGCGTGGACTCGGGTCCGGATGTTTCCATGGATTGCCTCACGATCGGTTCTGCGAATCTGCGGATCTGCGGGTGCTCAATTGCTGCGGGTCCGCCGCAACAGGAAGCGGGCGACGATGTTGATGACGAGGATGGTGACGGTGATGAGCAGCGCGCCCGCCCAGGCCAGGTGCTGCCAGTCGTCGTAGGGGCTCATCGCGAACTGGAAGATCACCGCCGGCAGGTTGGGGAAGGGCCGACTCATGTCGGTGCTCCAGAACTGGTTGTTGAGGGCCGTGAACAGCAACGGGGCGGTCTCTCCGCTCACCCGGGCCATGGCCAGCAGCACGCCGGTCATGATGCCCGGCAGGGCGCTGCGGTAGACGACCACCATGGTGACCTTCCAGCGCGGCGCCCCGAGCGCCGCCGCCGCCTCGCGCAGCCCGTCCGGCACGAGGCGCATCATGTTCTCGGTGGTGCGCACCACCACCGGCAGCACGATCAGCGCCAGCGCCAGCGCACCGGCCCAGCCCGAGAAGTGTCCGGCGCGCACCACCACCAGGGCGTAGACGAAGACCCCCACGATGATCGACGGGGCGCTGAGCAGGATGTCGTTCACGAAGCGCACGATCGCGCCGAGGCGGGAATGGCGCCCGAACTCGGCGAGGTAGGTCCCGGCCAGGATGCCCGCCGGAGCGCCCATCCCGACCCCCGCCGCGGTCAGGATCACGCTGCCGAGGATGGCATTGGCGAGGCCTCCGTTGGCGCCGGGCGGCGGGGTCGCCTCCACGAACAGACGGGGACTGATCCAGCGCAGCCCGCTGCCGAACAGAGTCCAGAGCAGCCAGCCGAGCCAGAACAGCCCGAAGAGCGTGGCCAGCACCGACAGGGTCAGCCCTATCCGGTTCACGAGCTGGCGCTTGGTGTAGAGGAGGTTGAGCTGCCGGCTGTCCTTGTGCAGGCTGACGCTCATGTGCGTTCCCCCTCGCGGGCCCGCAGCCGCATCAGCATCAGCCGCGCGGCCACCAGGACCACCAGCGTGAGCACGAACAGCACGAGCCCGAGCGCCAGCAGAGAGGACGTGTAAAGCGGCGTGACCGCCTCGGTGAACTCGTTGGCCAGGGTCGACGAGATGGTGTTGCCCGGCATGAACAGCGACAGATGGATGTCGTGGGCGTTCCCGATGACGAAGGTCACCGCCATGGTCTCGCCGAGGGCGCGCCCGAGCCCGAGCATGATGCCCCCGATGACGCCCACGCGGGTGTAGGGCAGCACCACCTGCCACACCACCTCCCAGGTGGTGCACCCGAGCGCGTACGCCGACTCGCGCAGCGCGGGCGGCACCGTCTCGAAGACGTCCCGCATGACCGCGGTCATGAAGGGAATGATCATGATCGCCAGGATCAAGCCGGCGGTCAGCATGCCGATCCCCATGGGCGCCCCTTGAAACAGGGCTCCCACCATCGGCCAGGACCCGAGGTGCTCGGTCAGCCAGGGTTGCAGGTGCGCCGAGAACACCGGCGCGAACACGAACAACCCCCACATCCCGTAGATGATGCTGGGGATGGCGGCCAGGAGCTCGATGGCCACCCCGATCGGGCGCTTGAGCCAGCGCGGGGCGAGCTCGGTGATGACGAGGGCGATGCCAAAGCTGACCGGAACCCCGACCGCGAGCGCGATGATCGAGGTGATCACCGTGCCGTAGAGGGGAGCCAGCGCCCCGAAGCGCTCGGTGACCGGGTTCCACTCCTTGCTGGCGAGGAAGCCGAGCCCGAAGGTCTTGAGCGCTGGCCACGCCCCCACGACCAGCGTCACCAGCATGCCGAACACCGAGACCAGGACCAGGACGGCGAAGAACTGCGTCGTCCCACGGAAGAACCGGTCCCCCGGGCTCTGCGCGCGCGCGACCACCGCCCGGGGCGGGACCGGCGGCTCCGCCGGGGGGACCGTGGGCGGATCGAGCGGCCCGCCCCCGAAGTCGGAGCCGGGCTCCGCTGAGCCCGCGCCCGCATTGCGGGCGACGGCGCCGAGACCGCTCACGTCAGAACCCCGTGGTTCGAGCTCGCTGGGTTCTTCATGACGGGCCCGAGGTGTCCGAGCGCGCTCACGCGCCGACTACTTGACCGCCTGCTTGGCCGCAGCCGCTGGGGCCGCCGCCGCCGGCGCCTTGTCGGCCGGCCACAGCTTCTCTCCGGCGGCGTCCTTGAGATCCTTCTCCCAGCTCTTCTCGACCAGGTCCACCACGCTCGTCGGCATGGGGATGTACCCGAGCTCCTTGGCGGCGGCGTTCCCGTTGCGGTAGCTCCAGTCGAAGAAGCGCAGCACCGCACGACCGGTGGCTCCGTCCTTCTGCTGCCGGTGGACGAGGACGAACGACGCGCCGGTGATCGGCCAGGCGCCCGTGCCCGGTTGATCGGTGAGGACCACGTAGAAGCCCTTGGCCTTGGCCCAGTCCGCGCCCTTGGCGGCGGCCTGGACGGCGTCGTCGGTGGGCTCGACGAAGGCGCCCTCGTGGTTCTTGAGCTTGGCGTGCGCGATGTGGTTCTGGCTGGCGTAGGCGGACTCGACGTAGCCGATGGCGCCATTGATGCGCTGGACGTAGGAGGCCACGCCCTGGTTCCCCTTGCCGCCGACACCGGTCGGCCAGGCCACCGACTTGTCGCTGCCCACGGCCTTGGCCCAGTCCGGGCTGACCTTGGCCAGATAGTTGGTGAAGATCCAGGTGGTTCCCGAGCCGTCCGAGCGGTGGACCACGGTCACCGCCACGTCGGGAAGCTTGAGGCCGGGGTTGCTCTGGACCAGGCGCGGGTCGTTCCACTTGGCGACCTTGCCGAGGAACAGATCCGCGAGGACGTCCGGGGTCAGCTTCAGCTCGCCGGCCTTGACGCCGGCCAGGTTGATGACCGGGACCACGCCCCCCATGACCACCGGGAACTGGATGAGCCCGGCCTTGTCGAGCTCCTCGGGCTTGAGGGGCGCGTCCGATGCCCCGAAGTCCACCGTGCCCTCGGTGATCTGCTTGATCCCACCGCCCGAGCCGATGGCCTGGTAGTTCAGCTTGACCTGGGTGTCCTTCGAGTAGGTGTCGGCCCACTTCGAGTAGACCGGATACGGAAAGGTGGCGCCTGCTCCCGAGATGGTGGTGGCATCCGCCGCGCGGGCGGTGGCGCCCGGCAAGACGAGGCCGAGCGCGAGCGCGGTCAGGGTCGAGGCGGCCAGAAGACCGTTCGATCTGGTTGTGAGATGGGTCATGGGGTAGTCCTTTCGTCCGGTTTCCCGCGGCTCGGCATCCGCCGCCGGGCGCCTCGTCGAGGTCCGGTCCGGGTGCGCGCCGCGGCTGCACGTGGGATTTGGGCTGACAGCCAGGCGCGAGGGAGTCTGCTCCGCGCAGGTCGAGATCGTGCTTCAATCCGGTGACAAAACGGGGGCGAATGTGGCCGCGACATGGCGGATTGCGGCGCCTCCGGCTCAGGGCCCTCGAGCCCGTCCTCGTCCCCCCATCGGGTCCCGGGACGAGCACCAGCACGGAGACACACGAGGACGAAGACAAGGACGGGCCTGTCTCGCTCGCGGAGACCTTAGTCGAGCGGAGACCCCTGTTTCTTCCTAGACTCCCGGCCGGATGTCCCCTGCCCCGAAGCCGCTGCCGCGCCTCCTGCGCTTCGTCCGCCCCTACTGGAGGCCCGCGCTGGCGGCCTTGACGCTGCTCGCCATGCTCGTGGTCCTCGATCTCGCCATCCCGCGGCTCATCCAGCGGATCATCGACCAGGGGATCGCCCTCGGCAATCGCCGGGTGGTGGCCGAGACCGCGCTCCTCATGCTCGGGATCTCGGTGGCGAGCACCTTCATCGCCATCGGAAACAACGTCTACTCGGTCCGGGTCGGCGAGGGCGTGGCCCGCGATCTGCGCGAGGCCATCTTCCTGCGGATCCAGAGCTTCTCGTACGGCAACCTCGACCGCCAGAACACCGGTCAGCTCCTCGTTCGCCTCACCAGCGACGTGAACGCGCTCAAGACCCTGACCCAGATCTCCCTGCGCATCGGGACCCGTGCGCCCCTCATGATCGTGGGGAGCCTGGCCCTCATGATCCGCACCAGCCCTCGCCTGGCGCTGGCCCTCGCGCCGGTGCTGGTGGTCACCTCGTTGCTGATCGGCTTCTTCATCGTCCGGACCGAGCCGCTGTTCCGCACGGTGCAGGGCAAGCTCGATGCCCTGAACGGCGTGCTGCAAGAGAACATCTCCGGGGTTCGCCTGGTGAAGTCGCTGGTCCGGGGCCAGTTCGAGAACCAGCGGTTCGAGGTCGCCAACGAGGAGTTGACCCTCCGGTCGGTGGTGGTGATGCGCTTCATGTCGGGGATGATGCCGGCGCTCACCTTGTGCATCAACGTCGGCCTGGTGGTGGTGATCTGGGTCGGGGGGCTCGATGCCATCCGGGGCCGCCTGTCGGTCGGACAGATCGTGGCCTTCACGAACTACATGCTCAGCACCATGACCCCGCTCGTGATGATGACGCTGCTGTCGAACACCTGGGCGGCGGGGCTGGCGTCGGCCGCGCGCGTGCAGGAGGTGCTCGGGACCTCGCCGGAGGTGGTGGATGCTCCGGACGCGCGCGCCCTGCCGCCGGAGACCCCTCCCGACGTGGCCTTCGACCACGTGTGGTTCACTTACCACGGCGAGGGCAACGAGCCGGTCCTGCGTGACATCGACCTGCTGGTCGAGCCCGGGAAGACCATCGCCATCCTGGGGGCGACCGGTGCCGGCAAGTCGAGCCTGGTACAGCTCATCCCGCGCTTCTACGACGCCACCCGGGGGGTGGTGCGCTTCGGCGGGGGGGACGTCCGTGGCTGGACCCAGTCGAGCCTGCTCGCCCGCATCGGGATCGTCCCCCAGGAGTCGCTGCTGTTCTCGGGCACCGTGGCGGAGAACCTCCGCTACGGCCGGCCCGACGCCAGCGACGGCGAGGTCAAGGCGGCGGCCGAGGCGGCCCAGGCGGCCGGATTCATCGCCGAGCTCCCGGGGGGCTACGGGGCGCGCGTCGAGGCGCGCGGGGCCAACTTCTCGGGTGGCCAGAAGCAGCGGCTGGCCATCGCCCGCGCCCTGATCGTCGATCCGGACGTGCTGATCCTCGACGACAGCACGAGCGCGGTGGACGTGGAGACGGAGATCAAGATCCAGGACGCGCTCGCGCGGCGCCGGCCCGGGACCACCACCTTCGTGGTGGCCCAGCGCATCAGCACCGTCCTCAACGCCGATCGCATCGTGGTCCTCGATGGGGGGCGGCTCGTGGCGTCCGGCACCCACCTCGAGCTGATGGCGACGAGCGCGGTCTACCAGGAGATCTTCGAGACGCAGCTCGGCGGCGGGATCGTCGAGGAGGCCGAGGCGGCCGAGGCGGCCGAGCTGCAGGCCAGCGCCGCCGGTCCCCGGGGAGGCGCATGAGTCGGCCAGGCGAGGCGCTGGCCAGCCAGGCGGCCGTGACGGCCCAGGCGGCGCGGGCGGCCCTGGGTCCGGTCGGGCCGCGCCCCGGGGGGCGAATCGAGAAGGCCCGGGATCCGCGCGGGACCCTGCGGCGGCTCGGCGCGGAGTTTCGTCCGTTCCAGGCGCGCCTGTCGCTGGTGGCCGGCTGCGTGGTCGCCTATGCGCTGCTCGGTCTCGGCGGCCCCTACCTCATGGGGCGCGCGATCGATCGCTTCATCGTCGAGAAGGACGCCCGCGGGCTGGCCCGGACCGCCGTGTGGATGCTGCTCACGTACCTCCTCGGCAACGGCTTCCAGTTCGTGTCCAGCTGGCTGATGTCGGAGCTGTCTCAGCGGGTGCTCAAGAACCTGCGGCGGCGCCTGTTCGGGCACGTCCAGGAGCTGCCCATCGCCTTCTTCGACCGGCGACCCGCCGGCGAGATCATGAGCCGGCTCACCAACGACATCGATGCCATCAACCAGGCGGTGGCCCAGAACATCACCGCTCTTCTGGCCAGTGTCCTGTCGATGGTGGGGATCCTGGTCGCGATGTTCGTGCTCGATCGCTGGCTGGCCCTGGCGTCCCTGCTGGTCGTGCCCATCATGTTCTGGTTCACGCGCTTCGTGGCGGTCTACACCCGGCGCGGCTTCCGGGACCTGCAGCGGGCGCTCGGCGGGCTCAACGGCGTGGTGGAGGAAGCCATCAGCGGTCAGAAGGTGATGCGGGCCTTCCGTCGCAGCCACACGGCGCTCGCGAGCTTCCGGGAGCACAACGCCGAGGTCTACCGGGTGTCCATCACCGCCAACACCTACGCGCTCCTGCTGATGCCGCTGACGGCGGTGCTCGGCAACCTGTTCGTGATCGTCCTGGCGGGGCTCGGCGGCTGGCTGGCCCTGCGCGGCCTCGTCACCGTCGGGGTCATCGCGACCTTCATCAACTATGGTCAGAACTTCGTCAACCCGCTGCGCCAGCTGTCGAACCTCTACAACACCATCCAGGCGGCCCTGGCGGGCGCCGAGCGGGTCTTCGAGACGCTGGACGAGCCCGCCGAGATCGACGACGGCGACCCGGCCCGGTCCGGGGCCGACCAAAGGCCCGGCGCAGGCCCCGGCGACAGTGGCCGCGCGCCCGGTGCGCGACGGGATCCGGACATGCGGGTCGCGGTGCGTGGGGAAGTTCGATTCGAGCACGTCTCCTTCGGCTACCGCCCGGGCCTGCGGACCATCGAGGACATGTCCCTCGAGGCGCGTCCGGGGGAGGTGGTGGCGCTGGTGGGCCCGACCGGGGCAGGCAAGACGACCATCGTGAACCTGCTGACGCGCTTCTACGAGATCGACGCCGGGCGCATCACCATCGATGGCGTCGACATCCGCACCCTCGGTAAGGCGGAGCTGCGTCGCCGGCTCGGCATCGTGCTTCAGGACACCTTTCTGTTTCCGGAAACCGTCATCGAAAACCTCCGCTACGGTCGCCTCGGGGCGACCGATGCCGAGGTCATGAAGGCCGCCGAGGACGCCGAGGCGGACGGCTTCATCCGGCAGCTGCCCCACGGGTATCACACGGTCCTGTCCGAGCGCGCGGGAAACCTGAGCCAGGGGCAACGCCAGCTGCTGTCCATCGCCCGCACGCTGCTGGCCGACCCGGCCATCCTGATCCTCGACGAGGCCACCAGCAGCGTCGACACCCGGACCGAGGCGCGGATCAAGCGCTCCCTGGTGCGGCTCATGCGCAACCGCACCAGCTTCGTCATCGCGCACAGATTGAGCACCATCCGGGATGCCGGCCAGGTGCTGGTCATCGAGCACGGGCGGATCGTCGAGCGGGGAACCCACGCCGAGCTCATGGCCGCGCACGGAGCGTACCACCGGCTCTACGTCAGCCAGTTCAAGGGTCACGCGCTCTAGCGAGCGAACGGGCGAACGAGCGGGGAGCGCCAGAAGTGCGTCGGCCCGCGCTTTTGCGGGGCCCTGGCGTGTTACCCGCGAAACGCCGGAACCCCGGTGACGGCGCCGGCGGTAACGCCGTTGCCTCTGCTGTCGGTGTCCGGTTAGCTGCTCGGCGCCGCGGCTGGCCTCGATCGGCCGGTCGGTGTCGTCAATCCTTCGGCTGGTGCGCACGTGCCGTGGTTGGCACGTAATTCGCTTACGTGATCGTTCGTCGGGAGTCGATCGGCCGGAAAGCGCGCTCGGGGCAGGAAATTGCGCAACATGCGCGCGGACCCGGCCGAAATAGAGATTCATTTCTGCCACACAAGGGTGCCAGGACGTTCGCCGCTCGTAGTACCCGACAACTTAAAGCCGAGACGGTGCCGCGCTGGAGGGAGAACCGGTCGTGAATTCAAGACGTCTGAGAGCTTATGAGGACTTTTTTCAAGCCTTCCAGCGGGTGGTGGACATCGTGTGCATCGTCTTCGCACACGGCCTCGCATGCGCGGTGTACGGGATGCAATGGCGGCGGGACCTCGGCAATGCCACGGTGCTGGCCATCGTCGTCTTCAGCATCGTCACCGAGCTGATGGGGGTCTACCGCCAGACGAACGGCGAGCAACCCCAGATGACGGCGAGGCCGGTCATGTTCGCATGGCTCATCACAGCGGCGGTGCTGGCCATCTCGATGTTTGCCACCAAGACCTCGAATCAGTTCTCGCGGGTCATCTCCTTTGGGTGGCTCGTCGGAGCGGCGGCGACCCTGGTCGGCTGGCGACTGGTCGGGCGCACGATCCTCGGGACCCTGTTCGCCAGTGGTCGTGCCTCCCGGCAAGCCGCCATCGTCGGGGCGACCGAGAGCGGGGAGCGCCTGTGCGAGCAGATCCGGGATCGTCCGTGGCTCGGCCTCGAGATCGCCGGTATCTACGACGACCGTTCGGCCGAGCGACGCCACACCTTCGCGACCTCTCCCTGCCGGCACGTGGGCGGCACGGCCGAGTTGCTCGAGGCGTGTCGGGCTGGACGGATCGAGGTGGTCTACGTGGCTTTGCCCCTCCGGGCCGAGGCCCGGATCGCCGAGTTGCTGCGCGCGCTCGCCAATACCACGGCCACCGTGTACCTGATTGCGGACTTCCTGTCCTACGATCTGCTCTGCGCGCGCTGGACCAGCGTCGGAACCTCGCCGCTCATCAGCGTGCACGACACACCGTTCCGGGGGACGTCGGCCTGGCTGAAGCGCGTGGAGGACGTGCTGGCGGGGCTCGCGATCCTCGTCCTCATCTCGCTGCCTCTGCTGGTCATCGCCGTGATGGTCAAGCTCACGTCGCCTGGGCCGGTGTTCTTCCGCCAGCGGCGCTATGGCCTCAACGGCAAGGAGATCCGGGTTCTCAAGTTCCGCACCATGTCGGTCTGCGAGGACGGCCCGAAGGTCTTGCAGGCGGTTCGCAACGATCCGCGGGTGACGCCCTTCGGCAAGTTCCTGCGCCGCACCTCGCTCGACGAGCTTCCGCAGTTCCTGCAAGTCGTGACCGGCGAGATGTCGATCGTGGGCCCGCGGCCGCATGCGGTGGCGCACAACGAGCAGTACCGGTCGTTGATCCCGGGCTACATGCTCCGGCACAAGGTGAAGCCGGGGATCACGGGCTGGGCCCAGGTGAATGGATGGCGCGGGGAGACACCCACCATTCGCTGGATGAAGAAGCGGGTCGAGCACGATCTCGAGTACATCGAGAACTGGAGCTTCCTCTGGGATCTCAAGATCATCTTGATGACCATCGTGGGCCGGAAGAAGAGCCGCAACGCCTATTGATTCCGCGGGAATCGACGGGTCGGGAGGGAAGGGGCGGAGCTGTCGCGATGTCTTGACCGGGATGAAATACGTCCGATACGCGAAACGTGCTTGGCTGGGCCTCGAGCATGAGCCGCCTGACCCCTCTGTCGAAGACCATGATCGTGACCTTTCTGCTCGCGTCGGCCGCCGCCGCGGGGTACACGCGCCGTGGCTGGCTGGGGACGGTGGCGCGGATCAAGGTGGAGGTGGCGGGACCGGCCTCGCCAGCGGCGACGTCAGGGTCGGCGCCGGCCGAGGCCCGGGCGCCCATCCCCGTCACCACTCCGTTGCCGGGGCGCCGCACTGTGACGGTTGCACTCTCCCAGTGGCCGGGCCATCTTGCCCTGGTGGTGGGCAACGGGGGGCTCACCACCCAGGCCCAGTCGGCGGCCGCGGCCGAGGGGCTCGATCTCAAGATTGTGTTCATCGAGGATGCCCCAAAGAAGAACCAGGCGCTGCGCGAGGGGCAGGTCGATGCGGTCTGGGAGACGGTGGACGAGCTGCCCATCGCCCTCGGGGGATACAAGGCGGCCAGCGTCGACGTGCGGGCGTTCCTGCAGATCGACTGGTCGCGCGGGGGCGACGCCTGCGTGGCCACCGCCAACGTGAAGACCGTCGAGGACGTGCTCGGGCGGAAGTCAGCCGTCCTGATGTTCTCGCCCGACCACACCGTGTTCGAGTTCATGCTGACCAACTCCCGCCTGTCGACCGAGGACGTGGCGCGGGTTCGCCACGACACCAGCTTCTCGATGGACGACTTCACCTACGCGCGGATCCTGTTCGGGCAGGGCAAGATCGACGTGGCGTGCCTGTGGGAGCCGGACGTGACCCTGGCGCTGGCCAGTCGCCCAGGGGCCCATCGCCTGTTCTCCACTGCCGATGCCACCGAGCTGGTGGCCGACACGCTGGTGGCGCGCCGCGAGTTCCTCGATCTGTACCCGGATCTGGCGGTGAAGCTGGCGCGGGTCTGGTTCGCGGGGGTGCAGAAGGCCGAGGCGGATCGGCCGGCCGCCGCGAAGCTCATCGCCACGGTGTGCTCACGCTTCCGCGACGAGCTCGGATACGACGCGACCTTGAAGGCCTTCGACTGGGTGCGCTGGAGCGATCTCGGTGACAACGTGCGCCTGTTTGGCCTCGATGGCCAGGCGCCCGCCTTCGATCGCGTCTACAACCAGGCGGATGGGATCTGGATCAACTATCCGCAGGCCGAGATCAAGGATCGCTTCGCGCCGGCGGTGATCCGCGACGACCGGATCGTCCGGCGCATCTGGGAGGCCGAAGGCAGGAAGGTGCCGGCGGTGGCGGAGAGGTATCAGGCCAACGTGGCGTTGCGCGGACAGCCGCTCTTCACCAAGCCGGTCATCATCAACTTCCGGACCGCGCGCAGCGATCTGACCAGCGAGGACATGGCGGTCCTGAACCAGACCGTCGTGCCCCAGGTTCAGATGGCGCGCGGCATGTATATTCGCGTCGAGGGGAACACCGACGACGTGGGGGACGACGACTGGAATCGCACCCTGAGCGAGAAGCGGGCGGGGAGCATCGCGGAGTACCTGGTGAGTCGTGGGGTCAACCGCGACCGGCTGGTGGCGCGGGGCAATGGCTCGTCGAAGCCGGTGGCCAGCAACAAGACCGCCGCTGGACGGTTCCGCAACCGCCGCACCGAGATTCTCTTCATTCCGGCGACCGCAAGCGGAGGAGGCAACGGCAATGGCAACAACGGCAGTGGGATTCGCAACGGCAACGGCTAGACCCATGGGTCCGTCGACCGAGGATTCGGTGATGAAGGACGTGTTCTGGAATCAGTACAACCTGATCGTCCTCGGGGGGCTCGGCCTGTTCTCGCTGGCGTCGGAGTCGTTCGTGCCCCTGGTGGTGGCCGCGGTCGGCGAGGTGGTGTGGCTGGTCGTGGGGGCGCGGAGCGCGCGCTTTCGCGGCTGGGTGACCGAGCAGGCGCGTCTGCGGGAGGAGGAGCTGTGGGCCACCGAGGTCGAGGGGATCGCGGGAACGCAGGATCCGGACACGGCCGTCCGGCTGCGCGTGCTCGGGGGGGCCCTGGTGGAGATCGCGCATTCGAGCGCGGAGCGCGGCGATCCGGCGTTCGCGAGCCGGGTCCGGGCGCGCCTGAAGACGCTCCTCCAGGCCTACGCCAACCTCGCGGCAGCCCACCGGCGCATGCTCAAGCTCATGGGGTCGGGCGGCTCGGAGGCGGTGGACGCGGAGATTGCGCGCCTCAGCCGCGAGCTCGCCGACGAGAAGGACTCGAACGTGCGCATTTCCCTGCGGCAGGCCCTGGCCCTGTGTCAGCGCCGGCGAAAACGCTACGAGCAGGTCGAGAGCGTCGGACGCGATCTGACCGTGAAGATGTCGACCTTCGAGGCTTCGCTCGAGTTCGCGCGCCTGCAGGTGCGGGGGGGCGAGCCGGAGGAGGACATCCTGCAGGCCCTCGAGGACATGCAGGTCTCGGCGCGTATCGATCCGCAGTCCGAGAGCGACGCCGTGCGATTTCTCGGCGACCGGCGCGTCTCGTCCTCCACCGGCTCCGGAATGCACCCGGTCTTCCCGCCCACCGAGGGTTGACGCGCCTCCAGCGGTCGTGCGGTGCCGCGGACGGCCCCCCACGGATCCCCCACCCGGATCTTGCCGAGGTGGGCCGGCGCGGCAAGCCGCGCTCCGCGCTTGCTAGCTAGCGGGGATCCGATGCGCGAGGGTCGCCGGTCCAGTTGGTGCCGTCCCCGAGCCCCTCGGATGGGCGTGCGGGCGGCAGCTTCTCGAGCCATCCCCGCACGGGGGCTCGCAGCCAGATGGGAGGGTGCATCGCCACCAGGTACGCGGCCCCTCCCGCCACGACCAGAGCGACCACGGCGCGCGCCACCCGACGGCTGCGGAGGCGCAACCCCGACAGGCCACGGGGAGAGGCCGGCCGGAAGCCGGGGGGCCGTGTGTCCGAGCGGAGCGAGCCCGGCCCTGGGGGCCGCGCCTGGACGTTTTCGACCGCTACCAGGCTGAAGGCCGTATCACGCGAGCGCGGCGAAAGGAACGACTCGCCGCGCACCGAATCCCGGTCCGAAGTCGGCCGATGATCCTCGAGCGGGCCGAAGACCAGGGTGTCATCGCCGACGCTCTCCACCCGCGCCGGTGTCGCCACCGCGACGCTGACCTCGATCGCCTCGTAGTCCTCCCCCTCCGCCTGTTCGGCGCCGCCGGCTCCCCCGGTGCCAGACACCTCCGCCGCGGGCGCGCCGGTGCCAGACACCTCCGCTTCGGGCACAGTGGTGCCAGACACCTCCGCTTCGGGCACAGTGGTGCCAGACACCTCTGCCTCGGGCAGGGTGGTGCCAGACACCTCCGCTTCGGGCACGGCGGCCTTGGTGCCAGACACTTCCAGCTCTCGATGCCGGGACACCTCGGCGGGGGTGGCGACGGGCGCGGGCTCAGCCCCGCCCCCCCCTCCTCCCATCCCCTCGCCCCACGGAAGCGGGGAGAGGGCCAGGGAGAGGGGCCCCACTTCACTTCGCGCCGCTTCACCGGGCATGGCCGGCGGGAGCGGGGTCTGCGCGGACGGGGGAACGTCCTCGAGCTCGAGGTCCTGGCTCGCGAGCTGGATGGTGCCCGCCCCTCCTTCGCCTCCTCGGCCGCCCACGGCCGCCGCCAGCGCCTCCGCGAGCTCGGCGGGCGGCTTGGCGCCGTCCTTGCCAGCCAGGGTCTCGAGCCATCGCTTGAGCACCGCGGGCCCGCTGGTCTGACCCAGCTTGAGCAGGATGGCGTCCAGCCGATCGGCCATCTGCTCCGCGCTCTGCCAGCGTCGGGCAGGGTCCGGACGCAGCGCCCGCGCGATGAAGCGCTCGACCTCGGGGTTGAAGTCCTTGATCAGCTCCGACGGCTTCTCGTATCGCGCCTTGCGCACCTGCATCAGGACGTCGAGATCGTTGGTCCCCTCGAACGGCTTGCGCCCGGTCGTCAGTACATAAAGGACCGTCCCCACCGAGAAGAGGTCCGACCGCCCGTCCAGCTCCCCGCCCACGGCCTGCTCCGGCGACATGTACGCGAACTTGCCCTTGATGACGCCGGTCACCGACTTTTCGCGCTTGCCGATGGCCTTGGCGATCCCGAAATCCGCCAGCTTGACCTCGCCTTCCCGGCTGAGGAGCACGTTCTGAGGCGTCACGTCCCGGTGAACGATCCCGAGCGGCTGCCCGTTCCGCTTGCGGGTGTGCGCGTACGCCAGCGCCCGGCACAGCGAGCTCACCACGTAGAGCGCGAGGGGCAACGGAAACTTCATGCGGGCCTTCTTGGCCCGCCGCCGCACCTGCTCGAGGCTCCACCCGTCGACGAACTCCAGCACCAGGAAGAACTGGTCGGCCGCCTTCCCGAGATCCAGCACCTGCACGACGTTGCTGTGGTTCAGGGTCGAGGCGATGTGGGCCTCGTCGACCAGCATGCGCACGAACGAGGGATCCGCCGACAACGCCGGCAGGATCCGCTTGAGCACCACCTGCTTTTGAAACCCCTCCGCCCCGGTCTGGACCGCGAGGAAGATCTCCGCCATTCCGCCGTGCGCGATCTTGTTGACGACGTGGTACCGGACCGCTCGCGACATCGTGGCGGAGAATAACCGGAACTGGCGGTTTGGTGGTTTTCCCCAACCGCCGGCCCGGGCCCGCCGACGGCGCGTCGCGTTGCCCGGTGCCACCCGGAGGGCGCGCCCCCCGCCGCGATCACATGCCGAGGCCGCAGGTCTTGATGGTCATGCAGGCGGGCGTGGACTCCTCGAGGCACAGGTCGGTCCCGGTCGCGTTCACGCAGTCTTCCACGGTACCGACCGTGAGATCGAGGCACCGGTTGCCGAGCGCCGCGAACGCGTTCACGCACGAAAGCTGCGACGGATAGGGGACCTCTTTGCCCCCTCCCGGACAGAACACCGCGGGTCGGCCGTAGCCGCCCTGCTTGCCATTGATCCAGTCGCACAGGGTGGCGGCATCGGTCGACCCGAGCGAGGCGATGGTCGAGTCGAGCGGCAACCCGGAGGTCGGGCCCAGCGTCTCGTCGCCGGCATCCACCGCCGTCGTCGCCGTCGTCGTCGTGTCGGTGACCCCGCCCGGCAGCGGCGTGACGGTGCACGCTGCGCAGGCGGCGACGGCGAGCGCCAGCCAGCACCGGCGCCGCCACGGCGGAGCCATCGCCGCCTGCAGAACGGACGCCGCCCTGGACCCGAACGCGATCGTGCACATGTGCGGCATTGTGGCCCGGAGTGCTAGGCTCGCGCCATCATGTTCGAGCTCGTGGTCGGAGGGGTGATCCTGGGTGGCGTCATGTCCCTGCTCACGGGCGTGCGCGTCCTGCGGGAGTACGAGCGGGCCGTGGTGTTTCGCATGGGCCGCGCGCGCAAGGATCTGCTCGGTCCCGGGCTCAAGCTCCTGCTCCCGTTCGGCATCGATCGCCCCCGCGTGATCGACGTGCGCACCAAGGCCATCCAGATCGCCCCGCAGGAGATCATCACCCGCGACAACATCTCGATCAGCGTGGACGCCGTGGTCTACGCCACCATCGCCTCCCCGCGCCACGCCGTCCTCGAGGTGGAGGACTACTGGCCGGCGACCTTGCAGCTGGCCGCCACCACCCTGCGCGCCGTCCTCGGGAAGATGGAGATGGACGACATCCTGGTCCACCGGGACGCCATCAACGCCGAGGTCCGGACCATCCTCGACACGCGCACCGAGCAGTGGGGGGTGGAGATCTCGGCGGTCGAGATCAAGGACATCCAGCTGCCGAAGGAGATGCAGCGGGCCATGGCCCGGCAGGCGGAGGCCGAACGCGAGAGGCGCGCCAAGGTCATCGCCGCCGAGGGTGAGGTGCAGGCGGCCGAGAAGCTGGCCCAGGCGGCCGCGATGATCGCCCAGCATCCGGGGGCGCTGCAGCTCCGCCTGTACCAGACCCTGGTCGAGGTGGCGGGAGAGGCCTCGTCGACCATCGTCTTTCCGGTGCCCATCGACCTCGGGGGCGCGGGAATGGGGCCGTCGGCGAACCCGGCCGCGCTGCAGGCGGCGATGCAGTCGGCGGTGGCCCTGACCGCCAGCCAGCAGAAGCTCGGGCCGGCGGCAGGCCGGGGTCAGCTCGGCGAGGCGTCGCGCGCGGCGGCCGCCGCCCATCCCGCGATCGCTCCGCTCGATGCCGCGGGCGCTCCCCTCGAGCCGGCCCTCGGGGCCGACGACCGCGCCACGCGCCTGCGCAAGTAGCGCACCGGTGGGGCGCCGGTGCGGCCCCCCGGTGTCGGCAGGCAAGGCCGGTTGGAACCGTCCGGGCCAAAAAGAAGCGGGAAGCGGGTCACATCGGGAACATAATTGGCCGTGATGCGGGCGGGCGTCCCAGGAGCGGCGTGGATGGTTCACGTCGCGTGCGCGTGCGTGTACCTGACCATGGCCGTCCTGGTCGTCGCGCGCCGACCCGGGGCTGAGCTCAATCGGGTGTGCGGCGTCCTCATCCTGTGCTTCTTTCACTGGAGCGCGTGTCTCGCCGTCTCGCACCACCCGAGCACGTCCGCCGCCACCGCGGAGCTGTTCTACGATCTCGGCTCGCTGGCCTGGGGGAGCTTCGCCAGCCTGGCGGTGCTGTTCATCGCGGTGTTCTGGCGATTTCGCCACCTGCGCGCACCGTGGTTCTGGGCCGTCCTGCTGATTCCGCCCGCCATCGTGATCCATGCCCAGTGGACGGGGAGCCTGGCGTTGGCCTATCCCAGCTATCCCTGGGGACACGGGTTCGTCTGGAGGCACTCGATCCAGGCGACGTTCTTCATCGTCTACTACGTGGTCTACATGGTGGGTGGGCTCGGCGCGCTGCTCATTGCGTCCTTCGCCTCGGGCCCGCCGGTGCGTCGACGACAGGCCCGCATCATCGTGCTGTCGGCTGTCGTGCCGCTTGGGGCCGGGTCGCTGACCGATGTGTGGCTGCCGCGCGCCGGAGCCCACGGCTTTCCCAACATGGCGCCCGATTTCACGGTGATCTGGGTGCTCGGCCTGGTCTACGCCATCGTCCGCTACCGGATGCTGGAATTGACCCCGGCGGTGGCCGCCGATCGCGTGGTCGAGACCATGCCGGATGCCCTCTTCCTGCTCGAGCCCGAGGGCCGCATCGCCTGGGCCAATCCGGCCGCCGGGGCGCTGCTCGGTCACTCGAACGCCGAGCTGCGGCACCTGTCGATAACGGAGGCGTTCCATCAACCGGCTCCCGCGCAACCGGCTCCGGCTCAGCTCGAGCTCTTGCGGAGCGGGCGACGCGATCTCGAGGTGCGACGCAAGGATGGCGCCGGGCTCGCCGTCAGCCTCTCGGTGGCCGAGATTCGAGGTGGGCTGGCGGAGCTCGCGGGGTGGGTCGCCGTCGCCACCGACGTGACGGCGCGCAACCAGGCCGAGGCCGAGTTACGGCGTGCGCGCGACACGCTCGAGAGCCGAGTGGTGGAGCGCACCGAGGAGGTGCAGGAGATCAACCGCCGGCTCGTGCGTGAGATCGCCGAGCGCCAGCGCTCCGAGGAGCACTACCGGCTGCTCATCGAGAGCATGCAGGAGGGGCTGTGGGTCCTCGATCCCGAGGATTGCACCACCCTGGTCAACGCTCGCCTGGCGACGATCCTCGGGTGCACACCGGCGGACCTGGTCGGCCGTAAGCTCGCGGACTTCGTGGGTGAGGCCTCGCGTGAGGCGAGCGCGGCGACCCTGCGGGCGGCTCACCTCGGCGAGTCTGGACAGGGTGACTGGCAGCTGCACGCCTGGCCTGGGGCGGGGCCGGGGGGACAGACACCCACGGACGGAGCCGGCACGGGCACCCCGGCCCCCCAACCGGGCCGGCGGCTCGACACCATCGTGCAGCTCTCGCCGCTGCATGGACCGGCCGGGAGCCCGTCGGGGGGATCGGGAACGCCGGCCCCGTCGGGCGGAGGGGGCGGCCGGGGGGCGTACCTCGGTGCGGTCCTCACGGTCATGGACGTCACCGAGCGCGAGTCCATGCGGGTCCAGCTGTCGCGCGCGGAGCGCCTCGCCAGCATGGGCCTCCTCGCCGCGGGGGTCGGGCACGAGATCAACAACCCCCTCACGTTCGTGATCGGGAACCTCGAGGAGATCGTGCGCCAGGCGGGCGCGCCGTCGGCGCGGCCTGAGGCGCCCCTGTCGGCCGGCGTCGCGCAGCTGGCCGAGGAGGCGCTCGCGGGGACCTTCCGGGTGCGCGAGATCGTCAAGGAGCTGCGGCGCTTCTCGCGCGCCGAGACCCACGCGATCTCGGCCATCGACGTGCACGAGGCCATCGAGGATTCCATCAAGCTGGCGCACAACGAGCTGCGGTTCCGCGCGCGCCTGGTGCGGCAGTTCCAGGCCGGCCTGCCGCCCGCCATGGCCAACCGCACGGGGCTGTCCCAGGTGGTCTTGAACCTGTTGGTCAACGCCGGGCACGCGATCGGCGAGGGCCATCCCGAAGACAACGAGATTCGGCTCCGGACGGCGCGGGTGGGGGACGGCGTGGTCATCTCGGTGAGCGACACGGGCTCGGGGATTCGTCCGGAGCACCTCGAGCGGATCTTCGATCCCTTCTTCTCGACCAAGCCGGAGTCGGAGGGGCAGGGGCTGGGGCTCGCGATCTGTCACGAGATCGTGGCGACCGCCGGGGGGAACATCCGGGTCACGAGCGCGCTCGGGCGCGGGACGGAGTTCGTGATCACCCTGCGCGCCAGCCTGGCTCAGGCGCAGGAGGCCCCGTCCTCGACGTCGCAGCCCGGGCCGGCGGCCACCGGGCCGGCCGCCCCTCGCCGGGGCTCGCCGCTCGGACCCGATTCGGTCGCTGCGGAGGACCTGCCGCGGGCGCTGATCATCGACGACGAGGATCTGGTTCGCAGGGTGCTGCGCCGGCAGCTCGACGGCGCGTTTCGGGTGGAGGACGTGGCGTCCGCGCACGCGGCTCGGGCGCTCATCGCGGCCGACCCGGGGTATGACCTCGTGCTCTGCGACATGATGATGCCGGGAATGTCGGGTATGGCGCTGGCGGACTGGATCGCCGCGCACGCTCCGGCCCTGAGGGGCCGCATGGTCTTCATGACCGGCGGGGCCTTCACCGTCGAGGCCCAGCGCTACCTGGCGCAGGCGGCGAATCCCGTGCTGGAAAAGCCCTTTCAGGCCACGCAGGTCTTGCAGGTCGCGCGCGAGCTCCTGGCCCGCCTCGGGACGCGGTCGGGGCGACGCCGCGAGGCCGAAGGCGGCCGGGAAACCACGATCTCGACCGCGGACGCGGACGCGGACGCGGACGCCGATGCCGGGGCCGCGAACGCCGCGGCCACCTCGACGCCGGATTGACCCCCCGGTCGGATTTCCTTGCCCGAGGTGCCCGCGCGTTCTAAGGACAGGGCATGGCGGAAGTGACGGTCGAGCGGCGGGCTCAGATGTTTCCAGTGCTCACGCCCGCGCAGATGGCCCGCATCTGCTCCATCGGTCAGCGACGGTCGGTGAAGGCGGGGGAGATCCTCTTTCACATCGGCGATCGTGACACCCTCTTCTTCGTGGTGGTGGCCGGGGCGGTCGAGCTCCTGCGCGAGGCGGGTGAGCGGGACGAGCGGGTGGCCCTGCAGGGCCCGGGCGAGTTCACCGGCGAGATCAACATGCTGTCGGGGCGTCGCACCCTGGTCCGGGCGGTGGTGGTCGAGGACGGCGAGGTGGTGGCCGTCGACCGCGAGCACCTGCGCACGCTGGTGCAGCGGGACGCGGAGCTGAGCGAGATCTTGATGCGCGCCTTCATCCTGCGGCGGGTGGCGCTGATCGCCGAGTCGGCCGGGAACATGGTGCTGGTGGGCTCGCGCCACTCGGCGAACACCATGCGGCTGCGCGAGTTCCTGGTGCGAAATGCCCATCCCTTCACCTACCAGGACGTGGAGTCGGATCCGGGGGTGCAGGCGCTCCTCGACCGCTTCGGGGTGGGGGTGGACGAGGTCCCGGTGGTGGTGTGCCTGCGCGGTAGCGTGCTGCGCAACCCGTCGATCGAGTCGCTGGCGGCCGAGCTCGGGCTCAGCCTCACGCTCGATGCCAAGGTGGTGCGCGACGTGGCCATCGTGGGCGCAGGTCCGGCGGGGCTGGCCGCGGCGGTCTACGCGGCGTCCGAGGGCCTGGATGCGCTGGTCCTCGAGGCCTCGGCACCGGGCGGGCAGGCCGGCACCAGCTCGCGAATCGAGAACTACCTCGGCTTTCCGACCGGGATCTCGGGGCAGGCGCTGGCGGGGCGGGCGCTCAGCCAGGCCGAGCGCTTCGGGGCGGACGTGGCCATCGCCCGCACGGTGGTGCGGATCGACTGCGACAGCCGGCCCTACCAGGTCATCCTCGAGAACGGGGAGGTGGTCCATACGCGGGCCATCGTCATCGCGACGGGCGCGCGCTACCGCAAGCCGGATCTGCCAGAGCTGTCGCGGTTCGAGGGAAACGGCATCTTCTACAGCGCGACCCACCTCGAGGCGCAGATGTGCAAGGACGAGGAGATCGCCATCGTGGGTGGAGGCAACTCGGCTGGGCAGGCGGCCGTGTTCCTGTCACAGATTGCCTCGGGCGTGCACATGTTGGTGCGTGGGGAAGGGCTGGCCGAGAGCATGTCGCGCTACCTCATCCAGCGGATCTCCGACAGCCCGAAGGTGGAGCTCAAGACCCACACCCACATCGAGGCGCTGGAGGGGAGCGACTGGCTGGAGCGGATTCGTTGCCGGCACACGCCGACCGGCGAGGCGGAGACGTTGCCCGTCCGCCACCTGTTCTTGATGACCGGGGCGGATCCGCACACCGGGTGGCTGAAGGGGTGCGTGCGGCTCGACGACAAGGGGTTCGTCAAGACGGGGGCCGACCTCGGCTCCGACGAGCTGGCGGCTGCGCGCTGGCCGCTCACGCGGGCGCCCTACCTGATGGAGACCAGCATCCCGGGGGTGTTCGCGGTGGGGGACGCGCGCTCGGGCAGCGTCAAGCGGGTCGCGTCGGCGGTGGGGGAGGGATCGATCTGCGTCCAGCTCGTGCACCGCGCCCTGCAGGAGCTGTGAGGCGCGGGACTGGCCTGGCGGCGGCGAGTGGGCTCACGCGACGAGGGGGTCGAAGCCGACCTCGTCGACGAAGCACCAGCCCCAGGTCTCGCCAGGCTCGAGCGAGCGAATGATCGGGTGCTTGGTGGAGTGAAAGTGCTTGGTGGCGTGGCGGTTCTTGGAGTCGTCGCAACACCCGACGTGCCCGCAGTGCATGCAGAGCCGCAGGTGCACCCACGAGTCCCCGAGGGCCAGGCATTCGAGGCAGCCCTTGCTCTTGGGGTGCATGTTCGGCTTGATGGTCTCGAGGTGGGGGCAGGACTGGTCCTGGGTGTGCTCCTGATTCTCGTCCGCGTCCGGGGTCTTGGTGGTCATGGTCGGATCCTTTTGACGCGCATTCGCAAGCCGCGCAAGGGCCAAGGTTGCGCCGGTCCGCGATGCCGGCGGACGAGGGCTCCGCCTCTTTGCTAGATTCCATCGGTCATGGCCCGCCGAGCAAGGCGCCCGCCACCTACGAGGATCTTCTGGCGTTGCCCGAGCACCTCGTGGGGGAAATCGTCGATGGTGAGCTCTACGCCTCCCCCGACCGAGCCTCCTGCACGCAGGTGCCGCCTCGGCGCTGGGAGAGGAGCTCGGGCCCCCCTTCAAGCGTGGCAGGGGCGGACCGGGCGGCTGGGTGATCCTCGACGAGCCCGAGTTCCACATCGACGGACAGAGCATGGTCCGGATCTGGCCGGCTGGCGGCGCGAGCGAATGCCGGCCATCCCCGACGAGGCCTTCTCGAGCCTCGCCCCCCGACTGGGTGTGTGAAGTTGTCCTCCCCATCCGCGGCGGTCCTCGACCGGCGCAGGCAGATGCCCCACTACGTTCGCTCAGGTGTGCGCCACCTCTGGATCGTGGATCCTGGAGCCCGGATGCTCGAGATCTACCGCCCGGAAGGCGGGCACTGGACCCTCCTCGGTACCCACAGCGACGACGACAAGGCGCGCGGCGAGCCCTTCGACGCCATCGAGATCGATCCTCCCGGTGCTCTGGGCGCGGTGAAACGGCGCACCGACCCCTGGTCCGTCAGGTAGCATCGCCGGATGCTGAAACTGGGCCCGTGGGGGCAACTTGGGGTCATGAGCTGCGCGGCCGGCTTCGAGGTTGCCGGAGACATCCTGATTCGCAAAGGACTCCGCGGCAGTGGGATCGCGATGATTGCCTTGGGCTTCGTTGTCCTCGGCAGCTACGGAATCCTCGTTAACCTGCTCGAGCTCGATTTCTCGCGACTCCTCGGCGCGTACATCGGCATCTTCGCCCTCGTCAGCGTCGCGGCCGGACGACTGCTCTTTCGCGATCAGGTCGCGAACGCTACCTGGTTGGGGCTGGCCCTGGTGGTTGTCGGCAGCCTGGTGATCCAGTTCGGGAATCGCTCGTTCTGAGGTCAGCCCCGCGCTTCAGGCGCTATTTGGGCCCGCCGCCCGAAGAGGGCTCCCCCAGATAGGAGACCCGCAACATGATCTCCCGGTCCAGGCCCGGAAGCGGGGCATGGTCAGCTTGAAATGCCGTGAGGACGTCAGCGGCCGAGTTGCTCACGGGGGTTCCCGCGGACGGGTGAACGAACCGGTAGTTGGCCCCGAAGATGTTGTAGATGCCCAAGCCGACGGTGAGTCCAGGCACGCCGACGTTGTCCTTGAAGATGAACAGGTTGGCGAGAAGCTCCGCAGGCAACGCAAGGGCGGTTTCGGCGCCTGACGCGTCGGGGGCACCCCTCGTGTAACGTTCACCGAAGAACACGGCGCTCGGGCTGATGCCGAGCCAATCCCATGGGCGGAACGTGGCCCGGGCAGACGCATGATGAGCCGGAGCCCCGAGGAACTGGTCGCTGTGGCCGGGAATGGTGTACGGGGGCAGGTTCTCCGAGATCGATGGCCGATAGAAGGAATAGTTTCCCTCCAATCTGACCAAGTGGGTTCTCAGGCGATAGGACAGGTCGAAACCACGGGTGCCCTGGCGCCCGAGGTTCAAGTATCCGTCGGCATTCGTTGCGGCATCGTGGGTATAGGCGATCGGCGAGTCGATCAGGATGTCATAGACGTTGGCCGAAATTCTCTGTTGAGGGGTCAGGTCCACCGAGCCCTCGAACTCGAAGATGCGGGTGTGCTCGGGGCTGATTCTCTTGACTCCCACCGAGTCGTTGATGTTCTCGATGCCAGGAGCTCGAAAGGACATGGAGAAGATCCCCTTCAGGCTGAAGGGGCCGAAGCTGCGTAGCAACACCAACCGTGGTACCAGCGCGCCTCCGATGGTGCTGAGGTGGTCGTATCGAGCCCCAGCTGCGACGTTGACGATCGGATTTTCCGAGAACAGCTCGACGTAGCCGGCGAAGGTCTGGTAGTCGACCGTGTCCGAGGTGCCGAACTGATTTTGAAGGCCCACACCCGCGGGTGCGTTGAGCTGCGCGTGGTCGAAGATGGCATCCCCGCCAGCCGTGACCTGAAGCTCGTCCAGCGCGGCCCAGCGGCCAAGCAGTCGCCCGCGGAGGCGCCGTACCGACTTGTCATAGAAGGAATCGTTCGCGTCCTCCGGGATCCGCCAAGGGGTCTCGTATGAAAAGTTGAAACGAGGAACGATCTCGAATCGATTGTTCGGGTGAAATGTGCCCACCAGATCTCCGTGGAACGCATCGAAGCTGACATGGAGAGGGGGGGACACCACGGCGCCCGAGCCGTCGACGTCGGTGGTTGCGAGGTGGTGGTACAGGAAGCTTGCCTGAATGTCCCTGAAGCCAATGCCAGCCTGCACGACGGTTGGATCCAGGGCGGATCGTCCCTCCATCGTCGCGGGCACGTCCGCGTTGTCGACGTAGTTTCGCACGCTGCGCTGGCCTTGACCGACGGACACCGACGCGAATGAGCTCAGACCCGGAACCGAATCGACGACGAAACGCCCAGAGGCGGTGACCTTGCGACGGCCGTAGCCGGTTCCGAATTCGTGCGCTCCGGTCATTTGACCATAGGTCGCAGTCGCCATGACATCGGTGGACCCCTGGAGACCGCGGGTGATGACATTGATGACGGCGAGCTCAGCGCTTCCGCCGTAAATGACCGAACCCGGTCCTCGAACGACCTCGACGCGCTCGATGAGCTCCACCGGGAACTCATTGCCAAGTTGCATGTTGGAGTAGAGGAGCTCGTTCATCTCCTTGCCGTCGATGATCAAGAGAATCTTGCCCTCGTGCCCCCACAGGCCGCGAAAGCCGGGACCGACGACGCCTTCGACGTCGACCCCGAGGAAGAACCCCGGGACCATGTTCAGGATATCGACCAGATCCCTCGCCCCGGTGGCGAGGATGTCTGCCCCACTGATGACGGTGACCACCGCGGGACTGTCCTTGAGCTGGGTGGTGGCGAACGACGCGACCTGGGTGGCAGCCTTCGATTCATCGCCCTCGGTGGAGACTGATGGCTGGGGGTTTTCAGGAGGTGTACCGGTCTGCGCTGCAGGGGCGGGCTGGCCTTCCGGGGAGGGGGAAGAATCAGCATTGTCTTGAGCGTGAGCCAACGACGTCCAGGAGACCGTCACCATGACCAAGGCCATCGACCATCGAGACCGAGACAGTTGGGGCATCTTCATAGGCTTTCGTTCCAGTCAATCAGGGTGGGTGCACTCGGGAAAGGTGACGGTCGACTGGTCAGGCTCCCCGAAACAAGCATCTTCGACCCGGAAACCCGTGTGTCCAGCTTTGAGACTCGCAATTCGGTCAAGTTTTCGTACCCATGAGGCGTGGCCATTCTAGAGGTGGACCCGGTCTTGACGACAGTTTTCGGAAGAATGCACGCGGACCCAGCGCTCCGTCTCCCCGCGGGAGGAGCGCTGCGTCGAAATTGCCACGTCGAGCCTCGGTGTGGGTCAGTCCTTCCCGCGACCCCTCGGTCTCAAAAGTCGGACTTGCTTCTGAGTTCGATGGTCTGTCCGCTCACGTGGTCGGATCTCGGGCTGGCGAGAAACATCGCCATGTCGACCACCTCGGCCGGTTGCAACGCGGACGCGGCCTGGTCCGGATAGAAGCTCTGAACTGCCTCCGTCGCGACGAACCAGGGCGCCACCGCATTGACCTGGACATTGTGGGGCCTCAGTTCGGCGCCGAGACCGGCCACGAGGGCTTCGATGGCCTTGTTCGCCACGTAGTAGTGGACCCACCCCACCGCCTCCGAAGGTCCGGCAAATCCGCAGGACACGAACACGATCTTGCCACCGGCCGATTTGATCATCCGGGCAGCGACCAGCCTGGTCAGGTGAAAAGCGCCCCTGATCCCCACCTCCAAGACCTCATCGATTTCGGCCGCTGGGGTGTCCACCGCCAGGGGACCCTGGTACTTGCGTTCGGCGTTGTGCCACACGCCCGCTACGTTCATCAGAGCGTCAATTCGCCCAAGTTGCGCGGCCGCGGACTCGGCGATGTTTCGCACATCGGCCTCGGAGCGCAAGTCCCCTGGGCAGGTGCAAACCATTTCCGGGCGCCCCGAGAGCGCACGCGTCTCCGCCAGGCCTGTCAGGGAACGCCCTGAAGCGGCGACCTTGGCGCCCCTCGAGACGAGCGCCAACGTCAACGCGCGGCCAATGCCGCGGCTTGCACCGGTGACCAGGACCCGCTTTCCTTCGAAGGTCAGCCCGCCCTCATCGTGCCGTTGGTCAGGCACAGTCGCTGAGAACCGCGCGTGAGTCCGTCAACGCACAGGCAAATGTCTCGAGGTTCCGGACGAACCGATTTGCGTCTTCCTCGGTGTGCTGGACACTCAACATCCACTGTTCGCATTTTCCCCATGGTGGCAAGAACACACCACCTTGATGCTGAAAGAGCCAGTGGGCATGTCCCCATCGATCGTCGTACTGGAGGAACTCCCGGTAGTTCCGGATCGGTGCGGCCGTGAACACCACACACCCCTTGGCGCCGCTGGTGATCACGCGACCGACGATTCCGTAACGCCGCAGCACCAGCTCGCACCCATCGACCATCAACCTCCGGAGATGTTCGATGTGACGGTACGCCTCGGGGGTGAGGATGTCTTCCAGGGTCGCGCGAATCGCCGCCAACGTCAGCGGATTTCCGTTGAACGTTCCCACTTGTTCGTAGGCCCCTTTTTCGATGAGCGACATGACCTGGTGGGTCCCACCAATCGCGCCGCAGGGAAGACCACCGCCCAGGGACTTGGCCAGGCAGATGAGGTCGGGAGAGAGCCCCATGGCCGCGCTGGCTCCTCCAGGGCCCACCGTGAACCCGGTCTTCACTTCGTCCAGAGCGAGGAGGGCGCCGTGCTCCTTGAGGAGGGCATGCGCGCCGGTGAGATAGCCCGGCGCTGGCTCGACGATTCCGATGCCCATCATGATGGGTTCCACGATCATGCCCGCGACATCTCCGCGGTAGGTCTCGAGGGCCCATTTCAGAGCTCCGAGATCGCCGAACGGTACCACGATGGTCAATGCGGCGGTCTCGTCGGCCAAGAAGGCTCCCGTGGGTACGCTGTTTGGGCGCCCCGCGGGTCCCATTTCATCCTTCCCCGGATAGATCGAGACCTGCACCGAGTCGTGATGGCCATGGTACGCACCCTCAATCTTGATGATGCGCCGCCGCTTGGTGAACTGCCGCATCAAGTGGATGGCGTTCATCGTCGCTTCCGTGCCCGAGTTGGTGAGCCGCCAGAGCGGTAACCCGAATCGTTTCGCGAGCGACCGTGTCACCGGAATCAGGTCAGCCGTGGGCTGTGCGAAATGTGAGCCTCGGCTGATCTGGTTGGTGACGGCACGCACGATGGCCGGATGGGCATGTCCGACCATCATCGCGCCGAAGCAGCCGTGCATATCGACATATTCGGTGCCGTCCGCATCCCAGATGTGGGATCCCTTTCCCCGATCAATCCAGACCGGGATCGGCTTGGCTGCTTGCCAGTTGGAGCTGACGCCACCGGCGAGAGAAAGCTTGGCGCTCTCGAGCAATTCGCGTGAACGCGACATACGCGCGACGAGGAGTCGCTCTTGCTCAGCGATGAGTCCATCGAGCGTGGCAAACCGATCCTCCTGATTCCTTTCGCGGGCGGAAACAGCGAGGCGTGCGCGCTGTTGGTTGGAAGAAGTCGTCATCGGCTGGCTAGGCAGACTCGCTTTGGGACCGCACATCGATGCGATCGCTTTGCGAGTGTTGAAGTGTTTGAAGGCTTCCCGGAAATCCAGCGCCCTTGCTCTGACGCGAATCGAGGATCCCCGGACTCAGGTGTGGGCTTTCCATCGCTCTCCTCCCCCTTCGATCTCGGACGTCGACGCCGCAACATTGCGGACTTCGTCGACCTATCACCGAGACGACTGTAACACGCAGTCGTGTGCGACCGCACCGTCGGGAAAGGAAACGTCTACGAAACGAGTCCGCGACCGAAATCGGCCGAATTTACGCACGCTCGATGGCGTGAAGTTCGGCCGACGGAAGCCGTAAAACCACAGGTAGGAGGTAGTGGGTTGTGGGTTTCGGTGTGACCTCTCAGGGCCTTCCCGCCCTCGTGAAGGCCTCAGCGAGAGCCCATTGAAGATCCGCCTAGTGCGTGACGCGGGCTGGCAGGACCACCATGGTGGCGCCGAGCCAGTAGAGGCGCTTCTGGATGGCGGTGGCGGTCTCGTTGTGGAGGATGCGCTGGTACCACTGCTCGCGGGCGAAGATGACCTTGCCGCCGAAGAAGGTGACCGACGGGAAGTCGATCATGACCTGGCGGCAGAGCCGCTCGGCTTCGGCAACGGCATCGGTGCCCACGCTGTAGCGCAGGGTGGAGGGGACGGCCAGCTCGGTGGCGAGGGAGCAGTAGCGCTGCAGCATGCCGTGGGTGGCGCGGTCCAGCTCCTCGACGCCTTCGGCGCCCTTGAAGCCGCCCGAGTCGATCACCCCCACCGAGACGAAGACCAGGTTCTTGTAGTGGTTCGGGAAGCAGCGGAAGACGTTGAGCACGGTGTGGATGCCGACGCCGCCGTAGCTCGGGACCAGGATACAGGCGGTGGGCGTTTTGCTGGCGGTGATGGGGATGGCGGGCTGGTCCTTGACCTCGATGTGGCAGACGTCCTGGTAGAGCTCCGTCAGCTTGTTCGCGACGCTGCGGTAGTGGGCGCGAATGACGAACGACAAGCCCACCACCCCCGCCGTCACCAGCAGGGTCAGCCAACCGCCCTCGCGGAACTTCTCGAACACCGTGATGACGAGGATGGTGGCGCACAGGATGAACCCCAGCGTGAACAGCACCGTCTGTTGGATCCAGTTGCGCAGCTTGCTGCGCTCGGTCAGGCAGTGCTTGAGCATTCCGAACATCGACAGCGAGAAGGTCAGGAACACGTTGATGCTGTACATGACGACCAGCTTGCCGATGTCACCGCCCGTGTACACCAGGGCCAGCAGCGACGCCCCGCCCATCACCACGATGCCGTTCTGCGAGGTCAGCCGGTCGGACAGGGCCGCGAATCGGCTCGGCATCCAGTGGTCGAGGGCCATGTTGGCGAGCACCCGCGGGCCGTCGAGGAAGCCGGCCTGGGCGGCGACGATCAGCAGCACCCCCTCGGAGAACAGGGTCACCACCGACAGGACCGAGCCGAGCGGCAGGTGGGCGGTCATCTTCTCGACCAGCACGGCGTTCAGGGTCTTGCCTGGGGTCGGCTGCACGTCCCAGAGCAGGTAGCAGACCAGCAACCCGGCGGCGGTGAAGGCCAGCGACACGGCCATGTAGAGCATCGTGCGCTTGGCGGTCTGCACGCGCGGCTCGCGCATGATGGGCAGCCCGTTCGAGACCGCCTCGATGCCGGTGTAGGTCCCGCCGCCGAGCGAATAAGCGTGGATGAAGAGCAGGATCATGCCGCCGAAGCCCAGGGTCGAGACGCCGCTGTGAAAGCCGGTGGACATCGAGGTGGCCACCCGCGGGATGCTCTCGGCGCGCCCCAGGATCCCGCCCACGATGACCGCGGCGTGGCTGAAGACGAAGACCAGGAAGATGGGCGCGAGCGCGATGGCCGACTCGCGCACGCCCCGGATGTTCAGGGTGCTGAGCCCGAGGATGAAGACCACCTCGACCGGCAGCTTCATGCCGGCCCAGCCGAGCGGCAGGAAGCTGAAGATCACGTCCCCGGCCGCCGCGATGGACACGGTGATGGTGAGGATGTAGTCGACGAGGAGCGCGCTGCCCGAGATGACCCCGGCCGGCTTGCCGAGGAGCTTGGTCGCCACCACGTAACCGCCGCCGCCGTGCGGGAAGGCCTCGATGATCCCGCGGTACGCCGCCGAGATGATGAAGACCGTGATGCCCGTGAGCAGCGCCAGCCCGATGGCGAGGTAGGTGTGGCTGCCGAGGGTCTTGAAGGCCTCCTCCGGACCATATGCCGAGGATGACAGTCCATCGGCGCCGAGCCCCACCCACGCCAGGAAAGGAATGAGCGAGATGCTGTGGAAGAGCTTGCCGTCGCGCAGATCTCGCGGGCGCCCGAAGACCGTCTTGCGGATGCGCGCGCCGAGGGCGTCGCGCTCGTCGGGGAGCCGCGGCTCGGGGAGCGGGGCGAATTCGCCGGTGGTCCGTCGCTCGAGCAGCGACGCTGGATCGGGTTGCGTTTCGAGCTTTTCTTCGGTGTTTTGGCTTGGCATGGTGCTGAGCCTTTGTTTGTTGATCCGATCCCGCGGGCGCGCTGAAGAAAACGGAAATCCGATGGATTTTCAGGTGGTTGTGGGTCGGTCGGCGAGCGGGTGCGTTACGAAGGCGGTCCCGTTGTTTACGCGCTCGACCCCGATTCCCTGCATTGTGCAGGGAATTCGGACGGCCAAAAGGCAACTTGCAACCAGCCGGATGCAAAATGAGGTGCGATGGCCTGTGCGAGGAGGGTGCGGCCGCTGAATGAAGTGGGGCCGCACTATGGATCGGGGACGTGGCTCGCTGCCGCTCGCACATCCCCGCGCCCCTCTCTCGCTCCGCGCGGCAAAGCCGCGCGACGCTCGCCTGGACAGCGGACGTGACGAAGGTAGGTCGCGGTGCGGCCCACTTCACTCAGGGCGGCTTGGGGGCCGTGTCGGTGGCGGTGGCAGCCGGCTTGGGGTGGCTGTCGACCAGGCCCTGATCGCGCGCCTCGTACTTCTTGCGCTTGCGCCACAGGGTCGAGTCGTCGATGCCGAGGATGGCGGCCGCATCCTCCATGGTGGTGGACTGCGCCAGGATGGCGGAGACGTGCGCGCGCTCCAGCTCCTCGAGGGTGAAGTGCCCGCCCACGAAGGGGCCGCGCTCGCGGGCACCCACGATGCGCTCGGGAAAGGCGCCGGGCTCGATGGTGGGGGACGGCCACAGGATCACCGCGCGCTCGATGGTGTTGCGCAGCTCGCGCACGTTGCCCGGCCAGGCATACGTCGCAAGGACCCGCTCGGCCTCCTCCGAGAACACCGGCTGCGGCCGGCCGACGGCGCGCGCGAAGAACGCCAGGAAGCGGCGGGCGAGCGGCAGGATGTCGTCGGCCCGCTCGCGGAGCGGCGGCACCCGCACCTCGACCACGTTCAGGCGAAACAGCAGATCCTCGCGAAAGCGGCCGCTCGCGACGTCCACCTCGAGGTTGCGGTTGGTGGCCGCCAGGACCCGCACGTCGGCGCGGCGCGTGCGCGACTCGCCCACCCGCTCGAAGCGCTTCTCCTGCAAGAAGCGCAGGAGCTTGGCCTGCAGCCCCGCCGGCAGATCCCCGATCTCGTCGAGGAACAGGGTGCCCCCCTCGGCGACCTCGACCCGGCCCGGCTGATCGCGGATGGCGCCGGTGAAGGCGCCCTTGGCATGGCCGAAGAGCTCGCTCGCCAGCAGCTCCTCGGTGAGGGTGGGGCAGTTGATGGTGACGAAGGGGCGATCGCGGCGCTTGCTCTCGAGGTGCATGGCTCGGGCGAACACGCCTTTGCCGGTGCCGCTCTCGCCGCGAAACAGCACCGAAACGTCGGAGGCGGCGGCGCGGCTCACCACCTGCAAGGTCGCGCGCATGGCCTGGGCGCTCGAGGCGAGATCCACCTCGGGCGACTCGGCGGACAGGCGGTCCTCGAGGTTGGTCATGCGCACCGAGAGCGAGCGCTGGGCGTCCGCCTTCTCGATGAGGTGGCGGATCTGGGCCGGGGAGAACGGCTTTGGCAGGTACTCCCAGGCGCCGCGGCGAATGGCCTCGACGGCGGTCTCGACGGTAGCGTAGGCGGTGACCACGATGATGACCACGCTCGGGTTGTCGGCGAGGAGCTGCGGGATGAGGTCGAGCCCGCTCTGGGTGCCGAGGCGCAGGTCGAGGAAGACCACGTCGAAGACCGCGCGGCCGATGGCCTCGAGGGCCGTCTGGGGGGAGGCCGCCTCGGTCACGGCGGCGTCGAGCGCTTCGAGGCACACCCGCAACGCATGGCGGATGTTCTTTTCGTCGTCGACGATGAGGACCGAGAAACGTGCCATTCCCCGAAGTCTACCCCGCCCCGGCTGGAGGATCGGCCGATCCTGGCGCATCTTTGGCGCTTCGCATGCAACGTGCCGCGGCCGTCCTCGAAATGTTCAGGCTCCTCGCCGGCCTCGCCGGGCTCGCCGTCGGGCTCGTCGCTGGCGGCTGCCGCAGCCCGCGGGCGCCCGCCAACCCCTCGGGCCTTTCGACCTTGGCCCCCGAGCCGCCCCTCGACGGGCCGGCGGTGGCCGCGCTCATCCCAGAGCACGTGCGGGAGCGCGGGGCGTGGGCCGAGGCCGTGGTCAACGGGCTCGGCGCCAACGGGCTGCCGGTGGATCGCGGGTCGGTGTGCGCGGTGCTCGCCATCGTGGGACAGGAGTCGGGGTTCGAGGCGGATCCGGCGGTGCCCGGGCTCGCCAAGGTGGTGGCCGAACGGATCGCCCGCGACGAGGCGCGGCTCGGGCCGCTCGGGGAGCCGCTGGTCCGGCGGCTGCTGGCGGGTCGGGCGCCCGACGACGCGCGCACCTTCGCGCAGCGGCTCGGGGTGGTGCGCACCGAGCGCGACGTGGACGTCCTGTTTCGCGACATCGTCGCGTACCACGAGGCGAACCACCCGGTCCTGTTCGGGACCGCCAGCCTGGCGGGCAAGCTCTTCGACGTGCGCGAGGTGCGGGCGCTGAACCCCATCACGACCGCGGGCTCGATGCAGGTGAGCGTGCGCTTCGCCGAGGAGTGGGCGCGCGCCCACCCGGGCAAGGCCTCGAGCCCGGGCGAGATCCGCGATGCGCTCTACACGAGGAACGGCGGGGTCTACTACGGGACGGCGCGTTTGCTCGCCTACGCGGCGCACTACCCCCGGGCCATCTTCCGCTTCGCGGACTACAACGCGGGCTTCTACGCCAGCCGCAACGCCGCCATCCAGGCCAAGCTGTCGCTGCTGACCGGGCGGAGGCTGGTGCCCGACGGCGATCTGCTGGCGTACGAGAAGGACGGCAGCCTCAAGGACGGCGAGACCGAGTCCGAGCGGGCCGTGCGGAATTTCGCCGAGCGATCTTCCCCGACGCTGTCGGCAGCCGCCATCCGCGCGGATCTCCGGCTCGAGAAGACCCTCGAGCTGGAGACCACCGCCACCTACCGCGCCATCGAACATGCCGCCGCCGAGCAGCTCGCGCGCGGACGCGGGCGCGGGCCTGGAGCTGGGGTGGCGTACGCCATCCTGCCCGAGGTCGCCATCTCGAGCCCGAAGTTCGCCGGCACCCGTTCGACGGCCTGGTTCGCGGAGTCGGTCGACCGCCGCTACCGTGCCTGCCTGGTGCGCGCGGGTGTGCCGGCGGAGCTCGACCGAGATCCCGCAGGTGGTGCGCCTGCCCGCATGGAGTGAATCGAATCGTCACCGGGCAGAGATGGCCGGTCGATCGGGCGCGTGATAGCTTCCGCCGCACTTCGATGTCGGAGCGTATGCATCACGGGTCATCGTTAGCTGCAGCTGCGCGGGCGCTGGCGGTGCTGTCGTGGCTTGCAGCCGGGGCCTGGCTCGGCGCAGGCTGCGAGCGCGTGACGTCGACCACCTCGGCCGGAGGAGCGGCCGCCACCCCGGGCGCGACATCGACCCCGCCCTCCAGCGATCCGACGCTGCTGCGCCGGGACGGGGAGCGGGTCTTCGTGCCGGAGGCCTCGCCCGTTCGCTCGCGCCTGCTGGTGGCGCCCGTCGAGTCGAAGAGCATCCAGACCCGCCTCGTGGTCCCGGCCTCGGTCGAGAGCGATCCGGCGCGCACCGCCAAGATCACCCCGCCCCTGGCTGGGCGGGTGGTCAAGCTCTTCGTGCGCTTCGGCGACACGGTCCGCAAGGACCAGCCCCTGCTCGCGATGGACGCCCCGGATCTGGTGTCGGCCCAGACCGACTACCTGCGCGCCAAGAGCGCCGAGGCCCAGTCCCAGCGGACCCTGGCCCGTCAGAAGGATCTCCAGCAGCACGGCATCGGCGCCCAGAAGGAGCTGGAGCAGGCCGACACCGAGGCCGCCGTCGCCGCCAGCGAGCTCGAGCGGGCGGCGGTCCGGCTGCGGCTGCTCGGCAGCGATCCCGGTCAGCTCGGCAAGCAGCTGATCGTGCGGTCGCCGATCGCCGGGCGGATCGTCGAGTCGGCGGTGGCGCCCGGCGAGTTTCACAATGACCAGAACGCCGTCCTCATGACCATCGCCGATCTGTCCTCGGTGTGGGTCACGGCGCACGTGCAGGAGAAGGACATCCGGCGGGTCCACCAGGGGCAGGAGGCGGTGGCCCTCTTCGTGGCGTACCCGGGTGAGAAGCTGGTCGGGCACGTGCTCTTCGTCGGGGATCTGCTCGATCCGGACACGCGCACCATCAAGGTGCGGGTGGCCTTCGACAACCGCGACAGCCGGCTCAAGCCCGGGATGTTCGCCACCATGACCTTCACGAGCGCGCCCCTGCCCGAGGTGGTGGTCAAGACCACCGCGCTCGTCCTGCAGGGGGACCACAGCTACGTCTTCGCGGAGCTGGCGGTGCCGTGGACCTTCGAGCGGCGGCCGGTCGAGGTCGGCGAGACCCAGGGCGAGCTGGCGGTCATCAGCAAGGGGCTCGAGGCGGGGACGCGCGTGGTGATGCGCGACGCCGTTCTCTTGCAGTAGGCGGGCGCTCATGGACACGTCGTCGCCTGGAGGCCCCCACCACCCCATGAGCGCAAGGTGATCGCGCCATGATCGTGCAACGATGATCGCGCGCTTCGTGGCCTTCTGCCTCACGCGGCGCTGGCTGGTGCTGGCGTTCTTCGCGCTGGTGGTGGTCTTCGGGATCTACTCGTGGAAGGCGCTCTCGGTCGAGGCCTACCCGGACATCGCCGACACCACCGCCCAGGTCGTCACCCAGTACCTCGGCCACGCCGCCGAGGAGGTCGAGGAGCAGGTGACCATCCCGCTCGAGCGCGCGCTGAACGGGATCCCCGGGCTGCACGTGATGCGCTCGCGCAGCACCTTCGGCCTGTCGCTCATCACCCTGGTCTTTCGCGACGGCATCGAGGATTACTGGGCGCGCCAGCGCATCCAGGAGCGCATCTCGGGGGTCGACCTGCCGCCGGGGGCCAACCCCGGGCTCGATCCCCTATCCTCGCCCATCGGCGAGATCTACCGGTACACGCTCACCTCCACCAGCTCGCGTGACCAGCGCGAGATCAAGGAGCTGCAAGAGTGGGTGGTGATCCCCACCTTGCGCCAGGTGTTCGGGGTGGCCGACGTCACCAACTTCGGCGGCGAGACCACCCAGTTCCAGCTGCTGCTCGATCCGGCCCGCCTCACCGAGTTCAACCTGGGGATACGGCAGGTGGTGGACGCCATCCAGACCAACAACTCCAACGCCGGCGGCAGCATCATGGTGCGCGGCGATCAGGGCTTCGTGGTGCGCGGGATCGGCCTCATCCGCTCGCTCGGCGATCTCGGGAACATCGTGGTGGCCCAGAAGGCGGGGACGCCGGTCTACCTCAAGAACCTGGGCGAGCCGCGGCTCGGGGCGCTCGAGCGGCGCGGGATCCTCGGCAAGGACGCCAACCCCGACGGGGTGTCCGGCATCGTGCTGCTCCTGCGCGGGCAGAACCCGTCGGTGGTGCTGACCGGCGTCCACCAGAAGGTCGAGGCGCTGAACCACGGCCTCCTGCCGGCCGACGTCAAGGTGACGCCGTACCTCGATCGCACCGAGCTGGTCCACACCACCTTGCACACGGTCTCGCACACCCTGCTGGAGGGCATGGGGCTGGTGGTGATCATCCTGATGCTGTTCCTCGGCAGCCCGCGCAGCGCCCTGATCGTCGCCATCACCATCCCGCTGTCGTTGCTGATCGCCTTCGGGCTGATGTGGCTCACCAACATCCCGGCCAACCTGCTGTCGCTCGGCGCCATCGACTTCGGGATCATCGTGGACGGCGCCATCGTGGTGATCGAGAACATCATGCGCCACCGCGAGGAGCACCCGCGGGCCCGCCTGACCGAGAGCGAGGCGCGGCGCGCGGCCCTGCAGGTGGCGCGGCCCATGTTCTTCGCGATGGCCATCATCATCACCGCCTACATCCCGCTCTTCGCCTTCCAGCGGGTCGAGAAGAAGCTCTTCTCGCCCATGGCCTACACGGTCGGGTACGCGCTGGCGGGGGCCACCCTGGTGGCGCTGGCCCTGATCCCGGGGCTGGCCCTCGCGGCCTACCGGCGGCCGCGCGCCATCTTCCGCAACCGCCCGCTCGAGTGGCTGACCCGGCGCTACGACGACGTCCTCGGACAGGTGCTGCGGCACCCGGTCAAGCTGGCCCTCGTCCCGGGGCTGGGGGCGGCGGCGCTGGCGGTGGTCCTCGGCGTCACCATCGGCAAGGAGTTCCTGCCCGAGCTCGACGAGGGCTCGATCTGGCTGCAGGTGCAGCTGCCGCCGGGGCTGTCGCTGGCGCGGGCCAGCGACATGGCCGGCGAGCTGCGGGCCGCCACCCGCGAGTTCCCCGAGGTCTCGTACATCGTCACCCAGCTCGGGCGCAACGACGACGGCACCGATCCCTGGACCCCGTCGCACATCGAGTGCTCGGTGGGGCTACACCCCTACGACACCTGGCCGAGCGGCGAGACCAAGCACGCGCTCATCGCCCGGATGTCCGAGCGCTACAAGCGGCTGCCCGGGATGTCCATCGGGTTCTCCCAGCCGATGATCGACGGGGTCAACGACAAGATCGCCGGCGCCCACAGCGAGCTCGTGCTCAAGGTCTACGGGCACGAGCTCGGCGAGATGCGGGAGATCGCCCAGCACATCGTCAAGGTCCTGGAGACCGTCCCGGGGTCGGCGGATCTGGCCATCGACCAGGAGCCGCCGCTGCCCCAGCTGCAGGTGCACGTGGATCGCGAGCTGGCGGCGCGCTTCGGGATCAACGTGTCGGACATCGGGCAGCTCATCGAGGTGGCCATCGGTGGGCGGGCGGTGGCCCAGATCTTCCTCGGTGAGCGGCGCTACGACATCGCGGTGCGCTTCATCGAGGCGGTGCGCGACAGCCCCGAGAAGATCGGCAACCTCCTGCTCACCACCTCGTCGGGGGCCAGCGTCCCGCTGTCCGAGGTGGCGCAGATCGAGCTCAAGTCGGGGGAGAGCACCATCACGCGCGAGTCGAACCGCCGCCACCTCACGGTCAAGGTGAACATCCGCGGGCGCGATCTCACCTCCTTCCTCGACGAGGCGCACAACCGGATCGCGGCCGAGGTGCGCTTCGATCCCGCCGTCTACGAGCTGGTGTGGGGCGGCCAGTTCGAGAACCAGCAGCGGGCACAGGCCCGCCTGGCGCTGGTGTTGCCGGTGGTGCTGGCCCTGATCTTCATCCTGCTGTACAGCGCCTTCGGGACGGTCCGACACGCGGCGCTGATCCTGGTCAACGTGCCGCTCGCGCTGCTCGGAGGGATGGTGGCGTTGCACGCGCGCGGGATGACCCTCAACGTGTCGAGCGCGGTGGGCTTCATCGCGCTCTTCGGGGTCTCGGTGCAAAACGGGGTGATCATGGTGTCCAACCTCAACCGCCTGAGCGAGAAGGGCATCGCTCTGGCCGAGGCGGTCCTGCAGGGCGCGACCGAGCGGCTGCGCCCGGTGCTGATGACCGCCACGGTGGCGGCGCTCGGGCTGATGCCGGCGGCGCTGGCCCGCGGGATCGGCAGCGACGTGCAGCGGCCGCTCGCCACGGTGGTGGTGGGGGGCCTCATCTCGGCCACCGCGCTCACGCTCTTCGTCCTGCCGGCGCTGTACCTGGTGATCGAGCGCGGGGTGCAGCGGCGGGAGATCGCTCGCCACGGCGAGACCCGCGGGCAGGATCTGAGCGGCCCGATCTGGGAGGGCGAGGATGGGCCGGCGAGCGGGTCGCGGTCGTTGCGGGAGCCGCGAGGCTCGCGGGATTCGCGGGATTCGCGGGATTCGGAGGACGGATGAGGCGGCTCCTCGAGAGGGTGGCGCGGCGGCAGCGGAGCTGCGTCGCGGTGGGCGTGGTGGCGGTGGCAGGGGCCGGGGCCCTGGCGGTGGCCGCGGCGGCCGTCGCCGCACCGCTCGTGACCACCAGCGTGCCCACCAATGTGCCGACGATCGTCCGCGGGCGCGGGGTGCATTTCTCCGAGTACCTGGCCATGGTCGGGCGGTCGAACCTGGAGCTGGCCTCCGAGCGGGCCAACGTCCCGATCGCCGCGGCCCAGATCGCGGTGGCCAAGGTCTTTCCAGATCCGGCCGTGACCTTCGGCCTCGCCTCGATCGACGTGTCCGGGCACGGCGCGCCCACCGCCGCGAGCGTGGGGCTCGGGCAGACCATCGAGCTCGGTGGCAAGCGCGGCGCCCGCATCGCGGTGGCCGAGCGGGGGGAGGCCGGGGCCGGCACCGCGCTCGAGGACTTCCTGCGCGGTCTGCGCGCCACCGCGGCCAACGCCTTCATCGACTCCCTCTCTGCCCGGCTGGTGCTCGATCGCAAGCGCCTGACCCTCGACCGCCTCGAGCGGCTGGTCGGGGTCAACGAGCAGCGCTTGCGCGCCGGGGACATCGGCGAGGTCGCGCTCACCCAGTCCCGGGTCGAGGCCCTGCGCTTCCGCGGCGAGGTGGTGCTCGCGGAGGCCGACGTGCGCGTGGCGGATCTCGGCCTGAGGATGCACGTCGGCGGACTCACGCGTGCGGGGGAGCCCCCTGCCGACGCGCCCGGATCGCCGGCCAGCCGGCCTCCCGCGCCCCTCGCGCCGGTCGGGGATCTGGCCTTGCCCCCGCGGCACTTCGACGCCGAGGCGCTGATCGGCGAGGCGAAGGTCAACCGCCCCGATGTGCGGACCCGGCTGCTCGCGCGCGACGCGGCCGGGGCCCACATCCGCCTGGCCCACGCCAACCGGTGGGTCGACCTCGGGGTGAACCTCGGCTGGCAGCACAGCGAAGCCGGCAGCGGAGCTTTCGCCCAGCCCGCCTTCGACGCGCTGACGGCGCTCTTCACCCTGCCGCTGCCGTTTTCCCACGTGTATCGGGGCGAGCTCGAGGGCGCCGAGGCCACCCGGATCCAGGCCGAGGCCCAGCTCCAGGCGGCCGAGCTGCGGGTCGAGGTGGAGGTGCGACAGGCCCTCGAGCGCTACGCCGCCTCGCTCGGGCAGATCGAGATCTACACCGGCAGCCTGCTCTCCGACTCGGAGAAGGTCCTCGAGTCCATTCTTTACAACTACCAGCGGGGCGGGGCGACCCTGCTCGAGGTGCTCGAGGCCCAGCGCACCACCAACGAGGTGTTCCTCGCCTACTACGATGCGCTGACCAACCACGCCCGGGCCCTGGTCGCGGTCGAGCAGGCCGCCGGCATCTGGGACATCTCGTTCTAGAGGACTGAGCCCCCAGAACCCGTGATCGTGATCGTGGCCGAACCCGTGATCGTTAGCCGTGCACGTGCACGGGAACGCTCCCCTGATCGTGATCGAGCTGCTCAGCGCGACCCCTCACCTTCGACCTTGAAGACCCGATAAAGGAGGAGCAGCGAGGGGACCAGGACCGGGAGCCCGGCGGCCAGGAAGACGAGCAGGGTCGAGCGTGTCTCGGGGGGACCGGCGGCGTTCCAGAGCGTCACGTCGGGGATCACCAGATAGGGATACTGGGCGGCGGCCCACCCGAGCAGGATGAAGGTGGTCTGGCCCGCGACGAGCACGCGCGCCCAGGCGAAACGCTCCTTCCAGAGCATCCCGAAGGCGCCGAGCGCGCAGACCGCCGTCGCGATGTGCAGGGGCCAGGCCCAGGGGCGGGTGGTGAGCCCGGCGCGAATCCGCGGCGCCCCCGCGCCGGAGAGCAGGAACGCCAGCGCCGCCGAGAGGCCCACCACCACACCTGCGGTGAGCGCGCGGATCTGGAAGTCCCACTGCAGCCCGGGGTCGGTGACCTCGGCCGCGAGGTACGTGGCCGCGAGGAACGCGCAGAGCGCGAAGGCGAAGATCCCCACCGCGAGCGGGAAGGGCGCGAGCCAGGGGGCGAAGAAGCCGGTCATGGTTCGTGCCCCATCCGGCCCGAGCGACACCCGGATATTGCCCGAGGCGATCGCACCCACGGTCATCCCGAGCAGCAGAGGGGAGAGCACGCTCGCCGACGAGAACACCAGTCCCCAGTGGGCCTGGCGGTCGGCTCGCAGGCGCGTGGCCGCGTGGAAGGATCGAAACGTGAAGGCCGAGCCCCGCAGCACCACCCCGAGCAGAAACAGGGTGAGCGGCACGTGCAGGGCCGTGGAGATGGCCGCGAAGGCCGGGGGAAAGCCGCTGAAGAGGACCACCACCACCAGGATCAGCCAGACGTGGTTCGCCTCCCAGATCGGGCCGATGGCGTGCTCGATGGCCCGGCGCTGGGCCTCCTTCCGCGGGCCCGAGGCCAGCAGATCCCAGATGCCACCCCCGAAGTCGGCGCCGGCCAGGAGCAGGTACAGGACGAGGCCGACCACGATCACCCCCCCGAGGAGGACTTCAGTGGGCGGCATGGGGAGCCCGTGGGCCGGCGGTGGTCACGGGAGCCCCGTCACCGCCGTCACCGCCGTGGCCGCCCGCACTGGCGGGACCGGCGTGCGCGGCGCCGGCGATCTGCTGGCGCAGGAGATAGACCACCGTGACGGCCAGGAAGAGATAGGTCAGCGTAAAGATCCAGAACGGGGCCGCCTTGTAGGGAAACGTGGTGACCGCGTCGGCCGTGCGCATCACCCCGCGCACCACCCAGGGCTGCCGGCCCCACTCGGTCACCAACCACCCCGCCTCGAGCGCGACCATGCCGAGCGGGCCCGACAGGACCAGCAGCCACAGGAACCAGCGGGCCTCGGGCAGCCGGCGCCGCCGGAGCGTCAGGCCCACCGCGAGCAACGCCACCGCGCCGAGCGCGCTGCCGGCCCCCACCATCGCGTCGAACGCGAGATGCATGGGGCGCACCGGGGGCCAGGTGTCGGGTGGAAAATCCAGCAGCCCGACCACGCGCGCGCCGGGGTCGCCGAAGGCCATGAACGATAGTCCCCCCGGGATCTCGAGGGCGCCGATCACCCGGCCGGCCACCGGATCGGCGAGGCCCCCGACCTCGAGCGGGGCGTGGGTGCGGGTGTGAAAGTGGGCCTCCGCCGCCGCCAGCTTCAGCGGCTGCTGGTGCGCCAGTTGCTTGGCCGACAGATCGCCCGAGAGGGGTTGCAGCAGTCCCGCCACCACCGCGACCGCGAGCGCGATCCCGAGGGCCTTGCGGTGAAAGCTGGCGCGGGCGGGCTCGCCACCCGGTCGGCGCTTCCCGCCGAGCAGGAAGAAGGCGTGGATGCCCACCATGGCAAAGGCCGTCGCCTCGTAGGACGACAGCAGCACGTGGAGCACCTGGTGCAGCCAGGGCGGGCTCCACATGGCGGCACGCGCGTCGAAGCCCAGCAGCCGACCCGCGCCGTCGAGGCGCAGCCCCGCCGGCAGGTTCATGAAGGCGTTCACCAGGGTCACGAAGAACGCCGAGGCGGCGCCGCTCACGGCGACCATCACGCCGGCGAACAGGTGCAGCCGCTCGGAGACCTTGTCCCGGCCGTACAGGTAGATGCCGAGGAAGATGGCCTCGGTGAAGAAGGCGAACCCCTCGAGCGCGAAGGGCAAGCCGATCACCGCGCCGAAGGTCCCCATGAAGGCTGGCCACAGGAGCCCGAGCTCGAACGACAGCACGGTCCCCGAGACCGCGCCGACCGCGAACAGGATGCTCGTGCCCTTGGCGAGGGCCCTGGCGAGCTCGAGGTACTCGCGATCTCGCGTCCTCAGCCAGCGCGCGTCCGCCAGCACCATCAGGAGGGGCAGGGCGATCCCCACCGCCGCGAAGACGATGTGAAAAGCGAGCGACATACCCATCTGCGCCCGCGCATAGATGAGCGCGTCCACGGCGAGGATTATGGCTGGCCGGCGGCCAAAGCCCAGCGTCGATTTTTCGCGATGTAGGTGCAACCTCGGGGTTGCATTCGGGGCGCGTTTCGTTTGGAGTGTAGGGGTGCGGCGGGGGTCCAGATCGGTACCGGTCCGGAGCTTCGCGGGCGTCGAGGTGGGCGCTTGCGACGAGAGCCGCTCGAGGTTTGCCCGTTGAGCGCCTCGGGCGACGAGCCAAAAGCCGCGGGTCTGGTGGAGCAGTTGCCGCTCGCCGTCCTCGATTCGCTGATGGAAGGCTGTCAGATCGTCGGCTTCGACTGGCGCTACCTCTACGTCAACCGGGCGGCCGCGCGCCAGGGGCACATGACCAAGGAGGCGCTGCTCGGCCGCACCATGATGGAGATCTATCCCGGGATCGACGGGACCGAGCTCGGCGCGGACATCCGTCGGTGCCTCGAGGCTCGGGCCGTCATCGCCAGGCAGAATCGGTTCACGTACCCGGATGGCTCGGCCGGCTGGTTCGAGCTGCGCATCGAGCCGGTGCCCGAGGGGGCCTTCATCCTGTCCCTGGACGTCACCGAGAGCAAGCGGAACGCCGAGCAGCAGCGCACCAGCGAGGAGCGCTACCGGCGGATCGTCGAGACCACCTCGGAGGGAGTGGTGACGGTCGACGCCGAGAACCGGATCACCTACGTCAACGACCGCTTCACGGCCATGCTCGGCTACAGCCGCGAAGAGATGCTCGGTCACGCGATGTCCGAGTTCATGGACGCGGGGGCGCGTCACGAAGACCTCGAGAAGCTCGAGCGCCGGCGCCGGGGGCTCGCCGAGGAGCACGAGCATCGCTTCCTCCATCGGGATGGCCGGCTGGTATGGACCCAGGTCAACAGCAACCCCATGTTCACGGCGGCGGGGGTGTTCGAGGGCTCCCTCTCGATGTTCACCGAGGTGACCGAGCGGCGACAGTACGACGAGCTGCGCAATCGACTGGCAGCGATCGTGGATTCCTCCGACGACGCCATCATCGGCAAGGATCTCACCGGCCGGATCACGGCCTGGAACCAGGGCGCCGAGCACATGTTCGGGTACACCTCGGCCGAGATCCTCGGACGCTCGATCTTGATCCTGGTGCCGGCCGATCGGCACGAGGAGGAGAGCGCCATCCTCGGCCGCATCGGGCGCGGCGAGCGGATCCTGCACTACCAGACCGTCCGCCTGTGCAAGGACGGGACGCCGATCGAGGTGTCGCTCACCATCTCGCCGATCCGGGACGGGGCGGGGCGCATCGTGGGCGCGAGCAAGATTGCCCGCGATCTCACCGACCAGCGCAAGGCCGAGGCCAGCCTGCAGAAGGTCGAGGCGCAGCTGCGCCAGGCCCAGAAGATGGAGGCGATCGGCAGCCTGGCAGGCGGGGTGGCGCACGACTTCAACAACCTGCTCTCGGTGATCCTCAGCCTCACCAGCCTGGCCATCGAGGAGTTGAAGCCCCAGGAGCCCATGCGAGCCGACCTCGAGGAGGTCCACGCCGCCGCCGAGAAGGCCGTGGGGCTGACGCGCCAGCTCCTCGCCTTCAGCCGGCAACAGATCCTGCAGCCCACGGTGCTCGATCTCAACGCGACCGTGCACGGGCTCGGGAAGATGCTCGGTCGGCTGGTGGGGGAGAACATCCAGATCACGGTGCTCGACGATCCGAAGCTCGGGCGGGTCTTCGCGGACGCGGGCCAGATCGAACAGGTGCTCATGAACCTGGTGGTGAACGCGCGGGATGCCATGCCCGACGGCGGGCAACTCACCATCGAGACCAACAATGTTCGCCTCGACGAGGGCTACGTGGCCCAGCACTACGGGGTCGCCCCCGGCGACTACGTGCTGCTGGCGGTCACGGACACCGGCTGCGGCATGGACGCGGCCATCCAGGCGCGCATCTTCGAGCCGTTCTTCACGACCAAGGAGCAGGGCAAGGGGACCGGGCTCGGGCTGTCGACCGTCTACGGCATCGTCAAGCAGAGCCGGGGGCACATCTGGCTCTACAGCGAGCCTGGGCACGGGACGACGTTCAAGATCTACCTGCCGCGGACCGAGAGGGCGCCCTTGGTCACCGGGAGCTTCGCCGCGGCATCCCCCGATCTGCGCGGCACCGAGACCATCCTGATCGTCGAGGACGACGAGGCCGTGCGGATGACCACCCGCACGATCCTGCGGCGGTTTGGCTACCACGTCCTCGAGGCGCAGAACGGCGGCGAGGCGTTGCTCATCAGCGAGCAGTTCAGCGCCACCATCCACCTGCTGGTGACCGACGTGATCATGCCGCGGCTGAACGGGCGGCACCTGGCCAACCGCCTGGTCGCCATGCGCCCGGGCCTCAAGGTGCTGTTCGTGTCGGGCTACACCGAGAACAGCATCGTGCACCACGGCGTGCTGGATTCTGGGATCAACTACCTGCAGAAGCCTATCACGCCGAACGCCCTCGCCCGCAAGGTCAGGGAGGTCCTGGATCGGGCGATCGCGGTCGGGGTCGGGGTCGGGGTCTGAATCGCCACGAGGAAACTGGCCTTGCTCGGGGCGACAGACAATACTTTTTCCATGACGCCGCTCCCGTCCCCGATGGTGCCGCCGCCTCGCCCGTACGTGTCGGCCTGGGCCGCCTTGGCCGTCCTGCTTTCGCTGAGCGCCGCGCTGGCGGGGGTGGGATGCGGTGGGGGAAGCTCTCCCGCCGCCGATGCCAGCGTGGGTGGGGCGTCGGGCCATGGGGGCGGCTCCACCGCGGGTGATGGCGGTCTCGGGGGCAATGCGGGGGGCCAAGCCGGCGGCGCCGGCGGGGGTGCTCTCGGAGGCTCCGGAGCTGCTGGCGCCGGGGGGGACGAGGCGGGTGGGGGCACGGGTGTCGGCGGCGACGGCGCGGGTGGGGCTGGTGGCGGACCGGGAGGCGTCGGAGGGGCCACGGGAGGAGCGGGCGGCGGGGATTCTGGCGGCGCGGGCCAAGGCGGTGCCAGTGGCGCGGCCGGGGCTGGGGCCGGGGGAGGTGGAGCCGCGGGCGGTGCGGGGGCCGGATGTCCCGCGGCCCCGGTGCCCGCGAGCTTTTCCGGCACCCCGACCATCGTCTTTGTTCCCGGGGTGCAAGTCTCGACGCTGGCCGGCGGCTCGCTCGCCGGAACCGACGACGGTCAAGGCGCGGCGGCGCGGTTCAGCAATCCGGTCAGCGTCTCCGTGGCGCCGACCGGCGAGCTGTTCGTGGCCGACTACGACACCGGGCTCTTGCGCCGGGTGACCCAGGCGGGGGCCGTGACCACGGTGGCGAACATCGGTACGCTCCAGCCCTTCGGTCTGGTGGCGCAGAGCGCCCAGCACCTGTTCATCGAAACCGACCAAGATCCCGCAGGTCAGAAGACGGCGAGCACCACCGGGACCATCTGGTCGGTCGACACGACGACCGGACAGAAGGTGCTGGTCAAGGCCGACGTCGGACGGCCGCGCGGGGTGGCCCTGCTCGGTGACGGGCGGCTGGTCCTCGGCGACCCCAGAAACAACGTGGTTCGCCTGCTCAATCCCGTCGACGGGTCGCTCAGCGTGCTGGCGGGCAGCGGTTGCCCCGGCTACGCGGATGGAAAGGGCGCGGCGGCGGCCTTCAACTCCCCGTACGGCCTGGTCGTCACGGTGGATCAGAAGGTCGTGGTGGCGGACTCCGGCAACGGGCGCATCCGCGTCGTGGATCTCGACGGGAACGTCACGACCCTGGCGGGGGGCGATACCCTCGGAACCAACGATGGCCCGGTGGCCGATGCCAGGTTCGTGAGTCCGGAGGACGTGGCGATCGATGGCACGGGCAAGCTCTACGTCAGCGATCCGGGAGGGCACCGGATCCGGCGCATCGATTCGACCGGGCCGAGCGCGACCGTCACCACCGTGGCCGGCGACGGCACGGCCGGCTTCATGGACGGGGCCGGCGCCAGCGCCGAGCTCTTCGGTCAGGAGGGGCTCGACGTGCTTCCCGACGGCAGCGCGGTGTTCGTGGCCGACGGGAACCTGGGCGACGGTGGCATGTTCAACCGGCTCCGCAAGCTCGACATCCCGGCGGCGGCGCGCTGACGCGCGGCGGGTCGGTCAGGGGCGGGTCCTGAGCACGCCGGCCTGACCCTCGAGGGCCGGGCGCCGATCGCAGGTGCGAAGCGGCGGGGGGACTGTTACGGTGGCGCATGTCGTTCGGTTTTTCGGTGGGCGCCCGCGATCCGGGCTCGCGCGCGCGGCGCGGCACGCTCGCCACCCGGCGCGGCACCATCGAGACTCCGGTCTTCATGCCGGTCGGGACCCGCGCCACGGTCACCGGGATCGAGACCGAGGTGCTGGCGGAGCTGGGCGCGCCCATCCTGCTGGCCAACACGTATCACCTGCTCCTGCGTCCCGGGCCCGAGCTCTTCCGCCGCGTGGGCGGCATCCACGCCTTCATGCGCTGGGCCCGCCCCGTCCTGACCGACTCGGGGGGCTACCAGATCTTCTCGCTTCCCGCCGAGCGGACCATGAGCGAAGCGGGCGCGCGCTTCGCGAGCTACATCGACGGGCGCATCCATCTGCTGTCCCCCGAGGGCTCGATCGACATGCAGACGGCCATCGGGTCGGACATCATGATGGTCCTCGACGAGTGCATCGACGCCACCGCCGACGCGGGGATGGTGCGGGCGGCCATGGAGCGGACCCACCGGTGGGCGCTGCGCAGCCTCGCGGCGCGCGTCGATCCCACGCAGGCGCTGTTCGCCATCGTGCAGGGGGGACTCTTGCGCGAGCTGCGGCGGCAGTCGGCGGCGTTCCTCACCGATCACCCGTTCGACGGGTTCGCCATCGGCGGGCTGGCGGTGGGTGACACCCGGGCCGAGCGCGAGGACATGACCGGGTTCGCGGTCGACCTGCTGCCGGCGGACCGGCCCCGCTACCTGATGGGCGTGGGGACGCCGCCCGACCTGCTCTACGCCATCGGGTGCGGGGTCGACATGTTCGATTGCGTGATCCCCACGCAGCTCGCGTGGCAGGGCACCGCTTTCACGAGCGAGGGCCGGGTGCGGATCAGCCGCGGGGTCTACCGGGACGCGGACGAGCCGCTCGATGCGGGCTGCGGGTGTGGGACCTGTCGCGGATATACCCGGGCCTACCTGCATCACCTCGTCAAGTGCAGCGAGCCCCTCGGGCCGCGCCTGCTGACCATTCACAACCTGCACCACTACCTGACGCTGATGCAGGAGGCGCGCGACGCGATCGACGCCGGCGTCTATGCGGCGTTCGCGCGGCGGCGGCTGGCGGAGCTCGACCGCCACGCCCACGGGCCACGGACGCCCGCGGTGTGCGTGTGAGTGGGGTGCCCGCGGTGCCGGTGCCGGTGCCAGTGCCAGTGACGGATCCGGCGCGCCACGCGCTCGTGCGGACGCGCGCCGGGATCATGGCCGTGCGCGGCCTGGTGGAGGGCGAGGTGATGCACCCGGGCGTCGGGCCGCGGGTCGAGGCCGAGCGGCTCTATGTCGGTCAGTCGCGGCTCGCGGAGCGCCTGGCCGCGCCGGGGGTGTCGTCGGTGGTGGTGTTCGACGTGGGCCTCGGGGCGGGGGCGAACGCGGCGGCGGCCTGGACCATGGCCGAGCAGGCCCCGGCTGGGGCTGCTCGCCTCGAGCTCGTCAGCTTCGAGCGCGATCTCGGGGCGCTCGAGCTCGGCCTCGACCACGCCGAGGAGCTGGGGCTCGGGGACGGAGCGGCGGCGGCGGCGCGGGTGCTGCTGGCCGAAGGTTGCGTCGTGACGTCGCGGTCCACCTGGCGCCTCGAGCGCGGCGACGTGCTCGGGGCGCTCGAGCGCGAGCCGGCGCGCGCGGACATCGTCTTCTGGGATCCCTTCTCGCCGCGGGCCAATCCGGCGTTGTGGACGGTCGCCGCCTTCGCGGCGGTGCGCGCGCGGGCCGGGGGGCGGTGCGTGCTCGTCACCTACAGCGCCTCGACCGCCGTGCGGATCGCCATGCTGCTCGGCGGGTGGGTGGTGGGCATCGGCGATCCCATCGGCGACAAGGCCGCGACCACCATGGCCGCGACCGGGCCCGAGCTCCTTTCGCGTCCCCTCGAGCGGTCCTGGCTGTCCCGCCTCGCGCTTCCCGACGTTCCCCTGCCTCTCGACTCCCCTCCCGACCCCGCCACCCGCATCGCACGACTTCCTCAGTTTGGTTCCTAGAGCGGGCCGTCAAAACCCGTGGGCGTGCGCGTGAGCGTGAGCGTGGCCGAACCCCGTGAGCGTGGCCGTTTCGTGGCCGTGCATGTGCACGTGAACGCCCCCCGTGGGCGCGATCGGCCCTCGGGTGCGTCCTCTCAGCTCGGCAGGATCTCGCTGGCCCAGGCCATCGACTGCGTGGCGAGCTCCGGCAGCGCGCTCTCTGCGATGCCGAGGGCCCGGCTGTGCACCGCGACCTCGTCCCAGCGGGCGTGCTCGTAGGCCACCACCAGGGCGCGGATCTTGCCAAGCGGCGAGTCGGTCTTGAGGAGGGCGTCGTCGATGTCCGGCGAGACCGAGATCTCGCTCAGGAGCTCCTGCATGGGTCGCCCGATCATCGCGTCCAGGGCCGAGAGCAGCCCAACCAGGAACGCGTCGAGCTCCCGTCCCTGCTTGAGCCCGGCCAGGGCCGACAGGCGCTCGGCGAAGCGGGCGCGGGCCAGGCTGACGGCGGCCAGCTCGGTCGGTCGGTCCTGGGTCATCCCCACCACCGCGACCAGCGAGGCCCACTTGCGGAACTGGCGCTCGCCGAGCAGCACCATCGCCTGGTGCAGCGAGGTGACCCGGCTGCGCCACCCGAAGGTCGCGGAGTTCAGGAACTTGAGGAGCTTCACCGACAGCGAGATGTCGTGCTTGATGACCTCCTCGATGCGCCCGAAGTCGAGGGTCTCGGCCTGCAGCTCCTTGAGGAAGTGCACGTAGGTCATCTTGGACGGCGAGATGTCGGCGCGCGAGATGATCTCGGGGCGCTCGAAGAAGTACCCCTGGAACAGGGTGTAGCCGGACTTCTCGGCCTCGCGGAAGTCCTCGGCGGTCTCGACCTTCTCGGCGAGCAGCAGGGTGTTCTTGCCGCGGTTGTTGCGGGCGATGCGCTGGCGCTCCGGCACCGGGGTGGCGAGCAAATCGATCTTGAGGATGTTGGCCAGCGGCACGAAGGCCTCGAGCTCGGGCCGGTGGACGAAGTCGTCGAGGGCGACCTGGTAGCCAGCGGCGCGCGCGCTGCGCACGGCGGCGAGGGTCTGGGTGTCGGCGTGGACCGACTCGAGCAGCTCGATGACCGTCTGCTTGGGGGGGAGGACGGCATACAGGCCATCACACAGGACCTTGCGGGTCACGTTGACGTAGGCCTTCTTGCCCGAGGTCAGCTTCTTCCAGTCGAAGGTGATCAGGGCGTCGCTGATGACGCGCGCGGACGCCATGTCCCCGTCGGTGTTCGGGGGATACCAGTTCTCGGGCCCGGCCCGAAACAGGAGCTCGTAGGCGACCACCCGTTTCCTGGTGTCGAAGATGGGCTGGCGCGCCACGAACACGTTCATGCGGGCAAACCATCGGTCGAAGGACCCGAGCACTGTACCCCTGTGTCGAGCCGAGCTTGCAGCCGGCGGCGGACGGCATAGACTGCGCGCGCTTTGCCAGAAAACCGAGACCGAGTCCTCATCACCGTCACCGGGCGCGACCGGGCCGGCATCACCGCCACGCTGACCGGAATCCTGTCCGAGCAGGGCGCGACCTTGCACGACATCGAGCAGGTGGTGGTCCAGGGTCAGCTCACGCTGTGTCTGCTGGTGGGCCTGTCCCACGCCCGGGACATCCTGAAGGAGCTGCTGTTCGCCGCCAAGGAGATGGGGATGGAGCTCGACTTCAAGCCAGTCACCAGCAGCGACGGGCCAGGGGCGAACGGTGCCGGCGAGGCCGGGCGGCGCTACGTCATCACGGCCATCGGGCGGACCCTGGGGGCGAGCCACCTCAACGCCATCGCGGCCACCCTGGCGGCGGAGGGCGCGAACATCGAGAAGATCTCGCGGCTGTCCGAGGGATCGCTGGCCTCGGTCGAGATCCACGCGCTCCTGGCTGCCGGAGGGGACCGGGACGTGCTCAAGCGGTCGCTGCTGGCGGTGGCCACCCGGTCGGGGTTCGACGTGTCGCTGCAGCGGGAGAGCCTGTACCGGCGATCGAAGCGGCTGGTGGTGATGGACATGGACTCGACCCTGATCCGGATCGAGGTCATCGACGAGCTGGCGCGGGCGGCCGGGGTCGGCGAGGCGGTGGCCAAGATCACCGAGCGGGCGATGCAGGGCGAGATGGACTACGACGAGTCGTTGCGGCAGCGGGTGGGGTTGCTGGCGGGCCTCGACGTGCAGGTGCTCGACCGGATCGCCAACGATCTGCCGCTGACCGAGGGCGCCGAGACGCTGATCCGGGTGCTCAAGCGGCTCGGGTACCGCACGGCGGTCATCAGCGGCGGCTTCTCGCGGGCGGCCGACGCACTCAAGCGGCGGCTCGGGATCGACTACGCCTTCTCGAACAACCTGGAGGTGGAGGGCGGCAAGCTGACCGGGCGGGTGGTGGGGCCGATCGTCAACGCCCAGAGGAAGGCCGAGCTGCTCGAGCTCATCGCCCAGCTCGAGGGCGTGCTGCTCGACCAGGTGATCGCGGTGGGCGACGGCGCCAACGACGTGCTGATGCTGGAGAAGGCCGGCCTCGGGATCGCCTTCCACGCCAAGACCAAGCTGCGCGAGGCGGCGGACACCACCATCTCCGACTCGGGGCTGGACGCGATCCTGTACCTGCTCGGGCTGAGCGGCCGGGAGCTGCAGGAGGTGGGGACGGCGTGAGCGGGGCGGGAGCGGGGCTCGGCAGTCGGGCGGGGGTGGGTGCGGAAACAGGGGGGTGCCGGGCCGCGTCGAGGCGCGCACCGGGGGGCGGTCAAAATGCACTTGGCCCGACCCACGAAGGCCTGGCAGTATGCATCGGTTTTGACTATGTTCCTGCGCCCGTAGCTCAGTTGGATAGAGCAGCGGCCTTCTAAGCCGCGGGTCGGGGGTTCGACTCCCTCCGGGCGCGCTCGGCAAGGTTGGGCAGAGATCCGATGGTCCCGTTCGAAAAACTGAATAGCGATACGTTTGGTGGGCGTAGCTCAATTGGTAGAGCACCGCACTGTGGCTGCGGGGGTTGCGGGTTCAATCCCCGTCGCTCACCCAAAATCTTGATGGTTGCAATAGGTCTGGCCTCGTTGGTTCGCCAGGCCCGAGGTGCAGGTAGCGGTTCGTAGACGATCCTGTTGTGGGTGCCTTAGTCCAAGGCCTCATTTTGTTTCGACGTGGCGCATGCTCGCCAGGTTGACCTGACGATGAACGAGGCCCGGGCGATGTTGAGGCGCTTTGGACGCGTGCTCCGACAGGTTCACATCAGAGTGAGATCGACGCCGCTGGGCACCACGAACGCATCTCAATGACGACGATTCTTTCCACCCGGAAGATCGCGTCCTTCATCGGTGCGGACATCCCGATCATCATCGAGTGCCGTGTCGCCACCGAAGACCTTGATCGGGAACTCAATGCCGTCGAATCGGCGCTGACGCCGGTGGTGAGCAGGCCCTCAACGGGCGAGAGCGTCGACTGGGGAGAATTGGCGTACCAAAGGAAGAACTCGACGAGGCAAAACGCGGCACAATAACGCATTGTGACGTAGGGCTTCCTGGTCTCAGTCCAGTTGTTCGGCGAGCTTCTTGGCCTTGGCGTCGTAGAAGCGGGCGGAGGCGGCGTTGCCGGACTTGTTGAAGCGATCGCTGACGGCCTTGGCGGCCGCGCTGGCTGCGTCGAAAGACTGGAGAATTATCGAGCGGTCGTCCGTATCCACGACGCGGCCGTGCTCGAACCTGCCTGCGATGAATCCGTCGGCGGTGTCCATGACCCCCACCTTCAACTCGCCCTTCTCCATGGATCCGAAGAAGATACGATCGACCCGCGTCTTATCGAGTGCCTTGAGGGCCCCATTACCATGGGCCTTGCCGTCGAGGCATTCACCCTCCCACTTTAATTTGAATCGCGACCAACCCTCGGGGACGGCGAATTGACAATCCTTGGCGCCGGACATCGCTGGGTGGGCTGGCTTGCCTTCGGCCAACGCCGGTTGCTGCCGGAGCACCAGCGTTATTGCCACGGCGAACAGGTACATGGGAGGACCGGGGTTCAGGGTCAAGTGAGTGCACCAGCCCAGGAGTCCAGCAATGAGCGGCTGGCCTCGAAGTGCATTCCGTCCTCGGTTGGGAACGCAGCTCCCCAGTACCAGCCAAAACGGTTGAAGATTGGTGCGATCAAGGTCAGCCCGAACTGCACGCGACCGTTGCCGCGTGCATCGAGCACGCCGTTGATCTTGATGTCGATCGCGGTTCCCCATGAGTGGTTGGAGATCGACGTGGTGGAACCTCGGACCCAGCGGGCACACAACATACCTGCCGTGCCGAGGCCGCGATAGACCTCGGGTTGGGCATCGCGAATGGCGTCGACCACTTGCTGCAGGCTCAGGACGGCCGGCTTGAGCCCGGTGACCCGAAAGGGCCCCACTGACATGCTGAGGATATGGCGCCGCAGGCGCTCGTTGGTCACAGGTTGGCAGTCCGCGGAGAACGAGTCACGCGGAGCCCCGAGCTTCGCGGTCATGTAGGAATTGTTGACGGCCTTCAGGCCATTGTTGATCGTGGAGCTATCCGGCTTCGGCACGAGGCGGGTGAGCGGTCCACCCGTGGTGACGGGCGCCGGCTGCTCGGCTACCAAGTGACGCCATGTCACACCACCGGGATCCACCCGTCCGTCGGGATTGTGAAGGAACCCTCGTTGGAAGGTCTTGATGGCGGCGCGGGTTCGCCCACCACAAAGACCGTCCGGAAGGCCGACGATGAAACCGCGCGAGACCAGTTGCTTCTGAACGACGAGCACGTCACTTGTGCCGTTTTCGCCGCCCTCACCCACAGATGCCGACAATTCCATCGCCATGAGCCCGTCCCCTTCGATGTCGGATACGCCATGTGTAGTGCGCCCGAGCAGCCGATGTCAACGGTGCTTGCTGGGGCTCGCTCCTGGCTCGGCGACAACCATCCCTGCGATTGCCCGACGACCCTCGTGGTCGACCCCGGTCCAGGGAGGGCCACTTGTCCGTCACATCAGGGAAAGGGACACAGTTGTCGTGGTCTCCATCGAGAGCGGGGCTACCCGACCCCGGCTCACAGGTCCGCGAGCCATCGCAACTTCTGTTTGACCTCGCACAGAAGCATGAGGGGAAGGACTCCAGTCTTCTTGGTCAACCGGCGGTTGTCTATGGCGCGGCTCTGATCGATCCTCACCTTGCACGCGCGCGGATTTCCCGCCAGCCCACGGGGAGCCGCACCCGAAGCAGCTTTTCGCCGACCGTCCTGGTCGTGCAGGGAAGGACCCAGGTCGAGGGGTGGCCGGTGGCGTTCAAGAGGTGGATCACCACCTGCTCGAGGCCGGATCAAGTCCGGTGACGACGTGGCAGCCGCCAGAAGACCGCGCGCACGCTCGATCGCCGTCAGGCCCGCCGTGATGAACGTTCGTGATCGTGAATCGGGTCGGAAGGGTCGACATCTCAGAGCTCGGACGGGGAGCCGAGGCGGGACCTCGCCAGCAAGACGAGGGCGGTGGTCATGAAGGCACCGGCCGCGAGGGCCAGCGACAGGTGGACGGTCGTGAGGCTGCCGACGATCCCGACCGTGATGCCGCTGAAGGCGCGCAGCCCGGCCGACGACATGTTGAAGAGCCCGAGCACGCGCCCGCGCACGGCCGGCGGCGCATGGACCTGCACGATGGTCTGGGTCATGCTGCTGAACGACAGCTCGAAGAAGCCGGCCAGGAACAGGAGGCCGAGCGCCAGCCCGTAGGAGCGGGTCAGGGCGAAGGCCCCGAGGGCCGCGGCCCACAGCGCGGCCAGCCAGAAGGCGGAGGTGGTGGCGGTGCGGAAGAAGCGCCGCCCGCTCTCGAGCAGCAGCCCACCCAGCAGCGCCCCCGCCGCATCCGCCCCGAGCAACGCGGTGTAGGCGGCGCCGGGATCGCCGTGGCCGAGATCGCTGGCGAACGCCGGCATCTGCGCCTGGTAGCTGTTGCCGATGAAGAACGAGGCTGCCCCCGCCAGGAGGATCATCCCAGCCAGCACCGGGATCGCGCGCACGTCCCGCACGGTCTCGAGGATGTCGCCGAGCCCGCGGACCGCGCGGCGCGGAGGCGCGCGGGTCCGGAACTTCGGGCCGAACGGCGCCCGCCAGAGCCACACGATGAGCGGCAGATAGAACGTCGCGTTCAGCAGCATCCCGTGGGTCGGGCCGATGGTCCGCATGATGAGGCTCCCCACCCCTGGTCCGGCCAGCATGCCGAGGTAGCGGGCCGTGGCGTTCAGGCGCACGGCGCTCTCGATGGCGCCGGCGCCGACCACGTCGAAGAGCAGCACCTGGCTCGAGATCAGCCAGAAGACCCCGGCGCAGCCGTGCATCACCAGGAGCAGCATCGCGTGCCAGATCTGGAGCGTGCCCGTGATGAAGAAGTACCCCCAGCCGAGCGAGACCAGCATGAACAGACCCGCCCCGATCTGGATCAGCCGCCGCGAATCGAGGCGGTCGTTCAGCACCCCGACCGGAACGGAGAACAGCAAGTACGGGAGCCAGTGGGACACCACCGCGAATCCGCCGAGCGCCGAGGAGTGGAACCTCTGGAATGCCACCCAGTAGCTCATCACGTGCTCGATGTTGTCAGCCATCATCGTGAGCATGAAGGTGCCGAGGAACGCACGAAACCCGGACATTCGAAGCGCCGCGAAGGGCAGGGCAGCGGCGTTTTTTTCAGGAAGGTCGGTCATGGTCCCGGCGTTTTTCGCTGTCTCCCCGTTTACCACGACGACGACAGTCGACCGCGGACGTCGGCCACGACGAGATCCAGACGTCGGCCACGACGAGATCCAGACGTCGGCCACGACGAGATCCAGACGTCGGCCACGACGAGATCCAGACGTCGGCCACGACGAGATCCAGACGTCGGCCAC
>Ga0265318_10000143_pt1 | contig 64628 bp, 60 predicted proteins | sample 4821metaG_FD_192431 | JGI IMG/M metagenome (GOLD analysis project Ga0265318, IMG submission 192431) | Rhizosphere microbial communities from Carex aquatilis grown in University of Washington, Seatle, WA, United States - 4-8-21 metaG | ecosystem: Host-associated > Plants > Roots > Rhizosphere >... | reverse complement strand
TGCTGCAGGATATAATAGAGCCATGAACGTCCTGCTAAGTTATCTCGAATTCTTCACAGCTGATCGCGAAAGGAAGCTCATTGTCGTTCATCGCTATAGCGAGGCTATGAAGCAAATGATGGCGGAACATTCTACCAAGCAGGTTGAGCCATGAGCGACTACGATGTCGGCTATGGCAAGCCCCCGAAGGAAACTCGCTTCAAGAAGGGCGTATGCCCGAATCCGAAGGGACGCGGAAAGAAATCCGCCCAGGATCGAGGCGCTGTGGTGGAGCAGCTTTTGAATTCGTCGGCGGGGATTGTCGATCGCGGTAAGCGAACCAGAAAATCGCGCATAGAGCTTTCAATCCGGAACTACGCTTATTCCGCGTCCAGGGGCGATGTCGCCTCCGCCGCTCTATTGCTTAAGGTTTTGAAGCACTTGAAAAAGGGAAACGATCTCGGCCCGGATATAGTCGTGATAGAAAACGCACTTCCAGATATCCAGTGGTAAGAAGTCTGCGAGTATTGGCGTATGTGTTTTGCGAATGCGTCAACTTTTTATCGGTGGCGGCGGAAACGGCATCTCTTCTACCGACCATTTGGAGCCGTAATAGCTGAAGCGAACCCATTTTGGTCGGAAGCGGAAATAGGTCAGGCCGGGCCATACCAATTGAATTCCAGCGTTCGGGCGTGCGGCGCGATAGACCCATTTGATCCGGTCGAGCTCCTCGTCGCGGGGTTCGTCGGCGACGCCCCCGTATTGCAGGCTGGTCTCATTGTCCCAGCCGATCACCGCGGCAATGCGCGGGTTCCGGCGAAGATTGGCACATTTTCGCGTCATCTGAAGCGCATAGAAGACAAGTTTCAGGTCGTCGGTGACCGCAATGTTGACGAGAGCCGCTTCCGGCGCTCCATCGGCGGATAAGTCGCAATTATTGATCGCAGATGTATGTAGCGGTCTACAATCCACCATGCGTGGACTTTGACAGCAATCGTATCTCATGCGGATAGGCTTTCGAAAGAGGCAAGGCACTCCGCGATTTTGCGCGATGGGCATTCACCACCGCCCTATGGCATCTCGTTCGCCATGGCAGAATGGATAGCTGTCTGGGCGTCACCCTGAATTTTCTTCAGGTGATCTTCGCCGCGGAAGCTTTCAGCATAAATCTTGTAGACATCTTCCGTTCCTGACGGCCGAGCCGCGAACCATCCGTTCTTCGCCACCACCTTGATTCCGCCGAGCGGCTGGTTGTTTCCCGGCGCCCGCGTCAGCTTTGCCGTTATCGCCTCGCCGGCGAGATTCCCCGCGACGAATTGTTCGGGAGCAATTTTTGCCAGCCGGACCTTCTGTTCGGCCGAGGCTGGCGCGTCGATCCGCTGATAGAAGGATTTACCCAGATCATGGGTCGCGGCGTCGTAGAACCGGTTGGGGTCGTGCCCGCTTTGCGCGGTGATCTCGGCCGCGAGCAGGCCCATGATCAATCCGTCCTTGTCCGTCGTCCACACCGATCCGTCTCGCCGCAAAAACGAAGCGCCCGCACTCTCTTCGCCGCCGAAGCCCAGTGATCCATTGATCAGGCCCGCGCTGAACCATTTGAATCCGACAGGCACCTCGATGAGCTTGCGCCCGAGCTTTGCCGTGACGCGGTCGATCATCGCGCTGGAGACCGCGGTCTTGCCGATCGCGCTGTCGCCGCGCCAACCCGGGCGATTGGCACACAGATAGGAAATCGCCGCCGCGAGATAGAAGTTCGGATTCATCAGTCCGCTTGACGGGCAGACGATGCCATGCCGGTCCGCATCCGTATCGTTGGCGAAAGAGACATCGAACTTGTCGCCCATCGCAACCAGCCGCGTCATGGCATAGGGCGAAGAGCAATCCATCCGTACCTTGCCGTCCCAGTCGACGGTCATGAAGCGGAATGTTGGATCGACGGCATCGTTCACGACCGTCGCAGCAATCTTGTATCGCTCGATGATCGGCTGCCAATAGTGAACGGCGGCGCCTCCCAAAGGATCGATGCCGATACGCACGCCAGCCGAACGGATCGCGTCCATGTCGACAACATTGGCGAGATCGATGACATAAGGCGTGATGAAGTCATGGGCGTGAATGCAAGCCGCTTTGCGCGCGCGTTGATAGGGAATGCGGTGCACGCCGTCGAGCTTGCCTGCGAGGAATTCATTGGCGCGTTTCTCGATCCAGCCGGTGACATCGACATCCGCCGGTCCGCCATTTGAGGGATTGTATTTGAAGCCGCCCTCGTCGGGCGGGTTGTGCGACGGGCTGATCACGATCCCGTCCGCTAGTCCGCTCTTACGGCCGCGATTGTGAGTGAGGATGGCGTGGCTGATGACCGGCGTCGGCGTATAGCCGTCGTGCTGATCGACCATCGTCTCGACGCCGTTCGCCGCGAGCACTTCGACGGCGCTGGCGAAGGCGGGCTCCGACAGGGCGTGCGTGTCCATTCCCAGGAACAGCGGTCCATCGATGGCGGCTTGGCGGCGGTAGAGGCATACCGTCTGCGCTATGGCCAGGATGTGGGCCTCGTTGAACGCCGCGGCGAAGGCGGAGCCGCGATGTCCCGACGTGCCGAAAGCAACGCGCTGGGACTTGACGTTCGGGTCCGGCACCAGCGCGTGATAGGCGGTCACCAGTCGCGGAACGTTGGTGAGCAGCGAAGGCGGGACCGGCTTGCCGGCGAGCGGGCTAATATTTTCCACCATGTCCTGCTCGTCTCTTAGAACGGCCGCCACGCAAGGTCTTCAGTCAACACGTAGATCGCGATCGCACCCAGACACAGAAAAAAGCCGATCCAGAATAGCGGCGAATGGTGTATGCGCCGCCAGTCGCGTCGATGCGCAGGTTTTGGCGCATCCCCGTGATGGCTATGCGCGTTCACGCGCCGACCGTCTTATTTTGGATCGCGTATCGCGGTTTCGCCATCACCCTCATGTACCCGCAATGTCGGATTTCAACTGACCGAACTGTTCGCGTGTTATTTCTCCACGGGCATACCGCTCATTGAGGATATCGCGCGCTTCCTTGCGGGGTTGCCCGTCATATTTGCGGTGCACGCGATAGGTATAACCCCAGTTTCCAAAGCTGGAAAACATCAGGAAAATGAATCCGAGCCAAAGAAACCAACCCCAACCGAAGTACCAATCGTTCAAGCCATTATGAATCATCTGATTTTCCTCAAAATTGAAAACACGGGACTCTCCTCAAGACAACGACCGCGGCGGCAGCCGCCACCGCCTATGACGCCTGTCGCAAACGGGGATCGCCATAGTGGTCATGGAAATTCTTCTCATACGCCGGATCGACCGTCATCGACGCATCGTATGCCGGGCTGTCCTTGACCCTCTGCCGATTGGCGCGGAGATTCACCCGCCTGTCGGCCCATTCAATCTTTTGTACGAATAGTGGCGAGATTAGCACTTTGTTGCCCGGCCACCAGTTCTTCGTATCGACGACCAAGTAACGGATGCTCCAGTCGTTGTCCTCGACGAGAAAGTCCTCGACATGTCCGATCTCGCCATCGCTGGCGTGGATATGGTAGCCGGTCACTTCATTGGCACTGCGCAAATCGGGATCGTCGTTACTTCGCCGAGTATCGTCGATTTCCTTCTCTCTCTGCATCAATTCCAAGGAGGGTCGTGCTCCGGCCGTGGTACCCACCATGCCGCCGCCGTAACCCACCATTCCCAGATAGGAGCCGGCGCCCCAATAGGGTGACCAGCCGTAGTAATCGTAAATGCCGGCCTCCGACTGACGCGACACCGGCCGATCGGATTCGACGTCGGGACAGTCTTTGACCTGCTGCTTGGTCAGCTCGACCGAGAACTGGCGTCCCATGTGATTGACGCCGCCCAAGGCGCTGGGGGGAAGAAGCACTTTGCGGCCGGCAAGCCAATTGCCGGTATCGATCACCAGCCAGCGAACCAGCCAGGTAGCGTCGTCAAACAGGAAGTCGCTGACGGTGCCGATAAGGCCGTCGCCGGCATGGATGGCATACCCGTCGATTTCCGATTCACGTCTTAACATTTCGAGATCCTCAGTTCGGTACTGCTCACGGAAAATATGCAATTCCTCGATCTGCCTTTACGGTTCAAGCGTTCGCACGCGAGTCGTCCGTGACGGCGAGGCGCGCGGCACCGTTGGCGCCGGCCGGTTTGCCGGTCTTCTCGAGAATTTCGAGGAACGGTTTGATGATGTCGATCGGCATCGGGAAGATGATCGTCGAATTCTGTTCCGCGCCGATCTCTGTCAGCGTCTGCAGGTAGCGCAATTGCATGGCGGCCGGAATGCTCGAGAGAATCGTGGCGGCATTGACGAGGGTCTGCGATGCCTGGAACTCCGCTTCCGCGTGGATGATCTTGGCGCGGCGATCGCGCTCGGCCTCAGCCTGCTTGGCGATGGCGCGAATCATGTTCTCGGTGAGCTCGACCGTTCTGATCTCGACGTTGCTCACCTTGATGCCCCAGGTTTCGGTCTGGGCATCCAGGATGCTCTGTACGTCGGCGCTGAGTTTCTTGCGGTCGGACAGCATCTCGTCGAGCTCATGCTGGCCCAGAACGGCGCGCAACGTGGTCTGCGCGAGCATGTTCGTCGCCGGAAGATAGTGCTGTACCTGAATGATGGCCCGCTCGGGATTGACGACGTTGAAATAGAGAACCGCGTCGACCTTCATCGAGACGTTGTCGCGCGAGATCACGTCCTGGGTCGGTATCTCGATCACCTGGATACGCAAATCGACGCGCACCATTTCCTGGACGAAGGGGATCAACAGCACAAGGCCGGGTCCTCTGACCCCCTGAAAGCGCCCGAGCGTGAAGACCACCGCACGTTCATATTGGCGCACGATTTTCACGCTCACCGTGATCAGGACGAGCACGATGACCGCGACAAAGGGAAGAATGTATGAAGTGAGAGAAAACATGGCGCTGCACCTTTCATGGGAGAGGAAGCAGCGTCGTCCACGGGGCGTTGCTCAGGGGTGGAATTTCGAGGGCTACGATCCGGCCCTATTCATGTGTCGTCTGGCCGGGCGTCTGAACGCCGATGCCGGGCGCGACGATGCGCGCCTCGCCGGCCCCGGGCGATGCCTCCAGACCGGCGAATTCGCTTGAGACGTCCGGGACGGCGGTTTTCACCGGATCGATGTCGCGCAGATCGTGGACCGTCCGATATGTCTTTTTCGCTTTCATGCCATTCATCCTTGATCGGCGCCGCGAGAATGAGGGTCGTGATTGCGGCGCGGCAAAGCGCGATGGGCTGCTTCTCGCGCATATGGATGAATGCCCTGCGACCGGCAAAGTTTCAGGGCGCCTCATTACTTCGCTTCAACGCGCAGAAAACGGCATCGGGAAATCACTTGGATCCGCGCTTTGGATGGTATTCCCGGTACTTTTCGATACGGTCGCAGTCATGAACGCCCGACGACCGATCTCCGAAGCCGCGTTGGACACGCTGCAGCGCGAGACCTTTGAGTACTTTGTTCGCGAGGTGATCGCGATCGACCGCAGCCAGCGGTTTGGAACGTCTGGGCGCACCACCCGTTATACCAACACTGCCCACAAGCTGACCTGAATGCGGACCGCGCTCGGGTCGGCATAGCAGTTCACCAACTCGTGCTCGATGTTTAGCAACTCACCCGAAAGGTGATTGACCCATGACGCTTGCGACGATTGCAAGACCGACGACGGGCGACCAAGCGGCGAAGACGAAGGCGCCGATGATGAAGGCTCTTGTCTATCAATCCGTCGACAAGAAAGCCTTGGAAGACCGGCCAAAGCCGGTAATCGCTGCTTCGACGGACGCGATTGTCCGGATAGTCAAAACGACGATCTGCGGCACCGATCTTCACATCCTCAAAGGCGACCTCCCAAGCTGCCAGCCAGGCCGCATTCTGGGCCACGAAGGCGTCGGCGTCGTCGATGCAGTCGGCCCCGCCGTTACGGTGTTCAAGCCGGGCGATCATGTGCTGATTTCCTGCGTCAGCGCATGCGGCAAATGCGTCTATTGCCGCAAGCAGATGTACTCGCACTGCACCACCGGCGGCTGGATTCTCGGAAACACGATCGACGGGACGCAGGCCGAATTCGTTCGGATTCCTCACGCGGACAACAGCCTTTATCCGATTCCCGCCGGCGCCGACGAAGAGGCGCTGGTGATGCTCAGCGATATCCTGCCGACCAGCTTCGAGTGCGGCGTGCTCAACGGTAAGGTCGAGCCGGGAAGCACCGTCGCAATCGTCGGCGCGGGGCCGGTTGGTCTCGCAGCCCTGCTCACGGCCCAATTCTACTCGCCGGCCGAAATCATCATGGTCGATCTGGACGACAACCGGCTCGAAATGGCCAAGCGTTTCGGCGCCACTTCGACCGTCAACAGCACCGACGGCAACGCCGCGGACGCGATCATGAAGATGACCGCCAAGCGCGGCGTCGACACCGCTATCGAAGCGGTGGGCATTCCGGCCACGTTCGAGCTGTGCGAAAAAATCGTCACCGCGGGCGGCCACATCGCAAATATCGGCGTCCATGGCAAGAAGGTCGACCTCCATCTGGAGAGCCTCTGGGACCGCAACATCTCGATCACCACGCGGCTGGTCGATACGGCGACGATACCGATGCTCTTCAAGACGGTCTCGTCCCGCAAGATCGACCCCAAGATGCTGATCACGCATCGCTTCAAGCTCGACAAGATTCTCGATGCCTATGAGACCTTCGGGAACGCGGCCAAGACAAAGGCGCTCAAAGTCATCATCGAGGCCTGAGCGCCGACGCTTCGCGGTTTCCGTGGAGCAATTTCGAAAAGGATAAAGACGTGAACATCCAGACCGTTAAGTCCGCCGAATACCAGAGCACCAATCCCGCGACCGGAAAAATCCTGAAGAAGTTCGAGAGCCTCACCGACAAGGAGCTCGAGACCAAGATCGCAGCGGCCGAGAAATGCTTCCAAACCTGGCGGCACAAGACCTATGCCGAACGCGCGGTCATCATCGCCAAGGCGGCGGAGCTGCTGCATGTCAAGGCGCCCGAGTTCGCGCGTATCATGACGCTCGAAATGGGCAAGCGCATCAGCGAAGCTCTTGGCGAAGTGGAGTTCAGCTCGAACATCCTCTCCTACTACGCCAAGAACGCCGAGCGCTTCCTGGCGCCTGTGAAACTTCATCCGTCTCTCGGCGAAGGTCACATGGAGAGCAGCCCGATCGGCGTGGTCTTCTGCGTCGAGCCCTGGAATTTCCCTTATTACCAGCTCGCCCGGGTCGCCGGCCCGCATCTGATGGCCGGCAACGTTCTCCTGGTGAAGCACGCGGGCATCGTGCCGCAATGCGCGATCGCTTTCGAGAAGCTGTTGACCGACGCCGGAGCGCCGGCCGGCCTGTATACCAATCTTCTGATCTCGCACGATCAGTCGGACGTCGTCGTCGATGATCCGCGCGTGAAGGGCGTGGCGCTGACCGGCAGCGTCGCCGCCGGCAGGAGCGTCGCGGCGCGGGCCGGAAAGAACCTCAAGCCGTCATCGATGGAACTCGGCGGCAACGATGCGTTCATCGTCCTCGAAGACGCCGATCTCGAACACACCATCAAATGGGCCGTGTGGGGACGGATGTACAACACAGGGCAGACCTGCTGCGCCGCGAAGAGGTTCGTCGTCGTCGAGAAGCTCGCCGACAAGTTCCTGGAGAAGTTCAAAGCGGCACTCGCGGTACTGAAGCCGGGAGACCCGCTTGACGAGAAGACGACACTGGGTCCTCTGTCCTCGGAATCGGCTCTGATCGACCTTCTGAAGCAGGTCGATGGCGCGGTTTCCCATGGCGCAAAGCTGTTGATGGGCGGCAAGCGCATCGATCGTGCGGGCTCTTACATGGAGCCCACCATTCTGACGGACATCAAATTCGACAACCCCGCGTTCCGCGAAGAGTTCTTCGGCCCGGTCGCGCTGTTCTTCCGCGTCAAGGACGAGGACGCGGCCGTCGCGCTCGCCAACGATTCCGATTTCGGATTGGGTGGCTCGGTCTTCACCAAGGATCTGGCCCGCGGCAAGCACGTCGCCAGCCGCGTCGAGACCGGCATGATGTTCATCAACAATATCTCCTGGTCCGATGCCGAGCTTCCGTTCGGCGGCATCAAGGATTCCGGTTACGGGCGCGAGCTCGGCGACATGGGCATCCAGGAGTTCGTGAACAAGAAACTGGTCCGCTACGTCGCGGCCGAAGCGCCGGCGTAGAGCGCCGCTTTCGATGCAGACGCGCGCGAGGGATGAGCCAGCCCGGGATTATCCGGGAGCTCACCCTCTCACCGCGGGACGAGCCGTTATATGGCGGCGCCAGAGTACAGGAGCGACGCAGACGAGTACCCCTACTGCACGCCGACCGATGTTTCGCAGTGAGTCCGTGGCCCGATCCGCTGTGATGGAAGTCGCTGGCCCGAAAGATGCCGGACGGGATACGCGCGAGCCCGGCAACGCACGAGCCGATTACGTTTGTCCCATGCACCCGCAGATCGTTCGCGCGGAGCCTAGCACATGCCCGATATGCGGCATGGCGCTCGAACCTCGCGCCGTTGCTCCCGAGGAAGCCCCGAACACCGAACTTCTCGACATGCGGCGACGGTTCTTCGCTTCGATCGGGCCTGCCATCATCGTGTTCCTGATGGGCATGTCCGATTTGCTTCCGGGCATGCCTCTGGATCGCGCGCTCGGCGCGCGCGGTGTTGCCTGGATCGAGTTCGCGCTCGCAACGCCCGTTGTGCTTTGGGGCGCATGGCCGTTCTTCGTGCGCGCCTGGCAGTCGCTGGTGAACCGAAGCCTGAATATGTTCACGCTGTTCGGCTTAGGGATTGGCGTTGCTTACGCTTACAGCGTTGTTGCGCTTTTCTTGCCAACGATCTTCCCCCCGTCGTTCCGGGGAGAAAATGGGGTCGTTGCGGTCTACTTCGAGGCAGCGGCGGTCATCGTTGTGCTTGTGCTGCTCGGACAGATCCTCGAACTCGGAGCGCGAAGCGAGACCAACGCCGCAATCCGGGCGCTCTTGCATCTCGCTCCAAAGACGGCGCGACGGATCGGCGAAGATGGCCGGGAGGAAGACGTGCCTCTCGACGCCGTCGTCATTGGCGACCGGCTTCGTGTGCGTCCAGGCGAAAAAGTACCAATCGACGGCGTCGTCGTCGATGGTAGCAGTTCCGTGGACGAATCCATGGTCACCGGCGAATCGATTCCCGTCGAGAAGCAGCGCGGTGACCGTCTCATCGGCGCGACCGTCAACGGCACAGGCTCGATGGTGATGCGCACCGAACGTGTCGGTTCGGGGACGCTTTTGGCCCAGATCGTTCGCATGGTGGGCGACGCGCAGCGAAGCCGCGTCCCCATTCAACGGCTGGCGGACAGGGTCGCCGGATATTTCGTTCCAGCGGTCATCGCTGCGGCCGTGCTCACATTCATCGCCTGGAGCGTCTTCGGGCCGGAACCGAGGATGGCGTACGCCGTCGTCAATGCGATCGCTGTACTGATCATCGCATGCCCATGCGCGCTGGGTCTCGCAACGCCGATGTCGATCATGGTGGCCACGGGCAAGGGGGCGGCTTTTGGCGTGCTGTTCAAGAACGCGGAAGCGATCGAAGTGATGCGGAAGGTCAACACGCTCGTGGTCGACAAGACGGGCACGCTTACGGAAGGCAAACCGAAAGTCGTCGCTATCGTGGTAGCGGACGGCACGGAAGCGTCGCTCGTCAAGCTGGCGGCCAGTCTGGAACAGGGGAGCGAACATCCGCTCGCGGCAGCAATTGTCGAAGCCGCGAAGGCGCGCGGGATCGCGCCCGAAGCCGTGGCCGACTTCGCTTCGATCACTGGAAAAGGTGTAACGGGAACGATCGGCGGTCGTCGTGTCGCCCTCGGCAATGCGAGCCTCCTAGACGACTTGCATGTGGCAGTCGGCGAATTTGGCCCGCAAGCGGAAGCGATGCGGGGCGATGGCCAGACGGTCATGTTCGTGGCGGTGGACGGCAAGATCGCCGGCAATATCGGGGTCGCGGACCCTATAAAGGCTACTGCTGCAACCGCGATCAGGGAGCTTCACGACCAAGGTATTCGCATCGTCATGCTGACGGGGGACGCCAAGACGACAGCGTCGGCCGTCGCTAGAAAGCTCGGTATCGACGAGTTCATCGCGGGCGTGCTGCCCAGCCGGAAGGCTGAAACCATCAAGCGCCTGCAGGCCGAGGGACGTGTCGTGGCCATGGCGGGCGACGGGGTCAACGATGCGCCTGCGTTGGCGCAGGCTCAGGTGGGTATCGCGATGGGCACCGGGACGGACGTCGCAATGAAGAGCGCCGGCGTCACTCTCGTAAAGGGAGACCTGTTGGGGATAGCGCGTGCGCGCCAGCTCAGTCGCGCGACCATCAGGAACATCAAACAAGGTCTCTTCTTCGCGTTCATCTACAACATTCTGGGCGTGCCGATCGCGGCCGGCGCCCTCTATCCCGCGTTTGGCCTTCTCCTAGGTCCGATGCTGGCGGCCGTCGCAATGAGCCTCAGTTCGGTATCGGTTATCGCAAATGCGCTGCGGCTGCGGCGGGTGGAGCTCTGATGTACGTCAATATCGCCGTCTTGAAAGAAACACAGCCGCACGAACGGCGCGTGGCGCTGGTGCCGTCCGTCGTACCTAAGCTGATCAAGCTGGGCGCGAAGCTACACATGCAGTCGGGCGCCGGCGACGCCATCAAGCTTGGCGACGCGGCGTTCCGGGATGTTGTGTTCATCGATGACCGCGAAGCGTTGGTGAGCGATGCCGACGTCGTGCTCGCCGTGCAGCCGCCGGCGCTGGATGTGATCGACGCGATGAAGGAAGGTGCGATCCTCATCTGCTTCGTCTACGCGGGCAAGGAAAAGGCGCTGGTGCATCGTCTTCTGGAGAAGAAGATCACCTGTTTCGCCATGGAACGCGTTCCCCGCATTTCGCGGGCGCAGGCCATGGACGCACTGTCGAGCCAGTCGGCCTTGGCGGGCTATTATGCCGTGCAGCTGGGTTCGACCCATCTGGCGCGCATTCTCCCGAAAGTCACCACGGCCGCCGGCGCGATCGGCCCGGCCAAGGTTCTCGTGATGGGACTTGGCGTGGCAGGCCTGGAAGCGCTCGCCACCGCGCACCGGCTTGGTGCCATGGTGGAGGGCTATGACGTGCGTCCGGAAACAGAAGAACAAGCGCTGTCGTTGGGCGCGAAATTCGTCGAAACCGGCGTCGATGCGCGCGGCAAGGGCGGCTATGCCCGCGAACTGAGCGCGGAGGAAAAAACCAAGGTTGCGGCGGTGCTGACCAAGCATATCCAGGAGTCCGATCTTATCATTACGACGGCTGCCATTCCCGGCAAGCCGTCGCCCAAGCTCATCAGCAAAGCGCAGGTCGCGGGCATGAAGGCGGGGTCGGTCATTGTCGATCTCTCCGCCGAAGGCGGCGGCAATTGCGAAGACACCAAGCCCGGCGAAACCATCGAGGTCGGCCAGGTGACGATCGTTGCGCCACTGAACGTGCCGTCGCTTCTCGGCGAGGACGCGAGCGAGCTCTACGCGAAGAACCAATACAACCTGCTTGCCCTGATGATGAAGGACAACATCGTCACGATCGACTGGAAAGATGAGGTGCTCGCCAAGACAGCTCTCACCCACGCCGGAAAGCTCTGTGACTCGGATGCCAAGCCGGAAGCGCCAAAGTCGTCGAAGGAGGTAGGCGGTGCCAAACCTCGAACAACCAAACCGTCAGTGAAAGCGGCGTAAGCCGGAACGAAGGGTCGAAATGGAATTCCAGATCGCGATGACGGGCTTCGTGGCTCTGTACATCTTCATGCTCGCCGGATTTGCCGGCTGGGTGATCATCGGCGGGGTGCCGGCGATCCTGCATACGCCGCTGATGTCTGGCTCCAATTTCGTGCACGGTATCGTCGTGGTCGGCGGGATATTCGCCCTGCTCAATGCGAGCACGGTGCTGGAACAGGCCATCGGTTTCATTGCCGTGCTGCTCGGTGCCGGCAACGCGGCGGGCGGCTACGCCGTCACCGATCGCATGCTCGCGATGTTCCAGACAAGCGGACAAGGCGTCAGCCACGCAAAGCCCCATCATGCCAAACCCAAGCACGCGAAGAAGGGCTGAGGAATCGAGATGTTCGCAATAATTCCACAACTGACGATCGGCGCAGTCGATCTGGCCGCGGCCTTTCTCTTTCTTTACGGCCTCAAGCGCATGTCATCTCCGGTGACGGCGCCGTCGGGCGTCTTCGTCGCCGGCATCGGCATGCTCGTCGCGATCTTGGCGAGCTTTCTCTATGTGTTCAGCGTCGGCGCGGCAGCCAGACCGTTTCTGGCCATGAATATCGCGCTGGCCTTGATCGCCCTCGTCCTCGGCGGCGGCTTGGCTTGGTGGAGTGGCCGGAAGGTCGCGATGACCGCCATGCCCCAGATGGTGGCGCTCTACAACGGCATGGGCGGCGGAGCGGCCGGTGCGATCGCTGCGGTGGAGCTGTTCGGTGGAAAAGCAAACGGAGCAACCCAGCTCGTCGTCACGCTGATCGGTGCGCTGATCGGTGCCGTGTCGCTGTCCGGCTCGCTGATCGCCTGGGCAAAGCTCGATGGAGTCATCAAAAAGCCGTGGCGCGTGTGGGGCCAGCAGGCCTTCAACGGAGTCGTCATGTTGGCGACACTCGCGGTCGGCGCCTACATCATCTTCGTGACCCTGAGCGGCACGGCCCCCCTGATCGCTATGCCCAGTCTCATCACGCTGTTCTTTGGCTGCGCCCTGTTCTTCGGCATTGCGATGACACTGCCGATCGGCGGCGCGGACATGCCGGTCGTGATCTCGATCTACAATGCCCTCACCGGCCTGGCAGTCGGCCTCGAAGGGTTCGTGCTGCAGAACCCGGCCTTGATGATCGCCGGTATGGTCGTCGGCGCGGCAGGCACGCTTTTGACGCTACTCATGGCCAAGGCGATGAATCGGTCCGTCAGCAACGTCATTTTCACGAATTTCGGCACGCCGACCAAGCACAAGCACGGCGCCATCAAGGGCAGCCTCAAGCCGGTGCAGGCCGGCGACGCCGGCATCTTCATGCGTTACGCCAGCAAGGTCATCATCGTGCCCGGCTACGGTCTCGCCGCCGCGCAGGGCCAGCAGAAGCTCTATGAATTTGTGAAGCTGCTGCAGGCGGCGGGTGTCGAGGTCAAATTCGCGATCCATCCCGTTGCCGGACGCATGCCGGGCCAGATGGACGTGCTGCTGGCCGAGGCCGGCGTTCCTTACGACATGATCTTCCAGCTCGAAGACATCAACGACGACTTTGCGACTACCGACGTCGCGCTCGTCATCGGCGCCAATGACGTGGTGAACCCGGCGGCGCGCACCGACAAATCGTCGCCGATCTTCGGTATGCCGATCCTCAACGCCGACAAGGCCAAGAAGGTCTACGTCGTGAAGCGCGGCGAGGGCAAGGGCTATTCCGGCATCGTGAATGCGCTGTTCTATGCCGACAATTGCGAAATGGTCTACGGCGACGCCGCTGCCGTGATGGCGCAAATGATAGAGGCGGTGAAGGGGCTCGGATTGTCCGCCGCCGCCTGAACCGAAACCCGAAGGAGAACGCCAATGCAAGTCCTGGTCGATACGCACCACAATGTCGAAGGCTGCGAACAATTCTCGCACCACATCGACGTGGGTGTGAGGACCGCGTTGCATCGATACGCGGATCAGATCACGCGAGTCGAGGTGCATCTCAGCGATGAAAACGTCGCCAAATCCGGTGGCGCGGACAGGCGATGCCTCATCGAGGCGCGTCCCTCCGGTCACCAGCCGGTGACCGTGAGCAATGACGCTGCAACCCTGCAGGGGGCGTTCGACGGAGCAGCCAAGAAGATGGCGCACTTGCTGGAGTCGACCTTGGGGCGTCTGCACCATCACAAAGGCGGCACGTCGATCCGGGCCGAAAACGCCTTTGAGTGACGATGTCTATCCAGACACAAACCGGCTGGACGGCGTTTCGCACTTCGTCGTCGGCCGGATATCGACCGAACCCAGTCTCGAAAGCAGGAGCACATCATGACCCGGACCATGCACGCCGCAGTCGTCGAAGAATTCGGAAAGCCCCTGGTCCTGCGGGAGTGGGACATCCCGACGCCCGGGCCGGGCCAGATTCTGGTCAAGACCGAAGCCTGCGGTGTCTGCCATACCGACCTTCATGCAGCGCATGGCGACTGGCCTGTGAAGCCCACGCTCCCGTTCATTCCCGGTCACGAAGGCATCGGGCTTGCCGTCGCTCTCGGTTCCGGCGTGACGATCGTGAAGGAAGGCGACCGCGTCGGCGTGCCGTGGCTCTACTCCGCCTGCGGGCATTGCGAGTATTGCCTGTCGGCGTGGGAGACGGTGTGCCCGGAGGCGCAATTCGGCGGCTACACCAAGAATGGTGGCTTCGCCGAATACATTCTCGCCGATCCCAACTATGTCGCGCATATCCCCGCCGGCCTTGCAGCAAAGGATGCCGCGCCGATCATCTGCGCCGGTATCACAACATATAAAGGGATCAAGGAAACCCAGGCGCGGCCGGGCGAGTGGATCGCCATCTCCGGCGTCGGCGGCCTCGGGCATTTGGCGATCCAATATGCCAAAGCCATGGGGCTCAAGGTTTGCGCAGTAGATATTGACGACGGCAAACTTGCACATGCAAAGAGCCTGGGCGCCGACCTGGTCTTCAATGCCAAGTCCGGCGATCCGGCCGCGGCCTTGAAGAAGGAGACGGGCGGCGGCGCGCATGGCGTCTTGATCACGGCGCCGTCGCTTCCGGCGTTCAAGCAGGGCGTCGGCATGACGCGCAAGCGCGGCACCTGCGTCCTAGTCGGGCTGCCGCCCGGAGAATTCCCGGTTCCGCTGTTCGACGTGGTCGCCAACTGCATCACCATCCGCGGCTCGTTCGTCGGCACGCGCGGCGACATGGCCGAGGCGCTCGCTTTCGCAGCCGAGGGCAAGGTGAAGGCGGATATCGAGCTGCAACCTCTGGCGAAGATCAACAAGATCTTCGGCCGTCTCGAACATGGCGACGTTCCGTCGCGCGTGGTTCTCGAATTCGACGCGCACTGAATCGGCTCCGGAGATATCTATGCCAAATACCCTGTCGTCCGGCCTCCTCGAAAAAATGAACGCCTATTGGCGTGCGGCAAACTACCTGTCGGTCGGACAGATTTATCTTAAGGACAATCCGCTTCTCGAGGAGCCGCTCAAGTTCGAACACATCAAGCCGCGCCTGCTCGGCCATTGGGGTACGACCCCGGGACTGAACTTTCTCTACGTCCACCTCAACCGGCTTATCACGGAAAACGACCTGAACATGATGTACGTCATCGGGCCGGGGCATGGCGGACCCGGCATCGTGGCGATGACCTATCTGGAAGGCTCGTATACCGAGCGCTACCCAGCAGTGGAGCGCAGCCGCAACGGATTGCATCGGCTTTTCCGCCAGTTTTCCTGGCCCTATGGAATTCCCAGCCACGTCGCGCCGGAGACGCCAGGTTCGATTCATGCCGGCGGAGAGTTGGGCTATTCCCTGGTCCATGCCTACGGCGCGGCGTTCGACAATCCGGACCTGATCGTCGCTTGCGTCATCGGTGACGGCGAAGCGGAAACCGGCGCGCTGGCCGCCAGCTGGCACTCCAACAAATTCCTCAATCCGGCGCGCGATGGCGCGGTTCTTCCCATACTCCATCTCAATGGTTTCAAGATCGCCAATCCGACGGTGCTGGCGCGCATCGGTCGCGACGAACTGACGGAGTTGCTGCGCGGCTACGGCTACGAACCCTTCTTCGTCGAAGGGGACGATCCGGCGCTGGTGCATCAAATCCTCGCGGGAACGCTAGATGCGATCCTCGTGCGAATTCGACGGATACAGAGCGAGGCACGATCCGGTGACGGGGTTGGAGGCCCGGATCGTCCGCGCTGGCCGATGATCGTCTTCCGCACGCCAAAGGGCTGGACCGGCCCGAAATTCGTCGACGGCTTGCCGGTCGAGGGCACTTGGCGCGCGCATCAGGTCCCGATCGCGAACATGAAGAACCCCGAACATCTCAGGCAGCTCGAAGACTGGATGAAGAGCTACCGGGCGCACGAATTGTTCGACGAAGCAGGCAAGTTCCGCGAGGAATTCGCGGCGCTCGCGCCCACAGGCCATCGCCGCATGGGTTCCAATCCGCACGCCAACGGTGGCGAATTGCTGGTGCCGCTGGCGATGCCACACTTCCGGGATCACGCCATCGGCATTCCCGCTCCCGGCGCCGTCAGGTGCGAAGCCACGCGCAATCTCGGGAAATTCCTCCGAGATGTAATGAAACTCAATCTCGGCAAGCAGAATTTCCGGCTGTTCGGCCCCGACGAAACGGCCTCAAACAGGCTGGAGGCAGTCTACGAAGTCTCGGGCAAGGAATGGATGGCCGAGATTGTCACGAACGACACCAATCTCAGCGCCAATGGCCGCGTCATGGAGGTGCTCAGCGAGCATCTCTGCGAAGGCTGGCTCGAGGCCTATCTGCTCACAGGGCGCCATGGTCTTTTCTCATGCTATGAGGCTTTCATCCACGTCATCGATTCGATGTTCAATCAGCACGCCAAATGGCTGAAGGTCAGCCGGACGATTCCGTGGCGCAAACCGGTCGCTTCGCTGAACTATCTGCTGACCTCTCATGTCTGGCGGCAGGACCATAACGGGTTCTCGCATCAGGATCCCGGGTTTATCGATCATGTCGCCAACAAGAAGTCCGACATCGTGCGCATCTACCTGCCGCCCGACGCCAATTGTCTGCTGTCAGTGACGGATCACTGCTTGCGCAGCCGCGACTACGTCAATCTGATCATCGCGGGCAAGCAGCCGGAGTGGCAGTGGCTCGACATGGATTCCGCGGTTCGTCATTGCACCGCCGGCGCTGGGATCTGGCGATGGGCCGGCAATGACGACGGCGATCCAGATGTGGTGATGGCCTGTGCCGGCGACGTGCCGACGCTGGAGACGCTGGCGGCCGTAACGCTGCTGCGCGCCTACGTCCCCGACATCCGTATCCGCGTCGTCAACGTGGTGGATCTGATGGGGCTCGAACCCCAGTCCGAGCATCCGCACGGCATGGAGGACGAGGACTTCGACGAGCTGTTCACCAAGGACAAGCCTGTAGTCTTCGCCTTCCATGGCTATCCAGCCATGATTCACAAGCTGACCTATCGGCGGCACAATCACGACAATTTTCATGTCCGCGGTTATAAGGAAGAGGGCACCACGACCACGCCGTTCGACATGGTCGTGCTGAACAACCTCGACCGTTATCAACTCGCGCTGGACGCCATCAAGCGAATCCCACGGTTTACCGATCGGGTGGAAGACGCTACGGCACGTTATTGGGCGGCGATGGAACGCCACAAGCTCTACATCTGCGAGCACGGCGAGGACATGCCGGAGGTGCGCGACTGGCGCTGGAACGCGTGAGGCCGAATTCGTCATGTTCGATGCTGAGCAGAGTTTGACTGTACTCGCGCTGAACAGCGGCTCTTCGTCGCTCAAATTCGGACTGTATCGCGTCGGCGCGTCCAGCACCGAAACGCTGCTCTCGGAGACCACGCCGCTTGCCGGCAGGTGCGAAGCGATCGTCCGGTTCGCAGAGCGCCTTGCCGACTCCAAAATGCCCGCGCCAGAGGCCATCGGGCATCGCATTGTGCATGGCGGACCTAAGCTCCGGCGGCATTGCATTATCGACGATGAGGTCTTGGCGCAGCTAGAAGCTGCGACCGCCTTCGCGCCGCTGCATATTCCGCCGGCCCTGGCCGTCATCCGCGTCGCGCGGGAGCACTTTCCCGGGCTGCCACAGGTGGCGTGTTTCGACACGACGTTTCACACCGGATTGCCTGACGTCGCGCGGATTCTCCCGCTCCCGAAGGACCTTCTGGGGGAGGGTATCCAGCGCTATGGATTTCATGGTCTTTCGTGCGAATCGATCGTGCGCCAGCTTGGGGGCGATCTGCCTGAGCGCCTCATCATCGCCCATCTCGGCAACGGCGCGAGCGTCACGGCCGTCAGATGCGGCAAGTCGATCGACACCAGCATGGGGCTGACCCCGACCGGTGGCGTCATTATGGGCACGCGCAGCGGCGATCTCGATCCCGGTGTCCTGATCTATCTGGCGCGCGAGAAAAACCTCGATGCGGCCAAGCTGGAAGAACTGGTCGATCGCCAATCCGGGCTCCTCGGAATCTCTGGTATCGACAGCGACATGCGGCGTCTGCATGAAGCCGCGCCGTCAAACGCCGATGCACGGCTCGCGATCGAGATGTTCTGCTATTCCGTGCGCAAGCAGATCGCCGCGATGGTCGCCGCGCTCGAAGGCGCCGATATGATCGTCTTTACCGGTGGCATCGGAGAAAACGATGCGGGGGTTCGCGCTGCCATAAGGGACGGTTTGTCCTGGATCGGCGTCGACCTCGGCGAAGCGCGGATCAATCCGCGCAACCATGCCGCTCCGCGTTGTGCCGTGCGCGTTCTTCCGTCGCAGGAAGACGAACAGATCGCGCGCCATACTTTGGCGTTGTTGGCATGATGCCTTTCCAGACCGCCGTTTATAGCCCCCAGGGAGGCAATGCGATGCCCGAGACTATTCGTGAAGCGGTCGCGGTATTTGACGGCGTCGATGCCCTTGATGAAGCGGTCTACGCCCTTCAGACGCGCGGCTTCGACCGCGCTGCGTTCTCCCTGCTGGCCAGCGAGGCGGCGGTCGCGGAGAAGCTCGGCCATCGCTATCAGCAGGTCAGGGACGTCGAGGACGATCCGAGGGCGCCACGAGAGACATTCTTCTCACGCGTTTCGCGATTGGAGGTCGATTACCTGCCCGCCCCGCTTCTCGCGTCTGTGGGCGCCCTGGCGCTTGCCGGAGTCGGATCTATACTGGTCGTCTTGGTCGCGGCAGGTGCAGCGGGCCTGGTCGGAGCCGCCCTGAGCCGGATGATGCACGAGCGCCACGCGACCCGCGTCCAGGAGCAACTTGCGCGCGGCGGACTGCTGCTTTGGGTGAATGTGCGCAACGCCGGCGAAGAAGAGATAGCGCTGGAGGTTCTGCAAGCGCACGCGGCACACGATGTCCATGTCCATGACATCGCGGCTTGAACAGTTGAGGATCACCGATAGTGGGTCGTTCGACCATTCACTTCTCGAGCTGTTTGCGGATCGCCAGCAATTCCTTGCGGCGCCCGGCTGTGACCTCGGGGTAGGCCATCTTCAGATCCATGAGAGTGTCGAGAACGATCTGCGACACGATCAGGCGTGCGTTTTCCTTGTCGTCAGCGGGAACGAGGTACCAAGGTGAGTGTTTGGTGCTTGTCGCGCCAATACATTCCTCGTATGCCTTCCTATAGTCATCCCAGAAGCCGCGCTCCGTGATATCGGCGGAGCTGAATTTCCAGTTTTTCTCCGGCTCATCGATGCGCGCGAGAAAACGCTTGCGCTGCTCTTCCTTGGAAAGATGGAGGAAGAATTTGACGGTATGCGTTCCGTTCTTGTGAAGGTGCTTTTCCAAATCCAGGATCGAGCGGTAACGGTCATGCCAGACCTCCTTCTCATCATGCAGGGCATCGGAAAGTCCTTCGCTGCGGAAAATCTCGGGATGCACGCGCACGATCAGCACCTCCTCATAGTATGACCGGTTGAAGATGCCGATCTTGCCGCGCTCCGGCAGATCGCGCGTGGTACGCCAGAGAAAGTCGTGCTCGAGTTCGGTGGCGCTGGGATGCTTGAAGCTGAACACCTGGCAGCCTTGGGGGTTGACCCCGGACATCACATGCCGGATCGCGCCGTCTTTTCCCGCCGCATCCATGGCTTGAAAAATTAGCAGAATCGCATGGCGATTGTCAGCGTAGAGAAGTTGCTGCTGTGCACTCAGCTGCGCAACGTGATCCTCCAGAAGCTTTTTGTATTGTTGTTTCGATTTATAGACAGGGCGGACCTTTGTCGGCCATTTCCTGAGATTGACCTCGTCGCCTTCGCTCACGCGAAAATCTTTGGAATGTATTTTCATCTTTGGCTCATTTCGTATTCTGGGGCGCCGAAGCTGCTGGCGGAGCATTCGCTTCAGGCCCGCGCTTGGCGTTGACGCGATCGAGAAAGTGATAGGTGAGCAGTTTTACGCGGTCGTTGACAAGAAACCAGACCAGAGAGTAGCCCCAAACGAACAAAGCCCAGCCCCACCCGATTGGAAGCATAAACAGCCCAAACACGGCAATTAGCGTTGCTACGGTTTGTGTGCCGAGCACGGCTATCAGCAGGATGGGCGCGGGTCGAATTGACCAAAACGGTCCGCGTGTCCGCGTAAGGAATATCTTGAAATGCCCCGCGACGGACAACTTCAAATACATCAGCGTTTGGATCAACGCCCGGTCGAGATGAAAAACGTGTTCGCCTATATAGAACATGCCGAACGAATCTATGACCCCGACGATGCTGACAACTGTGGCGACCCCGAGTACCAGACGCATGTTCCACGCTTCAGACTGGTTTTTGTAGTGCACGTTGTCATAGGCAATCGAAAGGATGGCGCCGTCGTTGAGCAGTGCCAGCATTACGATCATCACGGCCGTCAGCGGATAGAAATTGTAGATCAGGATGGCCAGCGTCATGAACATGAGGATGCCCAGCGTCTCGGCGATGCGATAGATCGCGTAGCTGTTCATCCGCTGGAAAATGCGGCGGCTTTCCTTGATCGCCTCGATGATCACCGACAGGCCCGGCGTCAGCAGCACGATCGACGCCGCCGAGCGCGCCGCGTCCGTGGCCCCCGATACCGCGATGCCGCAATCGGCTTTCTTCAGAGCCGGGGCGTCGTTCACGCCATCGCCGGTCATGCCGACGATATGCCCGTGCTTTTGCAGGATATCCACGATGTGGAACTTGTGCTCGGGAAATACCTGGGCGAATCCGTCGGCCCCTTCGATATCCGAGGTCTCCTGCGCCGTTTCCGTGTGCTTGGCATCGCCAAGAATGCTCGCATCGAGAATGTTCTGGCCCATGCCCAGTTTCTTGGCGGTCTCCTTGGCAATGGCGATGGCGTCGCCCGTCACCATCTTGACCTTCACGCCCATCTGGATCGCGGTCGCGATAGTCGCCTTGGCGTCGTCGCGCGGTGGGTCGAACAGCGGCAACACGCCGAGGAATTGCCATTTCCCGTCCGCCTCGGCGCGTGCCACGCCCAGTGAGCGAAAGCCGCGCGCCGCGAAATCGTTCACGGCCTTGTCGGCTGCGGTTTTCACCGGCCCAGCAATCCCGCACAGCGCCGAAATGACCTGCGGCGCGCCTTTGGTCACCTTGAACTCTTTGCCGTCTGGCCCCTTCACGGTGGCTTCGGTGCGCTTATGCACCGCGTCGAAGGGCTGGAAATGACTTACCTGATAGCCGTGCAACGCGTCTTTGCTTTTCAGGCCGCCCAGAACGGCCAGATCGATGGTGTCGTTATTGTCCGCGCGCGACGCCAGCGCGCCGGCGAGGATCACCTGATCGGCGGGGACATCCCTCGCACAGAACGGATCGCCGAGAGTCAGTTTGTTCTGAGTCAGGGTGCCGGTCTTGTCGGCGCACAGCACATCCACACCCGCCAGTTCCTCGATCGCCACCAGCCGGCTCACAATCGCCTTCTTCTTGGCAAGCAGGCGCGCGCCGACCGCCATCGTGACCGACAACACCGTCGGCATCGCAACGGGGATTGCCGCCACGGTCAGGACCAGCGCGAATTGCAACGTGCTGAGGATCGGATCGCCGCGGTAGATCGCGACGGTGACGATCACCGCCACCAGGATCACGGCGAGGACGATCAGGTAATTGCCGATCTTGAGCACGGCACGCTGAAAATGGCTGGCGGTCGGCGCCTGCTGCACCAGTTGCGCGGTCTTGCCGAAATAGGTGTTCGCGCCCGTGGCGTAGACCATGGCGCCGATCTCGCCCTGGCGAACGATCGAGCCGGAAAACACCGCGTCGCCGGATTTGTGTGTCGCAGGCAGGGATTCGCCCGTCAGCGCAGACTGGTCCATTTCGACGGGATCGCCTGCTAAGAGCCGCGCATCCGCCGGCACGATATCGCCCAGGCGCAAGCGTATGACGTCGCCTGGGACCAGTTCGCGCGCCGCCGGGTTCACCCATTTCCCATCGCGTTTCACGCGGGCCTTGATCGCCAGCTTGGCCTTGAGGGCCGCGATGGCGTTGCCCGCCTGGCGCTCTTCCCAGAAGCCGACCACGGCATTGGCGAGCAGCAGCAGAAGGATGATGAAGAAATCTGGCCAATGCCGGACCACGCCGGACAGAATGACCGCCACTTCGATCATCCACGGGATGGGCCCCCAGAAATAGGTCAGGAATTTCAGGAACGGATTGGTCTTCTTTTCTTCCAGTTCGTTCGGTCCGTATTGCGCCAGCCGCTTCTGCGCCTCGGCTTGGGTAAGACCTTCCGGTGACGAATCCAGCTTCTTCTCTACCTCCGTCAACGGTAGGGTCTTCAGATCGTCTTTTGCATCGGGTTTCGCGATCGCTTCCGGGGCGAGAGGCTTGCCATCGGCGGCTTTGGGCTGTGTTTGCGTGATCGGCATGCGTTTTGACCCTTCACGCCGAGCGACGCTAAAGTCGACCGCCCCGGGGCTGCCGGCCCCCCCGTGTTCGAGCGTTCTTTCGATGCAGCGCTTCTGGAAAGTGCGGCGCGTGGCCCTGCGAGTACGAAAGCCCCCGTGCCTACGAAACGCGCAGGCGGCACAATCGGACGATTGTGGGCGATATTTAACTCGCCGCGGTTTCCTTCGGTCTTAGCGGAATAGAGCACGCCCGCTTCCGACAGCTGATCCACGCGAATGGAACAATACGCTGCTCGCACCGCTCATCGCTGTACGCATTGCTAACCAAAAAGCCCGAACACGGTATCGCGGTGGCTCGCGGCGTCGAATCACGCAAGAGGGGCCGTTCTCGATGAACAGTCTCTTATCGGAGCAGACCTCATGCAAATCGGCGCAATCGGGCTCCGGAAAATGGACGGCAAAACGCGGTGCTCGGGTCAACACGATCAGCGCTGGAATCATCTTTACCCTATTGGCACGGGACGAACTGAGCGGCCCTCGCGGCGAAGGCTATCGGCGCATGATCGATATGTCCACGGCCGGACGCGGGGGTACGCCGGACGAGGTTGGAACGGTTGGCGCGCTGCCTATGGGCGAAGACGGTGCGTTCATCACCGGCAGCGACTTCCTTATGGATGGTGCAGTCAACTCGCGCCGAAATAATCTGCGGGCGCGACTATTGCTCGTGGACCCGTTCGCAGAGCTTTTCTACCTGTAAGACCAATTGCTGTACCGTGAAAGGCTTCGTCAACCGGGGTTGATCGCGTAGATTTTCGGGCAACGCCCAATCGCCATAGCCACTTGCCAGAACAAACGGGACTCCGCGTGCGAGCAGTCGTTCGGCGACGGGATAGACCTTGCCGCCGCGAATGCTCACATCGAGAACCGCGATATCCGGCGTCCCTTCATCGGCCAGGCGGAGCGCCGTTTCCAACTTGCCCGTCGGACCTACGATTTCGTATCCCTCATCCTTGAGTGCGTCCTCGATCATGAGGGCGATCAAGGTTTCGTCTTCAACGATCAAGACCCGGCGTCCAGCTCCGCCACTCATTGCCCTTCTTCTTTTTCTTTTGTCCGCAAGCGGCCGACCTCGGCCGCCAGCGGGATGTCGATAGTACAGATCAATCCGGTAACGGCAAAATCCCTGTCTACTTTTCCTCCAAATTCCTGGGTCAGGCTGCGGACGATCAAAGTCGATCCGAACCCCGTTCGCGATGGCTTTTGCACCGCCGGACCGCCGCTTTCCGACCAGACCAGTTTGAGCACGCTTTCCGGCGTGCCGGCGACGATGCTCCACTCCACCGACAATCGGCCGTCGGGAGCGGAGAGAGAGCCGAATTTAACGGCGTTGCTCGCCAGCTCGTGTATGGCCATTCCCAGCGTTAGGCCCGCTTGCGGTGTCAGAGCAATATCAGGCCCGGCCATCCTGGGTCTGTTTTCGCGATGGTCATACGGCGCGAGTTCCGTCGCAATGAGATCGCGAAGCGACGCTTCGTCCTTGCCGCCCGTCTGGGTCAAGAGGCTGTGCGCACGCGATATTGCCGAAATACGGCCCTCCATGGCAGTGGCGAAGTCTGTTGGTGACGCGCTTTTTCTCAGAGTTTGAGTGATCACGGCGGACACAATCGCCAAAATATTTTTCACGCGGTGATCGAGCTCGCCCATCAGCAATGCGCGGTAATCCTCGGCTTTCTTGTGCCGGGAAATATCCATGAACGTAATCACGACGCCATCGATGACGTTGTCTACGGTGCGATAAGGCCGGATACGCATGATGAATGTCATGCCGTTGTCGGCGACGCGCACCTCTTTCTCGGTTACGGCAAGGTTGCGCAGCACCTTGCGGACATCCAGGCGCAAATCGGCATAGTTCAACTGACTGACGATGTCGGTAACGGGCCTTCCGCGATCCGACTCGCGCAGATGGAAAATTTCCACCATGCCGGGCGTAAAGTTCTTGATGCGCAGGTCGTTGTCCAGAAAGATTGTCGCAATCTCGGTACTGTCGAGCAGATTCTTGAGATCGCTATTGGCCCGCATCAGCATCTCGTTCTTGCCCTGCATTTCCGTGTTGACGGTCTGCAATTCCTCGTTGACCGACTGCATTTCCTCCTTTGCGGTTTCGAGTTCTTCGTTTGAGGATTGCAGCTCCTCGTTCACCGACTGGTATTCCTCCGTTGCCGACCTCATTTCCTCATTGGCGATCTCCAATTCGTCGATCGACGATTGAAGTTGTACCTTTGTCGTGTGCAATTCGTGTTCTAGCGCCTCGACGGTAGCGTTGGTGCCGCCGTTTGCCACTTTCGCTTCGACGCCCGGCATTTCCGTGGGACGGAACGCGATCACATATAATTTGGCGCTCGCCTTTCCTTCGCTGGCTTGGGCAGCAATCACGGACACGGCCTGCGGCCGACCGTCGATGCGCAGGATCACGCCGTCGCGCAAGGCCGGTTCTGCGCTCGCGTGCGCGGCGCCCATGGCCTCGCGGACGACGGCCCGCAACGGCTTCTTGAGCAATCCGAAGAGATTCAGGCTGGCAATGCCGGCCGCCGGTTCGAGATAGCGACCGACCTCGCTGCCCGAGAAGCGGAGGATTTCGTCACGCTCGTTCACCACCACATAAGCAGGAGAAAATTTCTCGAGAACGCGGCGCGCTATTCTCTCGATGCGGTCTTCTTGGATTGGCGTCGCGGCTGCTACGAACGCCCGCGGCTCCGCGTACTGTACGGCAGAGGGCGGCAAAATCTCGCTCCGGCCAGGTGGCGCGTCGCTCTTGCGCTGGAAGATGCGGTGCTTCTTGTCGAGCGGCGTGAAAAATTTGACGGATCGCGTCACGCCCTCGGACGGGCCTAGGAACAGCACGCCATCTGCTTTGAGCGCGTAGTGGAATGTGCGCAGAACACGGTCCTGCAAGTCCGAGTTCATGTAGATTAGGAGATTTCGGCATGAGACGAGATCGAGCCGCGAGAACGGAGGATCCTTGACCACGCTGTGAGTCGAGAAGACGCACATCTCTCGCACGTCCTTGACCGGACAATATTCTTCACCATCTTCGGCAAACCAGCGCTCCAAGCGTTCGGGCGAAATGCCCGTCGTCTTGCGGTAACGGCCGGCGCGCGCAACCGCCACAGCGGCATCATCGATATCGGTGCCGAATATCTGCACTTTCGGCTGCGCGACGCTTCGTTCCAGCGCCTCCCGCATCAGAAACGCGATGGAATAGACTTCCTCGCCTGTCGCGCAGCCTGCCACCCAAATGCGGACCTGATCTCCGGCACCCTTGTTTTCGAGAAGTTTGGGGATGACGGTCTTTTCCAGCACAGCGAAAGCATCGGGATCGCGGAAAAATTTCGTTACGCCAATCAGCAGGTCGCGAAATAGCAGGCCGATTTGATCCGGCTCCTTCGTCAGCCGCGCGATGTACTCGGGAACGTCGCCGATCTGCAGTACCTGCATGCGGCGTTGGATGCGGCGCGTCACCGTGCTTTCTTTGTACCCGCTGAAGTCGTGACCGGTCTTTCCACGTAACAGCCGCTCTATGGCTTTTAGATGCTCCGCCATGTCCTGACGCGTTCCACCGGCGTCCTTGCGGCCGGACATCGCCGCAAGATGTCGTTTGTAAGCGAGAATCTTTTCGGGCATGGCCTCGACTTGCATCACTTCGTCGACCAATCCCGTTGAGGCGGCACTCTGAGGCATTCCGCTCATCGCCTCGTGATCGAACTCAGCTTGCGCCAATGCGAAGCCACCACTTTCCTTGATTTCCTTTAGACCGATCGTCCCGTCGCTCCCGGTGCCGGACAGAATGATGCAGACGGCATTCTCGCCCTGATCTTCCGCCAAGGACGAAAAGAAGGTATCGATCGGCCGCCGCCGTTCGCGCGGCGGCGCGGGCCGCACAACGGAAAGTCTGCGATCCTCGATCGTCAGCGTTGCATTCGGCGGAATGACATAGACGTTGTTCGCTTCGACCAAGCCCCCGTCTTCGGCCTCGATAACTGGCATGGTGGTTGTTCTACCCAAAAGCTCCGTAAGCGCGCTCTTGTGGTCGGGCGAGAGGTGTTGCACCAGCACGAAAGCCATGCCGCTATCGGCGGGCATCTGCTTGAGGAATGCCGTGAACGCGCTCAGCCCTCCCGCCGACGCCCCGATGCCAACGATCAGACCTAGCTCGGCTGATTTCTCAGTGCCCGGCGCTGGATTGCCAGAACGTCGGCTGTCATGATCGGCCAAGAAATTCCCTCATCAAATAGTCACTCCGGCGTCTCGGCAGATAAGCTTTACCCGCCCAATAGACGCCAGTGGCGCGAAGTCTAAGCAAATCAGGAGCCTGCGGATACTGGCTTTCTTCCTAATGTAAAGTTCCAAAAGATGACAGAGTTCCGGCCACGGGGCGGAGCAAAAGCCGCCGGGCGCCGCAGTCGTGAGAGACTACTCAGCATTCACTCCACAAGAATGGGTGGAGATGGGTTTGTCGGGATCGAACGGCTGCGAACATATTCAGACCAAAGTGTTGCGAACATACGCCAGAGCAGCAAGCATGATGGCGCCGGACTCGGCCGGATAGGTATGCACGATGTTTGCCAGGCCGTTCATGCCGACGCCGGCGCTCATGATGACCGACATTTCGTTGATCAGTTCGCTGGCGCGGGACGCCACGATTGTCGCACCCAGGATTCGATCCGTGCCATCGGCGACGTGAATTTTCACGAAGCCCGCATCAGAGCCGTCGGTGATGGCGCGATCGACGTCGTGCATCAGCACCGTGTAACTCTTGATCGGTATGGAGCGCAGGCGCGCCTCCCAGACATGCAAGCCGACATGCGCGATCTCCGGATCGCAATAGGTGCACCAGGGGACGACGAGCCGGCTTTGACGATCCTGTCCTTCCGACAGTGCATTCCGGACGGCGATGAGCGCGGAGGCCTGAGCGGCGTTCGTGAACTTGAGCTCCATGCAAACGTCGCCGGCGGCATACACGTTGGGATTGGTGGTGCGCAAAAAATCGTCCACCTTGATGCCGCGCTGCGCGTCGACGACGATCCCGGCGCTCTCGAGGCCGATCTCTTCGATATTGGGCACGCGCCCGATGCTCAGGAGTATTTCGTCAGCCTCGATTTCGCCTTTAACATCGTTGTTGACGGTTTGAAGGACCCTGACCCCGTTCGCCACCCGCGCGCCCACGACGGTCGTGTTCAGGCGAATTTCGACGCCGTCCCGCGCCATGGAACGGGACAGGATTTCCGCGGCGTCGCGCTCTTCGCGCGGCAGGAACTTGGGATCGTTCTGGATGATCGTCACGCGCGAGCCGAGACGGCAGAAGGCTTGCGCCATTTCGCAGCCCAGCGGGCCGCCGCCTATGACGGCCAGGCGCTCCGGTAGTGCCTCCAGCGCGAAGATGGTCGCGCTGGTGCGATAGCCGACCTCGGCGAGGCCTGGGATTTCGGGGCCTCGCGGCCTGGCCCCGGTCGCCACGAGGGCCTTGCGAAAGCGCAGCCTTGTATCGCCGAATTCAAGCGTGTCCTGGTTTTCAAACTGGGCTGCACCGAAAAATACATCTATGCCCAACGCCGAGAGCTTCTCGACCGAATGATGTTCGGAGACGCGTGTGCGAAGCCGGCGCATGCGGTCCATGACTTTGGCGAAATCGAGAGGCGGTTCGCTCGGCATGGGCGCGCCGAATTCCTCGGCCTTGTGCATCGCGGCGTATACGCCTGCCGACTTCACGATGGACTTGGACGGTATGGAGCCGGCGTTCAGCGAGTTGCCGCCAAGCCGGTTCCGCTCGATGAGAGCGACGCGAACGCCCAGGCGCGCCGCCGCTGCCGCGGCGGCGATGCCGGCGGGACCTGCGCCCAGCACCGCGAAGTCGTAGACATCTTTCGGCACGGGGTTCCGCCACCGCTCCGGCCGCACACGGCGCAGAAAGACAGTCTCGTCGTCAGGTTTTGCCTTCGGCGCGGCTGAGGGTTCGGTCATGGCTGGAGCCACCCGCCGTCGAAGCCAGCGCGCTTGAGCCCGGCGCGCACATAAGGCGACCTGCGGAAGGCCTCCCAGATCAGGCCGGTGCGATGGTTTTCAATCATCATCACGAGAAGACCCTGGTCCAACCCGTACCAGCCCTCCGACAGCCAGCCGTGGCCATCTGCAATCAGCGTCGGGTTGAAGCCGCTCGAAAACCTGTCCTGGACGCAAACCTGCGGGTGCCGCTCCAATATATGACGCGCGCCCGCGAGCGCGGCGCCGGAATCGAAGGGCAGCGTCGCGAGCATTGCCCAAGGTGCGATCGTGCCGTCGTCAGGCCCATAGGGCACGCCGCGCGACATATATCCGAAGAAGCGCTGGTCGCGGCCGTCGAGCCGCAAATCCTCGCCGCTCGGACCGTCGCCCGCCGTGACGCCCCAAAAATTGCGGCTATAGCCCTTGAAACCGCGCGGGTTGCGCTCACCATACTCGCGATGGACGGCGATGGCGGCCTTTGTGTTCTCGAAATAGTCACTGCGCTTCTCGCGCATGAAAGCATCGCGGATACCACGGAAGTCGATCCAGGCGTGCGAGAACAGATGCGTGAACAGCGGACCGGAATAGAGCACGTCGCTTCCCGTCAGGTTTTCCCATTGATAAGTGAGGCCCCAGCTCCTGTAGCCGGTTTCAGTCAGTGGAAATGTCGGAGACCCGAGCCCGAGCACGTAAAGGATCGTCGCTTCGTTGTAGCCCTCCCAGCCGTAGTGGAGGAAGCCGCATTCCGGCTTCCATCCTTGCGACACGGTTTCAGTACCATTCTGCGCCCAACGCCAGTCGACGCGGCGGTACAGCGCATCCGCCAGCGCGCGGATCTCGACTTCGGGACCCTCGCCGTCGAAATAGCACGCGGCGGTGAGAATGCCGGCCATCAGCAGAGCGGTATCGACCAGCGAGAGCTCGCATTGCCAAACGCGCCTGCCGGTCTGCATGTCGAGGAAGTGGTAGTAGAAACCCTTGTACCCGGTTGCGTCCGGCTGATCGCTTTGTGCGCTCTGCATGAAAAACCGCAAGGCCGCCAAGGTGCGGTTCGCAGCGTCAGCACGCGATATCCAACCGTTCCGGACGCCGACCGGATAACAGGAGAGCGCGAACCCGGCCACCGCGATGCTGCATGGCGATCCGTCGCGCGAGGTGTCGGCGACGAGGCCGTTCTGCGGGTTCGAATAGTCGATCAGATAGGAGAACGCTCCGCGCTGAAGGCGCAAGATTAAAGCATCGTCTGAAAGTGCGGTCAGATCCTCCATCGCGGACCTACAGGGCAAACCGGATGGCGGCAACCGATTGCGGCGGCATTGCCACATCGATGGTCAGAGTGCCGTCATTCACCTTGACAGGCAGCGGCTCCTTGCGGAGGACCGACACCTGATTCAATTCCTCCACAATAGCGTGGCTCAGATATTCCGGCTTGCCCATCTGCTCCCAGCGGCGCTTGGCGTTTGCATGTTCGAGGTCGATCCGCTGGATCGAGGCTTCCGAAGTCGATGCCACTCCTCTTACACTTAAGGAAACCTGCTCGGTCGCGATCGGATGGCGCGGTAGCGCGAAATTCGTCAACACGAGGGTCGCATAATCGGCGCCGCGGACGAGCCACGCATCGACCGTCTCATGCCCGCCTTCCAGCGGCATCAATTCCGTCCCCAATTCATGCAGCAGCTGAAAAGCGCGATAGGCCGGCTTGGCAATGCCGTGGATATTCTGAAGGCCGAAGCCGCCATGAAATGGTACCGACGGGAAGTAGTTCTCTTCGAAGATGTCCGAGAACGTCCAGTAGCTGTAGCCCTGCACCAGGCCATTGGCCTCCAGGATCGTCTTGACGATAAAGGCGGCGGCATACGGATCGTCATGCATCGCGTCGCGCGGGTTCGAGGAGGTGCACCACTCGGTGTAGTATACGGGCCGGTCACCCGCCTTCTTTCGCACGTCGCGGGTCTGTTCGCGCAGGGTGCTTCGCGTGCTGGCGGCGAGCTGCGCCTCGGTATCGTCGCCCGGCTTGCCGAAGGCATCCGTCGGGTAGTGATGGGTGCTGATGAAATCGGCGGGGAGATCGTTTGCGGCGCAGAAATGGATGAAATCGTCCACCCACGCGTTGGCGGCAGTCGCTGGGCCACCGACTTTCAGTTGTTTATCGACAGTTTTGATCGCCTCGACCGTGTAGCGATAGAGCTCGAAATAGTCGCCCTGCTTGCCGCTGCCGAACGCCGTCAGGTTCGGCTCGTTCCAGACCTCGAAGAACCATTGCCGCACTTCGTCGAGACCGAAGCGCTCGACCCAGTGCTCAACCGCTTTGCGGATCAGGACCGACCACTGCGCGTAGTCGCGTGGCGGCGTCACGTTGGCGCGATAGTGAAACACCACCTGATCGCCGGACGACAAGGTCGACGGCATGAAGCTCAGCTCGACGAACGGTTTCATGCCGATGGTAAGGAGGAAATCGAAAATCTGGTCGCTGTTGAAGAAAGAATAGATGAACTCGTCGGTCTGGCAGATCAGCGTGCCCATGTCGTCACACAGGATGCCGTGGAAACGGACGTGCCGCATGCCAAGCTCGTCATGCGCGCGCCGCATCTGCGCCTGCCAGTCCGCGCGCAAGGCAAGAGTGGCATGGCCGCTGCCGATCGTGTGTTCCCAGAAGTGCGGAAACGGCGTTGCGGCCCCGCCGAGGTCACCGGTGAAACTCGCGCTCATGGTTGCAATCGCTCCTTGATCTTGTCCGCCACGCGCAATGCGTTGGCGATGATGGTCAATGTCGGATTCACCGCACCAATGGACGGGAAGAAGCTGGCGTCGGCGACATAGAGGTTGTCGAGTTCGTGGGCCTTGCAATCGAGGTCGAGGACGGAGGTCGATGGGTCGATGCCGAAGCGTGCCGTGCCGGCCTGATGCGCCGTGCCGCCGATGGGAATGTCCTTGCCGAGGTAGAGGCTTCGCTTCATCAGGACCGGATGGGCGCCGGCGTTGCTCAGGATTTCTTCGAGCTTCTTCTTCAGGCGGTGATGGGCCTCCATATTGCCCTCGGTGACGTCAAGCACCACGCGTTCGCCGTCGTAACGGATGCGGTTCTCGGGACGCGGCAGGTCCTCGCTGGAGAGCCAGAAATCCATCGAGTGACGCGCCATCTCCTCGAACGGCATCTTCGGCACCCATTTCAGCCATTCTGGAAGGGCTTCACCGCGAATTTGCGCGCCATGCGAGGTGGCGCACATCTGGATCAGCCCGAGCGGATAGTCCCAGTCGTCGGACCGGAAATAAAAGTCCGACAAGGCGAGCGTCTTCTGGAACACGGTATCGTTCGGCTTCAGCATCAGCGCCATCAGGATCGACTGGTTGTGGCGCATATAGTTGCGCCCAACCTGGTCGGAGCTGTTGGCGAGTCCGTTCGGATGTTTGTCGTTGGCGGACCGCAGCAGAAGCAGCGCCGAAGACAGCGCGCCGCAGGCGACCACGACGATGTCGGCGGTGTAGCGCTCCTCTTTGCCATTTCTCGTCGCGATTACGCCGGCAATGGCTTTTCCGGATGCGTCGGTTTCCAGTTTTGAGACGTAGGCACCCGTCAGAAGGCTGAAATTCGGATAAGCCTTCAGCGCGGGATCGACGCACATGACTTGCGCGTCCGCCTTGCCGTTCAAGAGGCATGGAAACCCGTCGAACGCGTCGCAACGGATGCAGATGCTGGTCGGTGCAGCCCTGCCGTCCTTTTCGTCCAGCAGGATGCCGAGCGGTAAGTGAAAGGGGTGCAGCCCTTGCGCGGCCAGGCCGTCGTGCAATTCCTGAATGCGTGGCTCGTGCGAGACAGGCGGATAGGGAAAGGGTCCGCTCGACGGCGGCTCGGTTGAGTCTTCGCCACGTAAGCCGTGGACATGGAACAGGCGCTCGGCTTCAGCATAGTACGGTTCGAAGACATCGTATTTGAGCGGCCAGGCGGGCGAGATCCCGTCCTTGTGCCGCAACTCGCCGAAATCCCGTTCGCGCAGGCGCAGCAGCGCCGCGCCATAAACCTTGGAATTGCCGCCGACGTAGTAGTGCAGTCCGGGATGGAAACTCTCGCCGTTCCTGCCGTACCATGTCTCTTTGGCCTGATAGGCGCCGTCGACGAAGACCGTCTGTGAATCCCAGTTTTCTGGTGAGCGCGGGAGATAATCGCCTCGTTCCAGCATCAGGATGCGTTTGCCGGTGGGTGCAAGCCTGTGCGCCAGGGACGCGCCGCCCGGGCCGCTGCCGATGACGATGACGTCGTAGTGATCGGACATCGCCTAGCCGCCGGTCGCGAAGCCTGGATAAAGCGTCATGCCGCCATCGACGAACAGCGTTGTGCCGACGACATAGTCGGACTCGTCGGATGCCAGCCAGACCGCCGCGCGGCCGATGTCGTCCGGCTCACCGATGCGCCCGTAAGGGATCAGGGTGAGCAAATCCTTGAGCGCTTCAGGTGTGTTCCAGGCGGAGGTATTGATCGGCGTTCGAATGGCGCCGGGGGCAATGGCGTTGACGCGGATGCGATGCGGCGCGACCTCTTGCGCCAGGCTCTCCATCAGCAATTTGATGCCGCCCTTCGAGGTCGCGTAGTTCGCGTGCCCGGCCCAAGGGATGACCTGGTGCACTGAACTCATGCAGATGATCTTGCCCGCCGCTTTGGACACCGACGGTACGACGCCGCGCCGCAAGAATTCGCAGACAGCTTCGCGAGCACACAGGAATTGTCCGGTCAGGTTGACGCTCAGGACCGTATTCCATTGCGCCAGTGTCATCTGGTGGAATGCCGAATCCCGCTGCAGCCCCGCATTGGCGACCAGGATGTCGAGCGTTCCGAATTCCTTGATGGCGCGCTCGAACATTACGGCGACGTCACTTTCGGAAGAGACATCGGCTTTGCAGGCGATCGCTTTGGAGCCGGATTGTGCGATCTGCTTCACCACGGCATCGGCGTCGTCGTCACCCTGCACATAGTTCACAACCACGTCGGCGCCCGCCCGGCCCAACGCAATGGCCACTGCTTGGCCGATTCCGGAATTCGCCCCCGTTACAAGGGCTTTTTGCCCGCTAAGCGGCCCAGCAGGGGACATGATGGATATCTTCGTTTTAGGGCAACGCCCGCGTGCGCACGCCCAAAGGTACAATATTACAACGCGCAAGATGCCCGTTTAGCGCCGTTGGGGCGCGCGGGACGATCAACCGCTGCGCCGAACCGTTCGTCGAGCGCGTTCTGGTCATATCGTTTCCGACCAGCGGTAAGCAGACCTATGTCACTTCAGACCCAAGCCGAGCCGCGACCCCGTGTCCTTATCATCGGCGCCGGATTTGCTGGGATTGAGGTTGCGCGCGGGCTGCGCTCCGCGAATGCGGATGTGACGTTGATCGACCGCCAGAACTATCATCTGTTTCAGCCGCTGCTTTATCAGGTCGCCACGGCCGCACTGTCTCCGGCCGACATCGCCGAACCGGTACGCCGGATGCTGCGACACTGTCCGAGTGTGACGGTGCTGCTAGGCGAAGTGACCGAGATCTTCGCGAGCGAAAAGCGCGTCACGCTGGCGGGAGGCACGGTTCTTTCCTACGACATTCTTGTCGTCGCGACCGGTGCGACGCACGCCTATTTCGGTCATGACGACTGGGAGCCGTTCGCGCCGGGGCTGAAGTCCATCGCAGACGCGCGGGCCATCCGCTCGCAGCTGTTGCGGTCGTTCGAGCAGGCGGAGATGAGCCGCGACCCGGCGGAGAAGAAGCGCCTGATGACCTTCGTTGTCGTCGGTGGCGGACCCAGCGGCGTCGAGTTGGCCGGATCGATCGCCGAGCTGGCGCGGCATACCTTAGCGAAGGATTTTCACCACATCGACCCGACGTCGGCCACCGTTCTGCTGCTGGAAGCGGGCCCGCGAATCCTATCCGCCTTTCCCGACGCACTGGCCCAATACGCACGCCGCAAACTGACCCGACTTGGCGTCACCGTGCGCGAGAACTGCGCCGTCAAGAAGATCTCGCGCAACTGCGTGGAGGCGGGCAGCGATACGATACCAAACGGCCTCACGATCTGGGCCGCGGGTGTGAAAGCGTCGCCTCTTGGAAAAATGCTGGGCGTGGCGACCGACAAGGCCGGCCGCGTCAAAGTCGATGGCGACTTGTCCGTTCCGGGCCTGGCGAATGTCTATGTGCTCGGCGACCTTGCGCTTTTCGAGGATCGTGACGGCAAGGCGCTCCCCGGCCTGGCCCAGGTGGCGAAACAACAAGGGCAGCATCTCGGAAAGGTCTTGGCGCGAGCCATTCGCGGTGAAAAGCGTGCCCCGCCATTCGCGTTTCGTGATCGGGGCAATGTGGCCGTCATCGGGCGGCATGCGGCCATCGCGGATTTTGGCTGGGCGCGGTTGAAGGGCACACCGGCGTGGTTTCTCTGGGCGCTGGTTCACATCTATCTGCTCGCGGGCCTTCAACATCGGATGCTGGTTGCCGTCCAGTGGGCCTGGCGCTACGTGACCTACGACCGCGGCGCGCGGCTGATCGTCGAGCCCGCTCCCGAAAGGGACAAGACATGCTGAGTGTTCTGGTCGCCTTCGCTGCGCGTTGTCTCCTGGTCGGGCTGTTCCTGCCGTTCAGCGCGCTGGACAAGGTGCTGAACTTAGGCGCAGCGGTCGATCAAGCCGCGCAGGTGATTTCGAGCCGATTGCTGGCGCGGGTGTTGATCCTGTGCGGTCTCGGAGTCGAAGTCGTGATGTCGCTCGCCATCTTGACGGGCGTTGCCGACCGTCTCGCGGCCTTCATCCTCGCTGGATATTGCATCGTCACGGCATTGCTGTGGAAGAAATTCTGGAAAACGCCGGATTTTCGGTTGAGAGGGGAAAGCCAGGGCCGAGAAGTATTCTGGGACTTTCTCAAGAATTTTGCGCTGGCCGGCGGCTTTCTGCTGCTGGCCTTCGGCACCAACGCGGCGGGCGTCACGCGCTTTGTGTCCGATCCGTTCGCGTCGTCGCATCCCTATGCCGTTTCGGAGGACGCCAGGCCATGACCGACAAGCCGAGCGTGGCGTACTGGCATCTGTGGACGGACGCAGACGGCATCAGCCGGCAGACCCGCTGTGTCATGACCGACTTCGACCTGAAATCCATGATGCCGCCGGCCGAACCGCAGTGGCAGGGCGAGAAGATGAGGGGAGCGATGACCACTCTTGTCACCGTACAGCCTGTTGGCTGGATCGGCACTTGGCATGAGAACCCGAAGCCGCAATGGATCATCCCGCTCTCGGGCCGGTGGTTCGTGGAGTCGATGGACGGGACGCGCGTCGAGATGGGGCCGGGAGAATTCTCGTTCGGCGGGGATCAGGATTGCCGCGAGACCGGCGGCAAGCTGGGCCATCGCTCCGGGACGGTCGGCGACATGCCGGCCGTGCTGATGGTGGTCCAATTCGACGATACGCCCGCGCCGTTCGCACCATGCGCATTCCGGTGAGTGCGATGAACGGCTTCGAGGTACACGATCCGCGCTTTGCCCACTATGTCCTCGACAATGCGCCGTTGGAAGAACTCGCCACCGGCTTTCGCTGGATCGAGGGACTGGTGTGGATGGGCGATGCAGATTGCCTGCTTTTCCAGGATCTGCCGCGCGACCGCACGATGCGCTGGATCGAGTCGGCCGGTGTGTCGGTCTTCCGCACGCCTTCGGGCTTCGCCAACGGACAGACCCGCGACCGGCAAGGTCGACTGATCTCTTGTTCGCATCGCGAGCGCTGCCTTTTCCGCACCGAACTCGACGGAACGGTGACGCGGCTGGTCGACCGTCACGGCGGAAAACGTCTCAACGCGCCCAACGACGTTGCTGCCAAGTCCGACGGCACGATCTGGTTCACCGATCCGCTGTACGGAATCCAGAACGACTATGAGGGAGACTGCCAGGTTTCGGAACAGCCACCGGCGCTTTATCGCTTCGATCCCGGGAGCGGCGACATCGCCGCCGTGTCTAGCGATTTCGACGGCCCCAACGGGCTTGCGTTTTCGCCGGACGAGCGTCGGCTCTATGTCTCGGAGACGGGCGATCAGACGACTGACAACCCCAAGCAATATATTCGTGTGTTCGATGTCGACTCGAATGGCGTTCTGAGTGGCGGTGACGTCTTTCACAAGATCGAGCCCGGCTATGCCGACGGGCTTTGTGTCGATGAGGACGGCAATCTCTGGTCCAGCGCGGCCGATGGCGTGCATTGCATCGACCCGGACGGAAGGCTGCTGGGAAAGATTCTCGTTCCCTATCGCGTGTCCAACCTCACCTTTGGAGGTCCATTGCGGAACAGGCTCTTCATCGGCGGCTCGCGCACGCTCTATGCGATCTTTCTCAATCGGCGCGGAATAAGGTGGCCATGAGTGCCGGACCCGCCGTTCAACGCCTGTCGCGGTTCAGTCTCACAACTGCCGATGCAGAACGGCTGGCCGCGTTCTACAAGGGTGTGTTCGGCTGCCGCAGGCTAGGGACAGAGCATGTTTCGGGCGTGGCGTTCGAAACCTTGATGGGCGTGAAGGGCGGCGCGCTCCGGATCACTCTGAGCCTGGGCAAGCAAGTCATCGAGCTCCTGCAGTTCGATCATCCGGGAAAGCCATACCCGGACAATGGATCGGCCTCCGACCTGATCTTCCAGCATTTCGCGATCGTCGTGCGCGATATGGCCGAAGCGTATCGGCGCCTTTCGGCTATGGAAGGATGGACCGCGATATCACGCGGCGGGCCTCAGCGCTTGCCGGCGTCATCCGGCGGTGTCACCGCCTTCAAATTCCGCGATCCGGAGCGGCACCCGCTCGAATTCCTTTCCTTTCCGAAAGAGGCAACGCCTGCCCATTGGCGCAAAGGGCAAAGTGACGAGGTTTGCCTTGGGATCGACCATTCCGCGATAAGCGTCTCCGATACAGCCCGCAGCGTTTCTTTCTACGAGAATCTCGGCTTCCAGATGTCCTCACGCTCGTTGAATCGTGGGACAGAGCAAGAAAACCTGGACGATATCGCGGGGGCCAAGGTGGAAGTCACCGCGCTCGGACCGCGATGGCCGGACCCTCATCTGGAATTGCTCTGCTATCGCGCCATCCCGCGTAGCGGGAAGCTGGAGCGCGCCAACGCGGATATCGCGACGACACGCTTGATATTTGAAGCGTCCAACTGTGCCGTTCCGCGCGACAGTGTAGACTCGGATGGTCATCACTTAATCGTTGAAGGCCAGGCGGTTCGATAGGACCCGCCCGCTAGATAATGATCGGCATACGACGAAGCGGGGCGGCCACGAGAAGCATCAGCCTCCGGCCAATCGGCGCTGTGCTCACAGCCGCGGATTTCACGATCCGGCAATGGATCGAACTGCCCTGTTGGACGTTGCAGAAGAGCGCAAACATACGAGCTGGGCCTTAGGGGCGAGGGCAGTGCATCTGCTATTTTCAAAGCAAAAGTGCATTTCAACAGCCTCGGTTCTGGCTCCCGTGACGTGGGCATTGCCCGCACATGCGCAAGCTCCACTAAACTACCTGACAAGCCACGGCACAAAGGCAGACAGGGTCCTTGCGCTCACTTGGGGCGTGATGTTCGTGTCGGTAGCAGTCGTTCTTGTGATCGCCTTTTTGCTCGTCTGGTCGATCTGGTGGCGGCCCGGCTTGTCTGCGCCTGCTCCCGGCAGCAAGCTTGCCGTTGAGCGACCCCAGAGCGGTCTGAACTGGATCTGGATCGGCGTCGGTATTTCCAGCACGGTTCTGCTGGCATCGATCGTGTGGACCGTCATTGTTCTCGCGCAGACCACGAATCCGCCGTCTAGGCCCGGCGTCACGATCGAGATTACCGCCCGCCAATGGTGGTGGCAGGTGCGTTACCTGAGCGATGATTCTTCGCGCATCTTTGCGACCGCCAACGAGATACACATTCCGGCCGGTCAGCCCGTGCTGCTGCATCTGATTAGTGGCGATGTCATCCACTCGTTCTGGGTGCCCGCGCTGTCCGGCAAGACCGACGTCATCCCCGGTCAGACCAACGAAATCTGGCTGCAGGCGAACGGGCCGGGTATCTATCGCGGCCAGTGCGCAGAGTATTGCGGCCTCGAACATGCGCGCATGGCCTTTCTGGTCGTTGCGCAGACACCGGCCGATTTTCAGCACTGGCGGCAAAACCAGCTTCAATCGCCGTCGCAGCCCGCAGGCATCGCCGAGTTGGGCATGGCGGACTTCAACACGCATTGCGGCGGGTGCCACGCGGTCCGCGGCACCGACGCCAACGGCGTTCTCGGCCCCGATCTCAGCCACCTCATGCAGCGGCACACGCTGGCCGCCGGTGTCCTGACGAACGACAACCCCAACCTCTTGAACTGGATTCGCGATCCGCAAGGCATCAAGCCGGGCGCCATGATGCAGGCGCCCGAACTCTCGTCCGCGGAACTCGCCCGCATCGACGCTTATCTGAAGACGTTGAGGTAGAGCGCGATGACGATAGCCGATTATGAACGCGCTCCTTCCGTCGCCACTCGTGACGAGGCCGGCCTCGCCGACGAACTGCAAGAGATTTGGAAGGCAGAGCCCGGCATCGGCGGCTGGCTTTCCACCGTCGATCACAAGCAGATCGGCATCCGCTACATCGTCACGGCCTTTGCCTTCCTGATCGCGGGCGGTGTCGAGGCGCTGATCTTCCGCCTCCAGCTCGCCAGACCCAACGAACATCTCCTGACGCCGGAGCAATACAACCAACTCTTCACCGTCCACGGCATGACGATGATCTTTCTGTATGCCGGTCCGGTGCTGTCGGGATTCAGCAACTACCTGTGGCCGCTGCTGCTGGGCGCGCGCGACATGGCGTTGCCGCGTCTCAACGCGCTCTCTTATTGGCTCTACCTGTGTGCGGGCGTCTTTCTCTATGTCGCGTTTGCCATGGGCTTCGGACCGAACGACGGCTGGTTCAACTACGTGCCCTACGCCGCGCGCGCCTATAATGGCGGTCCCAACATCGATTTCTATTCGCTGGGCATGATCCTGCTCGGCATCTCGACCACGGTGGGGTCGATCAATTTCGTCGTCACCTTCTTGCGCATGCGCGCCCCGGGCATGTCGATAAACCGCGTGCCGATCCTCATCTGGGGAACGTTGACGGCGTCGGCAGCGAACATCTTCGCCATTCCCGCCGCCAGTCTCGCCTTCTTCCTGCTCTGGATGGACCGCAACTTTGCGACGCATTTCTTCGACACTCAGTCGGGCGGACAAGCCCTGCTGTGGCAACATCTGTTCTGGATGTTCGGCCACCCCTGGGTTTACGCCATCGTGCTTCCGGCGATGGGCATGGTGTCGGACGGCCTGCCGGTGTTCTGCCGCCGCCCGCTCGTCGGATACACCGCCGTGGCGCTCGCGACCGTTGCGACCATGGTGCTGGGCTTTGGGGTCTGGGTCCACCACATGTTCGCGACCGGCCTGCCGAGCATTTCGCTCTCGTTTTTCAGCGCTGCCTCGATCATCATTGCCGTGCCTAGCGCGGTGGGCGTCTTCGCCTGGCTGGCCACCATTGCGACCGGTAAGCCGGTGTTCACCGCGCCGTTCCTGTTCTTTGCCAGCTTCATCGTGCTGTTCACCATCGGCGGTGTATCCGGCTACATGACCGGCTCGCTGCCGGTCGATCTCCAGCTCACCGATACCTATTTCGTCGTCGCGCACATCCATTATGTCCTCATCGGCATCAACGTCTTCCCCGTCGTCGGCGCGGTCTATTTCTGGTTTCCCAAATTCACCGGGCGGATGCTCGACGAAAAACTGGGCCGCTGGAATTTCTGGACGATGTTCGTCGGCTTCAATCTCGGCTTCTTTCCAATGCACATTTCCGGCCTGCTTGGTATGCCGCGCCGCGTCTACACCTATGCCGAAGGGATGGGCTGGGACTGGCTCAACATGATCACCACCATCGGCTCGTTCGTCTTCGCGGTCGGCGTCCTGCTGTTCATCGTCAATGTCGTCGTCAGTTATCGCCGCGGACGCATTGCCGGCGACAATCCCTGGGATGCCCCGACGCTGGAATGGGCGACCTCGTCGCCGCCGCCGCCGTACAATTTCGTCGTCATACCCACCGTCGCCAGCCGGCATCCGCTGTGGGAAGACCGCCTTGAAGAACCGGAGGGCGAGAAAAGCCACGTTGGCGCCGGGCTGGTGCTGGATCACGGCCGCGAAGCTATCGGCACAACGGCGCTCGACGCACAGCCCGACATCATCCTGAAGATGCCCGGCGACTCCTACGCGCCATTGCTCCTGGCACTGTCCGCGACAGCTATCTTTGTTGGCTTGTTGACGCATCTGTGGTGGCTCGCAGGCATGGCCGCAGTCTGCACCGGCGCAGCGGTGCTGGTCTGGCTTTGGCCGGAAACGGCGCTGGGCGAAACGGCGGAGACCGCCGATGTCTGACCGGATCGCGATCCAGGGCAAGCTGCCGGTCGGCGCCATCGACACCCGTGCGTCCGGTTGGTGGGCGATGATCTTCGTCGTTTTTACCGAAGCCGCGCTCTTCGCCTATCTGCTCTTCAGCTATTTCTATCTCGCCGTGCAGCCGCACATGCCGGGCACGTTTCCAGAAAGCGGCCCACCCTCGCTTGCTTTGGCACTGCCGAACACGGTGATCCTGCTGGCGTCCAGCGTGGCCGTCGGTTGGGCGCAACTCGGGATCCAGCGCGGCAGTCAGGCGCGTCTTGTTTTGGGGTTGGCGGTCGGAACACTTCTCGGAATCGTTTTCCTGGTCGTGCAGTATTTCGAATGGGCCGCCAAGCCGTTCAACATCGACACATCGACCTACGCGTCGCTTTACTTCACCATCACCGGCTTCCATATGGCGCATGTCGTGATCGGTGTGCTGATGCTGGCGGCTTTGCTCCTGTGGTCGGCGCTGGGGTACTTCAACCGCGTGCGCTACGCCCACATCCATATCGGCGCGCTGTACTGGCATTTCGTCGATGCGGTCTGGCTGGCGGTGTTCTTCACCTTCTACCTTACGCCGCTGCTGGGAATGGCGTCATGAGCGCGCCGTCTTCCCATCCGGCGCCGCACCGGCATCGGGCGAGCTTCTGGACGCTCCTGTTCGGCGCAACAGCCGCACCGCTCTTCTGGCTGGGGCAACTGATACTCGGCTTCTTGGTCACGGCGGACGCCTGTTTCGGCGGCGACCATCCAACTCGAGCAGCGTCACCGCCGCTCCACACCGCGCTGTTCGCGTTCGACGGCATCGCCGTCGCCGCCTCCGTGGCGGGCGGCATCGTTGCCTATGCCAGCTGGCGCACCCTGTACGGTGAACAGCAGGGTGGCCACGAGGTCGCTTTGGAGACCGGGGAAGAACGCGCCCGCTTCCTGGCGTTGTGGGGCATCCTGTCCAGCGCGATCTTCCTCACCGCCATTCTGTTCACCACCATCGCCACGGTGGGGGTGCCGCTATGTCCCGCCTAGCGAATATCGCCTTGCTCGCTGTTGCCGCCGGTGTCCTGGGGGGCGTGCTCGCGCCCAGGGTCGACACGATCGCGCAGCAGCTGTTTGCCGCCCATATGCTGCAGCATCTGATGTTGATCGCGGTTGTCGCGCCGCTTGTCGCCTTCAGCAGTATCGGGAAGATGCTCGCCAAGCATACCCATCCCGTCGTCGCCTGGACCCTCTTTGTCGGCGTGTTCCTATTCTGGCATTGGCCGGCCGCGTTTCGCTGGGCGGCGCAAAGCGAGATCACGCGACTTCTGGAGTTCGGCAGCATTCTTGCCGCCGCGATCCTGTTCTGGTCGGTGGCGCTGACGCGGCGTGCGGCGTTGAGTGCCGGCGCCGCGGCGCTCTATGTCATGACGGCCGCTGTCGCGACCGACCTTCCCGGCGTCATCATGATCTTCGCGCCGCAGCCCATCTGCACGATGCCGCTGGAAAACGCCGGCCCGTGGGGGCTGACGCCGCTTCAGGACCAGCAGGTCGCAGGCCTGCTGATGTGGGTGCCGGCGAACCTCGTCTTTTTCAGTTTTGCCGTCTGGCTGTTCGCCAGATGGATGTCCGATACGCCTTCGCAAAGATTGGTGACGTCATGAGATACCACCGCTTCATATTGCCCGGCCTCACCGCGCTGGCACTGATCGCCACGGCCACGCAGGTCCTTGCCGACGACCTCGATGCGATGTCGCATGACGAGCGGCAATGGATCATGCCGGCCAAGAATTACGCGAGCACGCGCTTCAGCGGCCTCAACCAGATCAATGCCGCCAATGCCGGCCAATTGCGCCTGGCGTGGGAATTCTCGGTGGGTTCGAGCCACGGCCAGGAGGCCGCACCCATCGTCGTCGGCGACACGATGTATGTGGTCGGCGCCTTCCCCAACGAGGTGTTCGCGCTGAATGCCACGACCGGCGACCTCAAATGGAAATATTCGCCGCGTGTCGATCCGTCCTCGCAGGGCGTCGCCTGCTGCGATGTCGTCAATCGCGGCGAGGTCTATGACAGCGGCAAGATCTTCTTCAACACGCTCGACAACCACACAATTGCGCTCGACGCCAAGACCGGCAAGGAAGTGTGGGCCGTCAAGGTCGGCGAGATCACCCGGGGCCAGACGCTGACCATGGCGCCGCTCGCCGTGAGGGGAAAGGTCTTGATCGGCAATTCCGGCGGCGAGATGGGCGTGCGCGGCTGGGTCACGGCGCTCGATGAAAACGACGGCCACATCGTCTGGCGCGCCTATTCGGTCGGCCCGGACAAGGATGTCCTGATCGGCCCCAAATTCCATCCCTTCTACGCCGACCTGAAAGGCAAGGATTTGGGAGTCACGACGTGGCCGCCAGGGCGCTGGCAGGTGGGCGGTGGGCCGGTCTGGGGCTGGCTGTCATTCGATCCCAAGACCAATCTGCTGATCTACGGCACCGGCAATCCGGGCCCGTGGAATTCCAACCAGCGCTCCGGCGACAATCTGTGGACGACGACGATCTTCGCGCGCGACGCCGATACGGGCGAAGCGGTGTGGGCCGACCAGCTCAATCCGCACGATCTCTACGACTACGATGAGATCAACGAGAACCTGCTCCTCGACCTTCCCATCGCCGGCAAGGCGCGGCCGGTCATCGTGCATCCGGGCCGCGACGGCTTCATGTTTGTCATCGACCGTGCCACGGGACAAATCTATTCGGCGGACAAGTATGACAACGTGACCTCAATCAAGTCGTTCGATCTGCGAACCGGGCGTCCGGTCATGGACGACACCTACAAGCCGCTGCTGGGCAAGAACATAACCGGCATCTGTCCGGCGTCGCCCGGCGTGAAGGACTGGCAGCCCACCGCCTGGTCGCCGCTCACGCATCTCATCTACATCCCGCATCAGCATCTGTGCATGGACTTCAAGACCGGCGAGGTCGGCTATATCGCCGGCACGCCCTATGTCGGCGCGACGGTCAACATGTATGCCGGCCCGGGCGACTATCGCGGCGAGTTCGCCGCGTGGGATCCCGTCACGCGCAAGAAAGTCTGGGCGATCCACGAGCGCTTCCCGGTGTGGACCGGCACGATGGCGACCGCCGGAAATATTGCTGTCTATGGCACGCTCGATCGCTGGTTCAAGATCGTGGATGCCCGCAACGGCAAGCTGCTCTACCAATTCCACAGCCCCAGCGGCTTCGTTGGCCAGCCCATCACCTATCAAGGCATCGACGGCAACCAGTATATCGCGATCCTGGACGGCATCGGCGGCTGGCCGGGCGCCATCGCCAATGCGGAGATCGATACGCGCGTGCGCAATGCGGCGGGCGGCTTCGCCGGCGCGTTGGGCGATTTGCCGGCCTACACGAGTGCCGGCAGCGTCCTGCTCGTCTTCGCGCTGCCGCACGGGACTCCGCCAGCATCCCCGGCAGGCAATCATGCGCACTAGGCTTCTCGCGGCGATTACGTTCTCACTGCTGCCTTTCGCGGCCGAGGCCGCGGACTTCCGCGTCTGCTCCGATCCCAACAATCTGCCTTTCTCGAACCGGGCGGGACAGGGATTTGAAAACAAGATCGCGGAGCTTCTGGCGCATGACCTTGGCGAGCGGCTCACCTACGTCTGGGCCGAACAGCATGAGGGCTTCCTGCGCCGCACGCTGAAGGCGGGAAAATGCGATATCGTGATGGCGGCGCCGCTGGGCATGGACGATGTCGCCGCGACGCAGCCGTACTATGCCTCGACCTACGTGTTCGTCTCGCGCACACGCGACCATCTCACCCTCTCGTCGCTGACCGATCCACGCCTGCGTTCGCTGAAAATCGGCGTGCATCTGATGGGCGAGGACTCCGCGCCGCCCGAAGCCGCTCTGGGCCAGGAAGGCATCGTGAACAATGTCACCGGATTCGTGATCTACGGCGACTACGGCAAGCCCAACCCGCCCGCCCGGCTGATCGAGGCCGTGCAGAACGGCTCGGTCGACATCGCCGCTGCCTGGGGGCCGCTCGCCGGATACTTCGCAAAGCACTCGCGCGTCCCGTTGACGGTCACACCCGTCACCCACACCGCGCAATTCGTGCCGCTGACGTTCCGCTTCTCGATCGCGCTCGGCGTCCGCCCAAGTGACACGGTGCTCCTGCGCGAGCTCGATGCGTCACTCGCTCGCGAACAGGCCGCGATAAAAGGCATTCTCACGGCGTATGGCGTGCCGCTCTTGCCGGTCAAAGGAGGCGCCGATGGATAAACTTCGCTGGACGGTTCTTGGGGGCGCTGTGCTGGTCACCGCTGTCGTCGCCGTGGGGCTGACACTGATTGTCAACCCCGGTGCTTCGCCCGCACCGCCGCAAGGGCTCGCCGACGGGTACAAGGGAGTCGTTCCGGCCGGCGTACTGCTCCGCGTGCCGGTCTCGGGGATTTATCCCGGGGGCAATCCTGCCGGCCTCAATCCGGACATGTCCAATCCTTTGGCCAACGATCCCGACGCCATCGAGCGCGGCATGAAGGATTTCGATGCGTTCAACTGCTCGGGCTGCCACGCTCCCAATGCGGGTGGCGCCATGGGTCCGTCGCTCAGCAACGATCGCTGGATTTACCGCGCCTCGCCCGCGAACGTGTATCTGTCCATCGTACAGGGCCGGCCGGCGGGGATGCCCGCCTTCGGCGCGATGCTGCCCGATCGCACGGTGTGGGAACTTGTCGCCTATATCAAAAGCATCAGCCAGAAACCCGGCGCGGAATTCGGCACGACCATCTCCGCCGATCCGCAATCGCCTGCCATCGAGCAAGTGCCCGCCGGCCAGGTGCAGAGCGCCACGCCTTGGGAGCATACCGAGCCGATGCCGCCACAGGGACGAAAGCCGGGTTGACTTAAGGACTTGCCGCGATCGCCGCGCGCAACGTGCTCACGTCCTGCGGTTTCACCGGCGATGCGCGATTGCCCCACGCATTGCGGATGAAGGTGGCGACAGAGGCGATTTCGCCATCGCTGAGCGCGGCGAAAGACGGCATGGAATAGCTGGTCTTTGTGCCGGCAAGCGCCACGGATTGCGAACCACCCAGGATCAGGCGCAGCACCGTGACGGGGTTGCGTCCCTGCACCAGCGTGTTGTTGGGCAGCAGGGGAAATCCGCCGATGTCGAGGCGGGCCGATCCTTGGTGGCAGACCGAGCAGTGCTCGACAAAAATGTCGTGCCCTGCCTGCATCTCCGCGGCCGCCGGCGCCGCCGGAATCGCCATATTGTGAGGTGGGAGGCTTTTGAGATACGCCGCGATGGCACTCCGGTCCACGTCGCTCATGCGGCTTGTAGACTTGGCCACGACGTCCTGCATCGGCCCGATGGCAGTGGCGCGGCCGGTGACGCCGGTCTTCAGAAAGGCTGCGATGTCCTGTGCCGTCCACAGGCCAAGGCCGCCGCGCTGCGTCCCCGTGAGATCGGCCGCGAACCAATGATCGACGGATTCACCGCGCAGTGCTTCGCCGGTCTTATCGCCGAACAGAGCATTCTTGGGCGTGTGGCATTCGGCGCAATGACCCGGCCCCTCCACGATGAAGCGTCCGCGATTCCACGCGGCCGATTGCTTCGCGTCCGGCCGGATAGGCGACGTGTCGAGGAACAAAGCGTCCCAGAACGTCATGAGCGAGCGGATGTTGAACGGAAAGGCTAGCGCATCGGGCGGCTGCGCCTGACGCACTGGCGGCTGGCCACGCAGATAGGCGTACAGCGCATCAGTGTCCGCATGGCCGAGATGCGTGAAATAGGCGAAGGGAAACGCGGGATAGAGGTGCGCGCCGTCCGGCCGGATCCCGCTGTGCATGGCGCGGTAGAAATCTTCCGCCGACCAGTTTCCGATCCCCGTCGTCCGATCTGGGGTGATATTGGACGAATATAGCTTTCCGAACGGCGATATGAGCGGCTGGCCACCGGCGAGAGATTTGCCGCCAGGGCTCGCATGACAGCCTTCGCAGTCGCCGAGAACCGCCAAATAACGCCCGCGCTCCGCAGCCGTTTGAGCGCAGGCTGATGAACAAATAGCAATGAAAGCGGCGGCGGCGAAATTGACGGTCTTGAGCACAGCGGACCTCCGGTCACTAGGGAACGTGTCGCCGCCAGCGCTGTTCCGGTCCATTTGGAGATTGCTCCGACAATCCCGCCCTAATTGGCGGTGCGCGGAAACCCTCCCGAAGTTGCCTTGCGCCGCCGCCGCGCCGAGATTGTTCTGGTTCGTTGACTTGTCGATCCCCGCGCTGGGACGCCCGCGCGTCACGGCGCTGTCGGCAATGAATAGGAATTCCGCACGCGTGGCCGGGTAAGATAGAAGAGTATGGTGCCGGCGACCGCGACGCCGATCCCGCCTTCGAGAATATGGCCGAGCAAGAGTTGAATGGTGTCGCCCAAGCCGTTCGCGGCGAATATAGCGACGGCCAATCGCCAGCTCCAGCGTCGGCGGAGGAAGCAACCGATGCACGTGGACGCCATCACGGCGGTGAGCGCGAGGAAGCCGGGTCCGAGCCACAATCGATAAGGCATCAGCATCGACCGGCGAGCAGGGTAAGCGGCCCAGATCGCCTCCAGCTTCGTGCCGGGCAGCAGGAGCGCGCACCCAACGGCCAGGAGGATGCAGGTCGCCAGCGCGAAGAAGATCGTGAGGAGGATCGCGTGAAGCGGCACTCGGCGCATGCGCGTCACGACAGCAGGCCGAGACGGCGCATCAGCGGCTTCATCGTCAAGCCCTGCACGATCACGGAGAAGACCACCACGCCGAAGGTCGCGATCAGGATGCTGTCATGAAAGGGAAGGTCGTTCGGCAGCGCCAGTGCAAGGGCCAAGGCGAGCGCGCCCCGAAGCCCGCCCCACCAAAGCACATGCTGCTCCCGGACCGGCACCCGCCAGCGCGACCACCGGAACAGCAGGCAGAGTGGATAGACCGTCAGCAACCGGCCGACCAGGACGAGACCTATGGCGACGGACAGCGCCGTCGTGCCGAGAGCCTCGAAGGATATCTGCGCCACGGTGACGCCGATCATCAGGAACACGAAGGAATTTGCAACGAACGCGGCGAAATCCCAAAAGGAGATCACGAATTCGCGCGCCTGCGCCGTGAGCACGTTGAACGTGGCGCCGCCCTGGACGGCCGCGTTTCCCATCAGCAGGCCGGCCGCGACGGTGGCGAGCACGCCCGAGAAATGAAATCTCTCGGCCATCAGGAACGAGCCGTAGGCGGCGACGGTCGTCAGCGCGCGCTCGGCCAGATCATCCGTCGTGCGTCCGGCAAGCACGATAGCGACGGCGCCGAACGCCAGTCCGACCGCGATACCGCCGCCCGAGGTCAGGCCGAGCGAGAGCGCTATCTCGCCCGGACCGGCCGCCGCACCGCCGGAGGTATTCGCCCAAGCGAGCACTAGGCCGAAGAAGACGGCGGCGACACCATCGTTGAAAAGGCTTTCGCTTTCCACCAACAGCCGCAATCGCCCCCGGACGCCGGTATCCTTGAACATGGCGATGACCGCGACCGGATCGGTCGCGGCGATGAGCACGCCGAATACCAGCGCAGGCGCCAAGGGCCAGTCGAGCAGGCAGACCATGCCGGCACAGACAGCGACGGCCGATATCACGACCCCCAGGACGCTCAGGGTCAGTATCGGCACCATGTCGCGGCGCAGCTCGTTCCAGTGAAGGCTGAGCGCCGCCTCGAAAAGGAGGGGAGGGAGGATCACATCGAAGATGAAATCGTGCGTCAGGGGCAGGGCGAAATCTACATGGGCGAAGGCGAGGCCGACGCCGGCGATCACCAGCCCGACGGTATAGGGCAGGGAGAGGCGCCGCGCGACGATCGCAACCAGGATCGCCACGAGGAGAAGTGCTACCGTGCGCGTCAGAAGGGTATCCATCGAGTCGCCTTTCAATCGCCGATGATCGACGCTTTTGAGACCATCGCCGCTGGGCGGATCGACCGATGATTTGATACCTTGGAATGAAGCCCTCGTTCAACGCGGTGCGACGATGCATCCGCCGAGATTAGTGATGAGAACGGCGGGGCGACGCCGCAGCTTGGGGCAGGAATGGCGGCAAAAAATATCCAAAATTCGGCTCTTCGAAGCCGCGGAGGCGCATCCCGAACACCTCCGCCGTTGTGCCTAGTCGGTGTCGCCCGGTTCCAGGGCGACGAAGTTCGCAGGCGCCGCCTTGATCAGATGTTGCCGCAGTAGCTCCGCTTGATCGTCCGCCCCGATCCAACGCAGCTTGAAGATCAACTTACGCAATTCCTGTGCGCTCAGAGCCTGTCCGTCGGGACCGAGGGCAGCGGTTTCGTCAGGCGACAATTCCCGCGCTTGTCCCGCCGCGCTCATGTTCTGCTCCTTTCTCCGGCCCGGCCGATCTCCCGGCCTGCGGTTTTGCTGGGGAAGCGAACGATGATCCTGCGCTGGCCCTCCACAGGCACGGTGAAGGCGACATGTTTCGTGTTGGCGCCCGGCACGCCGACGGTTGCGGCGTAGCGGCCTGGGGCCAGGCGCATTAGCACCCAAGGCGCGCCGCATCTCACATGGATGGAAGCTGCGCCGTCGGCACCCCCAAGCGTGACCTCCTCGCCGGCCAGGTATTGGCCATAGCCACCCACCGCTTCCAGCTTCACGGGGTATCTATCCCATCTCGCGTCGTGTTGCTCACGATCTCCGACGCCGGTGCAAGCGAACTCGACATTGCTCACCGTCATCGGCCGGTCGATGGGAAGGGTGTCGATCGACACCCCCTTGGCGGGCATTGCCAGCGCACATGTGAGCGAGCAGGCCGTCAGCATGCCCATAGCAGATTTCGAGTGTTTCATCTTGCTCTCCTCGAGGATTGCGCGGATCACGCGGAATGGAGCGTAGACCGGCGTGATCGGCCGCATGACGTTCGAACGTTCGGGTTAGCAAGGCGTTGCGTGAAGACCACGTAACGGGTCCGATGTTGCCGCGCGCCGCATTGGGCGTGAATTTGCGTTCGCCGCCGTCGACGCATCCGAAGTCGTGTCTTGTGTCACACAACCGTCACGAGGTAGCAGCACCGCTCGTGATCGTCGTCACACCGCGACGGTTCTGCGCCCAACAGGTTTCGTCTGACTGCGTGCAGACCGGACGCTCCTTGCCGTAGGACACCGTGCTCATCCGCGCCAACGGAACGCCGAGGCTAGCGAGGTAATCTTTGACCGCTTCTGCGCGTCGCGCGCCCAGTGCGAGATTGAATTCGCGCGTGCCGCGCTCGTCGCAATTGCCTTCGATGGTCACGCGAACACCGGGATATTTCAGCAGCCAAGTCGCCTGACGTTGCAACATCCCGCGGTCCGTATCCCGGACCGCGTAGCGTTGGTAGTCGAAATGGACAGTGTCGCCGACATTGACCATGAAGTCCTTGACGCTGCCGGGCAGTATCGCGCTCTCCACGGCTTTCGGCGCGGGCGCTGGCTGCGATGCCGTTTGCGGCGCGGAAACCGGCGGCTTCGTGGCACACGCAGCCAATGCGAGAACCGCGACAAAAATTGCAAATCTCGGATAGATTGATCTATGAGACACCGCGCAATCCCCGCAATTGGTAGTGGGTTGAAGCTCATTCGTGAAGCGGCCTTAGATCAAACTCCGTCAGCGCGTACTCTGACTATAGTCAGAATTACTTCGAATTAATCGCGGCGCGGCCCCGTCGGTCGATAAGACGAAAGTGTTGTTCCACGGACGACGCTGTGGCACGACCGGGCTTTCCGCAGTCCCTCACTTTCGTCAGAAGCCCAACATGAACAAAATCGATTCGGCCGAGCGTTCGGTGAACCTGTTCGGCTTTTCCGTGATCGCTGTTCTTGTCGGTGTGGTGACCGGCTTCGGCGCAATCCTGTTTCGCGGACTGATCGCCATCGTCCACAATCTGCTTTTATTCGGCCAGTTCTCCACGGTCTATGACGCCAACGTCTACACACCGGCGTCGCCCTGGGGCGCGCTGGTGATTCTCGTTCCGGTCGTCGGCGGACTCGCAGTCGTCTTTCTCGTGCGGACGTTCGCGCCCGAAGCGCGCGGCCACGGTGTGCCGGAAGTCATGGACGCGATCTTCTACAAGGAGGGCCGTATCCGGCCGGTCGTCGCAGCCGTGAAGTCTCTCGCCTCGGCCCTCGCGATCGGCAGCGGTTCCGCCGTCGGGCGCGAGGGACCGATCATCCAGATCGGCGCGTCTCTCGGGTCGAGCATCGGCCAGCTCATCCGCCTGCAGTCCTGGCAGCGCATCACGCTGGTTGCGGCCGGCGCCGGCGCTGGCATTGCCGCGACCTTCAACACACCGATCGGCGGGGTGATCTTCGCCATCGAGCTCATGATGCCCGAAGTAAGCACGCGTACGTTTCTGCCGGTCGCGCTCGCGACCGGAACGGCGACGTTCATCGGCCGGATTTTCTTCGGCCCGCGCCCGGCCTTCGATGTGCCTCCGGTCGGCTCGCTGTCCGTGCATCCGTCCGCGATTTATGTCCTGGTGCTCTATGGCATTCTCGGCGTGCTGACCGGCGTTGCGGCCGCGGGGTTCATTCGCGGACTGCATTTCGCCGAGGACCAGTTCGAACGCATCAAGAATCCCTATCTGCGTCACGCGGTCGGCATGAGCATCGTCGGCACCATGATGTATGCCTATCTTCGCTTCTCCGGCCACTACCAGATCGACGGCGTCGGCTATTCGACGATACAAGCGGTCCTTCTGGGCGGGCTCGCGGCGGCGCCGTTCCTGGCCCTGCTTTCCGTTTCGAAGCTCATAGCCACATCGCTGAGTCTCGGTTCGGGCTCGTCCGGGGGAATATTCTCGCCGTCGCTCTTCATGGGCGCGACCCTTGGCGGCGCTTTCGGCGCGGCCTGCCATCTTCTGTTCCCCTCCGCCGACATCAGCGTGCCGGCGTTCGCGATGGTTGGCATGGCGGCGATGGTCGGCGGCGGCACCGGCGCCGCGATGACGGCCGTCACCATGATCTTTGAGATGACGCTGGATTACGGCATCGTCATGCCGATGATCATCGCGGTTGCGATCAGCATCGGCTGCCGCCGCGTCCTCTCCCGCGAAAACATCTATACGATCAAGCTACTCGCTCGGCGGCATTTCATTCCAAAGGCGCTGCACGCGAACATGTTTCTGGTGCGACGCGCCGTCGACGTCATGGACAGGGATATCCTGGTGCTGCCGCACAGCATGGCGTTCGACGACTTTCTCAAGCTGCCCGAGCACGACGGACGCATGCGTCATGTGGTCGTCACGCGCGACGACAGGATCTCGGGCGTGCTGCGCGTGAACACGGCGCTGCGTCACGGGCTCGAAGGCGCCTATACGGGCGTGGCGCTCGGAGACGTCGCCAGCCCGGACTTCACGATCGCGCGCGGTGAGGACATCATGTTCAACGTCATCGGGCGCATGTGGCGCAGAAAGGCCATCATGGCGGTCGTCGTCGGAACGGATGGAATTCCGCGGACGCATGACGTCACGGGGCTGATAACCAAAGAGCATGTCGCCGATTCCGTCGCCGAGAGCATCAAGCCCTACGCGAACGCCGACGCCCTTCTCTGAAACCGCCGTTCCGCCCCGAAGCCGGACTTCACGAGTCGGCGCGTCGCTTCTCCGCGCGAAGGCGCCGCAATCCATCCATGTCATGAATCTGCACCTCGCGCGTCGTCACGCGCCGGACGAGACCCTCGCGTTCCAGCCGCAGAAATCCGCGGGCAACCGTTTCCGGCGCGGTGCCGAGATAGTCGGCGATGTCGAACCGGCTGAGCGGCAGCGTCACTTGGGCATGCGCCTTGTCGAAAAACGCGGGATGCTCCGCGAAGTCGAGCAGCAGCGACGCCAGGCGCTGATAAGTGTTCTGCTGACCCAGAACCATGATGCGCCGCTGCGCCTCGCGCAGATCGAACGCGACCTTGTTCAGCAGATTGAGCTGCATCGCCGGTTCGCGCGCCAGAAGCTTGCGCAGCTCTGCCCATGGCACCCGATACAGCGTCGAGGGGCAGGTCACCTCCGCCGAGTTCACGTAGATGCCCGCGTCGGGCAATCCGAACAGACCGCCCGGCAGCATGAGCGCCAGGACTTGCCGCCGCCCGCCATCCGAATGCCGGCTTATCCGAACGACCCCGACAGCGACCGAATAGACAAAGTGCGCGTCTTCGCCTTCCGCGAACACCGTGCTGCCGGCGCGGCCATAGTCGAGCACCGTCGCGATCTTGCGGAACTCCACCTGCTCCTTGCGCGACAGGAGGTTCTCGATCTGCGACGGCAAATCGCGTGTGCGATCGATCAGCCGCGCGCGAATTTCCGGAAGCCGAGAGACCGTTGGAGGTTTCAGGAGATAGGACATCGCGTTTCCTGATTCAAAGACCGTGCTTTACCCAGATCGAATTGATTGAGGCACATCTGACTACAGTCAGAGCCGATCCTGTCACTATAGCTCAAAACTTGCTCGGAACCGATTTGCCGAGGGGCGGTGGTGTGGACCCGGGGCAACCTCTTCCGGTTCGTACCCTTCGACCTAAAGCGGCTAGATGGCAAACAAGACCGTCCTCATTTCCGGTATCGGCATTGCAGGGCCGACACTAGCCTATTGGCTGAAGGCGGCAGGATACGAGCCCACTCTGGTCGAACGCGCGCCTGCCCTGCGAAGCGGGGGCTATGTCGTCGACTTCTGGGGGGTGGGGTATGACATCGCCGAAAGGATGGCGCTGACGCTGGACATCAACCGCATCGGTTATCACGTGCGCGAGGTGCGGATGGTGGGAGACCATGGGCAGCGCCTCACCGGCTTCGGAACCCGGGTGTTCGATGAGCTGACCAACGGGCGCTTCGTCACCGTGACGCGCAGCGGTCTTTCGCGCTTGCTGTACAAGGAGGCCGGAAGCGGCACGGAAACGCTCTTCGATGATGAGATCGCCGATCTCCGCGAAGAAGGTGATGGTGTCCAGGTTCGATTCAAGCGCGCTGGGGAACGGTGCTTCGATCTGGTGATCGGTGCGGACGGGCTGCACTCGACCGTCCGGGATCTCGCGTTCGGACCGCAGGAACTGTTCGAGAAGCGGCTTGGCTACGCCGTCGCGGCCCTAGAAGTGCACGGATACCGTCCCCGCGACGAAGAGGTGTATCTGATGTACGGCCAACCGGGCCGGATGATTGGCCGCTTCACGCAGCGCGACGACCGAACGCTGTTCCTGTTCGTCTTCGCGACCGATGGCCGGCCTCTCCCCGCGGTGCTCGAGCAGCAGAAGGCCATGCTCCGCGAGATCTACCGCGACAGCAAATGGGAATGCCCGGAAATACTGGACGAACTGGATCGCGCGCAAGAACTCTATTTCGACAGCGTCAGCCAGATCCAGATGAGCCGCTGGACGCTGGGTCGCATCGCGCTCATCGGGGATGCTGCGTTCTGCGTGTCGTTGCTGGCGGGACAAGGTACGGCTCTGGCAATGATTTCCGCCTATGTCCTGGCCGGCGAACTCGCCCGAGCAGACGGACGGTACGAAATCGCTTTCGCAAAATATGAATCTCTCTTACGCGACTATATCCGTTCAAAACAGCAGGGTGCCGAGCGCTTTGCCGCCGCCTTCGCACCGAAGACCGCCTGGGGGATGTGGTTCCGGAACCGGGTGATCGGCGCCTTTGCAATCCCCGGCCTGGCCCGGTTTGCCGTGGGTAGGAACATCATCGATACGGTGCGCATTCCCGAATACCGTTGGCCGTCTGTCCATGGGTCGACGCACTAGGGCCTCACCGGCGAGGTTTGACGAAATCCTTCTTCACGATGTTCGTGGCTTCATCCTGGGCTCACCGAGATACGTACAAGCCCTGGCTATCGTCTTTGCGAAATCGGAATAAGTTTGGCATGTTCCCGCTCGCGCGTCACGATGACCAGGTCGATGCGCTTCTTCTGCTCATGGAGTGGTTCGATGCCAACGAATCGCAGGTCGTCCTTGTCGGCCCGAACGTCTTCACGGCACGGAAAGACATCGTGTGGTCCGGGAATTTGTATTAGGGCGCGTGGACGGAGATAGAAATTGTGCACTTCCGCGCAGATCCGCGACGCGCTCGCGGTGATGCAGAGCCCTTACGGCTACGGCGCGTCGCCAGCGCTCGGCTGCATCACATTCGTCGATCCCAAGAAGGTGCGCGGCGTCCACGAGCGCGGCGAGCTGGTGAAGGGCTTCTGCTTCAAGCGCGCAGGCTTCCGCGCGGTCGGCGAGACAGCCAGCGGCCTGATCGTCTGGCAGTTGGTGTCCAAGGACTTCCCGCCTGCTCTTCGACTCCCGGAGGCGGCATGAATCTCTCACGCAGAAAGGTCGTCGTCGAGCGATTCACGACTGAGTTCCGCGCTCCCATTAATGGCCTTTATCGCATTCAAGTTTATTTTCAGGAACACGAGCAATTGATCCGTAAAGTTCTGCTCCAGTTTCGCTGGCACAGGTTGAAACTTGGCCAGAAGCGCCTCACGATTGATGTGATAAATGGTGATAGCAGCGGACATAACGTCAGACAATTCGAGCCCCATTTCAAGCAATGGCCTTGGAATTTCCGGAGCCGCATTGCGCACGGATTGATGGATATCTTCGATCGTCTTCGCGTGTCCTTCGGCCGTGTCGGGGTTCTGCAAGGATTCAATGTCTCTGATCAAATTTTCGGTGAGCACTTCCGGCCAACTGAGCCCCAATACCATGGAGCGAACGCCGCGGTTCGTCCTCCTTGCTGCACTTCGACGTTCGCGAGCGCGATCATTCTCGCGCTGGTAGCTGCCCGCCAACACGACCGCAACGACAGCCGCCAACGCCGCCGACAATCCGCCGGCAAACTCGGCTGCTCGATCGCTCATGCCTATGAGAAGCGGAACCGCGATACAGACCGCGAAGAACGGCATGACGAGAAATGGATTCTGCGTCCAGGGCGGCAGATCGAGCTTCATGAGAACAACCCCCGTCGTGCGGCATTCAAGTGCAAGCGCCATTGTATCGTAAACTCAACGTCGCGTCGCCGCCTGCAGGAGGTCGCATCACCGCGACTCCCTCCCACGACGCCTTCCTCAAATCCAAGGTGCGGTTGGTGCCGCAGGACGGCTTCCCGGTCGATCCGGGCGAGATCGATCCGCTGCTCAAGCCGCACATCAAGGTCGCGGTGCAGTGGGGGCTCGCCGGCGGACGGCGCGCCGCGTTCCTGCGCTTCGGGATGCAGAAGACGACGTGGCATCTGGAAATGATGCGGCTGAGCATGCCGACCGACCATTCACCTAACGTGGATACGCCCTTGGAATTGACAAGGCCGGCTGAGCTTCGTCGCATCGGAAAAGAGAAGCGATTGATCGTGGCAGCGCTTGTGCCGAAGACAAATCCCGATGCGGCGCTGATAAAGGTGGTCGTCCGGGCGCATCAATGGTTCGAGATGCTCAAGAACCGCACTGTGGAATCGACATCCGATTTGGCCGGAATCGAAAGAGTGCAGCGCACATATCCGAGCCGGATCATTCCGCTGGCATTTCTTTCACCGGACATCACGGCGGCGAGGCGGCGTTCACGTATCATCTTTGGTGCGCTTAAATGGTTCGGCATGCTGAAGGATCACGCCGTCAGTTCGATCTCGCAGTTAGCAGAGGTCGAGAAGCTGCCACGCACTTACGTCGGCTGCATCATACCGCTGGCATTGTTAGCGCCAGATATCACGACCGCGATCGTGGAAGGACGCCAGCCGCCCGGGATCACCCTTGATCGGCTGATCGCGCAGCCGCTCCCAATTGCATGGTCAGGCCAGCGAGCCCTGCTGGGGTGGGGGAACAGACGAATTACATTTCGACCATATTGTCCCATTCTCGAAGGGCGGCTCCTCAATCGCGGCTGACAATGTTCAACTGCTTTGTGCGAGGCATAATTTGAGGAAAAGCGCTAAAATTGAGTAAGTCACTTTTGAGGTATCGAGATGGCCGTTTACGCCGCCCCCCGTTGAGCTAAACCGAACCCGACCAACGGGCCGCCGACAACATTAAAACAAATCGGACTCGCGGATGTCGCTAAAAGCGCCCAGCCAGACCTGACCTGTCAGAAGAAACCGCACAATGCGGCGCAGATCGCGTATCTCCTCCGATTTAGGTTCGTGCCCGGCGTGAACGACCGAATTGCGAAGGCCATACAGCTTGATGGTGCGGCGAATCATCTGATCGCAGACTTCTGCCGACAGCGAGGCGGCATCACATGATGACGTAATGCTGGCCTCGATAGCCGCACGCATGGGTTCCTGCTTCAAGTTTTTCAGACCGTTAACAAGCCCCGTCAGCCCCTTGGTTTGCGCCTCGTCTATCCAAGCGTCGATGAGCGCAATGGTCGCTTTGTCACGGCTCTGCTTCGGACAAAGAAGTTCTAGTGTCGTGTTGAGCAGCGTGAGGCGGCTTGTTCGACTTGCTTCGAAATCGACATCCGCAAATACCTCGGCTGCCTTTAGTGTATCACGCGATAGCGTTTCTGACTTGGCGAAGGCGGATGTTAGGTCTTGCGCTGGCGCTTGAACTTGGGTGGTCCCTTCTCCCCCATAGACTCTCGGATTTAATCCAGCTGTGAATATGGTATTGATGGCGATATTGGCGTCGTAATCTCCGACCCCGATCTCATCGGACACTGGACGGATACCGGCGTCCAAACAGATCGAGACAAACGGCAGCGCGTCGATTACTCGTTGGATGGCTTGCCGGGCTTCCGGATCAGTCGCATTGGTTCTGACGACGATATAGCGCCATTTATTCTGCGTTTCATGAATAGACGCTGGCCAACCGAAAATGGTGAATGCGATCTCGTTGTTGAAGCTGCTCGATCTTCCGGATGATCCATGAAAGCCAAAATTGGGAAAAATCTGCACCGGAATCAGAATATCAAATCGGCGCGCTTCCTGATGAGTGTCTTCCATAGAAGCTCCGATTGGATTCTCCGGCGTCGCCTGACTGGGTCGTTGGAAGCCAAACTTAACGCAATTCTGTTCTCATGCCGACCTTCCTATAAGCCCAGCTCCCGCTTGCGTTCGAAGCTCCATTCGAGTCCGGATTCGTGCACCCGAGCCGAGCGTTCGAAACGGAGCAGAGGACCCGCGCATCCGGGGGGGGGGTCTCCCGGCCTGCGCTGAGCGAAGTGGAGGAAGGCGGGGGAAACCCCCAGTTCCAGGCTTCGCTAGCTGGGCGCGCGCCGTAAAAAGGGAGTGCCGCCAACCCGAATTCCGGGGCTGGATTAAACAATGTCGGCCCGGCCAAGCGGGGCCGCCCGAAAGTCTTGCGAGAGGATCGTCACCCGAATGGCCGGCACCGCCGCTCGGGGGGCGCCCCAAAATCCAGAAGGGGCGTCCTTGAGCCGTCCGGGGATCGCCCTTCCGGGTGGGCCAGAATCATCTAAAAGACTGATTTTTCTTGACAAATCGCTATTTTGAGAGTATAATACTTCTCATAATCCCAAAAGAGCATTGTCCCTAGACCCCGGGCCGAAATGCCCGGCGGATGAAGAGTTCCGCCAATTTTATGACTGATAAACCGCCCACCACCGTCAGCGTCCCCGACGCCGAGGCTGCGCGCCAGGCCGTCGATGCCTGGGGTGGATATACCTATCAACTTGATCACACCGTGCTGCGCTGGCTGACCCTCGGCGACGGTGAGCTGCTGCATGTTGAGTTCGCCGAGGACATCGCCGTCTCCGATGACGGCAAGCTCGATATGACGCAAATCAAGCGGCTGAAAGCCAATATCACGCTGCGGTCGGACGGCGTGGCGAAGCTGATCGCGGCCGTGTGGAGTTTCCAAAAGGAAAATCCAGACCGTTGGGTGTCCAGCGCGCTGCTAACGACCAGCGGCATCGGCAAAGAACAAAAAATGTCATTCCCCGGTGATGTGCCCGGGTTGGTCTATTGGCGCACCGCTGCGCGCGAGGGCGCCGATGTCGAGCCGATCCGGATCGCGCTGCTACGCCTGGATCTGCCGCAGGACGTGCGCGCCTTTATTAGTGACGCACCGGCTGCAGACTTGCGAGCTCGCATTATTATACCAATCCAATGGCTGGAGCGCGGCCCGAGCTCGAATGATCTGCGCAGGAATGTGGAAGAACAACTGATCCTCCTGGGTTCGCGCATGGGCGTGCCGGCGAGCACGGCCACGAATGCGCGCGATCATCTGATTGCCGCGCTCTTGGACACAATTCCGCTGGCACCGGAAAAGCGCTACGTTACCAAGACGGATTTGATCAAAGTTTTTCAGAACAAGACCCTCGTCACCTTGCCTCCCGCGATGTTGGAGGGGCTTACCATGCTGGGCGCAGGGGGAACGTCGGTCGTCCCGACGGAGTCGATAGCGCGCGACATTGCCTTGATCCCGCTAGCGAGACGCACGGCGGCGCGCAAGCCGCTGGTCGAAAGTTTGCGTGAAAAGTTGGTGTCGCGAGGCGCGCTTTGGATTCACGGCAGCAACGGACTCGGCAAGAGCACTTTGGCGTTGCTAGTGGCGCGATCTCAGCGCGCGGCGTGGCGGGTTGTGGACCTGCGCGATGTAACGAGCGCCACCGCGCGCTCCATGCTTATCGGCGTGGCCGGCGGTTTCCGCCGAACGGGCGCGCGAGGTCTTATCCTGGACGATATTCCCGCGAACCCTGATAGTTCCTTGGTATCAGCCATTGGACAGGTGGCGCATGCGGTCGCTGATGCCGATGGCGTGCTGATTGTCACGGGCATGAAGGCGCCGCCTCCGACAGTGGCAGCGCGGATAGGTCTGTCCCCCGCCGAAATCATCGACGTTCCCTATCTCACGCAGGACGATGTAGCGGACATGGTCAGTGCTGCGGGGGGCGATCCAGAAAAGTGGGCCCGCGTCGTCCATGCGCTGGCTGCTTTCGGCCACCCGCTCTTAGTAGACGCCAAGATCGCCGGTCTTGAGCAGCGGGGCTGGGATAACAAGGAAATGCTCAACGGCATCATACCCGTGGAAGGCAAGCCGGATGAGATGGCGGCGGAACGGGAAAATGTGCGCAACCGGCTTGTGCAGGAACTGCGGCCGGACCAAAGCGAGCTGTTGCTTCGGCTATCGCTGTTTCTAGGTAACTTCGATCGGAAGATGGCCCTGGTGGCGGCGGATACGCCAACCGCAATCGCGCAGGCGGGGCTGATTTTTGATTTCCTAGTCGGGCCCTGGATTGAGCAGGTAGGATCTCAGCGTTACCGGCTTTCGCCCCTGCTGAAGGATAGCGGCGCCGTCGGTCTGTCCGAGCCGCAGCAGCGCGCGGTCAAGACCGACGTGATGAACCATCTGATGCTGCAGCGGCCATTTCCGGCCGATCAGTTGCTGCAAGTGTTTGCCGCCGCCATCCAGCTTGGCGATCATGACGGCCTCACCTGGTTCGGCCACGTCGTCCTGACGGCGTCGACCCAAGAAAAGAAGAGTCAATTCAAGCGACTGGCCCAGGGAATATCGGCGTTCGCGATTTTCGACAAAGGCGAGGGCAATCTCCTCATTCCTGACGACACAAAATTGTCCACACTGTTGCGGTTTGCCCAGCTCAGGGTGGCGGTGGCGAATGAAGACATGAAGCGGGCTGCGACGCTGGTCGACAGAGCATTGGCGGAAAATGTGTACGTCGAAGAGACGGGCCGGCCGCTATACAACGCGATGATTTACTCCACGGTGCTTTTGGAGACCCGCATTCCCATCGGCCCCAAACGCTGGCTGCCGATGCTTGCTGAAGTGGTTGCCACGCCGGAAATGGCGGGAATGTTGACCATCCCCTTGCCGACTGGTGGTCTCTTTGACGGGCGCCCGGCCAATGCGACGAGCGAGGAAATTCTGTTCATTGCCCGGGCGGCCGCGTCGAAGTCGGTGGGGGAGCTTGCCGAGCTGATCGACACGCTGGAAGAGCAGCCCAAGGCCCTGCGGGACCGCTACCTTGGCTCGGCAGCGCGGACGAACCAGAGCTTGCATCTCATCGTGGCCGGATCTTGGCTGGCCGAAGTGAAGAGGGACGGCTTTGATGCGCGGGCCGCGGCTACAACCTTCCACAGGTTGAGCGAGACGGAAACGGCCAAGGCGAATGCCGATCTTGCGGTTGAGCTTCTATGCGCAGAAGCGGTCATGCTCGATGAATATGCCGAGGACGAAGGGGCAGCGTTGGAAGCGCTTCGCGCGGCCCAGGAGAAATACCCGTCCGATTATCGCCTGAACCGGCAGCGGCAGAAAGTGTTCTATCGCCATAAGGAATACGCCGAAGCGCTGGAAGAATTTGCCAAGTTTCAAGAGCGGATGCCGAAGGAACGGGCAGTCGATCGGGCCTATGCCATGCGCGAAGCGGGCAAGAGCGCGGCCGAGATGGGCGATCTGGCCCAAGCCCGCACGTTTTTTGGCGAAGCCTGGGAATCGGCCCGGGTTTGCAGCGACACAATGAAGCCCATGACGGCGGGCCTGTCCGCCGATTGCGCCATCCTTGCCTTCGATGACGGGGACGAGGAGGCCGCGGTAGCGCTTATGCATCGGGCCTTGTTGGAAGCGGACGGTCTCGATCCCAAGAAGGGATTGAAGGAAGCCTATATCAAGCGCGTACACATGGCGGCCATTCTCTACATGCGCGGTGCAGCCAAGGATTTTCCGGCGGCGCGGCAAGCGCGCGTGTACGGCATGTGCAGCGAGCCCGAACCGAACGAATGGTTTCGCAATCAGCGGCAGCCGCAAGCTAGCTTCGTCTGGTATCAGTTAGCCGAGCTGGAGGCGGAAGTCTCAAAAGGGCACACGGTTCTGGATGAGCTTCGCCGGAGCACGAAAGCCGAAAGAATTCTGCCGCTCGAGCTCATGCTGACATCGCGCGCCACGGAAGCGGCGCTGCGGCAGTTCGATGTCGACCGGTTCCTGGAACGGATGAGTACGTATCCGCGGGCGATTGTTCTCGCAGCGCGCAGCCTAGGAACCTCGACCGATCCCTTCAATATGCCGGTCGGGACAGTGGCGCCGGTTACGGAAGGCGAGTGGGGCGACAAGGACATCGCCGAGGTCACGCGGAACGCGGTGATGTGTTTCATGCTCCTGTGCGCGGCGACAGGGCGGGCTGATGTCCTTGCGGAACTCCGGTACAAGCTGGATGCCATTCCGGGGCTGGGCGAGATGGTGCGTGACCTGTTTCAGGTCATGGACGCGCCATCGGCCGAGGAAAAAGACGTCGATGTCATAATCCCGAGTATTGCCGGCCGCCTCATGGCTAAGGAAGTATTTGACGCCCGCGACGCGTACTTGTCCGCCATCTATATCTTGCAACTGCTGGAAGGCAGCACATTGTCGCCGCCTGTGGCCGAAGCGATCATGGTCGTGTTCGACACGATGTGGCCGGAGATTATCGAGAAGAGGTCCTTCTCGATGCGCAGTCCATTGACCAATGGCCCGATTATACTGGACGCCATGCGTAAGGGTGACACGGCACTACAGCGGATGGCCAACCTGGTGCTCGGTGCAGAAGCCGCCGAAAGTCGCCATCTCAGCGACGATCTGCGCAATAAATTCTCGAAGATGGCGCAGCCCCGGCCGAAACCAGCCGTCATAACCGAAGAAGACGAACCGTGATCGGTAAATCCCCAGAGGCCCTATGATGCATCCGGATGATGAGCCCGTGTCGACATCTCGCACTGCGGCCGACGTCGACGTCTTGGTGCAACAAACTCCCGGCACCTGCGCTGCGGATTCCTTACAACTCATCGGTGTCCGCGCCATCAACTACGACGTTCAGCCCAACGATGTGATTTATCGCGAGGACACCGCACATCCGTTTTGACAATATTTCTGTGCACGTCAGGCCGGCGGATTGCGCTCCAAATAAAGCCGGTCGAAAATGTGGTCGGCACCCCACGCTTGAGCGGCGGTAAAGGCGATCAAGCGCTTCTGCTCCGGCGTGAGGGGCTCATCGGTCGGCTTGTAACCGAGATCGTGGTCGGCTTCCGACCATGCGTGCTGAAATAGCGTTTTTACTTGTAGTTCGAAAAACGCCGGGATTTGTCCAGCATCCATATCGGCCTCGATTAAGTCGCGCGGCAGCACGAGGACATAGTGCTGGCCGAAATAGCCAAACTCCGACTCTTTTTCTGGAACCAATTTCTGCGCTTCGATTGGCGTGAAGTACTTCACAACGCGGTCGTGGATGCGATCGACGTCGGATTTGTAGAATACGACAATGCGCGCCCCAATCTGATCTTGAATTTGACCGAGCGGATCGTCGTATTTGGTTCGCCCATCGTCGTCAAGCTTGTCTGCTTTCCGCAAAAAGCGATCGATCGATTTGGCTCGCGCAGAAATTTTGTCAATTCTTGGCTGTCCCGTCATGCAATCTTCGATATGCGCGCTGAGACCCTTGGATAGGCGCTCGAGCACCCCATAGCGCGCCGTATACGCCGTCTTGAGCACCGCATCAGGCATTGGACTTGAGCTTCTCGTTGACAATGCGGCCCTCCGTGACAAAACGGACGTCGCCATCTGCATCACGAACATCTTCTCGTCTAAATACGTCGTCGAAAGTCTGGGACGGCGCGGTCAGCGTTCCGCCATTGCTGAGTTCGATGGATTTGAACGCAATCAGATCGCGAAACTCTGCGGCATCGAACTGAAATTGCTCTCTTGCCAGCACCGGAGTCTTGAGTTCGGCGGCGATAGCAGTTTGCGCTGTTGGGGAAAGCCCGAAACGTTCGACAAATTCATCGATGCTGATGCGTTGACCTGCCAAACCGCCAGCCAGGGTGGCGGCGGCGACGATCTCTTGCTTCACCTGCAGATCGGCGCTTTTCGCAGCATTGCGGAGCGCGTTCGCCAACCTGCGCGTGCCGGCCGCAGCGGTCACGGTCAGCCGCGACGCGAGAAAGTCGATGATCCAATAATTGGAGAACTCGCCGGCCGGGGTGTTGAGCTGCCTGTCCACGGCGCGGCCGTTCCAAAGCCCGGCGCGGAAGGACGCGTCTTGGTACGCCACGGCCTTGTAGGACGCCTTGTTTTTCATGAATACGCGTTCGAGAAACTCCACTATCAGCTTTTTCGGATCTTCATCGACATAAATAGCGTTGTCGGTCGGAAAGCGCGACAGGACAAGTTTGTGGTCGCGTCCCTCCTTGCCGGCAATGAGAAACAACAGTCCGAGTCCCGACCGGCCGTCTGTGTGCAACTCAAGGCGCTCGGCGATGGCACGGCCGTTGTCGAGTAATGGGTCTGCGAGATAGGCCGCAATGAGGTCACGGCAATCATTCTGCTGCGTGCCATCATCAGCGTGCTTGAAGGTGATGTGAACATCGCATTCCTGATCGGCCTTTGTGTAAATGCCGCCCAGCAAGTCGAACATTTTACCTTCCAACTTCACCGACGTGCCATTAATCGCTGCTTTTGGGCGGCCTTTGCGAGGATGCACAATGAATGTGTGGATGTGTTGAACCGCCATGATGTCTGCCCGAGTCAGCACGAAGAAATTAGGGCCCAGACTCATAAAATCCACCACACGATAGCGGCGACGAGGCAGACGGATGCGAGGAAGTTCCTGGCGAGCCGGTCATAGCGTGTGGCGATGCGCCGGAAGTCCTTCAGCCGGCAGAACGCA
>Ga0265318_10000141_pt1 | contig 66032 bp, 53 predicted proteins | sample 4821metaG_FD_192431 | JGI IMG/M metagenome (GOLD analysis project Ga0265318, IMG submission 192431) | Rhizosphere microbial communities from Carex aquatilis grown in University of Washington, Seatle, WA, United States - 4-8-21 metaG | ecosystem: Host-associated > Plants > Roots > Rhizosphere >... | reverse complement strand
CTACCAAGGGTTTTACCCTCGTTGAAATTATGATTGTCGTCGTCATCATCGGCCTCTTGGCCGCCATGGCGATTCCTGCCTTCCAGAAGGTTCGTACCAGCTCGATTGAGAAAACGCTGATCAATGATGCCAAGCAGATCGCCGGTGCGGCGAACCAGTACATGATGGAGAACGGTCTGTCTCAAGTTACCGCCAGCTACGATGCTTCCGGTTCCGTTGCTGGCCCGTTGGGTGTCTATGTGAGATATGTCAGCAAGGGGAATGTCCTGCCACAAACGTTCAACGTGTCTGCCGCCGGTTACACGGTGGGCAACCTCGTCCTCGGCACGAATTCCACGCTTTCGATCTCGCCTGAAGGTCAGAAATTGTAATTCCGTTCGATATTTTCTCAGCCGCATCGTTTCCGATGCGGCTTTTTTTGCGCCCGAATTTGCCATATCCGATCCCAAACGGGACCGCTGTTTGGAGTCGATCGCGATCATTAATAAAGTCTCCTGCTTTTAGCTGGTGAAGCAGCCGAAAGTGCTGGCATTTCGAAAGGAGCAGGCGGCTTCAAATGGCCGGGTTTAGCCGGGGCATGGGGCAGTCGAGCGTGGCGGCGAGGGCGCGGAAGAGGGCTCCTTCCTCGGGCGTCACGGTGCCGTCGTGGGCAATGACGTGCCCGGCGGCGATGAGGAGCTGCTGTTTGATCGGCAGGGAACAGGCGGCGAGTTTGTCGAGGACGGTGTCAACTTGCTCCAGCGCACAAGCCGGAGCATCGAGAAGGGCGAGCTGGGTGGCGATGAGCGGGAGTTGCGCCGCACCGGCCAGAAAGGCGGAGGCAATGGCGACGCCATCCTGGCTGCCGACGCGGGCGAAGGAGGAAAGCACAACCGCAATCTCTCCCACGACGGCGGACAAAGTATCGAATTGCACGCGCTGGGCCGGGTTTTGCGCGAGCCGGAGCTGGTGCAGCAGCATTTTTTGCAGGGCAAACTCGAAGGGAGTAACTATGCCGTCGGCATGAACGAGTTCGTCGAGCGTGTTCGCGAAACGGTCGAGCGCGGCGGCCTCAAGCAGGCGCAGGGCAGGCACGGCCAGTTGGAGGAGGGGCAGGCGGGCGGCGGGATCGAGGACGCTCAACGAGGGGCGGAGCGTTTTAACCGCGGCGGCGACGGACGGGCCGGCATATTTTTCGACCATGAGCTGCTGGGAGTCGCGGGAGGATTTATCGCCGTTCAACAGCAGGCCGCAGACGAGGGCTTGCGCGGTGTTGGCATCGCGGGTGGCATCGCGCAAAAGACTGGGGATCGAGACGAGCAGAGCCTGGGCGTGGCGGAAATGGGCATCGGTCAGCGCGCCGACATCGGCCATGACATTGGCCGGGGTGAACTTGATGCGGGATTGGGGGGACGGAGGTGGGGGCAGGTCAGCCGGCGCCTCGTGGATGCGTTGGAGCGTCTCGTTCGCGGGATAGCGCTGGCCGCCGCCGAAACCAGCCGTGGCGAAGGTCTCGTGTTCGATATCGACCGCTTCCGGGACTTCAAACATCTTGCCGTCCCAGTTGGGTTCGACGGCCCTGATGCGTTCATCGAGCGGAGGGTGCGTGGCCCAGAGTCCGCCAAAATTGGATTGGAAAGCCTGGGCGAAGAAAAAATGGCCGATCTCCCCCGCATGGGAATTGATGATGGTGCCGCCGAGGGCGTAGCCGCCGATTTTTTTCAGGGAGCCGGCGATGCTGGCGGGGTTGCGCGTGAACTGCACGGCGGAGGCATCGGCGAGAAATTCACGCTGGCGGGAAACGGCGGCCTGGATCATCCGGCCGAAAAAATAGCCGACGTAACCGATGATCAGGAGGGCGAGACCGATGGCCAAAATCACCGGCACGCTGTTGTCCTTTTTGTTGCCACCCGTGCGTACGCGACCGACCGACTGGAGCAGGCCGCGCCCGATGAGACCGATCACAAGGATGCCGAAAACAACGGCGGTGATGCGGACGTTGAGCCGCATGTCGCCGTTGAGGATGTGGCTGAACTCGTGGCCGATGACACCCTGAAGTTCGTCGCGAGTAAGTTTGTCAAGGGTCCCTCGCGTGACGGTCACGGCGGCATCGCTGGTGGTGAGGCCGGCGGCGAAGGCATTGAGGCCGGGCTCCTCTTCGAGAATGTAGACGGCCGGCATGGGAATGCCGGAGGCGATGGACATTTCCTCGACGACGTTGAGGAGCCGGCGTTCGCGCAGGTCAGTGGTCTTCAGATCCACCGCGCGACCACCCACCATCTCGGCAACCGCAGAGCCACCCTCACGCATCTGGGACCATTTATAGAGTGAAGCCAGGAGGACGACGGTGAGGGTGCCACAGGCGGTCCAGAGAAAGACCTGCGGATTCCACCAAGAGCCGGGCGTGATAACCGGGCGGTCTTCAACGTAGTAGCGGCTGCGCCGGGTGTGGAAGTTATCCCGGTAGTGGAGAGCGAAGATGGCGGCCCCATAACTGACCAGCACGGTGCCGATCACGGCAAAGACGAAGAGCAGGACGAGCCGCTTGGTGCGCCTCCGGGCGTGTTCCTGGGCTTCGAAGAAATCCATGGAAAGCGACAGGCTGGGGGGGGCGGAAGGACGGCTTAGGCTGAAGATCATTCTGCCGGCACCACGACCACCGCAGTGCCGTAGCAGAGGACTTCTGTCACGCTGGCGGCGATTTCCGTCGCATCGTAGCGGAGTCCGATGATGGCGTTGGCCCCACGTTCGGCGGCGTGCGCGCACATGCGCTGAAAAGCATCCTGGCGGGCCTGTTCGCAGAGTTCAGTGTAGAGAGTGATGTCGCCGCCAAAGAGGGTCTGAATGCTGGCTCCGAAATTGCCGATGACGGAGCGGGAACGGACGACGATGCCGCGAACGGTGCCGAGTTCCTTGGTGATACGCTGACCCGCGAGGGTGAAGGCGGTGGTGTTTTGCACGGGGGAAACGGAATGACGTGAAGGGCTGATGATTCTTGCGGAAGTGAACCGGTAGTTCAACTGATTAGCCGCAGGGTGAGGGGATATCGGTAGCAGCCGCCGTCGGATGCCTTGATGGCGGCGATGATAGCCAGGACAAGCGAGCCGAGTCCGATCAGGATCAGAAGGGGAATCCCGATCAGTACAACCATCAGGGGAATGCAGCAGAGACAATAAATCAGCACGGAGAGGTGGAAGTTGAGCGCCTCTTTCGCGTTGGTGGCCACGAATTCGGATTCGCCCTTCATGGCGAGGTAGACGATGAGCGGCAAAATAAGTCCTACGCCAACGATGGCGGAGAGATGACACAGGATGCTCCAGAGCTTGTCATTGCCACGGTGGGCTTGGGGCGGGGTGACCTCGATGGGTGTTTCCATTGGAATGAGGGGTCGGATCGCAGGGCCGGTCAGGTGAACTTTACTTTGGGCGCTTCGCGTTCGGCGGCGTTTTCGATCTGGAAAAGCTGGGCTTCGGCAAAGTTGAACATGCCGGCGATGAGGTTCGTCGGAAAGCGTTCGCGCGTGGTGTTGAAAATCATGACGGCATCGTTGTAGGCCTGGCGGGCGAAGGAGATCTTGTTTTCCGTGGAGGTCATCTCCTCGGTGAGCTGCATCATGTTTTGGTTGGCCTTGAGGTCGGGATACTGCTCGGAGACGACCATGAGGCGGGAGAGCGCGCCGCCCAGGCCGGACTCGGCGGAAAGGAGGCTTTTCATCGCGGCAGGATCAGCGGGATTCGCGGCGGCAGCCTTCGAGGCGGCATAGGCGATGTTGCGGGCGGCAATGACCGCTTCGAGCGTGCTGCTTTCATGTTTCATGTAGCCCTTGGCGACCTCGACGAGATTGGGGATGAGATCGTAGCGGCGTTTCAGTTGGACGTCGATCTGGGCGAACGCGTTCTTGAAACGGTTGCGAAGCGTGACGAGCCCGTTGTAGGCGCCGATGGCCAGCATGGCGGTGAACAGGGCGATACCGGCGATAATGATCAGGATGATTAAGGCGATACTCATGGAGGAGATGGGTTGAACGAAACGCCGGCATTCTTGTCGGAATGCCGGATGGGGAGCGAGAAGTTTTCGATTACAGTGCCGGTCGAAATTTCGAATAGCCGGGCTGGGGCCTCTGTGCGCCGGGCTTGCCACGCCAGGGAGAGGGCCACACGATGCGCGTGTTGATGAAGATGTTTTCCCGCCCCTTAATCCTTCTCCTGCTGCTGGCCGATGTGTGTGCGCAGACATCCAGCCCGTTTGTCTCCGAGCGTACGGCGGTCGCGGCGGAACCGGGTGAGGGGATCGTGGCGGAAAACCGGGCGAACGCGGCGTTGCAGGCGGGCTTCTCCGCCACGGCGGCGGCGGGCTACCGGGAGCTGCTCGCGCTGCCCGCTCTTCCGGCCGAGACGAGACAGCGCATCGAGCTTGCTCTGGTTTCAGCCTTGATGGACGCGGGGGAATTGCCCGCCGCGGAAAAAACAATGCAAGGTTATGAGGGGCCGAAGAACAGCGCCTACCACTTGCGGGCCGGTTTGCTGGCCGCCAATGCGCGCCACTGGGAGCAGGTGAAGACGGCCCTGGGGGCTTGCAAAATGGACGAGCTGCCGCCCGCTGATCGCGGTTGGTGGTATTTTCTTCAGGCGACGCTGGCCGATGTGGAGACCGATGCCGAACATCTGGAACGGCGCAACCGGGCCTATGATGAAGCGACCAAGGCGGCCGTTTCGGAAATGCAGCGGCTGCGATTCGTCCTCGGGCGGGAGCAGTCGCAGTTGCGTGGTGAGCCGCCGAACGAATCGCGACTGGCCGATTACCGAAAGAACATGGAACGGATGCAGGGAACGCGTCCGGGCTACGATGCTGCGCGGTATTATGCGGTGGCACTCAGCCTGCTGGGTCGCAAGAGCGAGGCATTGGGGGTGTTGCAAAGGCAACTGCTGGTGCTCCCGGCCACGGAGCGCAGCAGCGCGGATCAGTTTCATCTTTATATCGGCCTGATCGCCGGGGCGGGCAGCGAGGAGGGCCGGCGGGCCTTGTTTGAGATCCTGAACAAAAGCGCCCAGCCGGACAAGCAGCGTGAAGCGCTCTTGCTGCTGACGCAGGCGGCGAAGACCGCGCCTGAACATGAACGGCTGCGCAATAATCTGAGCGAGCTCATCAATGCGTCCGTGCCGCATCCGATCATTGAGAATCTGATTTTGGCGCGCGCGCAGGCGGCGTTGTCGGAGAGGCAAACCACTCCGGCCGCGGAAGATGCCCGGATGCTGTTGGAGCGTTTTCCCGGTTCGCCGCTCAAATCGGCGGCCCTGGGGGTGCAATTGTCGGTGGCGTGGGAGCTGAAGCGTTACCGCAACGCCGCCGATGTGTGCGCGCAACTGCGCGCGATCATGCCGGAGGGGCGGGACCGGGCGGAACTTGGAATCCTGCTGGCGGAGGCATTTTTTCACGCCCTCGATTATCAAAATGCGGCCGATGCCTATGATGCGGCCTTGCATGAAGCCCCGCAGGTCATGCCGGCGGGTGAATTGATCTTTCAACGGGTGTTGTCCTATATCAGGTTGGAGCGGCTGGATGCGGCGGCCAAATTTCTTGATGAGATGGCGGACAACCCGGCTTTCCGGGGGGAGAACCGCTGGCAGGCGGAATGGAATCTGGTGAAGCAAATGCAGGTGCAGCGCCAGATCAGCGCTGCGCAGGCGCGGGTGGAGAAGTTGTTGCAGCAGGGCGTGACGGATGAGGAATTGCGCATCCGCCTGCTCTGGCTCCGGGCAAAATTGTCCTTCGACAACGGCCAGTCGCAATCGGCGGTGGCGCAGGTGGACGAATTGGTGAAGGTGCTGGCCGATGCAAAAATCGCGGAACCGTTGCGCTCCGAGGTGGCAAGCACCGCCCTGCTGGTCAAGGCCCAGGCGCTGCCGGCCCTTGGCCGGGACGAGGAAGCCGAGGCTTTGCTGGAAAAGCTGCGCGGGACTTACAAGAACACCAAAGCGGCGGTTTACTCCTACATAGTGCAGGCAGGACGTTTTTCGACCAAGGGTGAAACAGTGAAAGCGCAACAACTGCTCATCAAGCTGGCCGACGAACATCCGGACAGCGAGTTTGCGCCTCTGGCGCTTTATGAGACGGCGATCAATGCGGAACGCCGCGGCGTGGACGAGGCGCTGATTGATGCCTACAAAAATCTGGAGAGGCTCATTAAAATTTATCCGCAGGATGACCTGGTTTTTTATGCCCGGCTGAAACAGGGTGATCTGCGTCGCAAATTGAACGAGTTCGGGATTGCCCGGCAGATCTATGAGGATCTGATCAATAATTTCGGCCAGCATCCCGATGTTTGGCTGGCGCAAATCGGTCTGGCCGACAGCCTGTTTGCCCAGGGTGGCAGCGTGGTGAATATCGAGAGTGCGGCGGCGATCTACGAACGGCTGCGTGATCTGCCGTCGGCGCCGGTGGATCTGCGCGTCGAGGCGGGTTTCAAATGGGGCTACCTGCTGGCGAAACGCCGGCAGGCGGAAAAAATGCCGGATGAGGCGGCCAAAGCGGAAAGGGCGGTGACGGTCTACTGGTCGGTCATCAATGATTTTTTGCGCGATGGCACGCAGGCGGCCAAGCTCGGGGCCAAGGGGCGCTGGTGGATGTCGCGCTGCCTGCTTGAACTGGGACAGTTGCAGGAGGACGCCGGCCGGCTCGATGAGGCCCAGCGCGCCTATCAGATGATTATTGATCAGAATCTGGGCGGCACTTTGCTGGCCAAGGACAAACTCTCGCGTTATCGTGCGGTGGAGGGGACCAAGCCGTGAGTGCGTCGGATCGCATTGGCGCGCGCGTGGCGGTCGCTCATGGCGGCGAAGCGGCTGAATTCAGATTGCGATTTACGCGCCCGGCCGGAGGCGCATGATGCGCGGAAATTTCATGACCCCATTCAGCTATACTTTATTTGCCAAGGGCGGCCCGGTGATGTGGCTGCTGGTGTTGGTGGGCCTGGTCGCTCTGGCGATTTTTATCGAACGCGCGTTGTTCCTGCATCGCGGGCAGATCAGCTCGACGGAATTTCTGGGCGGGATCAAAAATTTGCTGCAAAAGGACCGGCTCATGGAGGCGCTGACCGTGTGTGAAGAGACCCCGGGTCCGGTGGCGGCGATTGTGAAAGCCGGGTTGCGGCATGCCACGGACGAGGAACAGGCCATGCGTTTTGCCATTCAGGAGGCCGCCTTGGTGGAGCTGCCCGTGCTCGAGCGGCGGATCAGTTCACTGGCGGCGATCGCGCAGATCGCGCCTCTGCTTGGCTTGCTGGGGTCGCTGCTGGGCATGATCAAGACTTTCTGGCTGTTTGAACAGGGCGGCAGTTACGCCACGGCACAGGTGCTGGCCGGCGGGATGTGGGAGGCGCTGCTGACGGCGGTGGCCGGTCTGATCGTGGCGATTCCGGCGCATCTGGGCCGGCATTTTCTCAGCGGGCGGGTGCGGGCGCTCGTGCATGACATGGAGTGGGTGGGCAATGAACTGATGCGGTATCTGCTGCGCGATTATCGGGAAAATTCCGGTCAGTCGGCGCGCACGGAGTCCAAACCATGATTACGAATCCGCTCGAGTTGCAATCAAAGCTCAGTGCGCCGCCCCGCGACCTCGACACCCTGTTCTGGGTGAACGTGGGTGCGGTGCTGTTGTTTTTCAGTCTGCTGGGCTCGCGCTTCGTTCTGGCGCCGGGTTTGCCGGTGCAGGTGGGTGGCGATCTGTCGCTGCCCCATATCCGCTCGGTCTCCCAGGGTGCCACTTCAGTGGTGCTGAGCTACCGGCGGGATAACATGGTGGTGTTTGAAAGCGGCATTTATGATCTGCAGGATTTGCGCCCGCGCATCGAGCAATATGCCAGGGAGCATCCCGGCGCGGTGATGCTGGTGCGTTACGACAAGGCGGTGTCGATGCAGGGTTTTGCCGATTTGTGCGACTTGGTCAGGGCGGCCGGTTTTGCCAGCGTGGTATATGTGGCGGCCGAATCGCAGCCCGTCGAAGGGGCCGCAGCACTCAACCCGCCGCGGAACTGACGCAGTATGAAAATTGCCGGCATACAGGTCAGGCGCCGAATTTTTGTCAGTGCGGGATTGGTGATTGCGGTGACTGGGATTTGGTTGTTTTGGAGCCGCGCCACCCAACCCAAAGTCAGCTCAAATCAATCCAGCCCGCCTGATTCTTTTGTGCGGATCGGCGGAGCAGGGGCGGGAGACAGGGACAAATTGTTGGAGGAACACGCTGAATTTTTCGATCCAACGCCTCTGTTTCTTCCGACCAGCCGAAACTTTCAGCAAGGGCCCTTGCCCGGCCGGGTGGTGAAGCAGCCCGGTCAGGTATTTCACGACTTTGAACCGAAGTGGCATTTTATGGAGACCGCTCTGCCGGAATATGGCGCAACGAATGATGTGGGCGGCGAAGGTTTGCCCGAGGTTTTGGCTCGCGGAAATGACGCGCCTTTTGCCGGATTGGGCAGGATTGATCAAACGACTCCACCCTTGGCCCGGCGGGGAGGATTTATTGAAGTTAAATCATTGAAGAGCGGGGCATTGAGCATATCCGAAGCACTGGTGGAAATTGAATTCCCTCCGGTTGATTATACGCCGGTTGATTTTATCGTGGCGGTGACGAGTACCGGTTTGACCGGGGATCCGGTGATGATCGCGAGCTCGGGGCAGGACGAGGTTGACGTAAGACTGAAGGATTACCTCATCAACATTTACCGGATCGGCGAGCGGCTTGCCCCCGGACGGTATGTGGTTTCGATCGGGCCGTAATTTTTTTAGAAATAAGTCAGAATCTAGTTGACGGTCCTTTTTTAGAATCATTGCCTCTTCGTTCTCTTTGTTTTTTGCCTTAGCTTCAGTCTGCCCAGATAGCTCAGTTGGCAGAGCACGTCCTTGGTAAGGACGAGGTCACGAGTTCGAATCTCGTTCTGGGCTCCAGGCCGTCGGCAGACCTAACCGACGTTAATCAAGGTCAACCACTTCAATATCAATCAAACCCACAACTCCACATGGCTAAAGGTACATTCGAACGCAAGAAGCCCCACGTAAACGTTGGCACAATCGGCCACGTTGACCACGGCAAAACCACCCTGACCACCGCGATTTTGGCGGCGCAAGCCCGCAAAGGTCTCGCTGAGGTCAAGTCCTACGCGGACATCGCAAAGGGCGGCACCGTGCGTGACGCCTCCAAGATCGTCACCATCTCGGTAGCCCATGTGGAGTATGAGTCGGACAAGCGCCACTATGCGCACGTCGACTGCCCCGGCCACGCCGACTTCGTCAAGAACATGATCACCGGTGCCGCCCAGATGGACGGTGCGATCCTCGTGGTTTCCGCTGCTGACGGCCCGATGCCTCAGACCCGTGAGCACATCCTGCTCGCCTATCAGGTCGGTGTGCCCAAGCTCGTCGTTTTCCTGAACAAGGTTGATCTGATTGACGATCCGGAACTGCTGGAGCTCGTTGAAGAGGAAATCCGCGACCTGCTGACCAAGTACAAATTTGACGGCAAAACGGCCAAGATCATCCGTGGTTCCGCCACCGCCGCCTTGGAGAACAAGCCGGAGGGTAATGCCGCCATTCAGGCGCTGATGGAAGCGATCGACGCGGAGATTCCCGAGCCGCAACGTGAGCTCGACAAGCCTTTCCTGATGTCCGTTGAAGACGTGTTTTCGATCACCGGTCGTGGCACTGTCGCCACCGGTCGCATCGAGCGCGGCATCTGCAAACTGAACGACAACGTTGAAATCGTCGGTCTCAAGGACACCGTCAACACTGTCGTCACCGGTATCGAAATGTTCCGCAAGCTTCTCGATCAGGGCCAGGCGGGCGACAATGTGGGCATTCTCCTCCGCGGAATCGACAAGGAAGGCATTCAGCGCGGTCAGGTCATCGCCGCACCAAAATCGATCACGCCGCACAAGAAGGCCAAGGCCGAAATCTACGTGCTCTCGAAGGATGAAGGTGGCCGCCATACGCCGTTCTTCGACGGCTATCGTCCGCAATTCTTCTTCCGTACCACCGACGTCACCGGCGTCGCCCATCTGCCGAAAGGCGTCGAGATGGTCATGCCTGGCGACAACATCGGCGTCGAAATCGATCTCATCGCCCCCATCGCCATGGAGAAGCTTCAGCGCTTCGCCATCCGTGAGGGTGGTCGCACCATCGGTGCCGGTCGTGTGACGGAGATCATCGAATAAGCGTCCATTAACCTTCAGACTCACGCGCCGGGGTCCCTTTTCAGGGCTCCGGCTGCGTCGTCTAAAAGAAATTATCACAGGGGTGTAGCTCAATTGGTAGAGTAGCGGTCTCCAAAACCGTTGGTTGGGGGTTCGATTCCCTCCGCCCCTGCCACCATCCACCGCCCGCCCTCCGCAACCATCATGGCAAATCCATTCCGCAGCTCCCGCATTTTCTTTGGGGAACTCATCGCCGAGTTGAAGAAAGCCGACTGGCCCACCAAGGCCGAGCTCAAGGATTCGACGATTGTCGTGATCGTCGCCTGTCTGCTGCTCGGAGTGTTCACCAGCATCAACGATTTTGCGCTCATTAACTTTGTCGATGCTGTGACCCAACTGGTCAGCCGCTAACCGCACCCCACCGACGATGTCAGCTCCGACTTCCAATCCGCCCGGCGCCCAGTGGTTCGCTCTGCACACCCTCTCCGGCCAGGAGAACAAGGTGAAAAACTACCTGGAGAAATTCAAGAAAGCCGAGGAGCTCGACGACCATATTTTTGAAATTCTGCTGCCCACCGAGACGGTTTCCGAGGTCAAGGCCGGCAAAAAGTCCACGAAAGTCCGCAAGCTCTATCCGGGCTACGTCTTCGTGAACATGAAACTCTACGACGAGGAACGGAAGGTCATTATCAAGCCGTTCTATTTCGTGAAAGACGCCGCCGGGGTCATCGGTTTTGTCGGTGGCGAACATCCCGCTTCGCTCCGCCAAGCCGAAGTCGACGAAATCAAGGCCCGCATCGAGGCCGCCACCGGCAAGGAAGTGCCGAAGGTTTCCTTTGAAGTCGGCGAGGAGTTGAAGATCACCGATGGTGCCTTCGCCAACCTCACCGGCCGGGTCGACGAGATCGATCCCGCTCGCGGCAAGCTCAAGATTTCGGTTTCCATTTTCGGTCGGTTTACGCCCGTCGAACTCGAATACTGGCAGGTCCAGCGCGCCTCTGAAAGCTGATCCGCCGCCCTCCACCAACCAGTCATCATCTCACCCTCACCATGGCCAAAAAAATTCAAGGCTACGTTCGTCTTCAACTTCCTGCCGGTGCCGCCAATCCTGCGCCTCCTGTCGGTCCTGCTCTCGGCGCCCAAGGCGTCAATATCATGGGCTTCTGCAAGGAGTTTAACGCGAAGACCAAAGATCAGAACGGAATGATCATTCCCGTGGTTATCACGGTCTATTCCGACAAGTCCTTCACTTTCATCTGCAAATCGCCTCCCGCCGCCGTGCTCCTGAAGAAGGCCGCCGGCATCGCCTCCGGCTCGGCCAAGCCGAATTCCGACAAGGTCGGCAAGGTCACCAAGAAGCAGATCATCGAGATCATCAAGATCAAGAAGGCCGACCTCAACGCCAACAGCGAGGAAGCCGCCATCCGCATGATCGCCGGCACCGCTCGCAACATGGGTATCGAAGTCATCGACTGATTTTTCCCTCAACCACAACCGCTCACCGCGGGAGTCCCACCCGGGACGTTCGCACCGCAAGGAGTCATTAATGGAACATAGCAAAAGATACCGCAGCGCCATCCAGGTCGCTGATCTCACCAAGGACTACCCGCTGAATGAAGCGGTCGAGATCCTGACGAAATTCCCGAAGGCCAAATTCGATGAGACCATCGAATTGTCCCTCCGTCTCGGCGTCGATCCGGCGCAGGGCGACCAGATGGTGCGCGGCACCACGCCGTTGCCCAATGGTTCGGGCAAGAAGGTCCGCGTGGTCGTCTTCACCGACGATCCCGCGAAAGCCCTCGCTGCTGGTGCCGACCACGCGGGTCTGGCCGACCTCATGGCCAAGATCAACGAAGGCTGGCTCGACTTCGACGTCGCCATCTCGACGACCGAAGCCATGAAGCAGGTTCGTACTCTCGCCCGTGTCCTCGGTCCGAAAGGCCTGATGCCGAATCCGAAGTCGGGCACCGTGACCGACGACATCGCTGCCGGCATCAAGGCCGTCAAGGCCGGTCGCGTTGAGTTCAAGATGGACAAGACCGCCAACATCGGCGTCGGTGTCGGCAAGCGCTCGTTCACCTCGGCGCAGATCACCGAGAACGTCACGGCGGTGCTCGATGCCATCGCGAAAGCGAAGCCCGCCTCCTTCAAGGGCCACTACATCAAGACGGCGGTTATTTCCTCCTCGATGAGCCCCGGCGTGAAACTCGCCGCCACCGAACTGAACAAAGTCTAACCCGGAGCAACTGAACCATGAGAGCCGAAAAGAAATATTTGATCGACGAGGTTACCGGGCATCTGAAGAAGTCCGACTACGTCATCCTCACCAACTTCACCAAACTGACCGTGGCCGACGCCGCGGAACTGCGCAAGCGTCTCGCGCCCGAGAAGGCCGAGTTCCATGTGGTGAAGAACAGCTCCTTCCGCGTCGCGGCCAAGGCCTTTGGCCTGCCCGAGGTGGACAAGAGTCTCAGCGGCCAGACTGCTGTCGTCGTGGGCGGGAAAAATCCCGCCGGCGTCGCCAAGGTCCTGAAGCAATACATCCAGGACAAACAGAAGCTCGAGGTGAAGGTCGGCATGCTCGACAGGAAAGTCATGAGCGCCGACGAGCTCAACAAGCTCGCCGAACTGCCCTCCTTCGAGGTGCTGCGCTCGATGTTCCTCGGCCTGCTCACCATGCAAGCCGCCGCATTTGTTCGCGTCCTCGACGCCAAGGTCAAGAAGGAGCAGCCCGCTGCTCCGGCCGCCTAATCCATCAACTCAAAATCACCATTTTTCCGGCGCGAGCCGGAAAGCAACCCATCCAAGGAAGAGGCTAGGAGATACGTCTCTTAAACGCGTTTCACCCACCGAAACCGCTATCCCCTTCAGGAGAAAATACCATGAGCAACATCACAGACGAACAGGGCATTGAATGGCTGAACGGCAAGACCATTCTTCAACTCGCCGAATTGGTCAAGACACTCGAAGGCAAATGGGGCGTTTCCGCCGCCGCTGCTGTCGCCGCCGCTCCGGCGGGCGGTGCCGCCGCCGCCGCGGGTGCTCCCAAGGAAGAGCAGACCGAGTTCACCGTCGTGCTTCTCGAAGCCGGGGCCAACAAGATCGGCGTCATCAAGGAAGTCCGCGCCATCACCGGCCTTGGTCTCAAGGAAGCCAAGGATCTCGTCGAAGGCGCACCCAAGCCGGTCAAGGAAGGCGTCAACAAGGCCGACTCCGAGGACATCAAGAAGAAGCTCGAAGCCGCAGGCGCCAAAGTTCAGGTCAAATAACCCGCGCTTGGCCCTGACCAACGCCCACAGTTCCACTTCCCGGGGGCGGGCCGCGTGCAAACACGGCCTGTCCTTCGGCTTTTCTTTTGTTCTTTCCCGGTGCGCTGAGCTTCTGATCTCGACGCGCCTCCCTGCCAGTTGCGCCGCCACCTTTGGCGCGTACTGTCTCTGATCCTTTTTATCACACTCAATCGGAAGATCCCATGGCCGACCGCACCCAACATCACGAACGCGCTAACTTTGGCAAACTGCGCGAAGTAATTCCTCCGCCCGACCTCATTGAGCTGCAGATCAGCTCCTACCTCGAGTACCTCCAGAAGGACACGCCCGAGAAACAACGCAAGCCGGTCGGCCTGGAGGCTGTGTTCCGCGAAGTTTTCCCGATCAATTCCTACGACGAGCGCCTGACCCTCGAGTACGTCTCCTACACGATCGGCGAGGCCAAGAGCTCCGAGATCGAGTGCCTGCGCGAAGGCACGACCTACGCGGTGCCGCTCTACGTGAAGCTGCGCCTGCGCGAGGAGGACTTCATCAAGGACGAGGAGATCTTCATGGGCGACATCCCGATGGTGACGGAGCGCGGCTCCTTCATCATCAACGGTGCCGAGCGCGTTGTCGTCTCCCAGCTTCACCGTTCCCCCGGCATCTGCTTCGAGGTGGCCACCCACCCGAACGGCAAGCTGCTCCACTCCTTCCGCATCATTCCTGACCGCGGCACCTGGCTCGAGGTGCAGTTCGATAACAACGATCTGCTCTACGTTTATCTCGACCGCCGCCGCCGTCGCCGGAAATTCCTCATCACGACGCTGCTCCGTTCCATCGGCTTCAGCAACGATCTGGATATCTTGAATCTTTTCTACAACGTCCAGGAACTCAAGGTTACCAAGGCGCTCGATCTCGAGAATGTATCCACCCTCGTGCTCGTCGAAGACGTCATCGATGCCCAGAAGGGTGTCGTCCTCGCCCGCGCATTCGAGCCGCTGACCAAGCAGATCGTCCGCACTTTCGAGAAGCACGACATCAAGTCGATGCGCGTCATCGACACCACGGCGGACGAAGGTGCGATCATCCGCGCCCTGAAGAAAGACCCGACCCGCAACGAGGAAGAAGCCCTCAAGGAAGTCTACAAGAAGCTGCGTCCGGGCGAGCCGCCCACCACCGCCAACGCCAAGGCTCTCCTCAAGCGCCTGTTCTTCGATCCGAAACGCTATGACCTCGGCCGCGTCGGCCGCTACAAGATCAACCAGAAGCTCGATCTCAAGACCGATCTCGAGATGCGCATTCTGGAGTCGGCCGACATCGTCGCCGCCACCAAGTATCTCGTCCGTCTGAAGAAGAACGACGGTATCGTCGACGATATCGATCACTTGGGTTCCCGTCGCGTCCGTACGGTCGGCGAACTTCTCGCCAACCAGTGCCGCGTCGGCCTCAGCCGTACCGAGCGTCTCGTGCGCGAGCGCATGACCCTTTATGACCAGAGCGTTGACTCGATCACGCCGCAGAAGCTGATCAATCCGAAGGCTCTGACGACCGTGATCCGCGATTTCTTCGCGCGCAGCCAGCTCTCGCAGTTCATGGATCAGATCAACCCGCTCGCCGAGCTCACGCACAAGCGCCGCTTGTCCGCACTCGGGCCCGGAGGTTTGAACCGCGAACGCGCCGGCTTCGAGGTGCGCGACGTGCATCCTTCCCACTACGGCCGCATCTGCCCGATCGAGACGCCTGAAGGTCCGAACATCGGTCTGATCAACTCGCTCGCAACCTACGCCCGCGTCAACGAATTCGGTTTCATCGAATCGCCTTACCGCATCGTCGAGAAGGGCCGCGTCAGCGACAAGGTCGTTTATCTCACCGCCGACCAGGAAGAGGGCAAGACCATCGCGCAGGCGAATTCCGAAGTGGATGACAAGGGTCACTACGTCGGCAAGGTCACCGCCCGTAACTCCGGCAACTTCCTTGAAGTCACGGCCGACGAGGTCGACCTCATGGACGTTTCGCCGAAGCAGGTCGTCTCGGTCGCCGCCGGTTTGATTCCGTTCCTTGAGCACGACGACGCGAATCGCGCGCTCATGGGCTCGAACATGCAACGCCAGGGCGTGCCGCTGCTCCAAACCGAATCGCCGTTCGTCGGCACCGGTCTGGAAGGCCGCCTCGCCAGCGACTCGAAGACCGTCGTGGTCGCCGAGGAAGCCGGCATCGTCGCCTCGGTGGACGCGAAGCGCATCATCATCACCAAAGACGGTGATCTGCCGCGCACGCCAAAACACGACCCGAAGAATCACATGTACTATTACGAGCTGCGTAAATTTATGCGCTCGAATGCCGGCACATGCTTCAACCAGCGTCCGATCGTCAAGAAGGGTCAGAAGGTCAAGAAGGGTGAATGCATCGCGGACGGTCCCTCGACCGACCACGGTGAATTGGCCCTGGGCCGTAACATCCTTGTCGCGTTCATGCCTTGGAACGGGTACAACTTCGAGGACGCTATCCTCATCTCCGAGAAGGTTCTCAAGGAGGATATCTTCACTTCCATCCACATTCAGGAATTCGAGGTCACCGCGCGTGACACCAAGCTCGGGCCTGAAGAGATCACGCGCGACATTCCGAACATCGGTGAGGAAGCGCTGAAGAATCTCGATCACAACGGCGTCATCCGCATCGGTGCGGAGGTCAAGCCCGGCGATATTCTCGTCGGCAAGATCACCCCGAAGTCCGAGACCGAGCTGGCTCCCGAGGAAAAACTCCTCCGCGCCATCTTCGGTGAAAAGGCCGCGGACGTGAAGGACACCTCCCTCATCGTTCCGTCGGGCGTCAACGGCATCATCATGGACGTGAAGATCAATACTTCCCGTCTCGATGCCGAGCGTGACCGCCTCTCGCCTTCCGATCGCCGCCGCCAGGTGAAGCAGATCCAGGAGGATTACAAGACGCAGATGGACAAGCTGCGCGAGCAACTGACCGAGGCGCTCTCCAACATTCTCCTCGGCGAGAAGATCCCGCTCGACGTCATCAACGGCCAGAGCGGGGAAATCATCATCCCGGCGAACCGCAAGATCACCAAGACCCTCCTCCGCAAGCTCGCCGCCGTGGCGAAGCACGTCGAGATCGATCCTTCACCGGTTCGCATCAAGATCATGGAGATCATCAGCTCGTTCCAGTCGAAGTTCGACGAGCTCGAGGGAGATCGCGAACGCAAGATCGGTTCGATCGAGACCGGCGACACTGAAGGCGCCGGCGTTATCAAGCAGGTCAAGGTTTACATCGCCACTAAGCAGAAGCTCGAAGTCGGTGACAAGATGGCCGGTCGCCACGGTAACAAGGGTGTGGTCGCCAAGATTGTGCCCGAGGAAGACATGCCGTTCCTGCCCGATGGTACTCCCGTCGAGATCTGCTTGAACCCACTCGGCGTGCCTTCACGCATGAATGTTGGACAGGTGCTCGAGACCCATCTCGGCTGGGCTTGCAAAAAGCTCGGTCTGAAGGTCGCGACGCCGGTGTTCGACGGCATTCCTGAAAAGCGCGTTCGTGAATACCTGAAGGAGGCCAAGCTGCCCACTACAGGTAAGAGCGCACTGCACGACGGTCGTACCGGCGACAAGATCGACCAGGAGGTCGTGGTCGGCTACATCTACATGCTGAAGCTGAACCATCTTGTCTCGCACAAGATCCACGCCCGCGCGGTCGGTCCTTACTCGCTTGTCACGCAGCAACCGCTGGGCGGCAAAGCCCAGTACGGCGGCCAGCGCTTCGGCGAAATGGAAGTGTGGGCGCTCGAAGCCTACGGCGCGGCGCACACGCTCCAGGAAATCCTCACGGTCAAGTCCGACGACGTCAATGGTCGTACCAAGATCTACGAATCGCTCGTCAAGGGCGACAACACGCTGAGCGCCGGCACGCCGGAATCGTTCAACGTGTTGGTCAAGGAAATGCAGGCCCTCGGCCTCGACATCAAACTCGGCAAGCGCACCACGCTTTCCGAAGCACTTGGCGGCAACCGCTAATATTTATTAAACGCAACACTGGGAGCATCACACAATGAGCAACGAAATAGCCCGCGAAGAAGTCCGTCAGGTCATGGGATCGGACGAAAATCCATTCGACAGCGTTTCCATCACCGTCGCCTCGCCGGAAATCATCCGCGCGTGGTCGAAGGGTGAGGTCAAGAATCCTGAAACGATCAACTACCGTACCTTCAAGCCCGAGCCGGGCGGTCTCTTCTGCCAAAAGATCTTTGGCCCGGTGCGTGACTACGAGTGCGCCTGCGGAAAGTACAAGCGCATCAAGTACAAGGATGTCGTCTGCGATCGCTGCGGCGTCGAGGTGACCATCGCCCGCGTCCGTCGCGAGCGCATGGGCCACATCGAGCTGTCGGTTCCCGTCTCCCACATCTGGTTCCTCAAGAGCATGCCGAGCCGCCTCGGTCTTCTGCTCGACATGACCGCCCGTTCGCTCGAGCGCGTCATCTACTACGAGAACTACATGGTGGTGAACTCGGGCAAGACTCCGCTTGAGCTCAAGCAGCTGCTCACCGAGACCGAATACCAGCAGGCCGTCGACGAGTACGGTGCCGATGCCTTCACCGCCAAGATGGGGGCCGAGGCCGTGCGCGATGTGCTCATGCAGATCGACATGGAGGCCGTCGTCGCCGAGTTGCACGAGACGATGCGCGCCACGCGTTCGAAGCAGATCAAGAAGAAGCTCTCGAAGCGTCTCAAGGTCATCGGTGGTTTCATCAGCTCCAAGTCCCGCCCCGAGTGGATGGTGATGGAAGTGCTGCCGGTCATCCCGCCCGACCTGCGTCCGCTCGTTCCTCTCGAGGGTGGCCGTTTCGCCACGTCCGATCTGAACGATCTCTATCGCCGCGTCATCAACCGCAATAATCGTCTGCGGAACCTGATGCAGTTGAAGACGCCCGACGTCATCATTCACAACGAAAAGCGCATGCTCCAGGAGGCGGTCGACGCCTTGTTCGACAACGGTCGTCACGGTCGTCCTGTCACTGGCGCCGGCAATCGCGCCCTGAAGTCCCTGTCCGACATGCTCAAGGGCAAACAGGGTCGCTTCCGTCAGAATTTGCTCGGCAAGCGCGTGGATTATTCCGGCCGCTCCGTCATTGTCATCGGTCCCGAGCTCAAGCTCAACCAGTGCGGTCTGCCCAAGAAGATGGCGCTCGTTCTCTTCGAACCGTTCATCATCCGCCGCCTCAAGGAACTCGGCTTCGTGCACACCGTCCGCGGTGCGCGCAAGATGATCGAGAAGAAATCCCCCGAGGTGTGGGATATACTTGAGGAAGTGACCAAGGGCCATCCGGTGCTGCTCAACCGCGCGCCGACGCTCCACCGTCTTTCGATCCAGGCTTTCGAGCCCGTGCTCATCGAAGGTTCCGCCATCCGCGTCCACCCGCTCGTCTGTACCGCCTACAACGCGGACTTCGACGGTGATCAGATGGCCGTCCATGTACCGTTGTCTCTCGAAGCCATTCTGGAGTGCAAGCTCCTCATGATGTCGACGAACAACATCTTCTCGCCGTCCTCGGGCAAGCCGATCCTCACGCCGTCACAGGACATCGTGTTGGGCGCCTACTACCTCAGCATCGAGCCCCGCAGCAAGCCCGCCAAAGGCGTGCGCGTGCCGCTCATGGCCGGTTTGCAGGAAGTCCTCTACGCCAAGGCCGATGGCGCGATCAAGGTCCACGACTGGGTCGATATCCCCAATCCGGACTACAAGCGCGACACGACCTTCGGTAACAAGGAGCGCAAGGTTCTCCGCACGACCGTGGGCCGCGTGATCTTCAACCAGATCTGGCCCGCCAACCTCGGCTTCATCAACTTCCCGACGCCCAAGGGCAAACTCGGCGATCTCATCCTCAACACCTACAAGGTGGCGGGGCCGCAGGTCACCGTCGAGACCCTCGACAAGCTCAAAGAGCTCGGCTTCCAGACCGCCATGCAGGCCGGCATCTCGATCGGTATCGACGACATGATCATTCCTGAGAACAAGAAGGAGATCGTGCACGACGCCAGCAAGAAGGTCGAGGAGGTCGAGTCCCAGTACAAGAAGGGTATCATCACCTCCGGCGAGCGTTACAACAAGATCATCGACATCTGGACCGGCGCCACCGACCGCATCGCGAAAGCGGTGTTCGCCAAGCTGGAAAACAACGACGGCCGTCCCGAGGTCAATCCGGTGTACATCATGATGGACTCCGGCGCCCGCGGTAACAAACAGCAGGTGCGTCAGCTCTGCGGTCTCCGCGGCCTCATGGCCAAGCCGTCCGGCGAAATCATCGAGCGTCCGATTCTGTCCTCGTTCCGCGAGGGCCTCACCGTTCTGGAATACTTCATCTCGACGCACGGCGCCCGCAAGGGCCTCGCCGACACCGCGCTCAAGACCGCCGACGCCGGTTACATGACCCGCAAGCTTTGCGACGTGGCCATGGACGTGGTCATCGCCGAGGAAGATTGCGGTTCCCGCGAAGGCATCTGGAAGAAGGCCATCTACGAAGGTGAAACCCTCCTCGTCTCCCTCGCCGAGCGCATCGTCGGTCGCTGCTCGGCCGACGACATCAAGGATCCGCTCGCGCCGACCAAGACGCTCGTCGCTTCTGGCGAACTCTTCACCGAGGAACTCGCCCATCGCATCGAGGATTCCGGCATCGAGCGCGTCAAGGTCATGTCGCCGCTCACGTCCACGAGCGATCTCGGCATCGACGCGAAATCCTACGGCATCAATCCCGCCACCAACAAGGTCGCGAAGATCGGTGACTCCGTCGGCATCATCGCCGCCCAGTCGATCGGCGAACCCGGCACGCAGCTCACCATGCGTACGTTCCACATCGGTGGCGTCGCCACCGGCGGTGCGAAGAATCCCGAGATCAAGGTTCGTAACAGCGGCACTGTGAAATATCGCGGTCTCCGTCTCGTGCAGACCGAAGGCCTCAACATCGTGCTCAACAAGACCGGCTCCCTCCAAATCCTGGACGAGAACGATCGCGAGCTCGAGGTTTACCCGATCGTCGTCGGCACGGTTCTCTCCGTGAACGATGGCGACAAGGTTGCCAAGGGCCAGGCCATCGCCCAATGGGATCCGTACAACATTCCGGTTCTCTCCGAAAAGTCCGGCTCACTGCACTTCAAGGACATGATCCCTGGTGTGACCGTGAAGCGCGAACTCGACGAAGCCACCGGCCGTCTCGCGACCGTCGTTATCGAGCACAAGGAAGACCTTAATCCGCAGATCGAAATCCGCGACGACAACAACAAGCCTGTTTCTGCCTACGCGATTCCGACCGGCGCGCAGATCGTCGTCAGCGAAGGCGACATCATCCAGGCCGGTTCCCTCCTCGCCAAAACGCCGCGTCAGGCGTCCGTCACCAAGGATATCACCGGTGGTCTCCCCCGCGTCGCCGAGCTTTTCGAAGCCCGTCGTCCGAAGGAAGCCGCCGAGATGGCCCGCATCGATGGCATCGTTTCCTTCGAGGGTTCGATCCGCGGCAAGCGCAAACTCGTCGTCCGCAATGAAGAGGCCGGTGCCGAGGAAGAGCATCTCATCCCCCATGGGAAGCACATCATCGTCCAACCGGGCGACGTGGTGCACAAGGGCCAGCACTTGACCGAAGGTTCCGCTGATCCGCATGAGATCCTCGAGATCCTCGGGCCAACAGCTCTCTATGAGTTCCTCATCGGCCAGGTGCAGGAAGTCTATCGTCTCCAGGGCGTGTCGATCAACGACAAGCACATCGAGGTCATCATCCGTCAGATGCTCCGCAAGGTCCGCATCACGGATCCAGGTGACAGCGAGTTCTTCTGGGGCGAGCAGATCGACCGCAGCACCTTCCTCCGCGAGAACAAGCGGCTGGATGTGGCCGGCGGCAAGCCCGCCGAGGCCGAGCCGATCCTCCTTGGCATCACCAAGGCCTCGCTCGAGACCGAGAGCTTCATCTCCGCCGCGTCCTTCCAGGAGACCACGCGCGTCCTCACCGATGCGTCCACTCTCGGCAAGGTCGACGGGCTGAAGGGCTTCAAGGAAAACGTCATCATGGGTCACCTCATCCCCGCCGGTACGGGACTGCCGACTTACAAGAAGTTGAAAGTCACGCTCCCGCTCGGTGGCGAGATCCCGATGGACGACGCCCCCCGCGCCCCCGCTCCCGAAGCCAGCGCAAGTGCCAGCGCGAGCTGATCGCTCCCAACTTTAGGAGCCTGTTTACAGGCGACCCTTTCAAGCCGCAGACAAAAGTCTGCGGCTTTTTATGTCTTGGGGTAGGACGTGATCGCGACGAGTGTACACGCCTCGGCGGCTAGGCGCGCCGCCTACATTGTAGCCGGCCTCGCCGAGGCCGATCTGGGCGTCAAACTTGTAGGAGGAGACTTTATGCCTCGAGTGTGACTCTGGCCTTATGCGCCGTGGATAGCCCATAAAATGAGTCAAGTATGAGTCAACTTATGCGTCCACCTTGGCAAGTGGACGCATAAAAGACTTCAAGGGAAACGTCATCATAGGTCACCTCATCCCCGCCGGTACGGGACTGCCGACTTACAAGATGTTGAAGGTCACGCTCCCGCTCGGTGGCGAGATCCCGATGGACGACGCCCCCCTGCTCCCGAAGCCAGTGCCCGATTCTTCGGACGATGATTGTTAGGCATTGTATTAGTTCGGACTGATCCGGCTATGCTATTATCGAGATTGCGGCGATTGGTCATCCCGGATTTAAATATTTCAATGTCAGAACAACAGGTCACAATCACGCCTCATCCTGCGAGTACCAGCAACTGGTCGGCATTGCTCGACGCTGCGAAGGTTGTTCCATTAGTCACATTCCTTGGTGGGTTCATTCTCTATTTACTGGGCTTTATTATTTGGAATGCCTACTTGTCCCGATATGGAGTCTTCGCTTCCGGTCTCAGCTCCTTGGATTACTTCGCGGCCGCGTTGTCCTACCTAGGATATACTGTAACCATCGGTCTTCCCTTTTGGATTCTAACCCATGTTTTGACGGCAGTCGAAGGGCAATCGCGTCAGTCCACATTGAGGAATGGGACATTCTGGGCGATGTGGGGATTGATCATCTATAGAATACCAACATTTTATTTTTCGGCCGAAACACTAACTGCGGCTCAGGGTAAAGTGGCTGTGGCAATTATCATCCTGTTGCTTCTGCACGTCTTCGCGGCTTCATATTTTAAAAGAAAGCATCCGGAGGCAAAAAGCACAACGATCCTAAGAAATCCAATCTGGTTCGCAATCTATCTGGACTTTTATTCTATCCTGAGTCTCAGCCTGTCTCCTTCGGTCAGTGGATTTTTCTTTGTGGAGGCCATTCTCTTCTATTTAGTCGTCTCAATTTCGATTGGCGGCGAGTCAGTCCTAAAAGGCAGGGTGCTTGTGACCCGCGAGGTCAAAGCGCTCTACGTGATCTTCGTCGTCCTGTTGCTCCTGATTAACGCGGTATCTTTCGGTAGTCGTCAGTTTCCAACAGTGCAAAGAATGGCTGGAGGGGGTAAGCCCGTTCCGGCACTACTCTGTTTTGCTTCAGACGCCCAGATGTTAATCGCGACCAAGAAACCCGGCGACTCCCAAACTCCATTCGCTTGCAGGCTATTAGCAGAGACCACTTCAAGTTACTATGTCTTGGCCCGCGGAGAAAAAGGTGTAGAGAAGGTGATTCAGATCGCAAAGTCTCGGGTGATGGCAATTGAATTTCCCACACATTATTCCCCGTTGTTATTTGAGGATTCTACGGACAAATGAATTTCATGTTAGCCTCTGCCGTTTAGCAATATCGGGGCTATATTCTTGCCAGAAGCCAGAGTGCGCTCGCTATATGTAGCAGTTCCGACAAGCTGGCTTTCTGTCAATGAATGTTACTAGCAATCCTGGCCAACAACCGGATGTCCGTATCTATTTTTCAGAGTTCTTCGAAGTCTCGCCCAAAGCGCTAGCAGATTATGGCGCGTTCGATGTTTCCTGCCTGATAGACCTTCCTCTTTTCATTGACCCCTTTCTTCTCTTCACAAGCAAGAAGCCAGAATATCAGGCGGAACACGAAGGCATCATCAAATACCTTCGATTTCTCCGCGATCAGGCAGTCGCTGGCCATCTAAATGACGGCTTGCTGAAAGCGTGGTTTTGCTTCCCGGAAGTTCGGCAGAACAAATTTGGTTTTTGCCTTAACGGAAACCGGGGTAGCGGCCTGGGAATGGGCTTTGCCAAGGCCCTTCAGGACAATCTCACAAGACTCTTTCCGGATTTTGGTGCCGAGCAAATCACTCAAAGTTCACACCTTGAGAAACTCGTTCTTATCCGAGAACGGGTGGGACGTGACAATATTAGCGATTTTACTGCGAACTTGATCAAGGCTTTCTTGTGCCAATACACGGAACGCTTTGCTCTGGCCCACATTCCCACTTACCTGCGTCGCCGAGTCAGTGTACCGAAAGTACGATTTAACTACGATATTCGGGTCTGGGAGTCTGGAGACTATGATTTGCCTTGGTTGAAAAAGGATTATGTCCTCCTCACCCCTGAGGATATCCTTACTCAAGATGACACTTGGATCAACAAAGAGGACCTGCGCGGGGATTTTCCGCATATTCGCGAAGCCGTCACAAATGATGAACTCCGAGCACAAATTGACGTATACTTTCGTCAGGTTTTGCCGAAAAAACCAACTGCTCGTGACCAAAGCGTCGCCATCGAAAAAACCCTTCGCCAGTTTCCGGAATTGGTGGACTGGTACATCAAACACAAGGAAGATCACGGAGCGGACGCTGTTCTAAAAAGTTCTCGAAAGGTTCAGGACGTCGACCAGCGCTTCGTTGAAAACCTCCGAGACTTGGCCCAAATGCTCGCCAGCGTTACGGGATTTTACCAGCATCCCGCCAATACGCTTGAGGAAACTCGCAAGAAAATCGATTTCCTCAAGCACTCGATCGAGCATGGAGATGGATATAAATTCTTCTACGTCGATGGACAGGTTGTGGAGCGAGAGAAGGATCTGCAGCTAGTTTTCAAACTGGTTTGGGAGGGGTCTCCTAGCTCAGTTGATGCCGAGGTGAACAACGGGCGTGGCTCTGTGGATTTCAAGATTTCTCGAGGAGCCAAGGATTCAACTTTGGTAGAATTCAAACTGGCCAGTAACAGCCAGCTAGAAAAAAACCTAGAAAACCAAGTAGCCATTTACGAAAAAGCGAACAAGACGACCCAATCATTCAAAGTAGTTCTGTTTTTCACAAAGGAGGAGGAAGAGAAGGTATTGGCCATTCTGAAACGCCTAAAAGTTGAGCCCGGAACCGGGATTATTTTGATCGACGCCCGGCGCGACAATAAGCCTTCAGCTTCCAAGGCGACTAGCGAAAGCACTGAATGAACATCCTTTACGGAAAAACGATCGACGTCCCTCGTCATGGCCACGGCCGGCTTCTGCGCCATGTGGTTCGCGCGTGCGCCTGACTCACCAAGGTAGCGTCGAACATCATCCGGCAAATCGATCACCTTCTGGGGCCGGAAAAAAGGGGTCAGAAAAAGGATCAGGTCAGAAAAAAGAGTCAGGGGGGCAAAAAAAGAGTCAGGTTGATAATGTTATAATTGGCGATGAAGCCAGTTGAGGATAGTCGGGCATGGCGAGAAAACTGCGGTTGGAATTTCCAGGAACGAGTCACCACCAAGGCCAAAATATAACATTGTTACTGCCTCTTTTTTAGTGCCCCCATTTTAGCCTTCGGGTTGGCTCAACGGAAAGTCTGGCCTGCTGTTGTCGTGCCGGGGCCGTGGCGGTTGCGCCAGAGGAGCATCAGGAGAAATCCGATCGCGGCGCCGCCGAGGTGTGCGAAATGCGCGATGCCGGCGCCGAAGATCGAAAACCCGGTGACGCCGGAAAACAGATCGAGGATGAGCAATATCGGGATGAAGTACTTCGCGGCGATCGGCACCGGCACAAACATCAGCGCAAGCTTCGCGTTGGGATAAAGCAGCCCAAACGCCACCATCACCCCATAGATCGCACCGGATGCACCCAACATCGGACGGGCATAGATCCCATAAAGCTCGAAGAGTATCGCCTTGAGCGCCGGATCCGGCGGCATCTGGCCGCTCCCGGTCGCCAACATCGCGCTTATGCCAGACGGGGTCATCCCCGCCGCGACGAGACGATCCTGGAGTCCACCGAACTCATACCAGTTGATTCCCGTTTGGATCAGCCCGGCACCCACACCGCAGAGAAAATAGAAGATCAAAAAACGTGCTGCGCCCCATTGTCGTTCCAAGATCGTGCCAAAGGAGGCGAGCGCGAACATGTTGAAGAAAATATGGCCCATGCTCCCGTGCAGAAACATGTACGACACCGCCTGCCACACGCCGAAATGGTCATTGGCCGGAAACCAGAATGCGCCCACGTCGACCAACTGTTCGCGCCAAGCCGGCACGAGCATGCCCGCGGCAAACACCGCCGCATTCGCGATCAACAGTCCGGTGACAGCCGGGGAAACTCGATTCATCGGCCTAACGTTACGATCATCCCGCCATTCGCAACCCGCAACGAACAAGCAATGCTGGGGAAATGATTCTCCCGCGGATAACCAGCCGTCGCCCAAGCGCTATGGCCCGGCAAGCGCTGATACCCGCAGATACAACAAACCTTCGAGTGAAACTGCCTTTCATCCGTGCATTGATCCGCGAAATCCGCGGAGGAGGCAGAAAAAGGGTCGGGCTTTGTTGTGTATAGTGGGTGACTTAGGAGTATCTGCCGTTACTTCGGCTCTGTCGGACGGAAGGATTTCACCGTGCGGATGGCTTCTTGGATCTGGGCGTCGGTCAGGTCGTGGCCGAAGGCGGGCATGGCGGTGGCGCCGGACTTGGACTTGGAGCCTTCGCGGATCTGGCGCTCGATCTCGGCGTCGGTGAGTTTGCTGGCGCGCAGGTCTTTTGCCTTGAGCTTGCGGCCCTGCGGGGTGTTGGCGCTGCCGTCGGCGCCGTGGCAGGCCGCACAATTGTTTGCAAAAACCGTTCCCACTTCGGCGGCTGATACGGAAGCGATGCCTGTGAGGAGCAGGGCAAGGGAGAGAAAAAATCGTCGGCGCATGGACTGGAACTAGGCGACGGCAAGGGCGGGTCAAGAGTGGAGGCGGAGTGGGCTGGCTTCGTCGGAAAATTCGACAACCCTCCCATGAGGTTGAGTCATTCAAATTCGTGCCTTGTGTAATTCCGTTGAATTACAATTCTACTTGGGACGGGCCACCCCATGAGCGAAGACTCCACCCCCATCCCTTCGAGCGCTGAGGCGAATACCCCGCTTCCACCGGCTGATATTGGCGACAGTGAGGGGCCTCGCGGCGAATCGGTGCCGCCAGTGATCGACCCAACGCCGTTCCCTGCCGAACATCCGTTCTTTTTTCACGGGAATACGCGGGAGTATTTTCGCATTTGGATAGTGAACACGCTGCTCACCTTGCTCAGCTTCGGCCTCTATTCTGCCTGGGCCAAAGTCAGGAAACGCCGCTACCTGCGGGGAAGCATCGAACTCATGCAGCATCGGTTCGAATACCTGGCCGATCCCCGCCGCATCTTGGTCGGCAACATTCTCGTGGCCTTGATGTTTCTCGCCTACATGGTGGTTGGCAAGGTTTACCCGGTCGTACGGTTTGGGGCCTTGGTCGTCGGTCTTGTGCTGCTGCCCTGGGTCATCGTGCGTTCACTGGCCTTTAACGCCCACAACACCTCCTATCGTGGCATGCGTTTCCACTCCCGCCAAACTTATGGGGCGGCAGGCCTCACCTTTATCGGTCAGTTCATATTTATCATTGCCACGCTCGGGCTTTATTATCCGGCCTGGGTGCGCAACCAGAAGGAATTCTTCATCTCCGGTCATCAGCTCGGGGATGCCTTCTTCCGCTTCGAATCGAAGAGCGGACCGTTCTATTCCGCCTATCTGGTTTCCGCCCTTATCGTGTTCGTTGTTGCCATTGCCGGCGGATCTTTCATCGCCTGGTCCACGTTCAACAACGGCGGCCATCCTCCGACGACGCAGCAGTTGATCCCGTTCTTTATCCTGTACGGCACCGGACTTTTTTTCTCCAAGCAATACGTCTACGCCCGCTTGTTTAACCATATCTGGAACCACACCCAATTGGATGAACATCGGTTCAAGGCCACGCTCTCAATCAAAGATTGGCTCAAGCTTCAGACGGTAAACCTTGGCGCCATCATTGGCACCGGTGGTTTGCTATATCCCTGGGCGGTGATGCGTTCGACCCGTTATACCCTGGATCATCTCCATTTTGTTGCGGCCGGTCCCATCGACAAGATCTCCCGGCTGGGCCGCCGCGACGGCAGCGCCCTGGGTGAAACGGCGGCGGAGTTTGTCGGTCTGGACATCGGCCTATGAACACCGTTTTCACCGGCACCTTGTTCGACGGCGAGACGCTGACCGCCCATCCGATCCGTTTCACGATCGAGGGCGGACGGCTGATCAGCCAGTCAGAAGGGCATGAACTTGATGTGGCTCTTGCCGACGTTCGCCCGAGCAGCCGGTTGGCGGCGCTTCCCCGTTATCTGCATTTCTCCGACGGGCGGATCATCGAGACGGAAGAAAGCGCAGATCTGGATGCCCTGCTGACCGGTGGGGAACGCGCTCATTTCACCGCCTTGGTGCACTGGCTTGAAGCCCAGGAAATCGTGGCTGCGGCCGGAACATTGCTGTTGGTCGCGATGATTGGCGCCGTCGTCTGGTGGGGATTGCCGGTGCTCGCGCGCCGGGCAGCCATGGCCGTGCCGGACGCCATTGAAAAACAGGCCGGCCAGACTGCACTTCTGACCCTCAATCGTGTGCTTGGGCAATCCAGGCTTGAGTACCGCGACCAATATCGGGTGCGGGAGCAGCTCACCAAGCTGCTGGATGCGGGTGGATTGAACGTCCGACCAGACCTTGTATTTTGTTCGATGGGCCGGGAGTTTCCCAATGCGTTTGCACTGCCCGGGGGCACCATCGTGATTTCAGACGAGCTGGTCGCCCTGGCCACGGATGACGGGGAACTGGCGGCGGTATTGGCCCACGAGATTGGTCACTGGCAAAAGCGTCACGGCCTGCAAAGTGTTCTGCGCAACTCGACCGCTTTGCTGGTGGTGAGCGGAATCAGCGGCGATCTGTCGACGCTGACAAGTTTTGCCGGCACGATCCCATTCATGCTTTTGCAACGCGGATACTCGCGTGAATTCGAGGAAGAGGCGGACGCCTATGCCGTTGATCTGCTGCAAAAGGCGTCGATTGATCTGAAACATTTCGAATCGATCCTGACTAAACTACAAAACGTTCGCCCCAAGACCGGCCAGGATTTCACGTATCTCAGCACCCATCCGAGCACCGCCGGCCGGATTCAGGCGCTGCGCGCCGCCCAGTCCACCGCACGGCCCGGCACAAAGTCCGCCCCGGATAATTCCGAGAAACACTAGGCTGGAGTGGTCGGACAATGCTGCGGGTTCTGGTTGCATTGAGGTAGCAGCACCGGACCACGAGGACGGGTTGGCCGGTCGGTCCACGCCGGTTCCCTGTGGTCTCTGCTTTCCATCCTGGCTCGCTGTCCAGCTTGACCGGAACGTGCTCATCCGCCTTTGTCCCCCATTGCATGCCGACGACTTCGCGCCGTACCAGCCGTTTTACCGAATCGCTTATTCGCGAGATGACCCGCGTCTCGCTGCGCCATGGGGCGATCAATCTTTCCCAGGGGTTTCCCGACTACAACCCGCCGAAGGAATTGCTCGATGCGGCCAAGGCGGAGATGGACGCCGACCATCATCAATACGCCATCACCTGGGGTGCGCCGCCGCTGCGGCAGGCGTTGGCGGAGAAGCTGACGCGGTTCACCGGGCTCGCCTGTGACCCTGAGCAAAACCTCATCATCACCTGCGGCGCGACCGAGGCGATGATGGTGGCGATCATGACGGTCTGCGATCCGGGCGACAAGGTGGGCATGTTTTCGCCGTTCTACGAAAACTACAGCGCCGATGCGATTCTCACGGGCTGCCGGCCGGTGCATGTCAATCTGGAGCCGCCGCTCTACACGTTCGATCCAACGGAGCTTCGCCGCGTGTTTGCGGACGGGCTGAAGGCGTTCGTGCTTTGCAATCCGTCGAATCCCTGCGGCAAAGTTTTCACCCGCGCCGAGCTGGAGCAGATCGCGGCGCTGGCGGAGGAGTTTGATGTCTGGATCATCACCGACGAGGTGTATGAGCACATCGTTTTTGTGCCGCACCGGCATGTTTATTTCTCGACGCTGCCCGGCATGGCGGAGCGCACGATCATGTGCAGTTCGCTGTCGAAGACCTTTGCCATCACGGGCTGGCGTCTGGGCTACGTGTTCGCCTCGCCGACGGTCGTGGCCCAGGGTCGCAAGGTGCATGACTTCCTCACCGTCGGTGCGGCCGCGCCGCTGCAACACGCGGTGGTGGCCGGATTGAAACTGCCGCCGACGTACTATGACCAGCTCGCGCGCGAGTATGCGGACCGGCGCGCGATCTTGCTCGGTTATCTGGATATGACCGGTCTGACCTACACCACACCGCAAGGCGCGTACTTCATTATGATTGACGTGTCGCCGTTCGGTTATGCCAGCGACATCGAGTTTGCGCATTGGATGACGAAGGAAATCGGCGTCGCGCCGGTGCCGGGCTCGGTGTTTTTTGCCGTGCCGGAGCACCGGTACATTCGGCTGAATTTTGCCAAGCGGGATGCGACGTTGCATGCTGCCGGCGAGCGATTGTTGAAGCTCAAACGCGGATAGTTTTTGTTTCACAGAGCAACACAGAGATGAGCACAGAAAAAAATACCGAGAAAGATCTGCAGCGATGAAACCCTTCGGTATCTTGTCCTCTCCTTCCGTCTCTGTGTCGGACCTCTGTGCTCTCTGTGAAACTTGCCTTGATTTGTTTTGGTTAGGCTCCCTTGGCCGATGAGCAGGAATGTTCCGCCGGGCATCCATACTATCCGCGGGCTGATGGGAGTTTGCCATCTGCTGGTGGATGAGCGCGGTGGAGCGGTGTTGCTCGATACGGGATTGGTGGGTGAGCCGCTCCAAATCCGGCGGCTGATCGGGCGGTTGAGGCTGAAGCCGAACGCGATCAAAGCGATTTTGCTGACGCACGGGCATCTCGACCATGCGGGGAATCTCGCTTGGGCCAAACGCTGGACGGGCGCGCCGGTTTACGCGCATCGCGCCGAGCAAGCGCACATCGACGGAACTTATCCGTACACCGGAGCCGCCCGCTGGTGCGGACGAATGGAACGAATTGGCAGCAAAGTACTGCGCTATCATGCGGTGCGCATTGATCATTTCATATCGGATGGCGATGAACTGCCGTTTTGGGGCGGATTGCACGTCGTGCATCTGCCGGGGCACACGGAGGGTCATAGTGGTTTCTACAGTGTGCGCCACCGGCTGCTCTTCAGCGGCGATTTGTTTGCCAGTTATTTTTTCCACGTGCATCTGCCGCCGCCGATATTGAATTCACGGCCGGAGCTGCTGCTTGGAAGTTTACGAAAGGCGCGGTCACTCGACGCACAGATGATTGTGCCGCAGCATTATGATATTCTGGACGGCGCGCTGCATCGCCGGCGATTTCTGGCGCTATGTACTCGGAAATTGAAATCAGACTGAGTACGCCTTGCGTGCATGAATTTGCCTGAGGGCGTTGAGCACGAAATGGCGTCGTGCCTCTGAAAGCCCCGTTCCAAAACGTAGACGGGTCTTGCCCTGTAGCAAGATGCCTCCGCCGGTGCTGCCGGAATACCGTGTGGTTGCACCTGCCTCGGTAATGGTTTCGAAGTCATCGAGACAAAAGGAACGCCGCCAGCCGAACCGACCCACTCCGACAAACACATTCCCCTGGCGACTTTGTAGACGCAGCTCCACTTTGCCGCAGACTGTCATGATGGTGGTGCCGATCAGGAAAATAGATCCTACTAGAAAGGGCAGTCCGAATAAGGAGAAGAGCAGGTTGAATGTTCCGTTAGCGATTTGGATGCCGTAGATGCCACCCAAGGAGCCGCCTGCCCAGACACAGGTGAACGGAACGAGCATGAATGCGGAACCGTTTCTGGTGGTGGCTCCGATCACTACTTCCGACATGGATTGCCGATACCATGCGCCCTTAGGCGGATGTTGCAGATCGACGGAAGAAAATTTAGCATCAGACAATTCGGACAAATGGGCGATCTGGCCGCAGTTCTTGCATAGGGCGAGGTCGGTCTGGATGTTGACGTTCTCGGAGAGAAACTCGACGGAGCAGGTCGGACAAAGGCATTTCATAGCGGTGTGTGGAGGCAGACAGGACCGATTTCCTAACGCAGAATCTGGCGTAGTGCCGAAGAGATGAAGTACTGGCGTTCTCCTTTGAGGAGTGACCCGAACTTGATGGTCTTGCCGCTTTTTTCCTGCAGTAGAATCTCCATTTGGCTGCTAGTATTGCCTTCGTCATTGTAGGATACTCGCTCGCTGATGCTGACCTCCTTGACTGATGCGGGATCAAAATCACGGGTCCAGCCGAGGCGTCCGATACCCACAAAGATACTGCCTCGGTTTGAACCAATTCGGATTTCCGTCCGTCCAGCGAGTGAGGAGATAAAACCAAGGATCATAGCCAAGCCGATCAGGATGAAAGGAGTCAGAAAGATCCAGAGGAAGATCAGCATCCCAAGTCCCATCGTCTCGCCATTCATCTTTGGCGCAGGAAACCAATTAGGCACCTCAATCGCAAGGTGGTGGAAGGTACCGCTCAGCGCTACCAAGACGAATACCGAAACGATGCCGTTCCAAAACAACGATATTCCCAGATAGGTCAGCACACTTCCCCAAGAGCGATGCGAGGCTCCGATGACAATGCTAAGCGGGTCGGTGCGATACCAGGTTCCTGCCGGAGGATTGTGTAAATCTACCTTGGGTACGTATTGCGGGCCGTTTATCAGACCCGACAGGGCTTGGCCGGCATTGCATCGACGACAATAGGCGAGATCCTTGGGTACATTGATATCATCGGCGGTGATAACATTCCGACATAGAGGGCAAATCGGAGCGATGGTCATAGGGAAGGATATATGCGGCCGATGAGGGAAACAAATAACACGAGGGAAGATTTGGTAATCCAAAAATCCGCTTCGGCGATATTTTCATATTCTATTTTGGATAGGCCACGATATGAATGACTCGCTTTTCAACGGCTAAGATGAGCTGATCCCGGCATCCTGATCACAGAAGTGCTGCACGCAGCGCGCGAGCTTCAGCAAGAACTTCTTTAGCGGCAGCGAGGGCGTCGGTTTTTGCGGGTGATGCCTTGTGGGGTTCCGCCGTCGCCAAGGCTGTGGCGGACAAGGGAGACACCGTGCCCCCAAGATCAGGTTCGTGATGATCGTCGGGGTCGCCGAGGCCGGCCTGGCGGAACTGGCGGAGGCGCTCGAGGATGAGGTCGCGGATTTCGCTGGCATTTTCGACGCTGTGAAAAATGCCCGTGTGCAGCGAATCGTGCATTTCCCCTTTCCCGTGGCCCTGGCCGCTTCCGCCGCCACCGGCGGATTGGACGTGGACATCGGCGAGCTTGAGCAGGCGTTGGATCGGATCCTGTTTCACTTCGACCTGCTGGATGTTCGCAAAACTCATGGTGGATTCCTGCAAGCGGACCAGACCGGCGCGGATGCGGAGGCTGCGGTCGGTCACGATGTACCAGCGCAGTTCATAGTCCAGCCGGCGCAGCGCGTAGGTGAAGGGAATTTGCGCGAGATAGAGGGCGAAGCCGGAAAGTTTGAAAAACCAGATCAACGGGAAGGCCCAGTCCGGCAGGCGCAGGGCGATCTCCACCAGCCCCTGCTTAAAACCATCCCAGCCGTTAATGCGGTTTCGGTTTTGCTTTTTGTTCTTGGCGACGGGAGTGGTGGAGGAGACGGTGGCTGCGGTTACGCTTTCAGCAAAGCTGTTCGGCGTGAGCGGCGGGAGGGTGCTGCGGGTTTGTTTTTGGGTCCGGGCGGTCGCTTCAACATCATGCAAAACCACGGCCCAGAAGATAATGCCGGCGAGAACGACCAACTGCGTGAAGCCCCAGCCGAGCAGGCGCAGCTTGAAATAATTCCGGCCGGCGCGAAATACGCGGGTGGAACCGGGTGCGCCAAACGGCGGCGCGGGGTCGTGCGGCACGCGCATCACGAAGAGCACCTGTTGGCGGAACCATTTAAACATGGCCGGAATCCTTCGGGCCGGGCAGACGGGCCGCGAGGGCGAGACGGGTTTCGCGCAGCTCACGGGCGACTTCACGGAGCGCGGCGGCGAGCTCGGCGTCATGGGACCGGTCCGTGGCGGAGCTGGAAGGTGCGACTTTGAAAGCGGGGTCCTTCACGCCACGCATTTTGGAATAGAGAAAATCGCGCACCGCTTCGTATTCCTTGAAACCTTCCAGCGTCATCTCGGCCCCGGTGTTGCCGCTGGCGGTTTGGACGAGCACCTTGGCGAGTCCGAGCCAGCGTTCGACAAGATTGGAGCGGATGTGGATGTCCTGGATGCGGGCGTAGTTGATGATGACCTGCCGGCGAAAGAGAATGCCCCAGCTCATGGAGATGCCTTCATCCGTGAACTTGAACCGCATCGTATGATAGCGGAAATAAAGATAGGTCGCGAGAACGGGGAACAAGGGCGGTATTACGAGGCTGCTCAGCAGATAATAGGTCAGCAGGTCGCGATGCGGACGCTCCAGAGCGAAGATCACCGCGTCATTGGGGGAGGGGTTCACGCCTTCACCTTGGAGGGAATTTGCTCCGGCCACAATCTGGAAGGGAGAGATCTGAAGGTGAATTCACCGCGAAGAACCCGGCGTCGCGAAACACGCCAAACACACGAAAAGCCTCGGCCACGGATTGCACCCCATGCGACGGCATTGTTTGGGGATGGGGCCGGTTCACACGGTCTTGGAAAATCCGCCGGGACGCTTGGTAAGATGGGCGTCGAAGCGCATCGCGATGATCCGCAGAAAGAGCCGGCCGAGTTCGGTGATTTCCATGTTTTTTTCATGCCGCACGAGCAGGCGGTCGGCTTCGAGATCGGTGAGGGAAGCGAGTTCCGCCGCGAAGGTGGTGGGAAAATCCAGGCCGAGCCGGCGCGAGAGACTCGCATAATCCAGGCCGCGACCGCACATGATATCCGAGATGACGGCGCGACGGTGGCGGTCGTCCGCGCTCAGCAGGTAACCGCGCTCAAAGGGCAGCCGGCCGGCTTCGAGGGCGGCGATGTAGGCATCCAGTTCCTTGTGGTTCTGGTAGAACGAGCCGTCGGTTTGGGAAATCGACGACATGCCGAAACCATAGAGGGTGGCGCCGGCACGGGTGGTGTAGCCTTGGAAATTCCGGTGGAGTGTTCCTTCGGCAAAGGCGATTGCGAGTTCGTCATCGGGCCGGGCAAAGTGATCCATGCCGATCTGCACGTAGCCGGCGGCGGTGAGCTTGGCGACAGCGGTCGTCAGCATCGCGAGCTTGTCCTCGGTGCTGGGAAGCTGCCCGCGGTCGTCGAAGATTTTTTGCGCCGGCTTGATCCATGGGACATGCGCGTAGCTGAACACAGCGAGCCGGTCGGGATTGAGCGCGATGATTTCGTCGAGGGTTTTGGAGAAGGTTGCGGGTGTTTGGAGCGGCAGGCCGTAGATGAGGTCGACGCTCACAGACTGAAAGCCAGCCTCGCGCAACCAGGTGATGGCCTGGGCGGTTTGCTCAAGCGGCTGCCAGCGGTGGACGGCCAGTTGCACCTGCGGATTGGTGTCCTGCACGCCCAGCGAGGCGCGGTTGCAGCCGAGCCGACGAAAGGCCTCGACATGTTCCTTGGTCAGACGCCGCGGGTCGATCTCCACGGAGTTTTCGGAATCGGGAGCGAATTTAAAGTGCCGGCGGATTGCGGCGGCGAGGCGGTCGATTTCCGCGGGCGGGAGAAAGGTGGGGGTTCCACCGCCGAAATGCAGCTGGGTGACGGGGCGGGCGGAGTCAAGGAGGGGCGTGGTGAGCGCGAGTTCCTTTTCCAGCCAGCTAACGTATTCCCCGGCGGAAGCGCGCCGTTTGGTGATAACGGTCGTGCAACCGCAGTACCAGCACAGCGACTCGCAGAACGGCAGGTGGAAATAGAGGGAGAGCGGCGAAGCGCTGTCCTTGTTGTCGACGGCGATCTCGTGCAGAAGGGCCGTGCGATCGATGGCGTCCGAGAATTGCGGCGCCGTCGGGTAGGAGGTGTAACGTGGTCCGGGCACGTTATATTTGCGAACCAGATCGAGGGCGGGTTCGACGGGGACTGGGACGGTGTAGCGTGGAGACACCATGAGGCTGCTAGGATAGCGGAAGCGGGCGGAGCCGGCTGCGCGGATTTTGCCCTATTCCGGGCAAGGGTTGCCGGGGTGGAGAAGAGGCCATTGGGGCGTTCCACTTTCGCGCTGCTGCGGCGCGACGAAAAGCCCTCCTTGTTGCTACAGCATGAGCAAACAAATGACGGTCGGGCGAAAAGCAGTTTCAGTAAGCTGTAGGAGGGGCTTTATGCCCCGATCTTCATGCCAGCCATTCAGGCAACGGGCAATCCTTGTCCGTGAGTGGGGCAAACCATGCCCAATCTTGCGGGCAACAATAGTAGCCCGCCCATTTTTCATTTTGGGCAATAAGGTTGGCACGATACGGATTGAGAAAGAAGGTATCGGAACACCGGCAATCGGTCTTCATCCGGTCGCATGCGGTGGTCGAAATAGGCGGGCTGCCATTGGAGAGATATGCTTCGAAGTGCTGGCACAAGACGCCCCTTGAAGAGGCGCACCGCTCCGGTCAGGTCCGGGCTTGAACCTGTCTCGACCAACAAATGGATGTGATCCGGCATGACCACGCCTGTTCGCAAGTTCCATACGGACTCTGTGCCCAAGCGTTCGGCTTCAAGCCAGATCGACCGGAGCAGGGTGGGCTCGCTCAAGCCGGTCTTGCGATTGGTGGTGCAAAAGGTGAGGAAATATTCGGCCCCGGATTCGGACCAACGGCCACGTCGCAATGCTTCGTGGCCATGTTTTGGGTCGAAAGACATGGAGCGATACGGTCGTGGTTTATCGGGGCATAAAGCCCCTCCTACAGCATGAGCAAAAAAATGACGGACAGGCGAAAAGCAGTTTCAGTAAGCCGTAGTAACAAGGAGGGGCTTTATGCCCCGATCTTGTGCGCTCAGCGCTTGCCGGTGACCAGCTCGTTCACGAGGGCGGGGACTTCGTAAACATGGCGCAGGGACTCGAGAATGCCGGCGCTGTGGACGCTGAGCGCGCGGGATTGGACATCGCTGTAGCCGTAGTCTTCGGAGAGTGACTGAATGTTGCCGTCGAAAATGATACCGACGAACTCGGCTGCGCGGTTGACGACAGGGCTGCCGGAGTTGCCGCCAATGATGTCGTTGGTGCTCACAAAATTGAACGGCACCGTGAGATCCAGGGCGGATTTCTTGGCGATCCAGCGGGGCGGAAGATCGAAGGGTGGCTGGTTGTTCTGCTCGGCACTGCGGGCGTAGAGACCCGCGATATTCGTGGTGGCGGGAACAGGCACGCCGTTTTCCTCGTAGCCCTTGACCGTGCCGTAGCTGAGACGGAGGGTGAACGTGGCGTCGGGATAATTGCTCGTGCCTTGGAGGGCAAAACGGACTTTCGAGATCGCGGCCTGGGCCTGCTGTTTGATCTCATCCTGCGCCTCGGCGATTTTGCGGAGTTCGCGGGCCTCGGCATCGATCTGTCGGGCGAGTTCGATCAACGGATCTTGGGCGGCGGTGACCGCAGCCGCGCCACCTTCGTAGAGTTTATGGCGGAACGCGACATCACGGACTTGGGTGCGGCTAATCAGCTCGGCGGCACGGGCGCGGGGTGACTGGCCGGCGAGGATGGCTTTGACCGTGGGATCTTCGGCCCCGAGTTGTTCGACCAGAAAGGTGAGCGAATCGGCGAGGGTGATGGTTTCCAGATCGGTGTAGACGGGTTTGTCGGAAAACAAATCGAGCTCGAAGGACTCGCGCTTGGCGTCGGCGTATTCCTTGAGCCGTTCACCGTTCGGTTTCGGGCGTTCGTCGCCGGCACGAAGCAGGGAACGGGCGATGCGGAAACACTCCGCATTAAAGCCATGGCCCGTTTCGAGAAAGCGATAACGCTGGGCGATGCCGGCGAGGGTCTTCTGGGCATTGGCGATTCTTTCGTAGGCGGCCGCCGCGTCAGCGGCCCCATGGGTTTTGAAGATTTGGTTTTTAAATGCATCCTCGGCGGCGATCTTGGCCCCGAGGAATGCGGGGTCCTGCAGCGCGGCGATGCGGCCGTCGTATACTTTGCGCGAGTTTTGAATGGAGAAGAGATCGTCCTTGGCCCGGCGGGCATTTTCCTGGCTGCGTCCGCTCCACGACAGGAGCAGCACTTCGCGGCGTTTTAGCAGATTGAGGAGATAAGGAATCTGGTTGTCCCGCAGATATTCGAGTTCCGGGATGGTCAGCAGCCGCCGCGTGGTGCCGGGATGTCCGGATACGAAGACAAGCTCGCCATCGGCCGCACCGGCGGCGGACCATTTCAAATAATCCACGGGCTGCACCGGCTTGTCGTTTTCGTAGACGCGAAAGAAACAGACATCGAGGTCGTAGCGGGGATACTCAAAATTATCCGGATCGCCGCCGTAAAACGCCGCCTGCGCCTCGGGAGCGAAGACGAGACGGATGTCGGTGTAGCGTTTGAAACGGTAGAGGTGATACTCGCCGCCTTGGTAGAGTGTGACGACATCGCTGCGGAGACCGGTTTTCTCGCGGGATTCCTTCTCGATCTCGGCGGTGATTTTCCGCCGGGCGAGGGCGGCATCGGCACCGGTCACTCCGGCGGGAATGGCGGCGTTGACCCGGATGGTGACGTCCTCGATGGATTGCAGGACGTTGAGCTCGAGATCGACGCACTTGATTTCCTCCGCGGCCGATTTCGCGTAGAAACCGTCGCGCAGGTAATTGTGTTCCTGGGTGCTGAATTTTTGCAGCGCGTCGGCGCCGACGTGGTGGTTCGTGAGCACAAGGCCGTCGCCGGAAACGAACGAGCCGGAGCCGCCGCTGTTGAAGCGCACGGACGATTTCATCAGGTGGTCCAGCCAGGCGTCGGTGACTTCGAAGCCGTATTTTTCCTTGAGCTGCTGGCGGGGCGGATTCGAGTAGAGCCACATGCCTTCCTCGGCACGGGCAACGAAACTGAGAACGAGAGTGACGGCGAGGGCGAGGAAAGCAGAACGTAGTTTCATGGATCGAATGGCGGGCTGAGAACTGCAGTCTGATTGGGTCAGGCGGTGATGAAAAACTTTTGGATTCGCCTCAGGGACACCACGAGGCGTTCGATTTCCTCCTCGGTGTTGTAGAAATAGAAACTGGCCCGCGCGGTGGATTTGAGCCCGAGTTTGCGCATGAGCGGCTGGTTGCAGTGGTGACCGCCGCGGAGGGCGATGCCATCCTGGTCGGCAAGGGTCACGACATCGTGGGCATGCGCGCCGGGCAGGGCAAAGCTGATGACGCCGCTGCGATGATGCGCGGGACCCAAAATGCGGATGCCGGGCACCTCGGCCTGGATGCGGGCGTACGCATGGGCGGCGAGTTTCCCGTCGTGCTGCGCGATGGCTTCGCGGCCCAGAGCGTCGAGGTAGTCCATCGCGCGACCGAGGGCGATCGCATCGGCGATATTGGGCGTGCCCGCTTCAAACTTGGCGGGCGAGGGCGCCCATTTGCTTTCAAAATATTCGACGGACGAAATCATCGAGCCACCGCCGCGGTAGGGCGGCATGGCCTGGAGCAGGGCCTCGCGACCGTAGAGAATGCCGATGCCGGTGGGGCCGCACATTTTGTGGCCGGAGAGCACGAGAAAATCGCAGCCGATGTGACGAACATCGATCGGCATGTGGCCGGCGCTTTGCGCGGCGTCGACAAGGGTGAGCGCGCCGGTTTTCCTGGCGGCGGCGCAGAGTTGTGCGGCCGGATTGATGACACCGAGCGTGTTGGAAACTTGCGTGAAGGCGAAAATCTTCACCTCGGGTGTGAGGAATTTGTCGAGCTGAGCGAGATCGAGCAAACCGGTGTCACCGGCCACGATGGGCAGGAAGCGCAGTTTCGCACCGGTGCGACGGGCGAGGAGCTGCCAGGGCACGAGATTGCTGTGGTGCTCCATCTCGGTGAGGAGAATGACATCGCCCTCATTCAGATTTTCATCGCCCCACGCATTGGCGACGAGGTTGATGCCGTCGGTGGTGCCGCCGGTGAAAACGATCTCGGTCTGGGCGGCGGCGTTGAGAAACTTGACGGCGCGTTCACGGGCGGCCTCGTAGGCGAAGGTGGCGCGCATCGAGAGCGCGTGGATGCCGCGATGGACGTTGGCGTTGTCGTGCTCGTAATAATGTGTGAGCGCGTCGATCACGCACTTCGGCTTTTGCGAGGTGGCGGCGTTGTCGAGATAGACAAGCGGCTTGCCGTTCACCTGCTGGTGCAGGATCGGGAAATCAGTGCGGATGTTTTGCCAGGCGGGGGACATCGGGAAAGTAGCGAGTAGTGAGCAGACGGACAGCGAAGATCTGACGGAGGATATCAGTCGGAAGTCTTTTCGGTGGTGGCGGGCTTGGGATCGCCTTTCACCGCATTGATGGCCGCATGCCAACTGAGGGTGGCGCACTTGATGCGGGCGGGAAACTGATGCACGCCGGCGAGGGCGGAGAGATCGGACATCTCGTCGTCCTTCACGTCGCCGGTGGTGATGAGCTTGTGGACGACGCCGGCAATGGCTTCGGCCTCGGCGACGGTCTTGCCCTTGAGATTGAGCGTCATGAGCGAGGCCGAGGCTTGGGAGATGGCGCAGCCGCTGCCTTGGAAACTGATGTCGGCGATGCGATCGCCGTCGAGGGTGGCGTAGACGGTCACTTCGTCGCCGCAGAGCGGGTTGTTGCCGGAGCCGACGCGATTGGCGGTGGGCAGGACCTTGTAGTTTCGCGGACGGCGATTGTGGTCGAGAATGACGGACTGGTAGAGGTCGGTGAGGTCTTGCATAGCCACGAAGTTGAAAGGCTGACGCTACCTTGCCCCGCCAGTTTGGCAAACAGAGTTTCCGGCTTATGACGGAGGCCGGAAACGCTCCTGGTTGTCGATTACGGTAGGTTGCGCGGCAAGCGCGCAACCTACCAAAGCGAGAACACATTCAATCAGCCGCATTTGTTCCCGAGCCGATCTCCTGCAGGACGCGGGCCATGAGTTTGCGGGCACGCACGAAGCCAACAATGCGGCGTGAGGCTTGGTCGGCGATCACGGGAAGATATTTCAGGCCATTCTCGCGAAAGACAGCGGCCGCGATGAGCGGGGTGTCGGTCGCGAGAATGGTGATGGGCATTTTCGTCATGATCTGCTCGGCCGGCGTGCCGGGTGGCGAGTTTTGGGCTTGGGCGCGCAGCAGGTCGGTGAGCGTGACAATGCCGTCGAGTCGTGCACCATCGCAGGAGACAAAGAAAAAATCAGGGGTGTGTTCGGCGAAGACGCGCGTCACCTGGCTCAGCGGATCGGTGGTTTTGAGCAGGGGCTGCGGAGCCGGCTCGATAAATTCTGCCAACGTGAAGCGTTGCAACGTGGCCACGGCTTCCGGCCGCTGCTTCCAGAATTTGCTGGTACGCCGGGTCAAGGCCTGGGCGATGGCCAGTTTCAGCGGTGCGAGCGATTGGGAAACGGTGGTGAAAACGTTCCGGCCCATGACGACCACTTCGGTCGCGGTGCGGGCGCGCACGCTGGCGGTGCGTGGTTCCTGGTTGAGGAGGGAATTCTCGCCGAAGAAATTCCCCGAGGAAAGCACGGCCAGAATCTCGCCCTGCGGCGCTTCGGGCGAGGTGCGGATGACTTCCACCTCGCCCTGGTCGATGACATAGAAATTTGCGGGCGAATCGCCCTGTTTGAAAATATAGTCGCCCGGCTCGTAGTGGGCGTGCGTGATACGGTCGGTGACGTCGGTCCTGAGGTGCGAAAGATCGCGCGGGAAAACCAGCAGCCAGGCCCAGTCAAAGCCGACCTGGATGCGGCGGGACCACGAAGGCAATTTGAACAGGTAGACCCCGCGCCAGGTGAACCAGGCCAAGAAACCGGAGAGCTTGAAACCGAACATTTCCGCGACCGCACAATGCCCGCCGATGGAGCAGAGCTGCCCCAGCACGCGGAACGAGAACGGGCGCGTGGCCTCGCCGAGGAGGGTGCGCACGATGTTTTCCGCGCATTGCCGGCCCTCGCGTTCGGCGAACTGGCCGGTGGGCGGCGAAGGTTGGCCGTCGTGGGTGTTGATGATGCAGGCGCAGTCGCCGATGGCCCAGACATTGGCGCTGCCCTTGAGGCGGAGGTCGGGCTCGGTGAGGAGCCGGCCTTTTTCCTTGGGCACCTCGAGACGGGCGAGGACCGGGGCCGTGGTGCTGCCGATGGTGCAGACGATGGTGCCGCCATGGACAAAATCGTCGGACAAACCCACGCCTTCGCCGGTGGCGAGCAGGACGCGCGCGTTTAGTTTTATGGTGATGCCGGCTTTGGCCATCTTCAGGCGGGCAAACTCGCGGAGTTGCGGACTGATCTCCGGCAGCAACTGGTCGCGGGAATGGATGAGGGTCACGGAGACATCCGCTTCGGCAATGTGCGGAAAGAAGCGCAGGCTCCCCCGGACAAGATCGTTGATTTCGCCGGCGGCTTCCACGCCGCTGTAACCGCCGCCCACCACGATGAAGGAGAGCAGCCAGCGCCGGCGCTCCGGATTGTCGCAGACCTCGGCTTTTTCCAACTGCTGGAGCACCTGCGTGCGCAGCACGGCGGCGTCGCCGACGGTCTTGAGCGGGAACGCGTGGTCGGCCATGCCCGGCACGACATTGAGATTCGAGACGTTGCCGCAGGCGATGACGAGGTGATCGTAGCCGAGGCGACGCGGCAGGTTGTCAAAACCGGTGAATTCAATCTGGTTTTTTGCGGGGTCGATCTGACGGACGTCCTCGGTGCGGCAGACCACGCCCGGCAGCAACTGGCGCAACGGCACGATCACATCCATGATGTTCAAAGAAGAGCCGACGGCGTCGGCCAGCAGCGGACTGAAGACGAGATGGTTTTCCCGGTTGAAGAGGACGATTTCCGCGTCGTTGGTCCGGAGGCGGTCGCAGAGGGTGCGGGCGCACTTCACCCCGCCGAACCCTCCGCCGATGATGACGATGCGTTTTTTAGCCATGCTGGGTGGAATGGCCGGTAAGCTGGAGTCGGACAGACAGGATTGCAATGCGCCGGTGGATAAAAAAAATGAGCAAGGAATTTCCGTTGACCGCAGGAGAGGGAATACCCTTTATTCGCCCTCTTTGGTTGTCACGGAGAGGTGGCAGAGTGGTCGAATGCGCGTGCTTGGAAAGCACGTGAACTCGCAAGGGTTCCGGGGGTTCGAATCCCTCCCTCTCCGCCATGTTTTCCCTCTGAAGAGGAAAAACGTGAAGCTAGGTTGCCCAGTTGACGGGGCAACCTAAGCATGAAACCTAAAAATCAGTACTCCGTCACCCGGTTTAAGAATCGGAATGGCGTTTTCTCGTTCCGCGTCGAAGGCCGTCTGCATGGCGTCCGTATTCGCCGTAACTTCAAGAGCCAGGAGGAGGCTGCCGCCGAGAAGGCCGCTCTTGAGGTAAATTCCGAGCAAACCAAGTCCGGGCTGCAATCGGCCTCTACGTTCCTGACCGCCGATCAGTTGCGGGAAGCGGAGGCAATGTTTCGCCGTCTGGCGGGCCGGCCTCATCCGCTGTCCTTTTATATGGAGTACGCTTTCGCCAACTACCGCGAGCCGGTAACGCGAAAGCTGCTCACCGAGGCGGTCAAGGAATACCTCGCGACGAAGAAGCACGAACACGAGCAGGACTTGCTTTCCGAGCCACACCTGACGCGGGTAGGACGCGATCTAAAGCGACTGGAAAAGCATTTTCCCAGCGTGACCGTCGCTGAGCTGACCGGGGCGCGTCTCGTTGGTTACTTTGAAGCGGGCCGGGCGGGGCTCAAAACCTACAACAACCGGCGCGGCATTGTTTCGACCTTCCTCAAGTTCGCACTGCAACGCGATTGGATCACGGATAATCCGCTCATGAAAATCCCGCCCCGTCGCATCCGTCGCCGCCGTGGCGGCGCTACGACCTTCACCGCGCAGCAGGCGAAAGACCTCATGGCCTACGTTGAAGAGCATCACACCTCTGCCGTGCCGTTCTTTGCCCTGTGCCTGTTCGCTGGCATTCGCCCCTGTCTCCGCACTGGCGAAATCCTCCGGCTCCCGGCAGAACACGTTAAAATCGACGCCAGCATGATTTGCCTCGACGCCAAGGCGTCCAAAGTCCGCGAGCCGCGCAATATCACGATTCAACCGAATCTTTCCGCATGGCTCAAGGCGTACCCGCTGGATAAGTTCCCGATCATCCCGGCGAACCTTCAGCATATCCGCGAAAAGGTGGCGCTCAAGTTCCCCCTCACGCACGACGTGATGCGGCACACGTTTATTTCGATGTTCGTCGCAAAATTCCGGTCCATCGGCGAAGCGGCGATTCAAGCGGGGAATTCCGAGGGCATCATCCGCCGTCACTATCTGGATTTGAAGAGCCCGGAAGAGGCGGCGGAATTTTTCGGGATTCTGCCCCGCACCGTCGCGACCGCAGCACCGGAAAAGACAAACGACATTGTGTCGTTTGCGGCCTGAATGCAGCCAATCCCTGCTTGCTCCGCGAGCGGCAAGCAGGGTGAACGACGCGGCGTGTCGCTTCGCCTTTCTTTTTTACTTTCTCTACCGCAAGGCTATTTCATAGCGTAATAATCATGCCCCGTTCGCTCCATTCCGGTCGTCAAAAATCATCTCAAGCCAGAGGGCAAGAAACAGTAATCACCCACGCCGCCCAGTGGGCGATAATGTTTCGCGAGCTAAAGAAATATAAGAAAAAGCATGGCCACTGTAATGTGCCGGGACGCGACAAGGAGAATCCCCAATTGTCGGCTTGGGTCAACCGCCAGCGTCAGACCTACAGGGGGACCAAGCGGAGCGGGATGCCCAGAGAAAAGATTGCCCAACTTGAGGCACTCGGATTCGTGTGGCACCCTTGGGCGACACGCTGGGAAGCATGGCTGGGCGAGTTGAAAGCCTACAAGGTCCGGCATGGTCATTGCAACGTACCTTGGGGTGAAGAAAATTCCCCGCTGGCCGCATGGGTGGATGGCCAGCGTCGTTATTACCGTAACAACCAACTCGCGCCGGAAAGGGTTCAGCGTCTGCTTGCGATTGGCTTCAGTCTGTCCGAGCCGCCGGCAAGATCCGTCTTATGGGACACAAAGTTTCTTCGGTTGCAGGCTTACAAGAAAGCTCACGGTCACTGCAATGTGTCCGCAAATTCCGGTGAGCACACCAGGCTTGGCCAGTGGTGCCACACCCAACGCCGATTATTCCAACACCACACGCTTGCCCCGGACAGGTTTCGGCGTCTTGAAGGACTGGGATTTCAATGGCAAGCAAGCGGCCACGCCCGGCGATGGGAACAAAGGTTTGGTCAGTTACAGTCCTTTCGGGAAATTCACGGTCACTGTAATGTGCCGGCCAGCCTTGACCAGCCCCTGTGTTCTTGGGTTCGCACCCAGCGCCAGAAATTCAGAAAAAACCTGCTCCCGCAGAACCTGATTGGCCGGCTAAATGCCCTCGGCTTCGTTTGGAACGCCAAGCCCACCAATCCCGATAACGCGCTCGCGAAGTTTCGCGGATTTCGGAGTGGTCGTAAATCCATCCTGACAGCCGCCCAGATTGCCCGTGCTCGCTCGTTGTTGAAGGAAGGCAAGTCCCTCAATGCGGTTGCCGCAGCCCTCAAGTGTCATTACACAACGATCATTCGCGCCCAGTTCTCATCGCCGCCCAAGCTAAATTGATACCAAACCACGACTGAGTACCGTTTGCGACTATGTGGTTTCATGAATGCAGCCAGTCCCGGCTTGCTGCGGTTGACGTGCAAGCAGGGGTATGGAAACACCAACAATCATCACCCCCACTCAAAGCCAGCTCACCGATATTACCGGCCTGCGTCTCAGCGGCATTTTTCCCACGGGCAAAGAGCCGTCGATTCGCACGCTGCGCGACTGGACGAAACTCCGGCGCATCCCTCATCATCGTCTTGGCCACTTCGTCTATTACGACCCCGCCGAAGTCTCGGCTCACATCCGCATCAAGCTGAAGGTGCCAGCCCGAGGCTGACGACTGACCTTCATCTAAACGCAATCGCGCCGCGCTGGTTTTGAGACCCCGCGGCGTTTGCTTTGGTAAAAATTGGAAACACATGTTTCTGAATAGGGTCACCGCTCGGGGTACCGAACCTTGACCCTATTTCAACCGAAGGTATTAGCGGCCCACATGAGGCGAACGAGAAATGCGACACGGCGCGTGTCGTATTCCGTTTCCGGCGATTGCCGGGATTCAAACGGGACCGAATAGCGCCCTCACGAGGAGAGCTTTGTAAAAATACGAAACGCCGTTTCGTATTGGTACCTCCGCCCCGCGAGGGCCACTTTGTGAAAATTGGAAACACCTGTTTCTGAATACTATCAATTCTCGGGTACCGAACATTGATACTATTATTTTCTGGGAAACTCTATCCACTCGGACGGGCAGAACCGAAAGCGACTCCAAGAAAATTCAAAACGCCCCAGATGGGGCGTTTTGAATTCTGCACATTACAGCAAGTCTGTCCGTGGCAGATATGCCCTCAGAAGGGAACCTCTCCCACCGGTGGATTTTTCAGATCAGCCAACGCCTGCACTTCCAATTGGGAAATGAAGGGATCAGTTGGGCGGAGGCTGGCGCGATGCGCTGCCGGCATGCTCCGCAAACAAAGCACCTGCGAATCACGACACCACTCCAGGATTTGCTGAAGATTCTCCCCGACGGCAGTAACGCGGTGGTGCGAGAAGAAAAATTCTGCCCGCTCCAAACTACCTTCGTCAACAAAGCGGATGAATTCAAGGCGTGGCCAGGGCAGAAGCCATACCCCCTCCTGCCACGGACAGAGAGTGAGTGTGGGGACCCGTTGATAATGTTTTTCCACACAGAGGTGGACCGGCTGGTTCAATCGGTTCTTTTCGTCAAGGACGTCTCTAAGGGTAATGTTGCTCATAGATGAATACGTTGATGGTTGGACTGGTTTTGGTTGATGTGGGCCATTACGGCCTGATGCCGTTGGAATTGCTGAACCCGTCTGGTCCACTCTGATTGCCGGGCGTCAACCGCCGGGGATTTTTCCAATTTCAAGTCCATCGCGAGTTCACGCGTGCCCGCCTGCTGCACCTGAGCACGGAGCGCCGACTTGTCGGGCGTGAAGACCAGCACCTTTTGCCGGGCACGCGAAATCGTCACGTACCATTGATTCGCATTGGTCGCAGCGCGCTTGGCGGCATCCGACAGGATGACTGTATCCACGGTCTTGCCCTGCGAGCCGTAGGACGTGACGGCGTAGCCACGCACGAGGAGCCGTTGCGAGGGCGCGAGGGTCTTGCGGACACCTTTGCCCGCCTCGACCACGAGCGACCCATCGGGTGCCAGCTCCCGCACCGTGACAAGTTCACCGTTGTTCAACCGGGTTCCTTCGACGGACTTGCCGTTGAACTTAAGTTGCAGCCGGTCCCCCGGAGCAATTTCCATTTCCTTCGCAGCGGCGACGACAAACCGGTTCGCATAGCGGTAGCTCATCGTGGATTGAACCCCGTCTTTTTCGATGATGACGCCTTTTTCATTAGCTCCGATCACAGGGCAGAGTTCGCCCTTGGCGAAACGCCCGTAGCCCCGGAGAAAACCCACATGGTGGCCTGACTGATAAAACCGCGCATCGCGTTTCTGGGCCTCATCCAGATCGACCGGCTGATAAGTTTTCAGCGAAGCACCGGCCCCGAGCTTACCCGCACTTTGCATTTTCTCGCGGATGGCTTCGTTGACCTGCCGCACCTCTTCGCGGGTCTGGGCGACGACAAGCGCCTTTTCCTTACGCTCCAAAGCGGCGAGGAATTCCGCCGCGAGCATGTGATGCATGTTCACCCCGGCGACTTCCCGAATGCACCCCAGCCGGTCGAGCGTATCAAAGGACTTGGCGACGTTGCCCTCTGCCGCCGCTTTCACCGCATTCCGGTATTCGCCGATAAAGGCCCGCTCTCCCGCAGTCCGGCCCAGTTTGGGGTCTTGTCGGCGAATCGTCTGAATCACCGCCGGTTTGAGCCCAGAATGCTTTTCGATGGCTCGCAGGGCATCCGAGGCCGCGACCGATCCATGCTGTCGAGAATCCCCCGAGAGGATTAGCCGGCCCTGATTCGCCCGCACGACGCCGAACAATTCGGCCATCTGCCGGGCACCAATCTGACCGGCTTCATCGACAATCACGACGGCACCCTGTGCGAGCTGTTTTTCCTGCAAAAATGAAGCGAGGGTATTCGCCTTCAATCCATCGGCCTGCAAATCCTGCACCTGCTGGCGTTGCGGTGCCAGTACGACGACCGGGCGACTTGCCGCTGTCAGACCTTGCTCGACTTCCTTCAAGGCGAAAGTTTTGCCCGTACCCGCGCCACCCCGGAACAGCGTGACAAAATCCCGACTCCGCAAAATCTTTTCCACGGCGACAGTCTGTTCAGCCGAAAGCGCGGACGAAGCCCGGTAACTCGGGTTCAGGGCGGCATGCTGGTTTCGGCCATCATGAGCGGCGACGACAACCGCACACTCATAACGCAGGACTTCGCGGGACGTGATTTTATCCGTACCTTTTTCCCGCAATAGGCCGCGTTCATCAATAGCCTGACGCAGCGCCCCCAAGTCGAAATCCTCGCCCCGGCCACGCTCCAAGGCTGCTGACATTAATTCATGCTCCGGCACGACCGCCCGCCGTTCAAAGACGTGTTGTTCAGCCCACGCGACGATTTCAGCCAGGTCGGCTTTCTGAAGCAAATGCAGGGGTCGAACGGCCCACAATGATTTCAAAGCGGAGACTTCCTCTGGTTTCATTTCCTTGCTCCACGTCGAACGCAGCGCCTCCGCCGTCGAATTTTTCATCTTCCGACGCCGGTTCCCATGCGCCACCCGTTCACGCAGGTCTTTGACATTTTTGACCTTCTCTCCCTTGGCCAGACGAGCGCGGGTTTCCTCATCAATTTGCTGATGTCGTTTGGAAAACCGTTCGATGACACTTTGTGGCACCCCTTTGATTTCAAAGCCGCGTGCATGGTTCTCGATTCGATAACCCAGCGCCCGGAGTCCCTTGCTCAATTCATGCCGGTAGAGATTGGTCGCGTACTGATGCGCCCGGTACATGCCCGAAGTTTCCAGCGCCTTCCACCGATTTTCTATCGGGTCAAAAGTGGCGTTGAATACCACGCAATGGGTATGCAAATGGGGATCAAGTTCCCGGCTGGTTTCATGCCGGAAAATGGCCGTGACAATATTACCCGTCACCCGATCACCCTTTTGACCCGACTTACGGATTCGTGCCCCGGCCAGCTTTTCCAGTTCCGTCATGGCATGCCGGACCGCCTTTTCGTGCAGTTTTAAAATACGATCATCCTGATTCAAGGCTACCACAGAAACGCTCTTTGGTGGTGCAATCGTGAAGTCATAAAAGATACGGCGATTGGCTTTCACGTCCTCACCTTCCTGCCTAGTTGAATTCATCCGTTGGCCCAATCGCTGGCCAGTTGCTGGATTTTTACCTTCGCATAAAGCGAGAAAATCCGCCTCCTTCACCGCCTCTTTGAGCCCCAGTTTTTCGGCACCTTGGCCGATCCATTCACCCTCGATTTTCTGGCCTTCGGAGTAGTAGTCACCCGCCCCCAAATGCTCGCGAAAGTATTCCTTCGCATTGCTCAAGTTGAACTGAATTTTTGTTTGAATCATCGTTGTTTTGGCGACTCAGCGACGATGACTTAAGAAACGAAGTATCGTTTCTTTTTTGTGAGACACCCTACTCCTTGCGGGTTTCGCAACGGACCGGGCTTTCATAAGTGCATCGCGCCTCTGTCATCCAAGGTCGCGCGTCAACCGGTGCAGAACTGCACACCTCGGGAGGAAAGAGCGGCAGGGGCCGGTGCGGCACTTGCCGCTTTTTCCGACTTGCACGGGAGACCCGCCGCGCTGCGCTGTTTCGGCGGGCCACCCGTGCCTTCGCGGAGCGATGCGGCATGCGGGCGGAGACTGGGGGAGCGCCCTTCGCTTTCGCCTGCCGTTCGCCCGCGCTGGCCGACTTGCGGCCTGCTCCGGCTTCCGGCCAGGCTTCGCTCCGGGCGTCCCCAGACTCCGCCCCAGCCGCCGGTTGTCGCCCATCGGGCGTCATGATTTGAAAATGGGCAGATGCCCTTTTCCGACGCGCCGCCTTGGCACCTGCTGGAACCACAAGCGCAGGCGCTCGTAAAGGGGCCGGCCTGTGATGACGCATGAGCGTTGCCGGGAAGCAGGCCCCAAAGGCCATTGGGCTCAGTGCATTTTGGATGTGACTTTTTGGACGGATTACTTCTCTTCGTCCTGCCCGTGCGCCGTCCCTTGGTGCATAGTGTACCCTTTGGGTACACCGGCCCGCCCAAGAGCCGAGAGGCCTTCAGGAGTGAGCGCACGGGTCTTCACTATTCCGTTGTCCGGCGAGCCGCCGTCGTCGCCTGCGCTGAAACCAATTTCAGCGGTTAGACCTCAAACCAAGCACGCAGCCGTTCATAGAGCGGTCGCAAATCCTGCCGGTAAGTCCGTTGCATTTCGGGCGAAACCGAGTTCGACCGGACCGGCACAACGGCCAGCAGGCGCACCGTCAAGGTCGCATGCCGCGCTAGCGGTTGCAGCAGCTTGGAGCGGGCCGGTGATTTGGGCTCGGTCGCAATGCCCAGCCGGAAATACACCTGTCGCAGGCTCATGCCTTGAAGCGATGAAACATCGGCCACCGTTGCGGCCAGCCGCATATAATGCTGGGCGGTTCGCGGAGTGCCGGCAAAATGCCGTTCCAGCCATAGCAGCCAGGCACCCGGTCCCTTCGTGCGGCGAACGTTGCGTTTCTCCACGTTCAGCAGTTGGCCGGCTTTCCAAGCCGCCACCAAGGCCGTATGGAGCATATCGCGGGACTCTGTCCGCAACTTTTCGGCCTCGGCATGCAGCCGGTTGATTGCGTCGGCACTGGCCGGGGAGGGCAAAGGCGACTGCACTTGGTTGCTCATGGTTGCATGCCCGTCGTTTGGCGGAACGCGCCGGCCAGTTTATGCACGGCCTGCCGGGAGCACCCGGCCAGCATGCCGATTTGTTCGAGAGTGGCACCTTCAAGCAGATCGGGCCGGATGCAATAAATGGCAACCGAGGTGCGCAGGCCGCGCTCATGGAGTGTCCGGCCATCCGCCATCCAGACCAGCAGCCGGCTGGCAACCTCCGTTGCCATTTCCAAGCCTATCTGTTGCGGACTGCGCGGTTCGCTGAAGAAGGAGTTTGTTTCGGTGCTCATCACTGGATGTGTCATGGAGCCGGAGCTTACACCCAGTTGCATTTTCGTAATAGGATCAGCGTGCAGGTCAGGCGTTGATCCTATTTCGGAGGAAGGCGATTGGGTCTTTGAAAAGGCACTGTTTCCCGGAATTTGTTCGTCGTTTTGCATGCGAACAATTCGCACAGCCAAACGGACTTGGCTCAAGATCCCGCCCCTACCGTATTTGGTGTAACCGCCTACCGTAAAATGTCCGGTTTTATCTATTGAAACATTTCTCAGCTACCGGCATCGGGCGGCAGTTCGCCCGCCTAAATGTTCCCAACGGAGAGATGCGGAAAAAGAATCAGGGGCGCTTTAGCAGTTCGGAAACTTCGATTTTAAGGGCTTTCGCCAACTTATCGACCGTACTCAACCGCAATCCGGGCCAATTCCGCGCCTCGATTCTTTGATAATATTATAGTCCAGCCCGCCGTGCCGCCCGCAGGCTATTTCGAATCGAAAAGGCGGACCAGTGTGACGCGGAGCGCCTTGGCCAGTTCAACCGCTTCAAAATCCCCCACCCATCGGGACCCTGCCTCGATGCGGGCGATGGTGAACCGGTCAATGTCCCATCCCTGACGCTGGCAGCGAGCGGCCAGTTCCTCTTGGGAGAGTCCGACCTGGTTGCGCAGCCGTCTGGCCTGGACCCCGACGATGTTCTTCCGTTTGGGCATTTGTGCCTGTTTAAGCACATAACCATACGGGAAAGTTCGCTCTCGATGTGTGCGCAATTGAGCAACAAAAGTATGGACAAATTCCCTTAGGCCGGATGAGTCTCCGCCTGCCTAATGCTTGCCAGCGATTCCACCTCCATCGGGACTTCGAAGCGTCCCCTGCGCATCCTGAGCGCCGATGACCAGATCCTCGTCGGCGAATTTCTGACCCTCCTTTTCTCCGGGGCCGGCCATGCGGTCGAACACTTCACCGATGGGCTGGCTGCTTGGGAAAGGATTTCCGGCGCTCTCGATTGGTTCGACGTGCTGATCACGGACAACCGGATGCCCCAACTGAACGGCTTGGACTTGGTGGAACTGCTGCGTCAGACGGAATACAGGGGCCGGATAATTGTGTTCAGCGGTTCGATTTCCGAGAAGGATGCCGAAAGCTACCGGTTGCTTGGCGTGGACCTTATGCTCAGGAAAACGAAGAAGGCTGATGAACTCTTAAAGGCCGTCGAATCTACGGCCTATAAATCCATTCGGATGAGTTAGCCAGCCTTCATCCCCTTCAATTGTCGCCTAAAAAGAATTGTTGAATGAACCACTATATTCTTCTCGGTTTGTACCGTTCCATGAACCCTTTATTGCTCTTTGCAGCGGGGGTGCAGCGGAACAGGAGTTCTGAAGTATCCCTGCGGCTACCTCTAACCTGCACGATAAGGCTTTCCGCGTTTGCGCCTTGTGTGGTTTGGTCGAGTTTTCCCCGAACGCCGTTTCGCACCAATCCTCTTGATCAGAAGACTCAACGGGTTGGCACCATGGGCCATCAGATCGGCGACGGAAATCTTGAGAGCTTTGGCCAAAAGCATTACCTCCCAATCTCCGACCCAGCGCACCTGTCCTTCGATGCTCGCAACAACACTGCGAGTAATATCCCAGCCGACAATCTGACATTTCGTCGCCAAGTCCGATTGAGACCATTCCCGCGCATTGCGGTATCGCGCAACCGCCGAACCAATTATGTTTCGTGCGTTACGATGGACGGGCATGGCTGGAGCTTGATTTCCAAGCTCCAATCCTATCCGTTTTATTTGACGGCTATGTCTGGAATTCCAGACAACCTATAAATGACCATTTTCGCACGGGCCGTTCGGCTAATAAAAGATAAGTTTTGGTTGATTTATTATGCGATAACCTCTTTTTCTTTCATGTTGCTGATCGGAGGGCTGCCGACCTGGCAACAACTACCCCCTTCCCCCATGGATACTCTCCGTTACGGCGCGCTTCGCTATGCCTATGCCTGATTTCAGGCGGAGGGGTGACGTGTGCCCGTTCGGGAACGGCCTGATTTTTTAACTCCCCATCCTTTTCCCATGCGACTGAAATCCTTCCTATTCGTCCTGTCCTTATCCCTATTGCCATGTGCCTTGGCGCAAACAATCGCGCCAAGCCAAGCCGTCGTATCCTTCGCCATTGGCGACGGGCCGGTGATCACCAGCCCGACTTCCTCCGTGGGCACGCTGGGCACGGCTTTCAACTATCAGGTAACCGGGGTCAACAACCCGACCGGCTACAGCGCGACGGGATTGCCTGCCGGCTTGAGCATCGATCCGGTCACCGGAGCGATCACCGGCACTCCGACCGCCTTCGGAATCTTCTCCGTCAATGTCACAATCACCAATGCCAGTGGCACCTATTCATCTCCGTTCTCAATCGATATTTCACCGTGGCCAGCGCCGAGTTCGACCACCAACGCGGTAGGTTCAACGGCCGGCGGACTCTCGGTCGATCCTTCGGGTGCCGCAGTCTATGAGGTCCCGATTTTCACTCCGCCCGGGGTTGGCGGCATCGAGCCGCATCTCTCGTTAAAATATTCCAGCAACGGGGCCAATGGACTGCTCGGAGTCGGCTGGTCGCTCTCGGGGCTTTCGATGATCACTCGCGGGGCTTCCAGCAAAGAACTCTATGCCTCGGATACGACCAGCCTGCCCGTGGGGGGAACCACGTCCCTGATTTTCAAAAATCCAATTGGCGTGGTGATGAACAGCACGGGGACTCTCTACGTGGCCGATACGAACAATCAGGTGATTCGGGCGGTTGACTCGAGCGGAACGGCCACTCTTTTTGCCGGTACCGTAGGCGTAGCTGGCAGTGCCAACGGGACGGGCAGTGCGGCACAGTTCAATTCCCCGCAAGGTCTGGCGATTGACAGCTCAGGCAATATTTATGTGGCCGATTACGGAAATCATCTCATTCGCAAGATTACTCCATCCGGTGTTGTCACCACTCTGGCCGGGTTGGCGGGTTCATCGGGATCAACCAACGGAACGGGCACTGCCGCACGCTTCAATCATCCCATCGGGGTGGCGGTGAACAGTGCCGGAATCGTGTACGTGGCGGATTGCGACAACCATCAGATCAGAAAAATAACGACGGGTGGCGTCGTGACCCTGTTCGCCGGCTCGTCGACCCTCGCCTTCGGTCATGCCGATGGCACCGGCTCAGCCGCGACATTTCGCACCCCCCAAGGCGTCGCCGTGGATAGTGCTGGAAATCTTTTTGTCGCAGATACGGGCAATAACACCATTCGCGAGATCACTGCTGCCGGGGTCACCACCACTTTGGCGGGTACGGCCAACACCTATGGCAGTACCGATGGTACGGGGAGCGCCGCTCGCTTTGATTTTCCGGATAATATAGTGGTCGATGGGGCGGGCAACGTCTACGTTACCGATGATGCCAATTGCACCATACGCAAAATAACATCTACCGGCGTCGTAACTACTTTGGCCGGCAGCGCGGGCACTTCAGGCTCTGCTGATGGCACGGGCGGGGCGGCTACTTTCCATCATCCGAGTGGCATCGCCATCGATAGCAGCAGCAACCTATATGTCGCGGATTACGACAATAATTTGATCCGAAAAGTGACCCCGGCCGGAGTGGTGACCACCTTCGCCGGAGTTACGGCAATACCCAGCAGCGACCGCTATTTTCTCGATGGCAACCGGCTTGAGGTTGTCTCGGGCTACTACGGTGGGGACAACTCCGAATACCGGACCTCGGTCGAAACCTTCTCCCGGATAATCTTCCACAATGACGGCACCAATCCGCAATGGTTTGAAGTGTGGACCAAGGACGGGCTGAAAATGGAACTGGGGAATTCTGCCGATGCTCGGGCGGGCATGAACATCATATCCACGACCTACGTGGGAGCGTGGCTTTTGAACCGGGTGCAGGATCTGGCGGGCAACTACCTGAATGTCTCTTACACGGTGAATGATGATTCGCTGGCTCATTTCCCTTATCCGACGGAAATCAAGTACACCGGCAATGGCACTACTGTAACGCCCAATAACAGCATCAAGTTTACCTACGAACTGCGTCCCGATGGGGATAAACTACGTTTGATCCAAATGGGCGTGAATGCACAGGTGGCGATTTTTCACCGGCTTAAAACGATCAGCGCAGTCGCTGGCGGTACGACGGTTCGCAGTTACACGCTCAACTATGACACTTCATCTTTCACCCAACGCAGTCGCCTGACTGACGTTCAGGAAGCTGGCATCAATGGTACAACTCTGCCGAAGACGAGCTTCACCTGGCCGACCACCGACACGGCGGGATTTACCTCGACCTCCCCACTTGGCACGCTGACCAACAGCGGCGATTTGCTGTACGCCGCTGATTTTAACGGCGACGGCAAGACCGATGTGTTGCGCATCGATTCCACCAGCAATCGGAACACGCAGTTATACCTCTCCACCGGGACCGGTCTCGTGACGACGAATACACCGGCCCAATTCGCCTTAAATCCGGCCACCAGTTATCTCAACACCAGTGTGGGCGCGGGCAACGACCGTCTCCTGGTGGGTGATCTCAACGGTGATGGTTTGCCCGACATTGTCGCCACGCTGGTGAACTATTCGCTGGGCAGCGGCAGTACGGTGAACATGACCGTGAGGCGCAAGGTATGGATCACTTCAGTTTCAAGCGGGACCGTATCTTTTAGCGGTTATGCCATACCTGACGTGGTTACCAACTATCCGGCTCCCAGTGGCACGTTTGTCACCCCTCCGGCACCGCTTGAGCGCCTGATGGATTTGGATGGCAGCGGCAAAGCGACACTCTTCACGGCCCAGAGCCGGTTAATTCAGAACAGCGCATGGGGAGTGTATAAATGGAATGACACGACGCATGTCTTCGATCTTCAAACCGGCGGCACGAATCTATTTCATGCCGAAGACGATCTTCGCCTGTTGGAGGCAAACGGCGATGGGGTGGCCGATCTGTGGCATGTGCCCCAGCCCCAAGCTCCGTTTAATGATACCTCCGGCACCGTCTTCGTTAACTATGCTGCGTCTGGATTTGGGACGGATATTAACTTCCTACCAAGCAAAACCAATATCGTTCTGGGCGATTTTAACGGTGATCGCCTGACCGATGCGCTTGATCTGCAAAAGACCGGTTATATCACCGGCACGGGCCTCTATTTCCGCAGCGCATTGAATAACTTCTTTAGCCAGGGAAACATCACCGCTCCGACATCCGCCTCCGACTGGAACAGCCAGTTGATCACAGCGGTGGATTTGAACCGGGACGGCCGGGACGATCTGATTATCCAACGGGCCTCCTCAAGTGAGATTTGCTATGCACAGGGCGACGCCACCAACCTGATTGCATTCTCCGCGCCGACCACGGTCGCCAGCGGCCCGCTCAGCAACGAAACCGTCATGCCGATTGACTTCAACGGCGACGGGCGGACCGATCTTCTGGTCCGTGGCAATCCATCTGCCGGCAACACCTCTACGTCTTTCAGGGTGCTCGTTGCCAACGGCACCTCGCCGGGTGACGTGATCACCCGAGTCACCAACGGATTCGGTGCCACGGTCGATGTCGCCTATGCGCCTCTCACCGATGCTACCGTCTACACCAAGGGCACCGCCACTCCCGCCGGACTGGTCGATCTCCAATCTCCGATCCAAGTGGTCAAAACGGTCACGGCCGATCTGGGCGATGTGCATACCGCGACACCAACGTCCCTGCCCGTCGCGGCGGGTACGGCTGCGAGCTATACCCAGACCTATAAATACGAAGGCCTCCGCTCCGCTCCTTATCGCGGTGTCGTGGGCTTCGCCGCTCAGGAGGTCACCGATTCCCGCACCAACCTGACGACCCGCGTCGAACGCATCCAAGACCCGACTCCGGCCAACTTTGCCGAAAATGGTTTTGCTGCGCATACCGTGGTCAAGCGGGGCACGATTATTTTGTCCGACAGCACTGTCACGCCCGCCATCCGCTCCCTCAATTCCGGAATAACCAGTTTTGTCTACTCATCAGGTGGCACCTCCAAAACTTGGGACATTTCCGCTGATTTCTCCACTCAGGGTGCACAAACCTCCAATCAAACCGTCACGCAATCCGTCGATGACTGGGGCAACGTGACCTCATCGGTCACAACGGCGGGATTTGGCGGTCGTACCACCTCGCAGACCTCCGATTTTTGGCCGGCAGATACTTCAGCCGGAAACTGGTTGGTCGGTCGAATTAAGAAGGTGACGACCTTGCAACAGGCAACTGGCTATTCGGATGTGACTCGCGAGATGGATTTCTACTATCGGGACAATGATGCTGACGGAACCAATGATACCCAGGGCACTCCGCTTGCGCCCACGAAGACGGTCGCTTTCCCGAACGATTCCGCCAAGAAACTGACCACGGTTTATTCCTACACCGACGGCTTCGGCCATGTGAACAAAGTTGAACTTACCGGGAAAAAGGATGCGGCCACCGATCAGACTCGCACTGTCTCCTATGGCTACGATTCCACCGGTAGGTTCCTGACCACCGTCACTCGCACCGGTCCCAACGGCGACTTGGTTGAATCTTTCGTGCCCGATACGCTGCACGGTGCCCCCGCTTCGCGTGCCGATGCCAACAATCAGACGACTTCATTTTACTACGACGATTTCTGCCGCCTGTCCGCCACCGTCTCGCCGGCCGATGTCGTCACGACCACCCAACTTGCTTGGATCACCGACGACCGGGGTCTGTTCACCGCCGAGACGCATTCCACGTTTCAGGACATTGATGGCAGTACCAAGGAAATGGGACCTGCGAGTTACACTGTCTTCGACCGCCTCGGTCGCGTGGTCCGTTCGGAAGGTGTCACCACCGACGGCGCAGCGCTCACGCGGGTGGAAAACCTCTACAACAACCTCGGCGTAGCCTGGGCTACCTGCACACCCATGCGATCCTCCGACTCGGTGATCAATTGGAATCAAGCCACCTTTGATGCCCTTGGCCGCACCCAAACCCAAAGTATGGCCAACGGCGGAGCCGTTTCAATCGCCTACAACGGGCCGGAGACCACCTCGACCGCTAGCGGCACTTACGGTAGCATCATCACCAAGAAGACCCGCAGCGTTCGCGATCTGCTCGGGCGGATCGTTAATATCTATAAAAACGAATCGCTCGGTACCGCCAACGAACAGGAAACCATCGGCTACGAATTCGATGCTGCCGGCAATCTCCTGACGACCACTGCGGCCGGCGTCGCGACCAGTTCGGTTTACGACGCGCGCGGCCTCGCCACCTCGCTCACCGATCCGAATACCGGCACGAGTTCTACCTCTTACAACGCCTTTGGCGAAGTCTATTCCACCACCGATGCCAAGACCCAGACGGTGACGCTCGATTATGATATTCTTGGCCGCCTTCAGACCCGAAGCGAAAACGAAGGCACTACCACTTGGACTTATGACTCCGCTTCGGGCAAAGGTTTGGGCCGGCTCAGCTCCGTCAGCTCACCCGATGGGGGCGGGGGCACCTATTCTGAAAGCTATACTTACGACCCTGAATTGAGTCGCGTGGCCTCCGTGACCAAGACCATCAACGGTCGGACTTGCACGACCTCCATGGGCTACGACGGTGCATCCCGGATGGCGTCGGTTACCTATCAGGTGCCCGGCTTTGCCAATCAAACACTGGCCTATGCTTACGCACCCTTCGGCGGTGCCCTCCGCGAGGTGCGCGATATGAGCGTGCCCGGCGGCCCGATGTTGGGCACGCCCTTATGGACGCTCGGCTCCGTCTCCGCTTTCGGCCAGCCGGTGAATGAAACTTTCGGCAATGGCGTCACTTCATGGACCGGCTATCGCGCGACCGATGGCATGCTGGAAAAACGTCAGGTGAGCAATGCCACGACCTATCTTGAAAACCTGAAGCTCGGCCTTGATCCCTTCGGCAATGTCCGCCGCCGCGAACTCTGCTCGGATGCCGCGCAAAATTCCACGGTACGCGCCGAGGATTACGGCCTCGATCTGCTCGATCGCCTCACCTCGGTCAAACTCAACAACACCACCTCGCTCACGGTCGGTTACGACCCGCAGGGCAATATTACCAACAAGAGCGATGTGGGCAGTTATTCCTATTCCATGATTGGCGCTGGTCCACACGCCGTCACCACCGCCGGCGGCACCACCTATGGTTATGACGCCAACGGCAATCTCACCAAACGCAATGGGGTGACGGAGAATTCATGGGCCTCGTTCGATCAGCCGTTGACGATTGTGCGCAATGGGACCACCAGCACCTTCAGCTATGGTCCGGATCGGCAGCGTATCCAACAAGTCACGGGGGTAACAGGGTCGACCGCTGAGGATCAGAATCAGACAATCACCTGCTATTTCGGAGGCGGAATGGAGCATGTCATCCAAGGGCACACGATTACTTGTCGATATGCGGTGTTCACGCCCGGCGGACGGGTGGCTGAAATTTCCGTCGATTCGACCGGCATGCGCACCACCAACTATTTTGCGAGCGATCACCTCGGCTCCGTCGAGGCGGTGACTGACGAGCAAGGCAACGTGCTTGAGCAACTCAGCTACAATGCGTGGGGCCAGCGCCGGAATGCCGACTGGACCGCCGGTACACCTGCGCGCAGTACGAACGTCAATCGCGGTTTCACCGACCACGAGATGCTCGATAGTGTCGGCCTCGTCCATATGAACGGTCGCGTGTACGATCCTGTGCTCGCCCGCTTCCTTCGCTCCGATCCGTTAGTCAGCGATCCGATGTCCGCCCAGACCTATAACGGCTACAGTTACGTTGGCAATAATCCCACGAGCGCGACCGATCCGTCCGGGTATGATGCGACCTTTGTTTCGGGAGGGAACGTGCCCAATTACAACTTCAATTTCAGCGGCGGGAATTCGAATGGCTTCTCACTGTTTGGCGGCAATGTAAGTTTCACCTTTGGCGGCGATCCTTTCAACAGCGGTTATTCAGGCGGTTTTTCGAACGCCGCGTACATCCCCTCCCTTTTCGCTCCGCGCTTCGGCGCTTCTTCCGTCTTCACCGGCCTTCCCAACGTGGTTACGGGTAATAGGAATATTTCGGCGGCTGGTAGCGGGAAAGATGGCAATTCCACGGTGCAAAATATTGGATACGCGCCAAATGGAGGCTGGAATCAGGCTCGCATCCGTGAAGTTCTCGGAGCCTACCAGACCGCATTTGGGAATGATTCGATATTGCTCGGATCAGCCTTGGAGGATCCGTTGTTTAGGGACGCCGTCACATGGGCTATGCGTGCTGTCCCTGGCCGCGTAGGTACCGAGCAAGTACTCCAGTTTTTAGAGAATCAGAACATGCGAGCTAGGACCGTGATTGATCCAGTCATGCTCAATTCTGCTGGTCTTCAGTTGCTCATTAACGCCAATGAGCGATTTGGTGAGGTGAACGGATTTAATCGTTTTATGGCTACCGGCGGCGCGGATATTGTGGACGGGGCAACCATTCTTGGTGGAGCGGCAGCTGGTAGCTTTAGCCCACGAAGCACTCCCGCTAACGTGGGACCAACTGAGGCATATAATAGACGTTTGCACTATGGAAATACTCCTACTGCCGCGGATCGTAGGGCCGTAGGAGCAGGAGTAGGCCAAGTGGCAGACCATACACCGCCGCTTGTTAAGCGCTTCTACGAGGGAGATCCCTCGATAGGAGAAAAGCCTGGCTATCTGATGACTGATGCCGAACGCAAAGCAAGCGCGTCAGATCGGTCGCGAATGTCGCCGCAATCAGCGGCAGAATCAAGAGTACAGGGCGCCGATATGTCGCGCTACTCTCGAGAGGTGAAAAAACTTCTTGGCTTGTGATCGTGTAGCTCAAAGGAAAATCTTCTCTCATGATCGAGAATTCGAAACACCGAGCGCGAATTGCCGCGCACTATGCGAGCAACTGGGATGTTACTGGCCATCAGATTGAATTCATTCGTGGCCCGGTCTCCGAACTTCCGCCTGATTTTGGGGTTCTTGAATTTGCATCGTCGGAAAGGAGACGTATGTGGACTTACGCTACTTGCGGAATGTCCCAACCCGGTGACAGCGTTCCGATTGAATTGCACATGTTCAGTGCGGTTCAGGCGCGCGGAATCGTCGAGTTGCTTATTGCTACTGCACACTACCACCGAACGGCCAAGTCGCTTGGCCTTGGACATACAATCAACTTCGGAACGCCATGGAGCGAAGGCTCGAAATGTGAATATGGATTGGTTTCCCTTCCCTATTTAGACGGACCAAGACTTGAAAAATTGGATGTCGATGGCAAGCGCATCGCAGATTTTTATTGGTTAATTCCGATCAGTAAAAGCGAGGTTGAATTTAAAAAGCGCTTTGGAATCGAGGCACTTGAGGCAAAGTTCGACGAACCATCATTCAACTATCTCGATCCTCTTCGGAGATCGACGGTATGATGAGGACGAGAACGAAGTCACGGGCCAATGCCAATCGTAGTGAAGAGAAGCGGAGCGCCGACAAATACGGGGGTTCTTCACCAAACATGTGGATAGTCTCGAACAGCGAACCCACAGGCTCGGCTCGAAACAATTAAAATGAAAACTTTACCTTTGGTTGGTAAGCGTCGCTCAGTGGCTATAAAACACACCCTGCTTGTTCTCCTGCTTTGCGCTGCACTCGGTCGTGCCCAAACTTCCCCCGCATCGTTGAACGGCAGCCTTGATGTTTCCCGTGGGGACTTGAATGGCGTAATCGGGAGTACGGTCGCTGCCAGCGTTTCCATACCTGTCGGCGATAAAATGGGGCTTCAGACCGATGCATTCTATACCCACGTTTCGAATCAGGATCTTGTCGGCCTAGCCGCCCAGTATCATTGGGACTTTGCTGATGGATTCCGGATCAATTCAATTGTTGCAGAAATAGAACAGAAGTATTTCAACGCGAGTGAAACCGGAATCTCTGGCAGTTTTCGCCTTACTTGGTTCACGATTACGGCTGCCACTGGTCTCGAGCGTTTTCGGTTTAATGAAAATTCCCTTTTATCCAACAGCAACAAGCGTTCCGTTTTTGGCACCATGGCGTTTACTTTTTATCCAAGCGATAAGTTCGCGATCTCTTTAGAAGGATCTCAACGCTTTGGAAATCGTTTTGGAGTCGTCAAGGTTGAGTATCAAACACCGCAGCCCGGTTTGAGTATTTTTGCGGAAGCCGCAAAAGGCCAGTGGGGGTACAACCACACGCTATTCGGTTTGCGATATTATTTTGGTGCTCGCAAGAGACTGAATCTTCGGCAGCAGCAGGACAGCGATCCTTACGTTCTTCGCAATCTGTTTTATGCTATCGGTAATTATGTCGCGGACTTCAATCAGCACGCCGCCGCACATAACGGCATGCCCTCCAATAGTTATACTGGTTACTATACGCTCACCCCTTTAGGGGGACCTTCCCTTGGTCCAATTCTGCCAGTGTCGGAATGAACTCGGTGCGAAGCGGCGATTTGATTCTCATGTTTTCCGCCGAGCGAAACCTCGCCATCGAGTTTGACTCGATGGGACGCGCCAGGCGTGATTTGATCGACTTAGGTTGCCAAAAGGTTGCCAAAAAATCTGTTTTTGCCTTCACTTTCTCTCTTCTTCCTGCATCGTTTTTCTTGTTATAAAACATTAATCCCCAACTAAGTCTGCGTCAGTTGAGCGACTTAGCTTCAAAGCGCGAGGTGGTTCGAATCCCTCCCTCTCCGCCAGTTTACTCCCGTGAGGGAGAACTCGTTATCGGCGCGCGCTGACGCGCGCGTGGAATTGAATTCCGCAACGAATTGCCAAGGGCTTTTGAAAGTTACCCCCAACTCTTTTCCCTAACCTGTAAGTCCGAACCGATTTTTTTGAGAAAATCGCGTTTTTGTTCGGGGGTTTCCTTCAACGAGCAATTTTCCCCCGTGTTTACCCGCTGGCCCAGTTTCCAATCATCCCGACGAACCTTCAGCACCTCCGCGAGAAAGTGGCTTTGAAATTCCCACATCAAATCATGGGAAATAAAGGAGTGAATTTGTGAAAGGTCGAAAGGAACGATCGCGAATGGCAGTGGACTTATTTGCCAAGGAGTTTGGCGACGATGAAAATGAGGACGGCGCCACCGAGGCCACCACCGAAGAGAAGATAGATCATCGAATAGCCGGCGGCGGCGATGGGGAGAAGAACGAGTGCGAGGTGCATAATGGGTGGCAGTGGTTGATTATCTTTTGGATTTTTTTGCGAGAGCAACGGGAGCGTCTGGAGTGTCCGGGGCGAGGGCGTCTGCATTGACGGTTATGGAGATTTCGGTGAGCTTTTGATTGGTGTCCCCCTCCTCGGAGAGAGTTTCCTGCAGCAAGTTGGCCACTTTATCTTCCTCGAGCGCCACTGCGAAAGCCCGAGCGGTTCCATAGCCCGCTATTTCGTAGTGCTCTACGCGCTGCGCTGAGCCAATCAATCCTGCGTCACGCACGGCCGCCGGTCCCTCGGTCTCGATGGCTTCGGCGCCTTCTTTGATCAAGCCGAGCATGGCGTGACACGTCTTGCCCTTCGGTGGGCAGCCCAGGCATTTAAGGGCCGCCGCAAGTCTCTGCACATGCTCGCGGGTTTGAGCAAGATGATGCTCGAATCCGGCCTTGAGTCGGGGGTTGGTTGCGGCCTTAGCCATTTTTGGCAAAGCTTTCAGCAACTGATTCTCGGCGAAGAAGAGATCTTTGAGTTCATTGATGAGCAGGTCGTGGAGCGTCGGAATGGAAGCCATTTGTTGGATTGGGTTCAGGGTTGTGAGGCGGTGAAAGGAAGAACCGAAGACGTCGACGGTTCATCCAAATCTTCGTGATCATTATGAACGGAAATGTACTTATCGCCTATGGGGTAAGAAGCGTACGAAAGATCGATTCGTATCCGCATCCCGGATAACTTGCGCGTGGCCGATAAAATCATGCCTGACTTGCAGCCCGTCCCTGCGCATCGCATCCCATGTATTGTGCCGCACAGTAAGTAGACTATATGCCAGATGTGATCGGCAGGTTCGTGCAAAATGCGCGAATGAAAACACGCCCATGCCGTGGAACATGTTTCATCCAGCGTAATAAACGCACGTTGTGCGGCCGGCAATAATTTGGCATTTCTGGCGCTATTATGGCCAGCATGTCGACGTTAAACTCATTTGCTTTTGTTCTGCTCGGCCTAGGGATGGAATTGCTGAAGGTCCATGTACCCGGATGTTCCGAGACGGGTGTTTTGTGGTTGGAATTCATGGGAATTATCGAGGGCGCGATTGGAGCTTTCTTCCTCGTCCGCAACGAGGTTGTGCTCCCGGTCCGCCAGATGATCGCGCAAATGTCGCGATCCGCAACGGAGGCTGATTCGCACGAAGCAATTATATTGCGACCGCCGTGCTTCCGGGAATACGGCCCTGGCACTACCAAAAGAAGCAGAGAAGCAGACCGAATGGCAGCTTGAGCATTTGGCCGGGGCAACTGCGAGCCTGATGATGTGTCAAAGCGTCAACTGCGGTTCTTGGTCTAAAACAATTCCACCAATCTGGGACCGATGACGTTGTTTGAACAAAGATGATGAGATACCAGTTCAGCTCCCGACGGTGCGAAAGTTTGAGAAACTCCACGCGGTGTTGGCAGCCTTTTGCGGAGATGGTTCTGGCAAATAAGCCGGAACGGTGAGCAGAAAAATTCGGGTGGGTTTGCGCTACGGTTAAGTCCCCCTGTTACCGGTTTCGGACGGAGGGTATCATCACGCTCGCAACAAAAAACCGCTGCAAGGCAAACAGGACGAAGTCGTCTGACAAACCCACAACGAGATTCAATCGAGCATCGCCCTGAATTGTATGACCAACCCCGTAGTCAAGGCGAAGAACACGAAGGCTAGCGCATCGCTCGGTTACCACGTGTTTGATTCTCGGATGGCGGCTAATTCGTATGGTTTTGAAAGCTTGGCACTCATCGTATCGTCGCTGCGGAGAGTGGCCGATGGCTACCGGGTAATAAGATTCGCTCAGTTCAGTGAAACGGACGAAGACACGCCTAGGTCGATGAGACCGGTGCTCGCGCTGATCATGGCAGTGTGCCTGGTGAGTGGTGGTGTCGCGGCGCCCGATGAAACTTCCCGCCCGGTCGTGCCTAGCTCCGGGATTTTTCCGGCGGGCAAACCTTCCGCGTATGGGGACGATGAGTTTTTTGTTCCCGAGATCTTTCAAGGCCATTTGTCCACGACATTGGAAAGAAATGCCGTTCGGCTCGCCATTAATCCGCATCTGGGTGATGTCAGAAACAAGGAATATATGCGCCTGACAACCGGGCTACGCTATGGATTGACGGAAAATCTGGAAGTCAGCGTGACGTCCGATCTCTATTTTAGCCACGGATATGGTGAGATTCGGGCTTTCAAGGACTACGGAGTAGCGAACCTCAATCTCGGCGCAAAAATAAACCTCGGGGAACCATTTCTTGCCGGGTGGAAAGTCGGCGCCGGAGCTGACTATCTTTTCCCAACCGGACGGCCACCCGCGGAACTGACGGATGGGTTGCGCCATTTCATGCCCTACCTCACCTTTTCGCACCGGTTGAAATTGCATCCGGCTTTGAGGATCTTTTGGGGTGTTCGGCTCGATGATGTGGTTGAAACTTCGGTGCAGGGAACGTTTGGGAAAAATGCCTTCCAAGATAGTTCGACCGGGATCACCGGTGGATTCGTGATTGATCGCAAGAATTGGCACTACACTTTCGAAGCAGCCTACGACACGACCCGATTGCTCGGTCGTACAGCGACAGATGTCTATACTTATCGGCCCGGGGTCCTTTGGGAGATTCCCAAGAGAAACAATCCGCAGATTATGAGCAATTGGTTGGTGGGGCTGGCAATAAACAGCACGTTTGCTCCCGGCAGCAGGAGCCTGGGGGCATCTTTCAGGCTTCGGTACAGGCGGGATTTTAAAAACCTTTTCCGACATATTTCCAGTGTAAGCGTCGTCGCGGGTACCCCGTAGTTACGGGACTTACGATGTGATAAAGTGGCGGGATGGGAACTACGGTAAATACGGAATTGGTGAACCACGGGGAGCGTCGGGATCGGCTGGGACGGCGGC